>Ga0134123_10002462_pt1 | contig 12130 bp, 15 predicted proteins | sample KB303_FD_96460 | JGI IMG/M metagenome (GOLD analysis project Ga0134123, IMG submission 96460) | Terrestrial soil microbial communities without Nitrogen fertilizer from Kellogg Biological Station, Michigan, USA - KB3-0-3 | ecosystem: Environmental > Terrestrial > Soil > Unclassified ...
CCGGCCGGGCGGCCCGCGCCCGGGCCTCCGCTCGATCCCGCGCTCGTCCACCGCCTGCCCCAGCAGCTGCGCGCCGCCCAGGCCACCTTCGACGCCACCGGCGGCCTGCACGCCGCCGGGCTCTTCGACGCCCGCGGCGAGCGCCTCCTCGTCCGCGAGGACGTCGGCCGCCACAACGCCGTCGACAAGCTGATCGGCGCCCGCTTCCTGGCCAGCGCCCTCCCCGCCCGCGAGGAGATCCTGGTGGTGAGCGGCCGGGCCAGCTTCGAGCTGGTGCAAAAGGCGCTGATGGCGCAGATCCCGGTGCTGGCCGCCGTGGGCGCGCCCTCGACGCTGGCGGTGTCGCTGGCCGAGGAGGGCGGCATGACCCTGCTCGGCTTCGTGCGCGACCAGCGCTTCAACGTTTACTGCGGACGCGAGCGCCTCGGTCTGAGCTGATTCACGGCTTGCGCTGGCTGCGCACGAAGCGGGCGAGACCCTCGATCTGCTCGCGGCTCAGCTTGTGGCCGAACTTGGGCATCTTCGAGCGCTCGCCGTAGAGCTCGGGGCGGCTGGCGTCCTCGATGATCTTGATGATGTACTCGAGGGTGCCGCGGCGGAAGAGGTTGGGGGCGTCGGAGTCCTTGCCCGGCTCCATCTCGTGGCAGCTGTCGCAGTTCTGCTCGGGGTAAAGGGCCTGCCCCTTGCCCACCAGGGCCACGTCGACGTCGGGGGCGCCGCTCTGGGCGTAGACCAGCTCGGCCAGCGCGGCCATCACGTCGGGCGGCGCCTTGACCGGCTTCATGCCGCCCTTGGCCGGCTTCTTGGCCGCGCCCATGTACAGCGGCGACTGAGGATCCTTGAGGAAGGCCAGGAGCCAGGCGCGCGAGTTGTAATCGCCCAGGTCGGGGCCGTCGCCGCCGCCCTGGCGGGTCAACGCGTGGCAATTCGCGCACTGGTCACGGAACAGCTCGCGCACGGCGAACTCGGGATCGTTGCGGTAGACGGCCAGGCCTCCCTCGGGCAGCACGCCCTTGGCGGCCAGGGCCCGGGCCCGGATCGATTCCTTGTCCACCTCGGCGCGGTGGCGCTGGTAGCTGGGATCGCGCGCGTCCTTCAGCACCGAGTGCACGCCGAGCAGGAGCACCCCGGCCAGGCCCAGGCCGGTGAAGACCAGCACCGGCAGGCGACGGCGGGGATCGCGCGAGGAGGTGCGATCGAGGAAAGGGAGCGCGACCAGGTAGGCGGCCACCAGGCCGGGGATGACCATGGTGGCGACGATCTCCAGCGGGCCATCGAAGTAGTGGCGCAGCTGGAAGAGCGGGCGGGCGTACCACTCGGGGCGGGCCTGGTAGCCGCTCCCTGGATCGGCCGGCCCTTCCAGGGCGGCGCCGCGGAAGCCGACCACCAGCGCCACGATCACGAAGGTGGCCAGCGCCGCCACCACGGCGTCGCGGAAGGCCTGGTTGGGCCAGTAGGTCTCGGTGCGGGAGCGGACCTCGGCGGCGCTCAGGTGCCACGGCGGCGTGAGGCGGTGCCGCCGAACCAGCGCCACGTGCAGCACCACCAGCGCCACCGTCACCGCCGGCAGCAGGAAGGCGTGCGCGGCGAACAGGTGCGTGACGGTGTAGTTGCCGTAGGCGGGCCCGCCCTGCAGCACCCGCTCGAGGGTGGGGCCCAGGAGCGGGACGGTGCCGACGATCGAGGTCTCGACCAGCTTCGCCCAGTAGCCCTTCTGGTCCCAGGGCAGCCCGAAGCCGGTGATGCAGAAGCCAACGGTGAGCAGCAGCAGCACGAGGCCGATGACCCAGTTCCCCTCGCGCGGCGCCTTGTAGGCGCCCGCGAACAGCACGTGCAGGAAGTGCAGCCCCGCCGCCACCACCATGGCCGAGGCGCCGAAGCTGTGCAGCCCGCGCACGAACCAGCCCAGCGTCAGCTGGTCCTGGATGAACACCGTCGAGGCCCAGGCGGTCTGCGCCGAGGGGGCATAGAAGAAGGCCAGGAGCGCGCCGGTCAAGAGCTCGAGCCCCAGCAAGAAGACCAGCAGCGAGCCCAGCGCGTGCCACCAGCGCGCGCCGCCCGGCACGGGATCGCTGAGGATGGAGGCGAAGGCGCCGCCCAGCCCGGTCCGTTCCTCCAGCGCCGCCGCGAACCGGCGCAGGCGGCTCAAACTTCCACCTTCTTGGGGGTGCCGACACGGAAGCGGCGATAGACGACCTTCACCTCGGCGGCCTCGGTGACCACCTCCAGCTCGTCAAGGTCGCGCGGAGAGGGGCCGGTGATCACCTTGCCGTCGAGCGAGAAGAACGAGTCGTGGCAGGGGCAGACGAAGCGGCGCTGGCTGTCGTTCCAGTCGACCCCGCAGCCCAGGTGCGGGCAGACGGTGGAGAAGGCGCGCAGCCCGCCGTCCATCTCCGACTTCACCAGCCAGCAGCTGCCCAGCTTCACGTCGGGCACGCGGCTCCAGGCGTCGACGAGCTCGCCGCGCACCTCGCAGCGAAGCGGCTTGCCCGGCTTCAGCTCGGCCAGCCTGGCCACGCGCAGGGGGCCCTTGCCGCCGCGGACCGTCTCGCGGCCCAGCGGCGCGGCCAGGAACCCCAGCCCCGGCACCGCCACCACCGCGCCCAGCGCCGCCCCCAGCCAGCCGGTGAACTTCCTCAGAAAGCCCCGGCGCTCCGACGGCGGCGACGACGGCGTTGCCATGGGCGCAGGATGCCGCGCCGTGGTGCAGGGGTCAATGAAGTGGTAGGGGAGACGGATGAAATACGTCGAGGAGCGGACCTTCACGCTGCGGCTGGAGATCCGGTGCGAGTTCCCGGACGACTACGACGGCGAAGAGGACGGCTACGAGTGGGCGAAGGAGATCCCGGGCGTGGCGGGGGAGATCGTGCAGGCGGCGGCGGCGGCGGGGCGGCGCAACGGGTGGACCGTGCGGCCGGCGAATCGCGGGCGGCCTGCCGAGGAAGAGGTCACGCTGCTGCTGGAGCGGGTCGCGGGCCGCTGAAGGTTCGAGCGGACACGTTGCACGGGTTCGGGAACGGGAACGGGAACGGGAACGGGAACGATCGGGAGCCGGAAATGAAAACGGCCGGTCTAGTGACCGGCCGTTGAGTGAACGTGAGAGGGGCCTCGAGTGCGCGTTCAGGCCTGCCTGCGCACGTTCATCGCCTGCAGCCCCTTCGGTCCCTTGGTGATGTCGAACTCCACCGTTTGTCCCTGGGTCAGAGACTTGAACCCCTCCTGCTGGATGGCGGTGTAGTGAACGAAGACGTCCTCCTCCCCATCGCGTGCAATGAACCCGTACCCCTTCGCATCGCTGAACCACTTCACCTTACCGGTTGCCATTCACTGCCTCCTACTCGAACTGATTGACCCCATCTCCGACGAACATCGTCGGAGCGTTGGCGTGAAGGTACAGGCACCAAAAACACTGTCAAGAGTGAATGGCTCCGACGCATGCAAGAAGCGAGCTAACACTCTTGTCTATTTTCGTAGCGGACATGACGGATCGAATGCAAGCAACGCCCGAGGCCCCAGCAAGGATGCATTGGTGCGCGTTTTTCTCGTCGATTCCGCCCAGCGCGAGCACCGGCACACCGAGTGCAATCACCTGCGCAAGTTGATCGAGGCCGGTGTGAATTCCAGGTTTCGACGGTGTTGCGAAGACGGGTCCGAACACGACGAAGTCGGCGCCCGCGGCGGCGGCGCGCTCGACCTCGGCGCGCGTATGCGTGGACACGCCGACGCTCAGCCGCGGGGCCAGCGCGCGCACGTCGGCCGGCGCCAGCGAGCGCCCGCCCAGGTGAACGCCGTCGGCGCCCGCCGCCAGCGCCACGTCGACCCGGTCGTTGACGAAGAGGCGCGCCCCTGCCGCAGCGGTCACCGCCCGCAGGGAGCGGGCCAGCTCGAGCAACGCGCGCCCCTCCATGTCCTTCTCACGGAGTTGCACGGCGACCTGGGCCGCCTGTTCCCCGGCTCCGGCCAGCGCCTGGGCCACCACCTGGTCCAGGGGCCGGCCGCCGGTGGCGGCGCGATCGGTGATGAGGTAAAGGCGCGGCGCCGCCACGCGATCAGAGGGGATCGTTCACGGGCGTCAAATTCAGCATCTGCTTGATGGTGTACTTGTCCGCGCCCTTGTGGAGGAAGCCGCGAATCCCCGCGATGGGGATCTTGTAGACGCCCTTCTGGAAGATGGTGGTGTAGACGGCCCCATCGCCGAAGCAGACGTTGGTGCTGCTGGCGGAGCCCGCCGAGATCGACGCGATGGTCTGCTTGGTGGCCGGATCCCACACCACCAGCTGCCCCGAGCTGTAGATCGACAGCCAGAGGTGATCCCAGTCGTCGAAGGCCATGCCGTCGGCGCCGCCCGGCCCGACCTTCTGGGGCGCGGGGAAGGTGTTCCCGCTGGCGGGCAGATCGATCTTCCACAGCGCGCCGCTCGCCGACAGGTACAGCGACGTGCCCGCCCGGTCGACCTCGAGCCCGTTCGGGAAGGCTCCGTTGGCCAGCGCCGCCACGCGGTCCAGCGCCCCGTCGACCGACAGCCGCCAGACGGTGTCGTTGTGCGGGTTGGTGAAGTAGACGTCGCCCTTGGCGTCGATGGTGAGGTCGTTGCAGAAGTCGACCTTGGCGTGATCGGCGGCGCTGAAGAGCGATCCCACCGAGCCGTCCTTGAACACCTGCACGACGGTGTACGCCTTCTCGCAGACGAGCATGCTGCCGTCGGCGAGGAGATAGGTGCCCACCGGGTTCAGCTTCGGGTGGTACTTGAACACCTTGCCGGTGTCGTCGACCCGCACCAGGCCGTTGCCGTCGGAGGCGAAGTAGACGCTGCCGCCGCGGTAGCTCGGCCCCTCGGTCTGCGTGCCCACGCGCCCGAAGAGGGCGGCCTTGCCTGCCTTGACCGCCGCCAGCGGGAACTCGCCCGCGCTGCCGCCGCCCAGGTCCGGCTCGACCGCCGTGTCCGGGGTCGGCACGCCGGCCTCGGCGCCGCCCGTCGCGCCCCCGGTCGCCGTCATGCCGGTGTCGGGCTCGGAGGTGGCCACGTCCGGCTTCGCGGCCGCGTCCGGCTTCGTCATCTGTCCGCCGCTGCCGCCGGTGCTGGCGCCGCCGCCCTCGCCGCCGGTGTCGTCGGGAGGGGTGGGCCCCTTCGCCGGCGAGCCGCCGCCGCAGGCTCCCAGCCAGAGGAGAAGAAAAACACGGACCCCTGCCCTGCGATTCATGGGCCGCACAATAGATCGAAACGGCGCCGGGCCAGAAGCCCGACGGCGCGCCGGGGCTATTCGATCAGATTCTCCAGCGGGGACGAGGCGTTCGCGTACAGCTTGCGCGCGATGCGCCCGGCCCGGAAGGCCTTGCGGCCGGCGCTGACCGCCTCGCGCATGGCCTCGGCCATCAGCAGGGGATCCTTGGCGCCCGCCACGGCGGTGTTCATGAGGACGCCGTCGCAGCCCAGCTCCATGGCGATGGCGGCGTCCGAGGCGGTCCCCACGCCGGCGTCGACGATGATCGGCACCTTGGCCCGCTCGAGGATGATGCGGATGTTGTAGGGGTTGCGGATGCCCAGGCCCGAGCCGATGGGCGCCGCCAGCGGCATGACCGCGGCGCAGCCGACCTCCTCCAGCTTCTTGGCCAGGATGGGATCGTCCATGCAGTAGGGGAGCACCACGAAGCCTTCCTTGACCAGCACCCTGGCCGCCTCCAGGGTGGCGGGGCCGTCGGGGAACAGCGTCTGCTGATCGCCGATCACCTCGAGCTTCACCATGTCGGCCATGCCCAGCTCGCGGGCCAGCCGGCAGGTGCGGATGGCCTCCTCGGCCGTGTAGCAGCCGGCGGTGTTGGGCAAGAGGGTGTGCTTCTTGCGATCGACGGCGTCCAGCACCGTGGGGCCGCCGCTGGAGAGGTCCACCCGGCGCAGGGCCACCGTCACGATCTGGGCCCCCGACAGCTCGAGGGCCTTGCGGGTCTCCTCCACCGACTTGTACTTGCCGGTCCCGATGAGCAGCCGCGACTGGAAGCGCTTCCCCGCCAGCACCAGGTCGTCGGCGCCGGCGTCCGAGCCGCCGCCCACGAAGGAGACGATCTCGATCTTGTCGCCCTCGGCCAGGAGCGCCTCGGGCCAGGTCCGGCGGGGGACCACCTCCTGGTTGCGCTCGATGGCCACCCGGGCGGGGTCGACGCCCATGCTCGCCAGCAGGCCTGCCACGCTGGTCCCGGGGGAGGCCATCCGGGCCTCTCCGTTGACGGTGATTCGTACCTCGCTCATAGCGGTGGTAGAGAATACCCGCACCCCTTCCCATGCGCTGTCCTTTCTGCTGCCACCGAAGACAAGGTCGTGGACACACGTCCCAGCGACAATGACCAGATCATCCGGCGGCGGCGCGAGTGCGTCGGCTGCAGCCGGCGCTTCACCACCTACGAGCGGATCGAGGAGGTGCTGCCCCTCGTCATCAAGAAGGACGGGCGCCGCGAGCCCTACGACCGCAACAAGCTGATGGCGGGCCTGAAGAAGGCCTGCAACAAGCGCCCGGTCCCGATGGAGACGCTGGAGAAGACCCTCGACGAGATCGAGCGCTCGCTGCAGGAGCTGGGGGACAAGGAGGTCCCCTCGCCCAAGATCGGCGACGCCGTGCTGGCCAAGCTGCGCGAGATCGACGAGGTGGCCTACGTGCGCTTCGCCTCGGTCTACCTGCCGTTCAAGGACGCCGGCGACCTGATGAACGAGGTGCAGCGGCTGATGCGCTCGAAGGGCGAAGGGTGAGCTTCAGCGACGAGGATCGCCGCTTCATGCGCCAGGCCATGGCGCTGGCCGAGCGCGGCCGCGGCGCCACCCATCCCAACCCCGTGGTGGGCGCCGTGATAGTGCGGGGCGGGAAGGTGCTGGCGCGCGGCTATCACCACCGCGCCGGCGCCGACCACGCCGAGATCGACGCGCTCCGCAAGCTGGACTTCCGCGCCGCGGGCAGCACCCTTTACACCACCCTCGAGCCCTGCTGCCACACCGGCCGCACCGGGCCCTGCGCGCCCCAGGTGCTGCACGCGGGCGTGCGGCGGGTGGTGGTCGGCTGCCGCGATCCCAACCCGCTCGTCAGCGGCCGCGGCCTCGCGCTTTTGCGCCGGGGCGGCGTGCGCGTCGAGCTCGGCTGCCTCGAAGCGGAGTGCCACGCCCAGAACCGGGCCTGGTTCGTCTGGATCGCCGAGCGCCGGCCCCGGGTGACCCTGAAGGTGGCCGCCACCCTCGACGGCTTCATCGCCCCGTCCTCGCCCAACGGCCGCATCAACTGGATCACGAGCCCGGCCGCGCGGCAGGTGGCCCACGAGCTGCGCGCCGCCCACGACGCCATCCTGGTCGGCGCCGGCACCGTGCTCGCCGACGATCCCCGCCTCACCGCCCGCGGCGTCCCCGGCGCCTCGCTCGATCGCCCGCTGCGCGTGATCCTCGACGGGCGCCTGCGCACGCCCCCCTCGGCGCGCATCCTCCGGAGCGGCGGGGCCGACCCGCTGGTGATCGGCGCGCACGGCAGGCGCGCGGACCCGGCGCTCGGCGCGCGCATCCGCCGCCTCGAACGGGCCGGCGCCGAGGTGCTGCTGATCCCGGCGGGGCCCGACGGCCACCTCCCGTTGCCCAAGGTGATGCGGGTGCTGGCCGACCGGCAGGTGCAGTCGCTCCTGGTCGAGGGCGGCAGTCACGTGCTCGGCGCCTTCATCGCCGCGCGCCTGGTGGACGGAGTGGCCTGGTTCCTGGCGCCCCGGCTTGCGGGGGCGGGGGTGTCGATCGTACAAGGGGGCGGCCTCGACTGGCGGTTCCCCGTCGCGCTGGGGCCGCCCACGACGCGCATCGTCGGCAACGACCTCCTCGTCACCGCCGATGCCGTCGCCCGGCCGGCCCGGCGCTGAGGCGAAAGAAAACCGTGTTCACCGGCATCGTCGAAGGCCTCGGCAAGATCGAAGCGCTGCGCCCCCTCCCCGGCGGCTCCCGGCGCATCGCCGTCTCCACCGCGCTGCCCGTCGGCAAGCTGCCCCTCGGCGCCAGCATCGCCGTCAACGGCGTCTGCCTGACCGTGGTGGCCCGCCGGACCCGGCGCTTCGAGGCCGACGTCGGCCCCGAGACCCTTCGGGTCACGACCTTCGGCGAACGGCGCGCCGGCGATCGCGTGCACCTCGAACGCCCGCTGCGCATGGGCGATCCGCTGGGTGGGCACCTGGTCGCGGGGCACGTCGACGGCGTCGGCCGCATCGAGGCACGCCGCAAGCACGGCGATGCCCTGGAGCTGCGCATCAGCGTCCCCGCCGAGCTGGCGCCCTTCCTGGCCCCCAAGGGCTCGGTGACGGTCGACGGCGTCAGCCTCACCGTGAACGAGGTTGACCGCCATGTCTTCGCGGTCATGCTCATCCCCCACACCCTGTCCGCGACGTGCCTGGGCGAGCGAAAGACGGGAGATCGTGTCAACATCGAGGCAGACCTCGTCGCCAAACACGTCGCCCGCCTGGTGAAGCCGCATGCCCGATAACAGCCCGCATCTATCCGTCCCCGAAGCCGTCGAGCAGATCCGCGCCGGCCGCATGGTGATCGTGGTCGACGACGAGGACCGCGAGAACGAGGGCGACCTGACCATGGCCGCCGACATGGTCACCCCCGAGGCGATCAACTTCATGGCCCGCCACGGCCGGGGCCTCATCTGCCTGGCCATGACCGAGGAGCGGGTGGCCCACCTGCGCCTGCCCATGATGACGGCCGACAACCGCTCGCTGCGCGGCACCGCCTTCACCGTCAGCATCGACGCCCGCCAGGGCATCACCACCGGGATCTCGGCGCGCGAGCGCGCCCAGACCGTCAAGGTGGCGGTGGACCCGGCCACCATGCCCGAGGATCTGGTCACGCCCGGCCACATCTTCCCGCTGCGCGCCCGGCGCGGCGGCGTGCTGGTGCGCTCGGGCCACACCGAGGCGGCCATCGACCTGGCCCGCCTGGCCGGGCGCGAGCCCGCCGGCGTCATCTGCGAGATCATGCGCGAGGACGGGGAGATGGCCCGGGTGTCCGACCTCGAGCAGCTGGCCGCCCAGCACGGCCTCGGCATCGTGCGCATCGCCGACCTGATCCAGCACCGCCTCTCACGCGAGATGCTGGTGCACCGGGTGGCCCACTCGACCCTGAAGGCGCGCGGGGTGGCCGGCCTGCGCGGCGAGTACCAGGCCTACGCCTACACCACCGACGTCGAGGAGACCGAGTACCTGGCCCTGGTGCTGGGCGACGTCGCCGATCCCAAGGGCGAGCCGGTGCTGGTGCGGGTGCAGACCGCCGGCCTCCTGCGCGACGTGTTCGGCCTGGTCCCTTCGCCAGCAGCCTGGCCCCCACCGCCTGGCTGCGCATGATCGAGGAGGAGGGGCGCGGGGTGCTGGTCTACGTGCTGCCCAAGCAGCGGGGGGTCCACCTGGACCTCGGCGGCGTTCCCGGGGACTCCGTCCCGCCCGCGGCGGGGGTGGACGCCCCCCTGCGCGACTTCGGCCTGGGCGCTCAGGTGCTGGTCGATCTCGGCTGCAAGACCATCCGCCTGCTCACCAACAACCGGCGGCGCATCGCCGGGCTGGAAGGGTACGGCATCCACGTGGTGGAATGCGTCCCCAGCCGCTCCGCCTCGGTGCTGGCCATCAACCAACCCTCCGACGAAAAAGCCAAGTAAATGCCCAAGACTCACGAAGGCCCGCTGCGCGCCGACGGCAAGCGCTTCGCCGTGGTGGCCTCCCGCTTCAACGAGTTCATCGTCGACAAGCTGCTCACCGGGGCGCTGGACGCCCTCCGCCGCTCGGGGGCCGAGGACGGCGACGTCGAGGTCTTCCGCTGCCCGGGCGCCTTCGAGATCCCGGGCCTGGCGCGGCGGGTGGCCGACTCGGGCCGCTTCGACGCCCTGGTCTGCCTGGGCGCCGTCATCCGCGGCGCCACGCCCCACTTCGACCTGGTGGTGAACCAGTCGACGGCCGGCATCGCCGCCATCGCCGCCGAGGCCAAGGTGGCGGTGGGACTGGGGGTGCTCGCCTGCGACACCATCGAGCAGGCGGTGGAGCGGGCCGGCAGCAAGGCCGGCAACCGCGGCTACGACGCGGCCATGGTGGCGGTCGAGATGTGCAGCCTCTATGCCTCGCTGAGCTCGCGCAGCGCCCGGGCCATGCCCGCAAAAGGCGGGGGCGCCCGGCGTACCACCCGATGAAGCCGCTCTCCCGACGGCGGGCGCGCGAGATCGCGCTCCAGGTGCTCTACTCGATCGACGCCAACACCGACGTCGATCCCAAGTCGGCGCTGGCGTTCTACTTCGACCGCTTCGCCGCCGAGGAGCGTGAGGAGGCCCCGGACGAGGGCGAGGCCGCTCCGGTGGATGACAGCTACGTCGAGACCCTGGTGCGCGAGGTGAGCGAGCGCCGGGCCGAGATCGACGACCTGCTGGGGCAGCTCTCCCGCAACTGGCGGGTGGAGCGCATCGCCCGGGTCGAGCGCACCATCTTGCGGATGGCCCTTTACGAGCTGAAATTCCGTGACGACATCCCCGCCCGCGTCACCATCAACGAGGCCATCGAGCTGGCCAAGCGCTTCGGCGCCTCCGAGGCCCCGGCCTTCGTCAACGGCCTGCTCGACTCGGCGCTGACCACGCTGGGCATCCGGAAGTAGCGATGGAGATCGCGCTCCTCCCCCTGGACCTCGCCCGCTGGGATCAGGCGCCCGCCGCCGACCTCTGCCTGGCGCCGGTGTTCAGCGACGTGCGCCCCCTGCGCGGGGTGGCGGGGTTGGTGGACTGGCGGCTCAACGGCCACCTCTCCGACCGCCTGCGCGAGGAGCGCTTCACCGGCGAGCGGGGCGAGCGCCTGCTCCTGCCCACCCGCCGCCTGCCCTGGAAGGCGGTGCTGGCCCTGGGCCTGGGATCGACGCGTGACTTCGACGACAGCCGCTTCGGGGAGGCCCTGGACATCGCCTTCAGCGTCGGCAAGGGCCTGGGGGCCTCGACCATGGCTGCGGGTCTCCCCGGCCGCGACACCGGCAAGGTCGATCCCGAGCGGGCCGCCACCCTCCTCCAGAAGGCTGCTCACGAGCGCGATCACGTCACCGCGCTTACCTTGCTCGACTCGGCAGCGGCCCTGAAGATCATGGGTGAGCTGCTGGGGCTGAGCACCGCCGCCCGCGCCCGCGCCGCCGCCAAAAGCGCCGCAGGCGCGTGAAAACGGCCGCCACCGGCGCCTGAAGACGACCGCCGCCGGCGTGTGACAGCGCCGGCGTGTGACGCCGGCCTACCCCCATCGCGTCTTGCCCCGATAGGCGGATTCTGATTCACTGACTACGGGGCGTGGAGCGAGCGGCAGCGGGATTGGCTGCGACAATGGGCGCCATTCACCAAGAGATCGCGGGGCTGGAGCCGGGAGCGCATATCTGCCTTCCCTACGTCAGCGCCGACGACCACGAGAGCGCGGTGACCGCGTTCGTGCGCGGAGGTCTGCGGAGGGGCGAGCGCTGCCTGTACATCGGCTCGCAGTCGGCGCGCGACGGGATCGCCAAGCGCCTGCACGACGAGGGCATCCCGGTCAGCAGAGCCCTGGAAGACCGGGCCCTCATCCTTCTGGATCTGTCCGAGGTTTACGGCCGTAATACGAAGTTCGATGCGGCTCACCAGACGAAGGTGCTGGAGGCGCTGATCGATTCGGCGCGGGCCGACGGCTTCAACGGCTTCCGCGGCATCGAGGAGCCGCCCGAGGGATCGCTCGACCACATCGAGCCGGGCGAGCTGTTGCAGTACGAGGCGTCCGCCAGCGAGGTGCTGCACGCGAAGCAGGCGCTGGCCCTGTGCCCGTATGACCGGCGTCGCACCAGCCCCGGGACCATGGTGGGGGTGCTGCGGGCCCACCCCATGGCCATCCTGGGCGGCCGGCTGTGCCTGAACCCGTTCTGCGATCCCCCCGCCTACCTGCGCGGCCAGGTGGGCGAGGCCCAGCGGCTGGACTTCATGATTAACCAGATCCTCGCCAGCGAGCAGTCGCGCCGCTACGACCAGGCGGTCAACGACGCCCTCCTGCGCGAAGCCACCTCGCTGGCGGCCAAGGTGCAGCGGATCAACAGCCAGGCCGAGGACCTGCAGCGGGCGGTGGAGGCGCGTGACCTGTTGCTCGGGGC
>Ga0134123_10002463_pt1 | contig 12121 bp, 8 predicted proteins | sample KB303_FD_96460 | JGI IMG/M metagenome (GOLD analysis project Ga0134123, IMG submission 96460) | Terrestrial soil microbial communities without Nitrogen fertilizer from Kellogg Biological Station, Michigan, USA - KB3-0-3 | ecosystem: Environmental > Terrestrial > Soil > Unclassified ...
CCGCGCTGACAGAGCAGCCGCGCCACGACCGGAGGCACGTTGAGCGCCGCCGCCAGCTGGTCCGCGGCGGCGTCGTCACAGGGGGTGGTGTCCCAGCGGGGACTGACGGCCGGCATCAGCGGAGCGCCCCTTGCTTCGGGGAAATTGCCACCACAGAGGACACAGAGGACACAGAGGGCTGAAAATGGGCCTGCACGCTGGGATCACGGAACGGGTTCTTGGCGCTGCGTTCAAGGTTCACACCGCTCTTGGAGCGGGGTGCCTCGAGAGCACGTACGATGCGTGTCTCTGTTATCAACTGGCGAAGGATGGCATTAACTTCACCCATCAAGTGCGGCTTCCGATCATTTATGACGGCATACAGTTGGACGCCGCTTACCGAATCGACTTCATTGTCGAAAACTGCGTCATCCTGGAGCTCAAGGCGGTCGAAAAACTGCTGCCTCTGCACCTCGCTCAAGTCTTGACGTATCTAAAACTGAGTCGCTACCAACTCGGGCTGCTGATCAACTTCAACGTTCCGCATCTCAGAGACGGGATTCGCAGGGTCATCAGAGACTAGTTTCTCTCCCCGGGTAGCTGCTACCCTTCCTCCACGAAATCAATCCCCGCTCTTCCCATATTCCTGAACTTGTCGTATCGCCGCTGCAGCCTCGTCGGTGAATCGAGCGCCGCGACCTCCGCGAGCACCTCGTCGAGGACGCCGCCGACGAGCAGGGCCGCGGCGGACGGATTCGTGTGCGCGCCGCCAACGGGCTCCGGGATGATGTGATCGATGATGCCGGCCTTGAGCAGATCCGGGGCCGTCAGCTTGAGGGCCTCGGACGCTTCGACCTTCTTGTTCGCATCGCGCCACAGGATGGCCGCGCAGCCTTCCGGCGGGATCACGCTGTAGATCGCGTACTCCTGCATCAGCACCGCGTCGCCGACGGCGATGCCGAGCGCGCCGCCGCTGCCGCCCTCGCCCGAGACGATGACGATGATGGGCGTGTCGAGCATCATCATGTCGCGGAGGTTGACGGCGATGGCCTCGGCGACGCCGCGCTCTTCCGATTCGATGCCGGGATACGCCGCCGGCGTGTCGATGAAGACGATGATCGGCCGCGAGAACTTCTCGGCGAGCCGCATCGTCCGCAGCGCCTTGCGGTAGCCCTCGGGCCGCGCGTAGCCGAAGTTGCGGAAGATCTTCTCTTTCGTGTCGACGCCCTTCACGTGGCCGACGACGAGCACGGGCTGGCCTTTGTACTCGGCAAAGCCGGTCATGACGGCGTGGTCGTCGGCGAACCGCCGGTCGCCGTGGATCTCGACGAAGCCCTCGAACATCAGGTTGATGAAGCTTTCGAGGCCGGGCCGGTTCGGGTGGCGGGCCACCTGCACGCGCTGCCACGGCGTCAGCGAGGCGTACACGCTGGCGCGCGCGGCGTCGATCTTCCGCTGGAGCGCGTCGATCTCGCGCTGGGCGGAGTCGGTCCTCGGCAGCGCCTGCAGCTCGTCGAGCGCCTTCAGCATCGGCGCAATCGGTTCTTCGAATTCCAGTGTCTCGGGCATCAGCGAAGTACCACGGCCCCGTGGCCGACGATCTGTTCGACCTCGGAGATCAGCGTCGAGCTGGGCCGCACACGAATCTGGCTCGAGATGTCGGCGCGCACGCGGAGCGGCTTGGCGTCCGACGGCACCTCGATCTCGAACGACACGCGCCGGTCGCCGCGGTGGCGCGAGAACACCTCGCCCAGCGCCTCGAACACCGCGCGGTCTGCGGGCATCTTGACACGAATGGCGACTTCGCGGGCGACGCGCTCGCGCACGCTGTCGAGCGGCAGGATCTCCGACGCCAGCACCCTCGCCGTCTCGTCGTCGCGCTCGAGTTTGCCCCGGACGAGGACGAGCGTGCCGGTCTCGATCAGCGCAACGGACTTCTGGAAGGTCTCGGGAAACGCGATGACTTCGACGTTGCCCTGGGCGTCTTCGAGCGTGAAGACGGCCATGCGATCGCCCTTTTTCGTCTTCAGCTGCCGGATGGCCGCGATCACCCCGCCGACCGACGTGTCCGCCTGAATCGGCTTCCGCCCGCCCGGTCCCCAGGTCTCGGCCGGTTCGGGGCTCAGGGGCGTCTCCGCCAGCTCGGCGATCGACTTCGCGCCGAACTCGCGCAGCTCGTTGCGATAGCGATCGACCGGATGCCCGCTCCAGTACAGGCCGAGCGTTTCCTTCTCGAACGCCAGTTGTTCCTGCTCCGTCCAGGCGGTCGCCGCCGGCAGGCCGTTGGGGGCGCCGTCGCCGTTGGTTCCGTGCGTGTCGGCGCCGTCGCCGAACAGGCCGCCCTGGCCCTGCTCGCGATCGCGCTGCTGACGCGCGCCGTACTCGCAGGCGATGTCCACGGCCGCGGCCAGCCGCGGGCGCGTTTCGCGCGAATGTCCGGTCACACCGGCCGCCAGCGAATCGAGCGCGCCGGCTTTGACCAGGCTTTCGAAGACGCGCTTGTTGAACAGGCGCAGATCGAGGTCTTCGCAGAGCGCGTTGAGCGACGAGATGCGCCCCTGCGCCGCGCGCACCTTGAGCAGCGACTCGATCGCGCCCTCGCCGACGTTCTTGATCGCCGTCAGGCCGAAGCGGACGCCGTTCGTCTCGACCGTAAAGCGCAGCTGGCTTTCGTTGATGTCGGGCGGGAGGACGGGAATCCCGCGCTCGCGCGCCTCGCCGAGGTACATGGCCAGCTTCTCGGTGTTCTGCGACTCAATCGTGAAGAGCGCCGCCGCAAAGTGCCACGGGAAGTTCGCCTTCAGGTACGCAGTCTGATACGCGAGGTACGCGTAGGTCGTCGAGTGCGACTTGTTGAAGCCGTACCCGGCGAAGTGCTCCATCAGGTCGAAGAGGCTCGACGCCTTCTTCTCGGCGACGCCACGCTTCTTCGCGCCGTCGACGAACTTCGCGCGCTGCTTCTGCATCACCTCCGCGTTCTTCTTGCCCATGGCCTTGCGGAGGATGTCGGCCTCGCCGAGCGTGAACCCGGCGACGACGTTCGAGATGCGCATCACCTGTTCCTGATACGCGATGACGCCGTAGGTGTCGGCGAGGACCGGCTCGAGCTCAGGCAGCTCGTACTTCACTTCCGTCTTGCCCTGCTTGCGCGCGATGTAGTCGTCCACCATGCCGCTGCGGAGCGGCCCTGGACGATAGAGCGCGTTCAGGGCGATGAGGTCGTCGAGGCGCTGCGGCTTCGCCTTGCGGAGAATGTCGCGCATGCCGCTCGACTCGAACTGGAAGACGCCGTAGGTCTGCCCGTCCTGGAAAATCTGGTACGTCTTCGGATCGTCGAGCGGAATGGCGTCGATGTCGAGCACCTGCCCCGTCGTCCGCTTGATCTCCGCGATCGCGTCGCAGATCAGCGTGAGCGTGGAGAGGCCCAGGAAGTCCATCTTCAGCAGGCCGACCCGCTCGATGTCCTTCATCGACCACTGCGTCACGATTTCGTCGCGGGCCCCCTTATATAAGGGTGCGTAGTTCGTGATGGCGCTGGGGGCGATGACGACGCCAGCGGCGTGGACCGAGGCGTGCCGCGTCATGCCTTCCAGACGCTTGGCGACGTTCAAGAGCTCCTTCACCTTCGGGTCGTTCTTCTCCATGTCCCGAAGGATCGGGTTTTCCTCGAGGGCCTTGTCGAGCGTCATGTCGAGCGCGGCGGGAATCTGCTTGGCCACCTTGTCGACGTCCGCAAACGGCATCTCGAGCACGCGGCCCACGTCGCGCACGACGGCCTTCGCCTTCATCGTCCCGAACGTGATGATCTGCGCGACGTTCTCGCGGCCGTACTTCCGCGTCACGTACTCGATGACCTCGCCGCGGCGGCGCTCGCAGAAGTCGATGTCGATGTCGGGCAGCGACACGCGCTCGGGGTTGAGAAAGCGCTCGAAGATGAGATCGAAGTCCAGCGGATCGACGTCCGTGATCCGGAGACAGTACGCCACGAGGCTGCCGGCGGCGGAGCCACGGCCCGGGCCGACCGGGATGCCCTGATCGCGCGCGTACTTGATGAAATCCCAGGTGATCAGGAAGTATCCGGGATACTCCATCTTCTTGATCATCGCGATTTCATACGAGAGCCGCGTCTCGTACTCGTCGATCGTGTGGCGGAGCGCGCCAATCGACGCGAGGTGCTTGAGCTTCTCCAGCCGGTCCTTGAAGCCCGCGCGCGTGATGTGCTCGAAGTAGCTGTCGACGGTGAAGCCGGCCGGCACGTCGAAGTTCGGCAGGTAGTTCTTCCCCGTCGCGAGGTTGACGTCGCACCGCTCGGCGATGCGCATCGTGTTGGCGAGCGCGTCCGGAAAATCCTTGAACGTCTCCGCCATCTGCTCGGGCGTCTTCAGAAAGAAGTTGCGGCTGTCGTACCGCAGCCGCTTGGGATCCGTAAAGGCCTTGCCCGTGCCGATGCACAGCAGGACGTCGTGCGGATGCGCGTCGCTTTCGCGCAGATAGTGGACGTCGTTGGTGCAAATCAGCGGCAGCTTCAGGTCGCGCGCGAGCGCCGGCAGCCCGGAATTGACGACGCGCTGGTCCTCGATGCCGTGCCACTGCATCTCGAGGAAGAAGTTGTTCGGCCCGAGGATGTCCCGATACGCCGCGGCGGCCTCGATCGCTTTGCGCTCCTGCTGATGCGAGAGGCCTTCCGCCACCTCGCCCTTCAGGCAGCTGCTCATGCCGATCAGGCCTTTCGAGTGCTGCGCGAGCAGTTCCTTGTCGATGCGCGGCTTGTAATAGAAGCCGTCGGTGTAGCCGGAGGAAACCAGCTTGATCAGGTTGCTGTAGCCTTCGTTCGTTTCAGCCAGCAGGATCAGGTGGTTCGCCGTCTCGCCGGGATTCCCGCTCTTGGTCAGACGGCTGCCCGGCGCGACGTACACCTCGCAGCCGAGAATCGGCTTGATCCCCCGCGCCCGCGCATGGTCGTGGAAGATCACCGACGAAAACATGTTGCCGTGTTCGGTGACGCCGATCGCCGGCATCTTCAGCACCGCCGCCTGATCGAGCAGTTCGTCGATACGGCACGCGCCGTCCAGCAGCGAGAACTCAGTGTGGAGATGAAGGTGGACGAATTCAGCCACAGTATCTACCAGTAGGAGATCGCTCGCGTCCACAACAGACCGACGGACCCCTGGAGTTCGTGTCGCGTCCAATTGCCGTGCGAGTCGTATTCGTACTGATGTTTGGCCGTCGAGAGCGGCGACGGCGTGTTGGAAGTATTCAACGTGCTTGAGACACTTCCCTCGACTTCATTGCCATGGCTATCGAACCGTCTCATGCCGCATCCCGTGCTGACGGGCGAAACCCAACATCTCTCTGTGGCATTCCCAGGGTAACGGTACGTCTGAGTCGTTGGTTTATCCTCATCCGTGCGCGTCTGTCTTCCCTCAGTATGCGGCCCTGGCTGTCCAACTGCCGCACGGTCGTCATCGTCATTCCGGATGTCGACCACACTTCTCTCTCGGTGCGTGCGACGTCGTCGTAGCTGTGTGTGATGATTGTGTTGCCCTCCGAGTGCGCCCACACGGTCTTTAGACGTCGACCCCGCGAATCGTATGTGTGCGTCTTCTCGGAGAGCACGCGAGTGCCCAGCGTCCATGCATCGCGTACAACGCGTCCGGCAGCGTCGAATTCGCATGTTGTCAGATACTGATCTCCCAGCCTCGGAGGGTTATCGGTAATCGTCGCTTTACGCCGGTCCGCGGTGAAGTCGACTTCGTCTCTCGGGTGCAGATTCGCCGCATTCCGTACCGAGCCTTCATACAGAACCAGATGCCGGACCGCGCCCTGAAGCTTCACGAGGTCGTCGCACTGCATCAGTGACGCGCTCGCGGGAGCCGCGCTCACGACCACCACGCCGAAGATGAGGACTCGTCGCATCGCTATTCCCACTCAATCGTCGAAGGCGGCTTCGACGAAATATCGTAGACGACGCGGTTGATGCCGCGGACTTCGTTGACGATGCGCGAGGAGATGCGCGCCAGGAGATCGTGCGGCAGGCGCGCCCAGTCGGCGGTCATGCCGTCGCGGCTCTCGACTGCGCGAATCGCGACCGTGTATTCGTACGTCCGCTCGTCGCCCATGACGCCGACGCTCTGCACCGGCAGCAGCACCGCGAAGCTCTGCCAGAGCCGCGTATACCACTGCTCGCGCTTGATCTCCTGCGAGACGATGTCGTCGGCGCGGCGCAGCAGGTCGAGTTTCACCGGCGTGATCTCGCCGAGAATGCGCACGGCGAGGCCCGGTCCCGGGAACGGCTGGCGCACGACGAACTCGTCCTCGAGGCCAAGCTTGCGCCCGACTTCACGGACCTCGTCCTTGAACAGCTCGCGCAGCGGCTCGACGAGCTTCATCCGCATCCGCTCGGGCAGCCCGCCGACGTTGTGATGGCTCTTGATGAGGGACGCCTGGCCCACGATCGACACCGACTCGATGACGTCCGGATACAGCGTGCCTTGCGCGAGGAAATCGACCTGCCCGAGTTTGTGCGCGCCCTCTTCGAACACGTCGATGAACGTCGCCCCGATGATCTTCCGCTTCGTCTCGGGATCCGTGACGCCGTTCAGGCGATCGAGGAACGTCTTCGACGCGTCGACGAACACGAAGGGCAGCTTGAGGCGCTCGAAGCGCTTGACGATCTGCTGCGCTTCGTTCAGCCGGAGGACCCCGTTGTCCACGAAAATGCAGGTCAGCTGGTCGCCGATGGCGCGGTGCAGAATCAACGCCGCCACCGTCGAGTCGACACCGCCGCTCAGCGCGCAGACGACCTTGCCCTTCCCCACTTGCGCGCGAATCTTCGCCATCGCCTCGTCGACAAACGACGCCATCGTCCAGTCGCCGGTGCAGCCGCAGACGCCGTAGGCGAAGTTGCGGAGGATCTCGAGGCCGTGTTCAGTGTGGACGACTTCCGGATGGAAGAGGAGCGCGTAGAGCGAGCGCGAGGTGTCGGCCATCGCCGCGACCGGCGCGTTCGCGCTCGTGGCGACGACGGAAAAGCCCGCGGGCGCCGCCGCGACGAAGTCGCCGTGGCTCGCCCAGACCCGCACATCCTGCGGCACGCCGGCAAAGAGCGCGAAGTCCTGCTGAAGCGTGACGGTTGCATGGCCGAACTCGCGCTGCGCCGCCGGCGCGACCGTTCCGCCGAGCGTGTCGGCCATCAGCTGCATGCCATAGCAGATGCCGAGCACCGGCGTGCCGATGTCGAAGACCGCCGGCTCGCACTTCGGCGCGCCCGGATCGGACACGCTCTTGGGACCGCCCGAGAGGATCACGCCGACCGGTTTTCTCGCGCGAATCTTTTCGGCGGGCGCGTCCGGCGGCCAGATCTCCGAATAGATCGACAGCTCGCGAAGACGACGGGCGATCAGCTGGGTGTACTGAGAGCCGAAATCGAGAACGATGATGGTCTGATGACTCACCGACAGGCTGCCTGGGGAATAGACGCTATTATAGCGGTGTGGCCGTAAGGCACACCACAATATGTTGTAGTGCAGTTGCCCTCATCGCTCTCGCGACGACGTTCGCGCGCGCGCAAACGGCAACGGCGCCGCCACGCAACGTCAAGCAGACGCGATCGGCCGACGACAAGACGCCGCTCTCGCTCTTTCCCGTCGCGCCGATCTGGACGCTCTCGCTCAACAACGCGCTGACGGCGCCGCCGGCATTCCGCGACAGCTACGCCGTGTTCGCGCTCGAAGGCGAACAGCTCGCCGCGTACGACCTCGAACGTGGATCGCAGCTCTGGTTGATCAACCTCGCGACAACGGTCGAGCCGGCGATCGGGGCGGATTTCGTGTTCGTGGTTACGGATGAGTCGCTCGTGGCGCTGTCGCGCAGCACTGGAGCGACGGCGTGGACGAAACCTTTTGAAGACGAGTTGGCGGTCGCGCCGGTTGTCGACGGCGACCGGCTGTTGCTCTCGTCGGCTGACGGCGCGGTGATCGCCCTCCGCGCGGCGGACGGCGCCGAACTCTGGCGCCAGCAGCTTCCCCGCGGCAGCAGCTCCCGGCCGGCATTCACCGCGACGCGTGTCTTCGTGCCGACCTCTGACAACTTCGTCGTCGCGCTCGATGGCGCGAAAGGCGAGGTCCTCTGGCGCCGGCGCCTGGGCGGCATCGGCCACGACATCGTCGAGAGCAACGATCGGTTGTACCTCGGCGCGCAGGATCGGTACTTCTATTGTCTGAACGCGAAGAACGGCGAGGTCGAATGGCGATGGCCGACCGGCGCCGATGCGATCGGCCTGCCCGTGGTCGACGACAAGGAGAATACGGTGTACTTCGTGTCGCTCGACAACGTCCTGCGCGCGCTCAACCGCGGCAGCGGCGTGCAGCGATGGAAGTTCCCGCTGCCCTTCCGTCCGATTGCCGGACCGTTGCGATACGTCGAGACGCTCGTCGTCGCAGGGACGACGCCGCAGCTGCAGGCCAACAGCACGCGCGACGGCAAGCTGCTGGGCCGCTATACCGCGCCGGTGGAGCTGTCCGCTCCGCCGTACCTCTTCGCCGATCGCGCTCGCGTGTTTCCAGTGCTGACGATGATCACGAGCGACATCGTCGGCCGGGCGACGGTCACCGGGACCACGCGCGACATCGAGCCCGTGAACTCTCCGCCAGGTGCGTTGCCGAATATCGAAAAGGTCCCGGACGTGATCGAGATGCCGCGGCCGGTGGATGTCGTCAGCGAGTTGCCGAATCTGATTCCGGTGGTGCCAGCGGCTGAGCAATGACCGCGTTGGCGTGCGCCATCGCGCGGGGTACGCGGCGATACAGCGTCAGATACGATCCGGCCGCCGACAGCCCGATGTACGCGAAGGCGAGGCCGCGCACGATGAACGCCATGATCTGAAGCGGCCACACCGCCAGGCCGACCAGCGGGACGAACGCGATCAGCCCCAGCCCTGACCACGCCAGCGCCGACACCAGCGTCGCGCCGATTTCGAGACCGAGGATGACCAGGAAGACCTGCGCGAGCACCCGAAACTCGTCGCGCACGAATCCCCGCACCGTGCGAAACGCGTCGCCGACGGACAGGCTGTCGGCCGCCATCGCGATCTGCATGAGCAGATAGACGAAGTTCACCAGCGTGATCCACACGATCAGCACGACAGCCGCCACCGCGGCGACAAACGTCAGGCCGACGACGTTGAGGACCCCGGACGCCGCGCGATACCCGTAAACAACGAACGCGACGTAGATGGCCGCCGTTGCCGCGTACGCCAGGAACAGCGCGATGCCGAGGCCGAGATATCTGCGGAACAGCCGTGTGCAGCCGCCGATGAATCGCGGCAGCGTGAAGCAGGCGGCGGGCTCGATGGTGTCGATGCTGATCGGCTCCATCTCGAAGGCGCCCGCCGACTCGTGCGCCACGCGCAGCACATCGAGCACGCCGCCCTTCACGAGAAACATCAGCACGGACGCGGCGGCCAGCGCGATGCTGAACGACACGGCAAACGACACGAGCGCCACCGGCTCGGCGGTCAGCGCCGCCGCGGTTCGTGTCGCGATGTCACGCAGCCCGCCCTGTAAGAGATCCGTCAAATCCGCGCCGACGACGACGGACAGGAGCACGGCGGCGCCGAGGATGGGGATCGCGACGAGCACTTGAAACGTGGTTTCCGCGACGAACTGGATCGCCACGGTCGGCCAGTTGGCCGCTGCCATCAACGCGCCACGTTTGAGGAGGAGCTTCAGGTCCAAGGAACGATCGATTGTATGCTGGTTGCCATCCTATGCGGACGCGGGCGTGGCGTCTTGTCGCCGCCGGCATCGTCGTCGCGCTCGCAGTCGGCGCCTCCGGCCGTCTCGTCGAGCGCGCCAGGTTCGGCGTGTCCGATGCCGAGACGCTCGCGCGCGTCGAAGCCGAACTGCGCGGCCGGTTCGACGCCGATTCGGCGACGCTGGCCGACATCGCCGCCCGCACCGCCGCGGCGCGCGACGTCATCCGCGCCGCCCTGCTCGATCCCGCCGAGCGGCGTCTGTTCGAACTGGCCGCGAGCGTGCTGCCGGCCGAGCGCGCGGGGCGGGTCGGCGTCACCATCTACGACGCCGCGGGACGTCCCATCGGCTGGGCCGGGCGCGTCTCCGACCTTCCGCCGTCGCTCGTCAACGGACTCCCGGCGCTCGTGACGGTGCCGGGCTATCTGGGGCCGCGTCTGGTCCGCGTTGAGCCGGTCGACCTGAACGAACGCGGAGGAGCGCCGGCGCGCGACGCGACGATCGTCGTCGAGCAGTCGCTCTCGGATCCCCAGCCGACGCCGGCCGCGGCCGACACCGCCGTCGTGCCCACGTCGATCGTGCCGGTGATCGTGCACACGCCGTTCGCGACGCGCGACGGCGCGCCGGAGCCGCCGGTGACCGGCAACTTCATGTTCAACGTGCTCGCGCCGTCAGGCGCGGTGCTCGTGGACGCCGAAGTGGCGCGCCAGGACGTCGCGTTCGTGCGGGTGGCGCTCAGAAACCGCGTCCGGGCGCTGGGCCTGGCGATCCTGGCGGCGACGCTTCTCGTCGCCATCGGTCCGCTGCTCGATACGCGGCGCCGCGCCACGACCCGCGGCGCCTATGTCGGGCTGAGCGCCATCGTCGCGGTCGCTCTCGTCGGCGCGCGATCGATCGCCTTGTCGGCGATCTCGGCCGTCGCCGACGTTCAGCCGATCGACTCGCCGCTCAACATCCTCGTGACGGGACTGATGACGCTGGCGCTGGTCGCGCTCGCGGTGACCGTCATCGAACGCCGCCGCATCGCTCGCCCGCGTCCGAGGTATCACGGCCCGGACGCCACGACCGCGACACGGGCTCGCGTCCGCGCGATCGTCCTGTACTTCGTGGCCGGCGTCGCCGGCGCCCTGATCGTCGGTGCGTACGAGCAGTTCCTGCAGCGCGTGGTCACGCGCACGCATCTCGATGTCCTCCACTTCTCCCTGCATCCCATCGATGTCCCTCGATTTGCCGTCGACTTCGGTCTCGTGCTGCTGCACGCGGCCGTGGCGTGGGGCGTGGCGTCGCTCGTGCACGCCGTCCGCGTCTGGTGGCGGATTCCACTGAGGCATCAGGCTCTGCCGGCGCTCGCGTGGTGTGCGGGCGCCGCGATCGTGGCCGTCGCGATGTCGAGAGCCACGACGGCCGTGCCTCTGGCGCCGACGGTGCTGGCGCTCGCCATGACCGGCCTCTGTATCGTCGCCCTGGGGATCTTGCCGGGACGCGCGCGGCGAGTGTCGCAGGCGGCCCGGCTCGCGACGCTGTTCCTCGCGCTCGCCGTGCCGGCGCTGGCGCTCTACCCGTCGCTCTTCGCGTTCGGCACGCTGGGCAAAGAGCACATCATCGAAACCGAGTACGCGCCGCAGGCGCTGACGCAGCGTGACGAGCTGCGCAACAGGCTCTATCGGGCGCTCGATCAGATCGACGCCTTCCCCACGCTTCCCGAGTTCGTGCGGCCTGCGCCGGGTCCGCCCACCGAGCGGGCGCTGGCCGTGTGGACGGCGACGGATCTGGCGAGGTATCGGCTGACGTCCGCAATCGAACTGTACGACGCGACCGGCGCGCTCATCAGCCGGTTCGCGCTCAACCTCCCTGAATACACGACGCCCCATCACGAGACGTCCACGTGCGACTGGGAAGTGTTCGAGGAGGTGCTCCCCTTCGGCGCGAGCGAACGCCACGTGCCGCAGGCCAGCCGCGGTATCTGCGAAAACGGCATCGTCCGCGGCTCCATCGTCGTCCGCGTGATGCTCGACTACCGGACGCTGCCGTTTCTCTCGTCGCAGAACCCGTATCTCGAGTCGCTCAGGCCCGAGCGCGCGGCCGCGCCCGAAGGGTCGCAGGGCAACGACATCGAGTTCGTCGCCTACGGCTGGAGCCGTGCGCCGTTCAGCGAGGCCGGAACCAGCACGTGGCCGCTCTCCGACGATCTCTTCCAGCATGCCGTCGGCTCCCGCGTGCCGTTCTGGACCGCGGTTCGGCGCAACGACAGCACGTTCCGCGTGTACTTCACCAACGATCGCGGCGGCATCTATGCGATCGGCTACCCGGTGCTGACGACGTTCGGTCACCTGGTGAACATGGCGGAGCTGCTGGTGCTCGTCGGCGCGCTGTACGCGCTGCTGCTCGCC
>Ga0134123_10002466_pt1 | contig 12117 bp, 8 predicted proteins | sample KB303_FD_96460 | JGI IMG/M metagenome (GOLD analysis project Ga0134123, IMG submission 96460) | Terrestrial soil microbial communities without Nitrogen fertilizer from Kellogg Biological Station, Michigan, USA - KB3-0-3 | ecosystem: Environmental > Terrestrial > Soil > Unclassified ...
CAACGGGGTGGTGGACGGCGACTTTCGCGTGCACCACACACGGAACCTGCGCGTGGTCGATGCCTCGATCTTCCCGCGCATCCCGGGCTTTTTCATCCTCAGCGCCATCTACATGATCGCGGAGAAAGCCGCGGACGTGATTCTGGCCGAGAGCCATCACGCTTGAGCTCCGATCGCGGGCGACGCTTCACACTAAGGCGCCTCGGGACGGAGAATCCGATTGACAGCCGATCCCCGACCCTTGGTACAGTACGGCCGCTCCCCCCATCGGTGAACTGGTCCCGACTTTTTTCCTTCACGAGGACGAGGACTGTATGCCCATGGACGTCGATACGCTGCTCAAGATGAGCGAGTCGCAGCTCGACGATCTCTTCAGCAAGAGCACCGCGGGGCCGATTCCCGACGGCGCCGCCAAAGGCACGGCGATCATCGCCCCCGGCACGACGTTCAGCCCGGCGATCGCGCAGGCGATCAGTTTCTTCACCTGGCAAGGCAAGAGCTTCGACGGCCCGCACGGCGTGCTGAGAAACCGGATCTCGGTGCTCGGCCTGAACGCGATCGTCGCCGAGGTCTACAAGGGCCCGAGCTGGTACGACAAGAAGGAATGCATCGTCCTCGACTATTCGAAGACGTCGACGGTTGCCGGCTGGATTCGCGACGAGATCCGCCAACTCGAGCCCGGTACCTACCTGGGCAAGGTCTACGGGCATGAGAAGCCGCTGATTCACTTCGCGCTCCAGTTCCCATAAACGCGATCCAGGTTCGGAGGACGCGGATGACGACTCAGGGTTCCCGATGGCGAGCGCTGGCCCTTGGCCTGCTCGTCGTAGTGCTCGCAGCGGCTCTCGCCGTGGTGTTGTGGGTCCGAAACGAACCCGTGATGTCCGGGCGCACGCTCGACGAGGCGCTCGCCGCCGGCCGCGACGCGGCGAGCTTTCCGGCCGCGGACGAGGACTACTTCCACGACATGGACGGCGGCGTCCCGCTCACCCCCGAGGAGATCAAGGGGCGGAACGCGTGGACCGTCTGGACCGCCGGCAACGATCGCTTCTGGGACGGCATCGGCGAGACCGCCTACGGGGCGCTCGATTTCCTGAAGACGCTCTCGACGCATCCCAACCTGAAGACCAGCCGCGATCACCGCTGGGAGTACCTCGGCCTGGTCAACGAGCCATGCTTCGTCAAGCCGACCGGCCCCGATCCCAAGCGGCACGGGCTGTGGCTCGATCAGCGCTCGCCCGACTGCCCGCCGGATCCGTTCGAGAACGAACAGAAGTACCCCGGCGTCCTGACCGGCGCGCGCGGCAAGACGATCGAGCGCGGCTCGTTCTACGGGTATGCCACGGGGATCGTCGGGTTGCGCCTGTTTCCCAACCCCGACTTCGACGACGCGGCCGCGAAGGCGTGGGACGCGAATCGCTACTACACCGATCCCGCGTACTACAACTCGAACACGCTGGTGCGGCCGTACCGCGTCGGTATGTCGTGCGCCTTCTGCCATGTCGGCCCGAACCCGGTGAAGCCGCCGGCGGACCCGGAGAACCCGAAGTGGGAAAACCTCAGCTCCAACGTCGGGGCGCAGTACTTCTGGGTGGACCGGATCTTCGACTGGAACGCGGATCCGTCCACCTTCGTCTTCCAGCTGTTTCACACCTCGCGCCCGGGGTCGCTCGACACCTCGCTCATCTCGACCGACAACATCAACAACCCGCGGACGATGAACGCGGTCTACCTGCTGCTGCCGCGGCTGCTGCAGGGCAAGCGGTGGGGCAAGGAAACGCTCGCCGGCGGCGGCCTCGACAACCGCCAGTTCAACGACTTCGCCAAAGAGGGGCCGCTCACGCAGTTCTTCGAAGCGCCGGGCACGGTCTGGACGCCTCGCGTGCTCAAGGACGGCTCCGATTCGGTCGGCGCGCTCGGCGCCCTCAACCGCGTGTTCATCAACATCGGGACGTTCAGCGAAGAGTGGCTGCTGCATTTCAACGCCCTGGTCGGCGGCAAGCGCGTCTCGCCGATCGCGATCGCCGACGCGCGAAAAAATTCCGCGTACTTCAAAGCCACCGAGGCGCAGACGCTCGACATCGCCCGCTTCTTCCTCAAGACGACCGGCGCGCATCGGGTGAAGGACGCGCCGGAAGGCGCGAAGTACCTCTCGAAAGACGAGGCGCAGATGACGCGCGGCAAGGTCGCGTTCGCGGAAAACTGCGCGCGCTGCCACTCGAGCAAGACGGTGCCGCCGCCGGTCCCGGGTCTCGACCCCGCGGGTTGCGCCGGCAAGGACTATCTCCAGTGCTGGAACCGCTACTGGGACTGGACGCAGACCGCCGAGTTCAAGGAGAAGATGCGGGCGATCGTCCTGGCGGCTGATTTCCTCGACGACAACTACCTGTCGAACGAGGCCAGGGTGCCGGTCACGCTGCTGCAGACCAACGCGTGCAGCCCGCTCGCGACCAACGCGATCGGCGGCAACATCTGGGACAACTTCTCGTCCCAGTCGTACAAAGACCTGCCGTCGGTCGGCGACATCACCTGGTATCACCCCTACACCGGCGAGGCGCAGACCTACACGATGCCCGCCGGCGGACGCGGCTACACGCGTCCCGCCTCGCTCGTCAGCCTGTGGTCGACCGCGCCCTACCTGCTGAACAACACTGTCGGGCACTTCGAAGCGAGCCCGTCAGTCGAGGGGCGGATGCGGGCGTTTCAGGACGGCATCGAACAGATGCTGTGGCCCGCGAAGCGCGAGAAGGACGAACTGCTCGGCGACAAGATTCCCGGCAAGATCGATCGGACGCCGCAGCCGACCTACCTGCGGGTGGCCGGCGGATATCTGCCCGACTTCCTGAAGCGGCTGCCGAGCGAGCCGCTCCTGCCGAAAGTCTTCGGCGGCGGCGGCATCGAGATCGGTCCGATCCCGACCGGCACGCCGGTCGGCCTGCTCGCGAACGCGAACCTGCTCTATGAAGGGCCCGACCGGTCGCAGCGCCTTCAGTACGACGGCAAGGTCGCCGATCTGATCATCAAGGTGGTGAAGGACATGGCGGCGCTGCCGAGGAACGCGACCGACGAGCAGGCGAGGGCGGTCTTCAAGAATCTGGTCGATCCGCTGCTCGGGGTGAGCAAGTGCCCCGACTTCATCGTCAACCGCGGGCAACTGTTCGGCACCGAGCTGCCGGACCCGGACAAATTCGCACTCATCGAGTTCCTGAAGACGTTCTGAGGCGAACGGACGATCAAGGCGTTGAACTCGAACACCAGCCGGCCGGCGCCACGAGCCAACACGGGGTCGGCCTTCCTCGACGCGCTGAGCGATCTCTCGACCAAAGTGATCCACGTCGAGCGGCGCTTCGATCCGTTCATCCGCCCGATGTTCGACGCGGTGCTGCGCGATCCGATTGCGAAGCTGACGACGGCCCTGATCAACAGCAAGCGCCCGAACGAGGGACTGGCCCTCGCCGAGGAACGGCCGATCCCGGACGAGGACGCGTGGCTCGATTCGATCATCACGAGCTTCGGCAAGCAGATGCGCCTCCTCTGGAAACCCGGCGGCTTCGAGCGTGGCGGGAACACCAAGACGCACGGCATCGTGCGCGGCGAGTTCATCGTCCACGACGGCCTGCCACCCGAGCTCCGGCACGGCATCTACGCGAAGCCGCAGACCTACCGCGCCTGGGTCCGCTTTTCCGGTCCCGGCCCCTACGTCACGCCCGACATCGAGGACGTCGGCTTCATGAGCATCAGCATCAAGCTGATGGGCGTGCCCGGCCCGAAGCTGATGGACGAGGAGAAGTTCACCCAGGACATGTTCGGCGTGTCGACGCCGACCTTCGTGACCCCGGATACGAAGGCGAACGCGCAGCTGCAGATCGAGAGCCTGAAGAACGCACAGCTCTTCTACTTCATCAACCTGCACCGCCCGCACCTGCTCGACTTCATCATGCAGGGGCTCTGGACCAAGACGCAGAGCAGTCCGTTCGAGGCGCCGTATTTCAGCTGCGTCCCCTATCTGCTCGGCGAAGGGCAGGCGATGCAGTACTCGGTGTGGCCGACATCGAAGAAGCGGACGCCGGTCCCGCGCCTGCCGCTGCGTCCGCCCGACGACTATCTCCGCGACGCGATGGTGAAGTCGCTCGCCGAGGGCGACGTCGAGCTCGACATCCGCCTGCAGCGGCAGACCGATCCGCACCTGATGCCGATCGAGAACAACGGCGTGCTCTGGCCGGAGGCGCTGTCGCCGCGCGTGTCGGTCGCGACGCTGCGCCTGCCGCGCCAGACCTTCAACTCGCCGGCGCAGATGGAGTTCGCCAAGCGCCTCTCGTACAACCCCTGGCACTCGATCCCCGAGCACCGGCCGCTCGGCAACCAGAGCCGCGCCCGCCGGAAGATGTACCTCGAGCTGTCGAAGCTGCGGCACACGATGAACAACGTGCCGCACTACGAGCCGGACGGCAGCGAGGTCTTCGAGTAACGGCCGTGACGCCGCAGTCGATCGTCAACCTCGGGCGTGGCGCGGGCCTTTCAGGCCCGCGTTCGACGCGACCCTGAAAGGGTCGCGCCACATTCGGATCGCACATGACCCCGCAATCACATTTCATGGTCGTCGCGCCGATCGTGGCGGAGCGCGTGAACGCGCTGAGAGCGTTGCTCAGCTCGATGAACGACCGCCCGGGCATGACGAAGCGGGACAACTCAATCGTGCCGTTCGGCCAGCTCGAGAATCTCCACTACGCGCGCTTCGTGATCCTCGACGACCGGACGCTGAACGATTTCAAGGAGTATGGAGCCCCGATCCCGGACTTTGCGGTCCTGCTGGCGTTCCTGGGGGATTGCGACGGGCCCGCCGACCAACTCCTCGCCGACATGGTGCGTCTTGCGGCGCCGGGCCTGCGTCAGATCTTTTCCTGCTGCGAGGGCTTCACGCCCGACTCCGATCTCCTCGCCTGGATGAACACGCATTCGCGGTCCCCGGCCGCCAACTACGTGAATTGGGTCGGCCGCACCGTCAGGCAGATCCGCGAAGAAGCCAGGCTTCGCGATGAGCTCGTCCGATGCGTCAAGGATCGCCAGGAAGAATTCAGCCGCGACGAACCGGGGCAAGTCCGTGCCAAGCTCATCGCGCATTGCCAGCCCTTGGTGAACGGCGGGCAGATGTCGTTGACCCGTGCGCAGCCCACGCCGTTCGGCTGGTCCGTGCGCAATTTCCTCCATTACGCGATCGTCCCGGGCGCCTTGTTGCTGCCCTGGCTGCTGGCGGCGCCCTTTCTCAGTCCGTTGCCGCCGCTGTTCTTCTGGGCCGTTCTGCCGTTCGTGGCGCTCGGCGCGCTCTCGTGCATCTTCCTGGTCCGCTTCATCCCGGCGGCATTCGCCGTCATCGTCGTCTTCGGCGTCTGGCTCCTGCCGTTGTTCATCCTCTTTCCGCTGCTGATCCTGCTGGCACTCGTGGCGGTCGTGGTCTTTCTGTGGGTGCTGCGTCACTACGAAAAGAGCGAGCCGGAGATCATCCATCGGCCCGAGGTCGCCTACATCCTGCAGCTGGCCGCGCTCGAGGATCACGACGTCACCAACCAGTACACGGCTCTCGGGAGCGTCAAGCCGAACTGGTTCCGCTACGCGCTGTTTCCCGTCATCCTGTGGGTGATCGATTACTTCGCCCGGCATGTCTATCACCGCGGCCATCTCGGGCGCGTCCGTAACATCCACTTCGCCCGTTGGGTGTTCCTCGATGGGAAGAAGCGGCTGATCTTCACGAGCAACTATGACGGCAGCCATGAAGCCTACATGGATGACTTCATCAACAAGGCAGACTGGGCGCTCAACCTGTCGTTCAATTGCGGGCTCGGTTATCCGCGCACCCGCTGGATCCTCAAGGACGGCATCGACGACGAGCTGAAGTTCAAGTACACGCAGCGGCGGCACCAGATGCCGACCGAGACCTGGTATCGCGCCTACCCGGGGCTGACCGTCTACGATATCGAACGCAACGCGCGCGTTCGCGCCGGCTTCGAGCGTCGCACGATGACCGACAGCGAGGTTCGCGCATGGCTGTGGGACTTGTGAAGGACCAGCTCGCGCCACTGTCCGACGACGATTACCGCGACATCCAGGGGCTGGTGCGCTTCGGCTACAAACATCTCGAGGCCGCGCGCTTTCATCTGTTGACGATTACGGATCCAGCCGCCGCCCGTGCCTGGCTGTCGAAAGCGCCGGTCACGACAGCCGTGAAAGGCCGCCGGCCCGACGTCGCCCTGCACGTCGCATTCACCTACGAAGGGCTGCAACGACTTGGCGGGGCGCCGAACGCCCTGGCGCAGTTCCCGTACGAATTCAAGTCCGGCATGACCGAGGCGAGCCGCGCGCGCCGGCTCGGCGACGTGGCGGCCAACGATTGGCAGTGGTGGCTCTGGGGCGGCCCCGGCAAAGTGCCGCACGTCCTGGTGCTGCTCTATGCCGACTCGGCGGGCCGGCTGGACGAATTTGAACGCGGATTGAAAAACCGGCTATGGGAGACCGCGTTTGCGGCGGTCACGTGTTTGCCGACGAGCAATCTCGACGGCATCGAGCCGTTCGGCTTCGACGACGGGATCAGCCAGCCCGTGCTCGATTGGGAGCGGAAGAAGTCGGCGCGGGTCCACAACACGACCGCATACACCAACTTGTCGGCGCTCGGAGAAATTCTCCTGGGCTATCCCAACGAGTACGGAAAATACACCGACCGTCCGCTGCTCGATCCTGGTGACGATCCGGACGGAATTCTGGCGGCGGCGGAGGATGTGCCAGGCAAGAAGGACCTCGGCCGCAACGGCACGTACCTGGTCCTGCGCGATCTCTCGCAGGACGCTCCAGCCTTCTGGCAGTTCATCAACGCGCAAGCGGCGGGCGACCAGGAAGAACGGGACCGGGTTGCCGCCGCCACGGTCGGTCGCCTGCCCGCGGACATCCCGGTCGTTCCGAGTCCGAGGGCCCATGTTCCCGGCGACACGCCGGCTCGCACCATCCTCACGGGCACGCCGCTCGTGCCGCTGAGCGGTGAAGCGATTCCAGGTGTTGGCCCTGATGGCGAGGACATCCGGCTCAATCAGTTCACCTTTCACGGCGATGTGGACGGCACGGCCTGTCCGTACGGCGCCCACATCCGCCGCGCCAATCCGCGCAACGCCGATCTGCCGGAAGGCACGCGGGGCGTGTTTGCCAAGCTGATCCGGATCCTGGGTTTCGGGCGCCAGCATCCGCACGACGACCTGATTGCATCCACGCGGTTTCATCGCATTCTGCGCCGCGGCCGCGAGTACGTACTCGAAAGTGCCGGCAACGTTGGCGATCGCAGACCGCAGCGGGGGCTCCGTTTCATCTGCCTGAACGCCAACATCTCGCGACAGTTCGAATTCATCCAGGCGGCCTGGCTGGCCAATCCGAAATTCGAAGGACTCGACGAGGGCGATCCGCTGGTCGGCAATCGCATGCCGCTCTCGACGGGCGCACCGAGCGACACGTTCACGCATCCCCAGCCGACCGGATTGTGCAGGCGTGCTGCCGCGCTGCCGCAATTCGTGCACGTGCGGGGCGGCGCCTATTTTTTCCTGCCGGGGATACGCGCGCTGAAATATTTCACGCGGAGAACGCCGTAGCGCGAAGGAATTGGCCACGCACGTCGTGCGCCGCTTGAGCGGTGCCGATCTGGAAGAGGCGGCTACTTCGGCCTCGCCGCGACATACGCCTTCACGACGTCGACGACGAATTCCTGGCAGGCCTCGGCGCTCTTTCCGTCGTAGGCGCCGCCATTGGTGATGTTGTTGGACACCACCCGGATGCCCAGGAACGGGATCTGAAACAGCCCGGCGATCTGCGCGGCCGCCGCAGTCTCCATCTCCTCAGCGGTAGTCCCGAACTCGGTGTGAAAGCGCTCGATGCGATCGATCTCGCTGTTCCAGATCTCGCTCGACCCGATGACGCCTTCGACCACCCGCCCTTTCTGGTACGTGCCCCGCGCGGTTCTGGCGGCGGCCAGCAGCGCCTCGTCGCCGCGAAAGCGGCGCATGTTGCGGGCCGTCGGATCGTTGCCGGCGCTGCCATCCGAGCGCATCAGGTCGAGCGGCGCCCACTCCGCGAGATTGCTGCCCGCGCCGCGGGCGCGAAACCCGGTCTTGAACGAGCCGAGGTTGACCGACTCGGTGCCGACGACGATGTCGAAGACGTGCAGCCCCGGCTCGTGCCCGCCGGCCGTGCCCTGATTGATGATCGCCACCGGACGATACCGTTCGGCGGCGATCGCCGTCGCCGCGGCGGCGTTCGCCAGGCCCTTGAGCGTCTTCGAGACCACCACCGGATGGCCGTCGATGGTGCCGCGCCAGAACGTCCAACCCTGGATCTTCTCCTCCGAAACGTTCGCAAGCGAGGTGGCCAGTTTGTCCACCTCCACGCCCATCGCGCCCTGCACGACCACCGGCCGCCGGGCGTCGACGGCGCGCGCGGGCGCCTCGGCCGGTTGCGTCGCGCATCCCGTCGACAACGCCACGGTCACGAGCGTCGCGATCATCCGAACAAACGCAATCATCGGCAAACCCTGTTTCTATGAATCCGCGAACTTGTCCCGCCGAAGCTCGCCTCGACTATGGGCGAGCGAAGGCGGATGGTAGCATGCGCCATCCTTCATGACTGAGCCCCGCGTCTCACGCGATCCTGCGCTCTACGCCGATGTGATCGGCGGCGTGACGACTTTCTTCACGATGGCGTACATCGTGGTCGTCAATCCCGGCATTCTCGCCACGGCCGGCACCGGGATGCCGTTTTCAGGCGCGCTGACTGCGACGGTGTTCGTCGCCAGCACCATGACGCTCCTGATGGGGCTGTACGCGCGGCTGCCGTTCGCGGTGGCTCCCGGCATGGGCCTCAACGCCTTCTTCGCCTTCACGATCGTCCTGCAGTCCAAAGTACCGTGGCAGACGGCGCTCGGCATGGTGTTCTGGGCCGGCGTGCTGTTCCTGATCGTGTCGGCGACGCCGCTGCGCGAGCACATCGCGATGGCGATTCCGCCGCCGCTCCGGGCGGCGGCGTCCGCGGGCATCGGGCTGCTGCTCACCTTCATCGGCCTGCGCAATGCCGGGCTGATCGTCGGCGACCCGGCGACGCTGGTGCGCATGGGGACGCTCGACCACCGTGCGGCGTTCCTGCTGCTCGGGATCCTCATCGCGGCGGCACTGATGCGGCGCAACAATCCGCTCGCGTTCCTGGCCGCGATCTTCACGGTGACCGCGCTGACCTGGACGCTGGGCTACGCGAAGCCGCCGGACACGCTGGCGAGCGCGCCGGATTTTTCCTCGGCGTTCCTGGCGCTCGACATCCGCGGCGCGCTCCGGCTGGCGCTGCTCCCGGCGATTCTCGCGATTCTCTTCACCGACTTGTTCGATTCGCTCTCGACCTTCATCGGCGTCGCCAACGCCGCCGGCCTCACCGATCCGGAGGGCCGTCCGATCAACCTGCGCCGCGGCCTCATCGTCGACGCCGTGGCGACGGTCACCTCCGGGCTGGCGGGCACCTCGCCCGGCACCGCCTACGTCGAGAGCATCGCGGGGATCCGCATGGGCGCGCGGACCGGCCGCGCGTCGGTGGTGACCGCGCTCTGCTTCGTGCCGTGCTTCTTTCTCGGGCCGCTGGCCGCGGCCGTCCCGGGTCACGCGACGGCGGCCGTCCTCGTCCTCGTCGGCGTCTCGATGTTCCAGTCGGTGGCGAAGATCGATTTCTCGTCGCTCGAGGACGCGCTGCCCGCCTTCGTCACGGTGGTGCTGATCCCGCTCACGCTGTCGATCACGCAGGGCATCCTCTGGGGATTCCTGCTCCACACGCTGCTGTACACAGTGGCGGGCCGCTGGCGGGAGGTCAGCGTGACGCTGTGGCTGCTCTCAGTGCTCTCGGCGGGACTGCTCTTGCTCGGCCACTAGCTCGCAGAATGCAACCACGAAAGCATGAAGGCTCGAAGTGAGCACGAAGAAGAAATCGAAGTACGATCCAGATGCCTGCGGACCGCCCGGAAATATGGCCACGTCCCCACCTCGGCCGATCGCGACGCTCCCTTTCCGCTTCGACACTGCCGGCATGGTCACCTCGATCGTGCGGGGAATCGGTGCGCTCTTCTGCGTCCTCGCTATTGGCGTGCTGTACCTGACGTTCGTCACGCGCAATCTGGCGTCGGCGGGAGGCCTGGTGCTCGTCAGCGCGGGCGTCCTGTTCTTCTCCAGGGTCGTGCTCGGAAATCTCGAAGGCACGCGCGGCGTGATCACGCGCGACGCCGTCGTCCTCCAGCGCGGCAGCGTGTTCGGGATGCGCACGGCGGGTCCGGCTGGAACCTTTCCGCTGGGGCGGTTCAAGGAAGTGCGCGTCGACCGCGTGCTCCCCTCAGCGGACACGTCGAGCCACGGCCACGAACGCGTCGTGCTCGTCGGCAAAGAGGGGACGCCGGAGATCCTGCTCGCGAGAAGCGATCTCGATGCCGGCAGGGTTCTCGGCCGGGATCTGGCGGCGGCGCTGGAGCTGCCGTTCGACGAGAGGCTCGCGCCGTAACTGATGCGCAAGCAGACGCATCTCGCACTGGCGGCGGCGTTCCTGGCGTGGGCCTCGCTCGCGGCCGGCTGTCGGGAGCCTGTGATCCCTCCGGAGGTGCCGGCAAGCACTCCCGCGGAGCTCGCCGAGCTCGTCTCCCAACTGGCCACTGAGAAGGAATGGAGTGCCTCGTCCCGATTGCAGAAGCTGGGCGCGCCGGCCATTGCTGCCCTGATCGCGCATCTCCCGCGAGACCCGTTTGCCGATCGCGATCACGGCAACCATTCCGCGACGATGAAAGTGCTGGAGAAGATCGGCGAGCCCGCCCTTCCCGCGATGTTTGCGGCATTGACCCCCGCGCTGTTGCAGAGTGCCGACGCCGACGAGCTTCGAGCGCTCGACTCTCTGATCATGGTCATGGGGAGAATCAACCGAAGCCAGGCGGCTCCGCACCTGGTTCGTGTGGCTCGTTCGGCGGTTGCGCAAGTGCGACCGAATGCACTCGCCGCGCTGCTCGGATGGGACGACGACCCGCCGCCGCTGTCGGGGCCGGGGCGGTGGCAGCCATGCGTGGTGTTCGAGCTGTATTTTTCGAGCGGCGCCCGGTGCCCGGACAAGACCGAGCAGGAAGCCAGGAGTTTCGCGGCAGTGGTGCCGCCCCTGCTTCCTGCGATCGCGGCGGTGCTCGATGAGGCATCGCCTCCAGACATGCGGCTGACGGCGGCGCGTCTCCTGGCTCGATGGGGAACCGGCGAGCTGAAGGGCCGCGGCGAGCGCGAGCTCGTGGCGTTGTCGTCGGCTGCGCCCCCGTACGTTCGAAATCAGGCGATTCAAGCGCTTGGCTGGCTGCACGTGCGTTCATCGGGCGCGCTGCTCGCAGCGCAGTTCGCCAGTGCCGACGAGGAGCGGAAGCGTGCCATTGCTGAGGCGCTCTTCCGTATTGACGATCCCGCCTGGGTGGCGACGGCCGCTGCGTTGATCAACAGCAGCGACGAAGACACGCGGCGCCGGTCGATTCGGTTTGCGAGAGACAGCCACAATGTGTCGTTCGTTCCCCATCTGATCGAGCATCTGGACGACCGGGGTTTCAATGGGACGACAACGGGGCAGTCGCCGCCCGGCCAGGAGCCGATCGTCACGCGCGGCACGCTGGCCGACGATGCGCGGGAGGCGCTGCGGCGGTTGACCTTCGAGGACCTGGGGTTCGACAAAGAGGGATGGCGCCGGTGGCTGGCCGCGAACAAGGGCACGGGCTGGGAATCGCTGTTGAATCAATTCGTTCAACGGCGGCTGGCGCAGCTGCTTTCGGCCGAGCCGGATGTCATGAACGGTTGGATCGGCCAACTCTCGGAAGCCGACAGCGCAACCGTCCTGCCGCTTGTCGAAGGAGTCCTGAATCATCCGCTTCTCGCTCTGAACAGCGAGACTGCCAGGGAACTTGTGGATGTTCTTCTCGAGCTCGTTCACCAGGGCTCCCCGCGTGCCCGGACGCTCTTGTATCAATGTTCCACCTCGAGGGATCCGGCGCTTCGCGAGGTCTGCCCGTCCGCCGTCGCGGTGTTCGATCGACGCGCGGCGCTCGAC
>Ga0134123_10002467_pt1 | contig 12115 bp, 11 predicted proteins | sample KB303_FD_96460 | JGI IMG/M metagenome (GOLD analysis project Ga0134123, IMG submission 96460) | Terrestrial soil microbial communities without Nitrogen fertilizer from Kellogg Biological Station, Michigan, USA - KB3-0-3 | ecosystem: Environmental > Terrestrial > Soil > Unclassified ...
CGTCAAGCGGCCCGAGCAGTTCGACGTGATCGTCACCACCAACATGAACGGCGACATCCTGTCGGACCTGTCCTCGGCGCTGATCGGCGGGCTGGGGTTCGCGCCCTCGGCGAACGTGGGCAACGAGGTCGCGATCTTCGAGGCGGTGCACGGCTCGGCGCCCAAGTACGCCGGCAAGGACGTGATCAATCCGACGGCGGTGATCCTGTCGTCGGTCCTGATGCTGCGTTACCTCGGGTTCTTCGAGCAGGCGGCGGCGATCGAGCACGCGGTGTTCGTCACCCTCGAGTCCGGGGTACTCACGGGCGACGTGCTCGGGTACGACCGCGGGACGCCGACGACCGAGTACACGAACGCGATCATCGGCAACCTCGGCAAGCGCACCGAGACCTGGACCATCCGCGACGTCAGGCCGCTGCAGCTGCCGAAGATCGACCCGCGCCCGGACTACGTTCGGCCGGCGAGCCGTTCCGTCGTCGGCCTGGACGTCTTCGTCGAGTCGCCGCTCTCGGCCAGCGAGCTCGGCTCGTCGCTGATGGAGCTCACGCACGACACGAAGCTCTCGCTCAAGATGATCTCGAGCCGCGGCACGAAGGTGTTCCCACCCACCGGCGCGATGACCGAGACCGGGGACCACTTCCGCTGCCGTTTCATCATCAAGGAGAAGCCGGGCGACCTGTCGGACGAGGACGTCCACGAGCTGCTGGTGCGGATCTCGAGCGCGCACTCGTGGATGCACATCGAGAAGCTCCAGGAGTTCGACGGCGAGCTGGGGTTCACGCGCGACCAGGGCGAGGACTGAGGGGCTATCCGGCCTCCCGTGTCAGCTCCACGTCACAGTCGCAGCCGGCCGGCTCAGGGGCGCGTTCGATCAGGACGCGGATCTCTGCGTCCATGCCGTAGGGGTCGTGGTGGCGACCCAGCTCGGCGCGTCGGCGGCGCTCGTCCTCGGATCTGCTGCGGATCTCGACCTCGCGGTCCCTCAGCGTCTGGAGCGCGTTCTGGGGGATCATCGCTCTCTCCTTGATCGCGGGATTGCGCACACGATAGTGCGGAAGCTACAATCGCTGAAGCATTTCAGGAATCCCTTAATCTGCCGCAGGAGTGGGCATGATCCGGGTGCACGTCTCTCCCGAGGACCTCGCCGAGATTCGCTTCGCGTTCTCTCCGACGTGGGAGCTGGTGATGAGCGCCATGAAGGCCCTCAAGAACCCGGCCAAGCACGCCCTTCACCTGCCCTGGGTCCAGGAGGCGCGGACCGCGATCGAGGGCCGCGACCTCGGCATCCTGCTCGCGCTCACCTCCGGGTCGCAGTACGTGCCCGACTTCGTGACCCCACCCCCGACGACACCGTTCCCGGAGCTCGAGGAGGAACTCGAGCTCGTGGCCGGCACGCCTGCGGAGCGGGTCCGGATCGAACTCGACAGGCTCGTCGATGCCATCACCGGCCAGGTCCCTGAGCGCGTCCGGCTGATGGCCGACGATCCGGCGGCGTGGCTCCCCATGCTCGTCGACCAGATGCGGGAGTACTGGAAGCTGACGATCGAGGAACACTGGCCCCGGATCCGAGCGCTGCTCGAGGGCGACGTCATGTACCGCGCCCGGCAGCTCGCCCTGGGCGGAGCCGAGATGTTGTTCGGCGACCTCCACCCGTCGGTCGCGTGGCGAGACGGGGTGCTGGAGATCGACAAGCCCCACGAGGCCGACGTCATGCCGGCGGGCTCCGGGATGATCCTGATCCCGGCGGTGTTCGACTGGCCCGGCGTCGCGGTGATCCACGACGAGGCCTACCGGTTCACGTTGTCCTACTCGCCCAGGGGGATCGCGAACATCTGGGAGTCCGAACCACCGGAGTCGGGGGCGATGGATGCCCTGATCGGCGGCACGCGCGCCGACATCCTGCGGACTCTCGAGATCCCGATGACGACCTCGGAGATCGCCACCCGTCTCCACCTGACGCCCGCGGCGGTGTCGCAGCAGCTGGGCCTCCTGCGTCGCGCCGGCGTCGTTGATGCCCACCGGCAGGGTCGGGGCGTCTACTCCGCGCTCACGGCCCACGGAAGGACCCTGCTCGACCTGCTCGGCAGATAGCGTTGTTACACTCGCCGAACCGAAGGTCCCATCGTCTAGTGGCCTAGGACACCACCCTCTCAAGGTGGAGACACGGGTTCGAACCCCGTTGGGACTACAAGTAAAGGCGCAGGTCAGACGATCCCTCGCGTTTGAGTGGCGAGTCAGCCGGTCCCTTCGTCCCGCATTTGTCCCGCGGACGACCGCGACAGGTCGCGAGGCTGAAACGACCACGTGGCGCCCGAACCAGGTAACGACTTCGTACGTGCTCTGAGCACCGTCGATTACCGAGAAAGAAACGTCGAAACGGCGCGGACCGTTGAGGACAACTCCTCCTCCAGTCCGCTCGTCCACGGCGTAAGGCCTCCTTAATCGGGGACGGCGCAGTCTAGGTCGAGAGATGGGCGAACAATGAATCCAGCACTTGTCGTCTTCTCACCTCGACACCGTCGGGATCGGGGACCATGAGCTCAACCCAGTCTCGTGAGGCGATAGAGATTGCTCCTTCCGTCGACATCCACCGCATAGCGTTCATCAGCGGGTCCGCCAAGGATCAGTCGGACGCTGGACGGCTGCTCGCGCACTTCCTCAACCAGAATGGAGTCAGTGGCAACGCCCCTTCCCTGCGCCAACATCCTTCGCGCGTCGTTAATGGCCTCCTCAACTGGGATGGGAACTCGGCTGGGACGAGGGCCCCCGACCTGGGATTGAACGACGAGAACCAGCTGGTCCATGATTCCTGCGCCCACGCCGCTCGGGACCCCGATGCCGATCTCCAGAGTCGATCGATCCTCACCGGCGGAGTGGTGGCTCCACGTCTCATCCAGGATGAACTGGTTCGGTCTCAGGACCCGTTCGACGGCGTCGATCAGCCGATCCCGATCCACGGGCGCGTCCACTTCGGTCCTATACAACCAGCCCTCTCGAAGGTCCTGCGGGCCGGCGGGGTACGTGTAGCCGAACAGGAGGAGTGCGAACAAATCGATACGTCTTCCCTCCGACACGGTGCCTCCTCTCGGCCTAAGTTGGGCACTTCAGTGTAGGAAGACAGCTATCGAGACCGACTTCGTGCCCGATCCTTTGAGCCCCCAAGTGGACCCGGCTTCGCCGGCTCCTCAAGATCCGATATCGATCGAATCTGTCCTGCGCCGGAACACTCCGCAGCCCTGAACCGTCTGAGCGACACGTACCGCCCTCGTGAAGGGAGACGCGATGAACCCGTTTAGCAATGTCCCTCGGCGAATCGTCGTGACCGTGATCGCCTCTACCTTGATGCTCGTCGTCGCGGCGGCGACTGCTCTTGGGCAGACCGGGTCGTCCGACGCGCCGTCGGGCTCCGCGCAAGCACCGCAATCCTCGGCAGTCGCTGGCGCGGCGATCGCGGAGCCCGCCTGGTGTTGCACGACCAGCTCTGTCCCGGGCATCACCGTCACCGGGCAAGCGACGATCAAGGGCGAAAGCACGGCGGCACGTGACGCTGCGATCGCCGAGGCCGTGGCGGACGCGACCGATCAGGCCAAGGTGGCAGCGGATGCTGCGGGCACGCAGCTCGGCGAGGTGCTCGACATGCAGGTTTCGGCGATGCCGGTCGTCTACCCGATGATCGAAGCCGCTCCCCAGCCGGGGGTAGCCGTCGGGTCGGGAAGCTCGATCGGAGGAGTCGACCCGGGAGCGACCGGTCCCGACACGCCTGCTGAGTATCTGGGGTCGGCCACGGTCACGATCACCTGGGCTATCGGGTAGCGAGGGCCGGCGCGGCGAAACGTCAAAGACTGGTCGAACCGCGGGGAAGAAATGGGGTCGTCGTCCCCTGCTCGACCGAAACCATCCCCCCTTTGCATGCCATCCGCGCGCCGACGGGGGGATGGGTATTGCGACGGGGGGATGGGTTTTGCGACTGGTATCTATCCCGCACGACATCGGAAACTAAGGGGTAGCGACCGGAAACGACAGGAAACTCAATCGCAGGTCTGCGTTCCTTCTCCGCCCAGGCGCTGGTCACGGACTCGACCCGGACCACGCTCTCCAGGTGGAGACACGGGTTCGAGACTACGTAGGTCAGAGCATGTATCGGAGAGTCGCGGCTGCCCGTGGCCCCGCCTTGGTCCCCCGGCATGCACGGACCGATCGGAATCCCATGTCGAGTGGCGAGCGTTCTGACCGTGTCCGGCCCGTCAAGCCTTTCTCGCAAGAGGGGGAGGAGGGGCAGAGGGCGAACTTCCCGCCATCTTCCTCGTTGCACTCTCGGAACGACGACGCGTGACGATGCGTCGCCTCCACGTTGTCGATGGGTCGGGAGCCACGGCGGCGGCGGCCAATTGCTCCTTCCAGTGGCCGGTGCTCACAGGTCCGAGATCCGAACCACCACTTTTCCGGGAAGGCCCGCACCCGCCTTGGCATCGAACGCCTTGGCCCCGTCGGCGAGGTCGAACACCTGCCCCACCACCGGTCGAAGCTCCCCCTCATCGGCACGACGGGCCAGTTCCTCGAGCTGTGCGCGGCCCGGTTCGACCACGAAGTACAAGCCGCTGACGCGGCCTGCATCATGTAGCTGATTCATCGGATCCTCCACGACGGAGACGACAATGCCGCCGTCTCTGACCCTCGCTGCAGACCGGCTCAGAATCTCCCCCCCCACGAGATCGAACACGACGTCGACGTCCTCGTCGAGGTCCTCGAATCGGTCGTGGTCGAGGTCCACGAACCGCTCGGCGCCGAGCTCGGTGACGAGCTCCCGGGCCGACCCGTGCCCGGTCGCGATAACGCGAGCCCCTGCCGCCCGGCCCAGCTGAACGGCTGCAGTCCCCACTCCCCCGCCGGCACCGTGGATCAGAACCCGACCCCCCGCTGAGAGGCGGCCGTGGACGAACAGGGCCTGCCACGCTGTGAGACCAGGCATGGGGAGGGCGGCAGCCTGGACGTGGTCGAGCGAGACGGGTTTCGGAGCCAGGTTTCTTGCCTCCACCGCCACGTGCGTGGCGAGGGTGCCGTCCCGGTACCAATCGGTGAGCCCATACACCGCGTCGCCGACGGCGAATCCCGTCGTGCCGGAACCCAGAGACTCCACCGTTCCGGACAACTCGTGACCCGGGATGACGGGCCGCCGGTCGTGCCCCAGCCGGTCCACCCATGTCGACGTCCACGCGAGCTCGGTAGGGGTGAAGCTCGCCGCATGGACTCTGACCAGAACGTCGCCGGTCCCAGGCTCGGGCACCGGAGCCTCCTCGTAGGCCAGGCCCTTGGAGTTGCCTTGTTCGTGGATCCGCAACGCATACATGGGTCCCCCTTCATCTGAAGTCAGCCGACGACTTCAGTCGACCACGCCGTCCCGCTCCGCATCATCTGGCTCGAGACACAGGGAGATCGAGTTCATGCAATAGCGCTCTCCGGTCGGCTCGGGAATCGTCACGGAAACGAGCCTAACGGTCTCCGCGCCGTCCGATCTTCTCAAGGTCGATCAGCAGTTCGGCGAAGGTCCGCGTCTCCGGGTACCCTCAGAACTCTCCGATCCGGTCGGCTCGCTCGAAGTCGGGCAGCATGAGGACGTGGAGCAGCTCGGCGCGGCAAGCCGCCCCGAGCGCGTCCAGGCGTTGCCGTAGCTGACGCTCAAGCTCGTCGGGGCGCACGGAATCCAGGCCTAGCCACTTCCTACGCGGCGCTCCGTCGCATGGTCATGGTCTTCGATGCCGTGCAAAGCGTGATCCTGAGCGACCGCGTCGGCCTGACGCTTGGCGATGTAGGGCTTCAACAGGTATCGCCACCCGACGAGGCCAATGAGAATGTCGAACAGGATCGTCTCGACGCCGCTGATGAAGACCTCCAGGTACCAGTGGCCCTTCTCGTGAAGCAGATGCCAGAAGGTCTCTCCATGCTCGGGCTGGAACCCGAAGACCCCACTCCAGAAGAAGACATAGATGCCCCCCAGCACGACGACGATGAGGGCGAGCCCGACGATCAGTCTGCGCACAGACGCGCTATCGCTGGAGCGCTTCATACTGCTAGGAAACGACTCACTGCTGCGTATTGTCTAAGGCGCATAGATGCATGGGAGGAACCATGGCGGTCGATGCCCACGCAAGTGCTCCGCTCTCGGTCCCGCACCCCAATCTGGAGCGGTATGACGCCGCCGGCGAGCTGCTTCGTGCGCTAACCGCTCCCGTTCGCCTGGCCGTCATCGACCTATTGGCCGATCATGCCTACTGCGTCCACGAGCTCGTGGACGCGATCGGGGCGTCGCAACCCCTCGTCAGCCAACATCTCCGAGTGCTGCGTGGAGCGGGGCTCGTACGAACGCGCCGCCGCGGACGCGAGGTGGTCTACGAGCTTACGGACGTGCACGCGGCCCACATCGTGCGCGACGCTGTAGCTCACGCGTCTGAACGGTGAGACTGAGCCTCAGCGGTCCGCCTCCCCAGCATCCCGACGAGCACGGCCCGAAGCGTCGGGTCCTTCTCGCAGTCGATCAGCAGTTCGGCGCTAGACCACCGGCTCGCCGACAGCGGCAGTTCGGTCCCCTCGGGCGTCTTAGGTGCCCGTCGGGGAGGGGTAGCCTCCGGCGCCGACCGTGACGACGACCGGCTCGCTCTTGCCTGGCCCACCGAACCCGTACACCCCTTCGGTGAACGTAACAGTGGAGGTGCCGACCACACCCGCGCCCGGCTTCACGCCCGAGAGTCCCCCGAGGAACTGAACCGGCGGTGGTCCGGCGTACAGGCTGTTGAACCAGTCATTCACCGATGCGTTGAGTTGACCCGCCGGGATGTCCTGCAGGATCCGCCCGGTCGAGATGTCCGCCGGCTTGTCCCCGGTGTTCGCGTAGGCAATCGTGGCGATCGTCCCCGGGGAGATGGTCGCCGGCACACCTTTTAGCGTCGACCCGTTCCAAGTGAGGGTGAAGTCCGGCTGGGGCAGTGCGCCGCTCGGTTCGCCGACAACCTCGAACACGTGATGCATCCCCAGGATGGCATGCGGCTTGCCCTCCGCGTCGGGCATCCAGCAGAACGCGGCGTACCGACCGGGAGGGAGGTCTATCGTCACGTCGGTCGAGGCGCCGGGAGATACCAGACCGATCGATGGGAAGTCCGCTGGACTGATCCACGCAGGGGGAGGACCCTGAAGCGACGCGGGGTCGCTCAGTAACGCCTGGATGTCTGCGTCGGTCTTGCCGGCCTCGACGCTGTCGAACTCCATGAAGTGTGGCATCCCGCCGACGTTTTCGATGTGAAGCGTTTGAACGCCTGCCGGGATAGTGTCGGGCATCAGGAAGTCGAACTCCGTCAGCTTGATCGAAACGCCGGCCGGTGACGCGCTGGCGGTCGGGGACGTGTTCCCATTGGGGGTGCTGCTCGAACAGGCCGCGAGCACCAGCGTAATCCCGGCTAGGGCCACAAGCGTGCGTCTCATGCTTCCTCCTCGTTCGTTGTGCGGACATTACTGGGGGGGCGATGGTACACGCCCACCGATCGGCCGCTAGGTGGGGATGCTCAGCGCGGGGAGCTGGCCCCAGAGCGTCTAGGCGGGCTCTGAGCCATCGTTCGAGCTCATCTGGGCGCATAGATAGGGTTCTCGTTCAAGCTCAGACCGTTTCAGACTCTTCGTACAGGTACGCCTCAACGATTCCCGGTTCCAGGGAGAGCAAGTTTGCTGCGGCATCGAGGTCGCGGCGCTCCGCCGTGGTCACTTCCCATCAGCCAGTGCGGCGATAACCAACACCCGCAGGAACTTCATGGTGAGCCCCCACCACTTGCTCCCGCCTCCTTCCGGGACTCGGCGCGCCGGCCTCTGTTCGAGCGGCGTTCCAACAGCGCATCGGCATATCACCGAAGGAATACCGCGCCCAATTCCAGGACCGACCTGCGTCGACGTGAGCCCGCGGCGCCTCGTCGCGCTCGAGCCCGTCGCGACCGCAGGGTAAGCGTCGGCGGTCGAAGCGAGGAATCTGGATGGCTCACAAGGATGCTCTCGGTGAGCGCGTTCAGCTGCTCAGCCGGTGGGCGAGCTGCGTCCGTGACTTCACGTCCAGCTTCCGGAACACCTTCCCAAGGTGGTACTCCACGGTGCTCGGGCTGATGAAGAGCTGCGCGGCGATCTCGCGGTTGGTGTGTCCCCGTGCAACGAGGCGCGAGATCTGTGCCTCCTGGGGGGTGAGCTGATCGAGAGCATCCGCGGTGCGTTCCCGGACCTCTTCTCCCGTCGCTCGAAGCTCGATGCGGGTCCGCTCGGCGAACGCCTCCATGCCGGACTCCGAGAAGAAATCGTGTGCGATCCGCAACTGTTCGCGGGCGTCGAGCCGGCGGCGTTCGCGTCGCAGCCACTCGCCGTAGAGCAGCCGAGCACGAGCGAGGTCCACCAGGAGCCGCGTCGGCTCAAGGCGGTCGATCGCCTCACGGTAGAGCTTGTCGGCATCGTCCCCGCGAGCCAGCAGAGCCCGCGACCGGGCTTCGACACCGAGCGCCCACGGCGTGCCACTCGCGCTCGTCGATGCGGCCAAGATCCCGAGTGCCTCAGCGGCGCGCTCCGTCCGACCGCTGCGGCTCGCCGCCTCGATCAGCTCGACCAACGCGAAGCTCGAGAACCAAAGCTCCTGCGGATCTTGGCTCGCATGCTCGGCGGCCGCGAAGGCCTCGTCATATCGCCCCAGACCATCGAACAGCAGCGCCTTGGCCCAATGCGAGAGCGTCACTCCCATCCCCTCGCCGTCCTGCAGGAACACCTCGGTGCTCGTCGCCATGTATCGCGTGAACTCGTCCTCGCGACCACGGGACGCCGCGACAGTGAGCACTCCATACCGCGGGACGATGCGGCCGTCGGTGGCCTCCGCGAGCGCGTCCGCTTCTTCGACGAGCGCCGCAGCCCCCGCGACGTCGCCACCGAACAAACAGACGCCGACGCGGGTGCTGAGGGCGAACGGGAGCTCGGCGAGCGCGCCCGCTTCCCGCGCGGCGCGGACCTGGCGCATCGTTAGCGAGTCCCACGCCTCGTAGTCCCAGATGAAGCCGGCCGCCCGCCCCGCCAGCCACCCCTGCCACCGCTGACCGTCATCCACTCCGAGGTCTTCGCTCGAGAAGGCGCGCAAGGCCTCTCGTAGGGCCGGCGTGCCGCTCGAAGGACCCTCGGTGATCATCCGGGCTAATCCGTCGAGCAACAGGTCCGTCGCTGCCGGCGCCGAAGATGGAGGGAGGGCTCGCACCGCGGCTGCGACCTCGCGAGCACCACATGAACCCGCCAGACGGCCTGCGAACACGGCGGCCGACAGGGCGTCGAGATAGATCTGTCGTGCGCGGGGAGCGTCGAACGGCTCGAAGCCTTTCGCGGCGGTGAGGAGCAACTTCGGCGACTCGTTCCCGCGTTCCGCGACGAACGAGATGCGGGCCCGGAGGAGATCCAGCTCCGCTCGCTGGAGACCGTCCAAGGGGCCCACCTCCGCGCTCGCAGCTAGCGTGAGTGCCTCGTCGAACGCCCCCGCCTCGTGCTTCGCCTGGGCCGCCGCGAGCGCCCGGGCGGCCCGACGGGCAGGGTCGAGCGTCAGCACGGAGGAGCGCTCGAGGAAGGCGGCAGCGGCGGCGAATCCCCCGCGCGCCTGCGCTCGCGCCGCCGATCGCTCGAGCTCCGCGGCTACGTCGTCGTCTGGCATCGATGTCCCCTGCGCCCGGTGCCACGCGCGCCGATCAGGGTCCGTCTGCGGATCCGTCGCCTCGGCGAGGGCTCGATGCACCGCGCTTCGCTCATCCACCGTCGCGGCTCGGTAGACGGCCGAACGGGCCAACGGGTGTCGGAAGACCACGCCCCCACGCAGATCCAGCAAGCCGTCCGATCCGAGCGTTCGCGCGGCCGACTCGGGGATCTCGAGCCGCTCCGCCGCGCGGGACACGAGCGCGAGATCGCCCGTCGGGTCTGCCGCGGCGAGGAGCAACAGGCGACGACCATCGGGCAAGACGCTCGCGAGTCGTCGCGTGAAGTGCTCTTCGAGCCGGGCGGACAGCGGGAGTGCCTCGGGCAAGCCGAACCCACCGGCGAGCTGCGAGGGTGTCATCCCTCTCGGCAACTCGAGGAGCGCGAGCGGATTCCCCCGCGTCTCTGCGACGATGCGCTCGAGCACGCGCTCATCGACGCGAGCCGGCAGCACGGACTCCAGCACGGCCCGAGCATCTCGCCGTCCCAAAGGCCCGATGTCGATCTCGGGGAAGCCCGCAAGCGTCGCGCCCCGCTCGCGGGCGGCGAACAGGAGCGCGATCCTCTCCGCCAGGAGCCGGCGAGCGAGGAACGCAAGCGCGCGCGCGGACGCATCGTCCAACCACTGGGTGTCGTCGACCACGCAGAGCAGCGGGTGCCTCTCGGCCGCCTCCGACAGCAGACCGAGGACCGCGAGCCCGACGAGGAACGGGTCCGGTGCCGGCCCAACGCTGCGTCCGAACGCGACGGCGAGGGCCTCGCGCTGCGGATCGGGCAGGCGCTCACTCAGCTCGATGATCGGGGAACAAAGCTGCTGGAGCGCGGCGTACGGAAACTCCAACTCCCCTTCCACCCCAGCGGTGCGAACGACCGTGAAGTCGTCGCCGAGCTCAACCGCGAGGTCGAGGAGAGCGGTCTTGCCCGCGCCGGGCTCTCCGTGAAGCACCAACGCCGCGCCGTGTCCCGCGCGCGCGTCATCCAACAGGCGCTGGAGGACCTCTCGCTCTCGCTCTCGGCCGAGCACGGGCTGTCTCACTAACCCCGTGACCACATCGGGACCTTAACTGCGCTGAGCCGTTTCGTCGCAACCGCCAGTCCGCCGGGAGGCTGGGGCCAGGACTAGGGGTTTCCTGGATTCCAGAGCGCACGTGCTCGGTGACACTCGATCCATCCGGACAAGGGAGGTTCACATGAGTCAGACGCTGACGATCGACCAGCGGATCGACGTGCCCAGAAGGTTCATGGCGGAGGTCTTCAACGGGCACGCCCCCGAGCGGGCGCGGGACTTCTTCACCGCGGACGCCCTCTGGCACGGCCCTTCGATCGCAGAGGTGGCCGGCGTGGACAACATCGTTGGACTGCTCGGCGCCTTCATCGGCGCACTCACGAACATCAAGGCCGAGGAGCAGAACGTCATCGCGAGCGGCGACCTCGTGGCGTTGCGACTGGTCGTCACCGCCACCCAAGCCGGCGACCTGCTCGGGATCCCGTCGAGCGGGCGCGATGTCCGGTGGGACGCGGTCGACATCTACCGGATCACCGACGAAGGCAAGATCAGCGAGCAGTGGGCGTTCGAGGACATGGCGGCGATCGGAAGCCAGCTCGGCGCCTTCTCTCTCCCCTGGGCGAACTGACCACGTCGAAGGAAGGAGCGACCGATGAGCACCTCAGACACAACGATTTCGGCAGGTTCCGGATCGGTCGACGCCCTACCGGACTATGCGCCGGTCCCACCCTCCGCGTTCGGGCCCGCCGTGAACGAGCAGGGGTACCACGTCGGGCGCGTGGAGCGGAACCTCTACTGGGTCACCGACGGCGTCTACCAGGCCGCCTTCCTGACGACGCAGGACGGCGTCATCCTCTTCGACGCGCCGCCGAGCATCGGACACAACCTCCAGCGAGCGATCGACGAGATCGCGCAGGCCAACGGCGTGAGCAACAAGGTGACCTACCTGGTCCACACCCACCACCACGCGGACCACGGGGGCGCATCCTCGCTGTTCGGCAAGGACGTCGTGCGGATCGGGCACGAGGAGACCCGGCGGCTCCTGCTCCGTGACGACGACCCGGCCCGACCCGCACCGGAGGAGACCTTCAGCGATCGCCGGACCCTGGAGGAGGTCGGCCGAGACTTCAACGTGACACGTGAGCGGATCCGGCAGATCGAGGCCAAGGCGCTGCGCAAGCTGCGCCACCCGAGCCGATCCCGGAAGCTCAAGGACTACCTGGAGTAGACCCTCTTCGGGGGAGGCGGGTATCATCCCCGGCGCGCGTTCCGGCGTAGCTCAGTGGTAGAGCGGGCGGCTGTTAACCGCTTGGTCGTAGGTTCGAGTCCTACCGCCGGAGCCAACCCGCCGATCTCACCAGCGGCGTC
>Ga0134123_10002470_pt1 | contig 12106 bp, 10 predicted proteins | sample KB303_FD_96460 | JGI IMG/M metagenome (GOLD analysis project Ga0134123, IMG submission 96460) | Terrestrial soil microbial communities without Nitrogen fertilizer from Kellogg Biological Station, Michigan, USA - KB3-0-3 | ecosystem: Environmental > Terrestrial > Soil > Unclassified ...
CTGGAGGACCGGGAGATCCTGGAGATCTGCCAGTCGCGCGGCCTCACCCCCGGCGAGCCGCGCCCGCGCGCCCTCCCGTGACCGTTCCCGTCTGGAGGCGCGTCCTCGAGCGCTATCTCGAAGCCCTGGCGGTCGAGCGCGGGCTCTCGGCCAACACTGTCGCGGGGTACCGCAACGACCTGACGCGGCTCGGCGAGGCGCTGGCGAAGCGGGGGGGCGACCTGCTCATCGCGCCGGCGTCCGCGCTCTCCGGCCACCTGCGCGACCTGCGGGTCCAGGGGCTGTCGCCGCGCTCGATCAGCCGGGCGCTGTCGGCGATCCGCGGCTTCTATGAGAACCTGGTGGTCCTCGGCGAGCGGGCGGACAACCCGGCGGTCAACCTGCTTCCTCCCCGGCTCGGGCGCACCCTGCCCAAGGTCCTGTCGGAGAGCCAGGTGGAGGCGCTCCTCGCGGCGCCGGACGTCTCCACCCCTCTCGGCCTGCGCGACCGCGCCATGGTGGAGCTGCTCTACGCCACGGGCCTCCGGGTCAGCGAGCTGGTGGGGCTCCAGCTGCCGCAGCTCCGCCTCGACGCCGGCTTCCTGGTGGCCTTCGGCAAGGGGAGCAAGGAGCGCATCGTGCCGGTCGGCGAGTCCGCCGAGGACTGGGTGAAGCGCTGGCTGCGCGACGTCCGGCCGCAGGTCGCCAGAGGACGGCATCAGACGGTCTTCGTGAACTACGTCGGTGATCCGCTGGCGCGCAACGGCTTCTGGAAGATCCTCAAGGCCTACGGCGTGCAGGCGGGAATCCGCGACCTCTCCCCCCACGTGCTCCGCCACAGCTTCGCCACCCACCTGCTGGAGCACGGCGCCGACCTGCGGGCGGTCCAGACCATGCTCGGCCACGCCGACATCTCGACCACGCAGATCTACACGCACATCCACCAGCAGCGGCTGAAGACGCTCTACGACAAGTTCCACCCGCGGTCGTAGGCTACACTCGCCCCGTGTCCACTGAGCCTGCCGCCTATGCCCTGAAGGTCCTGCTTCAGGACGGCTCCTCGCTGCGCCGGTTCGAGCTGCCGGCGGGGGAGCATCTCGTGGGCTCGGCCCCCGAGGCGGCAGTCTGCCTCGACCTGCCGGGGGTGTCGCGGCGCCATGCGCTGCTCAAGGTCCTGCCCGACGGCGGTGTGGTGGTGAGCGATCAGGGCTCCAAGAACGGCACCTTCGTGGGCGGCCGTCCGGTCCGCGAGGCGGCGGTCGCCGGCTTCACGGTCCTCGCCTTCGGCTCGGTCCAGGCTCTGCTCCAGCCCGCGGACCCCTCGCGCTCGGACGTCCTCCTGGAGCCTCCCCAGAGCCCGGTCGCGCCGGGGAGCGCCGGGCGGGCGCCGACCACGGTGGGCCTGCATCCGGTCGAGCGCCTGGCCGAGAGCCTCGAAGAGGTCCTGCTGCCGCTCATCGGCGAGCCGGTGCGCCGCGAGGAGATCGCCGCCGCGCTCGCCGAGCGCTGGATCGAGGTGCTGCCGGTCGGCCGGGTCGAGATCCTGCGGCCGGCCCCGGGCGGCGATGCCGTCGTGGCCGCCGCTGCCACGGCGCACCGGGTTCCCAAGGCCACGGCGAGCCTGGAAGTCGAGGGTGCCGGCGGCTGGAAGGTCTGCCTGCGCGATCCGGAATCGGTGACGCTGGCGCCGCTCGCCCCTCTCTTCCGCCTCGCCCTCGGCCTGCTCGACGTCGTGCCGGCGCGCTGGGGGCGACATGATCGGACAGATCGGTCCGATCGGCCGGATCACGCCCGCACCGCGCCCGCCCCCCCGCCCCCCGCGGGCCTCGGCCGTGAAATGACCCGCATCTACCGCCAGGCCGGCAAGGTGGCGCGCGGCGACGTGCCCGTGCTGGTCCTCGGCGAGTCGGGAGCGGGCAAGGAGGTCCTGGCCCGCTGGGTCCACGGCCGCTCGCGGCGCGCCGCGGGACCGTTCCTCGCCGTCAACTGCGCGGCCTTCCCGCGCGAGCTCCTGGAGGCCGAGCTGTTCGGCATCGAAAAGGGCGTGGCCACCGGCGTCGAGGCCCGCCCCGGCCTCCTCGAGCGGGGGAGCGGCGGCACCGTCTTCCTCGACGAGGTGGGCGACATGGCGCCCGAGACCCAGGCCAAGGTGCTGCGCGTCCTGGAGAGCACCAGCCTGTTCCGCGTCGGCGGACGGGCGCCGGTGGCGGTCGACGTTCGCTTCGTCGCGGCCACCAACCGCGACCTGGAAGCTCTGGTGGACGGAGGGAGCTTCCGGCGCGACCTCTTCCACCGGCTGGCCGCCTTCGAGGTGAAGCTGCCACCTCTGCGCGAGCGGCGCGAGGAGATCCCCGGCCTCGCCGCCCGCTTCTTTCACCGCGAGCTCGAGAAGAGCGGCACCGCGAGCCCCGGGATCACGCGCGCGGCCCTGGGCGCCCTGGTCCGCTATCCCTGGCCGGGCAACGTGCGCGAGCTGCAGAACGAGATCGCCAAGGCCGCCCTCCTGCTCGAGGCGGGCGAGCCGCTGGACCTGCAGCACCTGTCGGAGCGCGTCCGCCGGCCCCCGGGCGAGAGCGCGCCGCCGGCCGTCACCCTGACCCTGGACGAAGTGGTCCAACGCGCCGAGCGCGAAGCCTTCGCCGTCGCCCTCGCCGCCGCTGCCGGCGACGCCGCCCGCGCCATGACCCTCCTGGGCGTCTCCCGCACCACGTACTACCGCAAGATCAAAGAGCTGGGGATCGAGTAGGGCTCCTTTCCCGTTTTCGGGACGAGCTCCCGGCCCCGGCCCGGCCTCCGTCCCGCGCCTGGGACCAGCGCTTTTTGCAAATCATTGATTCTGCTGCATTTGCCAGTTGGCAACTTCCTTGCCCCTATGGCGGGCGCAACGACGTGACCCAGTCACGACAAACCGCCCGATCCGGGCACGGAGGCAGTCATGAAAAAGATCGTCCTGTTCGCCTTGTTGTTCGCCGTCACCGCCGCGACCTCGGCCTTCGCCCACTCGGAGCCTCAGATGTACAGGATCTACTACTGCGACTACACCAACTATTCGGGTCCCGCCAAGGATCCCGGATACTCGTGGTGGGAGAAGCGGCCGGGGAGCACCACCGAGATCCTCTACACCTTCGAGCACTTCCTGCTGCCGGATGGCCAGACCTGGGAGAACTACAAGGCGACCTGGGCCAAGCCGGTGACCGTCGGCGGCTATACGACCTGGGAGTTCACCTTCCTGGGCGGTCCGCAGTGCAAGAACACAGTCGTCTCACCGGGCGGCTACACCATCAACTTCTCGAACTGCACCGACGGGCACACCCGCTACTGCTACGTCCTGTAGATCCTCCCCGCCGAGCCACCGTCTCCCGGGTGCCGCTCCGTCCGGGGCGGCCCCCTCTCCTTTTGAGCCTTCTCCGGAATACCCGGGAGGCCCGGCCGGGTTGAAGAGGCTAGGCGATCCTGTAGGTTTGTCCGTAGAATAGTTGGCGTCTTGACCAGGAGTCTTTTCGCAGTATGAGATTTCGCCGTCCCATTCTCCTCCTCGCTCTGGCCCCTCTGGGCCTCTGTGTGCTCGGCGCCGCTCCGGCCCGGGCGGAGCTGGTGGTCCTCACCGACGGCAACGTGCTCAAGGTGAAGGCCTACGAGGCGGTGGGCGAGCAGGCCTCGCTCACCCTCTCCTTCGGCGGCCGGATGACCCTCCCCATCGAGCGGGTCGAGCGGGTCGTCGACGACGAGGTGGTGCCGGCGCCGCCGGTCGCCGAGGTGGCCACCGTGGCCGAGGCCCCGGCACCGCCCATCCCACTGCGCTTCACCGAGGACCTGCCGGTCCCCGAAGGCCCCTACGGCACTCTCATCTACGAGACCGCCAAGCGCCACTCGGTCAATCCGCAGATCGTGGCGGCCCTGATCCGGCAGGAATCGGCGGGAAACCGCCGGGCCGTCTCCCACAAGGGCGCCCGCGGCCTGATGCAGCTCATGCCCGCCACGGCCATCCGCTTCGGGGTGCGCAAGGAGCGCCTGTTCGATCCGGAGCAGAACCTCGAGGCGGGCGTCCGCTATCTGAGCTGGCTCCTCGACCAGTTCCCCAACGACCTGGCCAAGGTCCTCGCCGCCTACAACGCCGGCGAGAACGCGGTCGTCCGCTATCAGGGCATCCCCCCCTACAAAGAGACGCGCGGCTACGTGAAGCGGATCTTCTCGACGCTCGGGCTGACGGTCAGCGAGCTGTAGAGAAGCATCCAGCGAATTGAGAGGCAGAGGGGAGGCCTCTCCCTGGCAGGGAAGGCGCCCAAAATGCCAGGGGGACCCCTCCCCCTGCCAGGTACCGGCCTCCCCCTAAAAGGGGGACCCCTCCCCCTGGCGGGGAGAGCCCTCCCCCTGTTAGGGGGACCCCTCTCCCTGGCGGGGGGACCCCTCCCCCTGCTGGGGAGACCTCTCTCCCCACTGGGGAAACCCCTCTCCCCGCCAATTTGAGGCTCTCCCCGGCAGTTGCGGCACAGATCCCACTCGGCATCTCCTCGACCGCCCACGGACCGGCCGTATCGGCCTCCGCCGCGGCCAGCGGCTCGTCCCGTTCACCACCGCGCTGCTGGAGCTCCGGGGTGAACGCGTTGCGGGAAGACGGAATGGTAGACTGATTGACGTCTCGCATGGGGACGCACTCTCCTTGTCTCTCAGCACCCAGCCTATGCACATCCGCCCTCTCGAAGCCTCCGACATCCCACAGTGGGTCGAGCTCCGCATGAAGCTCTGGCCGGATCAATCGCCTGCCGAGCTCGACGAAGATGGGAGGGCTGCCCTCCCCGCGGAACCTCCCCTGACCGTGTTCGTCGCCGAGGAGGGCCGCACGCTCGTGGGATTCCTTGAGCTCGGCCTGCGTTCCTATGCCGAAGGATGTACGAGCTCGCCCGTGCCGTATGTGGAAGGATGGTATGTCGAGCCCGACTGGCGACGCCGTGGTGTCGGTGGGGCGCTGATGCAGGCGGCGGAGGCATGGAGCCGGGCCGGTGGCTATACGGAGCTTGGCTCGGATACGGAGGAGGTCAACCGCCTCAGCCGTACTGCCCATGCAGCGCTCGGTTTCGAAGAGGTGGAGACGCTCGTTATCTTTCGTAAGCCGCTATGAGACTCTGGACGCTGCATCCCAGATACCTCGATCCCAAAGGGCTCGTGGCTCTCTGGCGAGAGTCTCTCCTGGCACAGCGGGTTCTCGAAGGGAGGACTCGCGGTTATCGCCATCACCCACAGCTCCTACGGTTCAAGGAATGCCCCACTCCCTTCGCCGCGATCGGGAGCTTCCTGAGAAGCGTCCATGCCGAAGCCATCGTCCGCGGCTACAGCTTCGATGAATCGCTCATCGTCGCGCCGGTTTGCTCCTGCCTGATCGAGGAAACCAAAGGCCAGCTCCTGTATGAGTGGGAACACCTCCGAGCGAAGCTGACCACACGCTGTCCCGAGACGCTGCCGCGCCTCCGCACCAGGGTTCCCGAGCCCAACCCTCTCTTCCGCATCGTGCCGGGCGATATCCAGCCGTGGGAAAGGGTTTCTGAGCCATGACCAAAACCACTCCGGAAGACCCGCGCCTCGTCAAATTCACGGAGATCTGTCTCGGCTTTCCCGAGGCGACGCGCGAGGTCCACGGGCAACACGCCACGTTTCGGGTGCGGAAAAAGGTGTTTGCCTATTTCCTCGACAATCATCATGGGGACGGCATCGTCTCCGCCTGCTTCAAGACGGGGCTGGGGGAGAACAGGGATCTGGCCGAGCTCGATCCCTCCCGGTTCTATCTGCCGGCCTACATCGGGCCGAGCGGCTGGGTCGGTCTCCGGTTGGACGTCGGCGAGATCGACTGGGAGGAGGTGGCCGAGCACGCGCTCGGCAGCTATCGCCATCAAGCTCCCAAGAAGCTCGCGGCACTGGTCGGATAGAGTCCGCGAAACCTTGGCAGAAGGGCGCTTTTCACCCCTCTACCACTTGTGGGAGAGGGGCCGCTGGCGCCGGCCCCCTCCCCCGCCACCGCATGACCATCAGCGTCCGGTCGTCGCCTGGAGGTTGCGAGCCCACGTGGCGCTCGATCGCGGCGAGGAGCCGGTTGCGGACGTCCGCCGCGCTGGCGTCGGCGGGGAATCCCTGGAGCGTGCGGAGGATGCTGTCGTAGCCGAAGGGGTCGCCCGCGGCGTTGGCGGCTTCGATCAGCCCGTCCGAGAGCCAGACCACGATGTCCCCTCGCTCCAGCGCCACGGTCTCGCGGCCGTACGTCCGGCCCAGGCCCCCCAGTGGTGAGCTGGGGAGGAGGATCTCCCGCGCCTCGCCCTTCCGGATGAGATAGGTCGGCGGGTGGCCGGCGTTGAGCAGGCGGAGCGTCCCCGTCGGCAGATGGATCAGCCCGAGGGTGGCGGTGACGAAGGCTCGGCCGTCGCGCACCACGCGGTCGAGGCGGCGGAAGATCTCCTCGGGCTCGCTCGTCTCCTCGACCAGGATGAGCAGCGCCGCCTTGACCATCGCCATGCGCAGGCCGCTCGACAGGCCATGTCCCGAGACGTCGGCGATGATCACCGCCAGCTCGTCGTCCGCGAGGCGCAGCACGTCGAAATAGTCGCCGCCGATCGCCGCGCTCGGCTCGAAGAGGGTGGCGAATTCCACGCCCTCGCGGATCGGCAGGTTGGAGGGGATCAGGCTCTTCTGGAGGTCGCGGGCGATCGCCAACTCCTTCTCCAGCACTTCCTTTTGAGCCGCTGCGGCGACCAGCGACTGCAGGTCTTCCGACATCGCGTTGAACGAGCGCTGCAGGTCCCCCACCTGGTCGCGCCGCCGCACCGGGATGCGCTGGCTGAAGTCCCCGGCGCGCACCGCGGCGGTCGCCCGGCTCAGCCGGTTCACCGCCAGCGACAGGCCGATGATCATGAAGAGCGCCATGATGGTGGCGATCAGATAGACGTCGAAGAGGAGGATCGCGAAGAAGATCAGGGCCGCCCAGACTCCGGAGTCGGCCTCGCTGGAGCTGGAGAGGAGGTGGCGGAGGACGGTCCGCGGCGTGCCGTTCAGGGTGACGATGAGCTGGTTGGCGAGCATCCGGCCGGACGCCGGATCGAGGAAGGGGCCCGTGACCTCTCCCCACCAGAGGAGCGGATCGTCCCAGTATTTCTCTCCCCGCGAGAGGCGCTTGAAGAACTTTTCGGCCTCGCCGGCGTGTCCCTCGCGCCGGAGGTGGCGCAGGCGCAGCGATCTGTCGCCGGCCCCGATCCGGATGAACCCGCCCTCGTCCGGCCGGTCGATCTCGACCCAGAGATCGCTGCGGCGGCGGATCTCGCGGTCGACGCTGCCGGTGAACATCGCGAGGACGCCGCCCCCGCCGGCAGCCGGACCTCTGGGGGCCGCAGCAATGAGGGTGGGCACGCCTTCCGGTCCGGCGAAGAACCGCTGGGGGGCTTCACGGTCCCGGGTCGCGCCCTCGGCCGGACCCCGGACCGACGCCCAGGCGGGCCAACGGACGGGCAGCCGCGGATCGCCCGCGATCTTGCGGCCGTCCTTCCGGTACCAGGCGAAGGCGATGTTCGGGTCCTCCGCGGATGATGTCCGGCCGGCGCGGTCGAGATTACGCACCTGGGCCTGGGCTGCGATCTGCAGATCGTGCTGCACCTCGTCGACGGCGTCGCGGTAGAGGTGGGCGAGGAAGAAGCCCGCGAGGATGTAGGCCACGGCGCCGAGCAGGAGGAGCACGAGGGGGATCGGCAGGACGCCGATGAGGAAGTACGAGAAGGTCAGCCGCCGGCCGACCTTGTAGAGGAAGGCGCGGTAGGCCTTCCAGCTCAGCCAGAGGATGAGGACGACCGCGACGCCGCAGAGCAGGACCCGGGCCATGACGGACAGGACGGGGACGTGCAGGAACGCGAGGACGAGCGCGACGGCGGCGCCGATCCAGGCGATCAGGGTTCTGCGGCGAAAGCGTTCTTTCACGGAAAGATCCGGGGCGTCGGGTGAGGCCCTCCCCGAAAGCCATTACGGAAGGACGGTGGGTCAGGTTTTTTCCTGCCCGGTTGGATGGCTGCCGCGTCTCGCATAGAATTGCCACGCCTCGGGCAGACCCGGACCTGCAGGTCGACTGCCCGGCCATCTTAGCGCGAACGAGAGGAGAGGACACCGTGTCGAGGATTCCCCGAGCTCAGGAGCACCTGAAGACCGCTTTCATCGCGGAGGCGGCGAGCGCCGCCCGCTATCGCGCCTATGCCGCCCTCGCCGAGCGGGAGGGGCTGCCGAATCTCGCGCGGCACTGGCTGCGCCTGGCTGCCGAGAAAGACCGTCTCGCGGTCGAGCTCCTCGAAGCCGCAGGCCAGCTCAGGACTCTCGACGCCGACCTCGGCGAGGCCATCTCCGAAGAGCGCTACGAGAACGACGTCCTCTATCCCAAGATGATCCGCGACGTCGACCAGCGCACGGCCGACGTCTTCCTGCGGGTCGTGGCCGCCCAGAAGGAGCACCTGCGCCAGCTCGACACGCTGCGCCAGGCGGTCAACGCCGCCCAGGGAGACGTGACCCTCCCCGCCGAGGTCGACCAGGGAACGGCGGCGTAGGGCCCTCACCCCCGGCCCCTCTCCCGCAAGCGGGAGAGGGGTGAAAAGCAAAGGCAGGAAGGGACAAGAAAGAGAAAGGCTCCCCTGAGGGAGCCCTTCGTGTCTTCGCTGTGCTCCCCTCTCCCGCTCGCGGGAGAGGGGCTGGGGGAGGGTCTTACGGCCGGTCGAGCGTCACGACCGGCGAGGTCCAGGTCTCCCAGTGCGCGGGGTTGTTGTCGTCACCCAGTGCCTTGAGGGCCTTGACCACGATCACGTACGAGCCGTCCGGCACCACCTTGGTCTTGCCCTGGTTGCCGTTGCTGTGGATCCGGGTGCCGTCCCACGAGAAGGAGAAGAAGCTCGTGGCCGTGCTGTTGCGCGGCAGGTAATCATCCTCCTCGAAGTTGTGGAAGACGGGGTGGACCGGCTGGCCCGTGGCCGCGTTGAGGATCTCGAACTCCAGCCGCTGCACCTGATGGTCGAAGTGGATGACGAAGTAGGGGACGTCGACAGCCTGGAGGGTGTAGGTGGCGCCGCCCGGCTGGTTGACGAAGTTGGTGCCCACCAGCTTCGCCAGCCAGGGGTAGTTGTTGGCCGTCGGCACGATCGCCTGGATCGACTGGTAGTCGCCCTTGAAGCCGGCGTAGGGGACGCGCACCTCGCGGCCTCCGCCCTGCGGCGTGAGCACCAGGTAGCCGCCATAGAGCGCCTTGTCCGCCAGCGTCGCATTGGGAGAGATCGTCACGTTGATCGTGCCGGTGGCGCCCGCCGGCACGGTCAGCGTCGGAGCGCTCCAGGAGACCGTGGCCGGGGCATTGAAGAAGGAGAGGGTGAAGGTCCCGAGGCTGGCCAGGGCCGGGTCATGCGTCAAGTCGAAGGTCACCGCGGAGGAGCCGAGGTTCTTGACCGTCAGCGTGCGGGTCGCGGGACCGGCCTGGCTCTCGCCCAGCGACAGCTTGCCGGGCGTCACGTCCACTGTGCGCTGGATGGCGTCCGCGACCTGCAGAATGCCGGCGCCCTGCTTGTGCACCACCTCGAGGAGGCCCAGGCCGGGGTTGCCGTTCCACAGCCGCGGCTCCGCGTAGTTCTGGAAGATCGAGCGCACGGCGGCAGGCGGCGTGTTCGGCTGCGCCTCGAGCAGGAGCGCCGCGGCGCCGACCACGTGCGGCGAAGCCATCGAGGTGCCGCTGATGTTGGCATAGCCACCCAGCTCGAGCGGATAGGTCGACCGGATGGAGCCGCCCGGTGCACCGATGTCCGGCTTCAGGCTGAGGGTGGGCGAGACGCCGATGGAGCTGAAGGTGGAGATCCGGTTGCCCGTGGCGTTGGGCGTGGAGATCACCTGGGTCGTCCAGGTCATGGTCACCGGGCCGGAGGCCAGGCGGTTGTTGATCGTCACGCCGTTCGCCGCGGAGATCGACACGACCGGGATGGTGACCGGCGGCGCGGTCGCCGGCACAGGAGCCACGGTGATGTTCTGGAGACCCGCCACGTTGTTGTAGATCATCACGCCGATGGCACCGGCGTTCATGGCATTGAACGCCTTCTCATAGAAGCCGCAGGTGCCGCGGCGGATCAGCGCAATCTTGCCGAGCAGGCTGCCCGGCGGGGGGGCGACCGCGTTGCACGCGTCGTTGAGCGTCGTCGCCGTGCCGGTGCGGGCCATGGGAGAGCTCCCCGAGAGCAGTGCGGGTGGGGCGCCGCTCGCCTGCGAATAGCCGATCGCCAGGTTGTCCGGCGAGATCGTGGAGACCGGGAGATTGAGGTTGGTGTTGTCGAAGCTGGCGGTGCCGATCACCTTGTCGCCGGTGCCCGGCGCGCTGATCGAATAGGCACCGTTGGCGCCGGAGTTGCCGGCGGAGGTAACGACCACGACGCCCCTGTCGACCAGCCGGTCCGCGGCCACGGCCGTCGGGTACTGCGGCCACTGGAACGCCGAGCCGATGCTCATGTTCAGGATCTTTGCGCCGTCGTGGAAGACGCGCTCCATGGCGGCGACCATGATGTCGGCGGAGGTGGAGCCCTGGCAGCCGAAGACCCGGTAGGCGGCGTAGGTCACCCCGGGAGCCATGCCCTTGACCGCTCCATTGGCGCCGACGATGCCGGCCACGTGGGTGCCGTGGCCGTTGCAGTCGTCCGGAATCGCGTCCGGCGTCGGCACCGGGTTGTAGCTCGCCGAGGTGCTGTCGTTGTTGTAGGCATCGCCGACGAAGTCATAGCCCATGGCGATCCGGCAGCCCGGTCCGAAGCAGCCGCCGAGGTCCGGATGGTCGATGTCGATGCCGGTGTCCATGATCGCCACCAGCACGCCCTGGCCGGTCAGACCCAGGGTGTTCTGGGCGACGTCACCCTGCACCATGGCCAGGGAGGTCGCCAGATCGATCACCTCGCCCGATCCCTCCACGGGCTCCGGCAGCTCGGCCTCGAAGACCGGATAGATGGCCTTGACGCCTGGCAGCTTGGAGAGCTTGGAGAGCCCGGCGCCGTCCACCTCGACTGAAAACCCGTTGAACAGCGTGTCGTAGATGTAGCGCACCCTCAACTTCACGCCCGCCGCTCTCACGCCTTCACGAAAGATCTGTCTCTCCGTCGCCAGGTTGACAGCCGAGCCGCCGACGGCGCGCGGCGCTCCCTTGAGCTCGACGAACCAGGCGGAGACTCTCTCCTCGGTCGCCTTGGGGACCATCGCCTTGACCGGCTTGAGAGGTTGGACGGGGCCCGCCAGGATCGCAGGAGCGAAGGCGAGCAGTGCCAGAACAGCGAGCATCAGCGATCGTTTCATGTACGAGTCCTCTTCTCTCGGATCTCAGAGATCCAAACAATTGGAAGTTGTGGAAACCACGGCAGCCCCATGTGCTGCCGGAACGAACAAGCGTTGAAAATGAGCCGCAGATCTTCAGAGCAACCCTGCACACCCGGGTCTTCGAGCGAAGAAAGATAGAATATCAAAACACCGACATTTGTCAAGACGCATATTGCGCTGTGCGCACGGCGGGCGGGGGTCTCCCGGGCGGTTGCCGGGGAATGCCCTGAGGGAGGGGCCGGGTTGCAGAGGAGGGGAGCTTGTGACTGCCAGTCACAAGAGGTAGACTCGCGCCCCGGGAGAGGAGCGATCCACAGATGAACAAGATGCTCGGAGAAAGCTGGGTCACGACCACGTTCGAGACCCTGGAAGACTGGGCGCAGCGCAACTCGTTCTGGCCGTTCCCGTTCGGGACGGCCTGCTGCGCCATCGAGTTCATGGGGACGGTGTCCAGCCATTACGACGTCGCCCGCTTCGGGTCGGAGGTGGTGCGCTTCTCGCCCCGCCAGAGCGACGTGCTGCTGGTCGCCGGCACCATCAACGACAAGATGGCGCCCGTGCTCAAGAAGATCTACGACCAGATGGCGGAGCCGCGGTGGGTGATCTCGATGGGCGCCTGCGCCTGCTCGGGAGGCTTCTACCGGGCCTACCACGTGATGCAGGGGATCGACGAGATCATCCCCGTCGACGTCTACGTCCCCGGCTGCCCGCCGACCCCGGAGGGGCTGATCTACGGCATCCTCCAGCTCAAGGAAAAAGTCGTGCGCGACCGCAAGAAGCA
>Ga0134123_10002472_pt1 | contig 12100 bp, 4 predicted proteins | sample KB303_FD_96460 | JGI IMG/M metagenome (GOLD analysis project Ga0134123, IMG submission 96460) | Terrestrial soil microbial communities without Nitrogen fertilizer from Kellogg Biological Station, Michigan, USA - KB3-0-3 | ecosystem: Environmental > Terrestrial > Soil > Unclassified ...
GAGATCACGCGCATCCTGTCGATCCTGCCGAGCGTCGGCCGCACCGGCGTGGTGACGCCGGTGGCGATCATGCTGCCGGTGGAGATCGGCGGCGTGACCGTCGCGCGCGCCACGCTCCACAACCGCGAGGAGGTGGCGCGCAAGGACGTGCGCGAGGGGGACCGGGTGCGCGTGCAGCGGGCCGGCGACGTGATCCCGCAGGTGATCGAGCGGATCGAGGAGCCGGAACGGGAGCGCGCCGCGGAATGGCGGATGCCCGAGACCTGCCCGTCGTGCGGCACGCGGCTCACCGAGCGCGGCCCGTTCACCGTCTGCCCCAACAGCTTCGAATGCCCGGCCCAGCTCGCCGGCCGCATCGTCCACTTTGCCTCGCGCAACGCCCTGGACGTCGAGGGGCTGGGCGACGAGACCGCCAAGCTCTTCGTGGCCGAGGGGCTGGTGCGGCAGCTCCCCGACCTGTTCGACCTCCAGGCCGAGCAGCTCGTGCGGTTGGAGGGGTTCGCCGAGAAGTCCGCGGGGAACCTGGTCGAGGCGCTGCGCAAGGCGTCCAAAGCCGAGCTCCCGCGGTTCCTCTACGGCCTCGGCATCCCCGAGGTGGGAGTCGCCGTGGCCCGCGACCTGGCCCGGCATTTCGGCACCTTCCAGAAGCTGCGGGACGCGGACGAGGCCGCTCTCCAGGAGGTCTCCGGCGTCGGTCCGCGGATGGCCGAGGCGATCACGGCCTTCTTCCGCGAGCCCACCAACGCCGCGGTGCTCGACCAGCTCCTGACGAAGCTCGAGCTCGCCGAGGCCGCGCCGCGCGCATCCAGCTCCGGGACGGGAGCCGTACAACCGTTTGCGGGCAAGAAATTCGTCTTCACCGGCGGTCTGTCCCGCTTCTCCCGCAGCGAGGCCCAGCAGATGATCGAGTCGCTGGGCGCTCGCGCTACCGGATCGGTCAGCAAATCGACCGATTACGTGGTCGTCGGGGAGGACGCCGGATCAAAGGCCGATGACGCGCGCCGCCTGGGCGTCCCGACGCTGGATGAAAACGGGTTCATCGAGCTGTTGAGAGAGCAGGGGGTCGACGTCTGAGCCCGAAGGAGAGTCGCGTGAAATCCAAAGCCTGGAAGGTTGTCGTTGCGCTCGCGGTCCTGGCCGCGGCAATTTGGCAGGGAGCCGCGGCGGAGACCCGCCCGGCCGCCCGGCCGCAAGGAGCCAAAGTGAGCGGAAACACGAGCACCATCGAGAAGATCCAAAAGACGGACGAGGAGTGGCAGAAGCTCCTCACGGCCGAGCAGTACAGAGTCCTGCGCAAGCATGGAACGGAGCCGGCGTTCACCGGCAAGTACCACAACAACCACGAGAAGGGGGTCTACGTCTGCGCCGCCTGCGGCCTCCCCCTGTTCAGCTCGGACACCAAGTTCGACTCCGGCACCGGCTGGCCGAGCTTCTGGAAGCCGATCGATGAGACCCACGTCGGCAAGGACACCGACCGCTCGTTCTTCATGACGCGGACCGAGGTCCACTGCGCCCGCTGCGGCGGCCATCTCGGGCACGTCTTCCCCGACGGCCCGCCGCCCACCGGCCTGCGCTACTGCATCAACTCGGCGTCCCTCGACTTCAAGAAGGCGCAGTAGACCCGGCCTCCTACGGCAGAACGCACCCGCCAGTACTCCCTCGATCCTGCTCCGCCGGAAACCCGGCGGAGCAGGACGGGAGGGTATTGCGGACTCAGACCCCCGGGGTGGTCGGCAGCCAGGTGCTGACCGAGGGCTCGGTGCGGTCGTTGGGACCGAGGAACTTCTCGAAGTTCAGCGTGTACATGGAGCGCCACATGTCCACGATGAGGCGGGCGCCGTTGACCCCCTTGGCGTTCGGGTTCCTGGCTTTGTCCGGCGTGCGCGACAGCCACTTGCCGACCGGATCGTAGAGATCGAGCTTGTAGTCGTCGACCGCCTTGCCCTCGCCGGTGTAGGAGAGGACGTAGATGAATCCCTGCGCCTCCACGGCGAGGTCGAGATAGGTCACTTTTTCCCCAGGGTTCGGCAGGTGCAGCTTCATGGTGGGATTCCAGTAGATGGCCTGCAGCTTGTTGGCGTCCTTGTCGTCGCGGGAGATGCGGTAGGACTGGCTGGCGTCGGTATCGTCGATCACCCACAGGCTGCCCGGCGTCTGCACCCGCACCGACACCCGTGAGGTGAGGACCGCCTGGCCGGTGAGGACGGCGCCGCGGGTGGCAAAGGCGGCCTTGAGATCGGCCGAGATGATCCCCCGTGCCAGGTCGACCTGGTAGGTGGCCGGCACGTGGAGGCCGTTACCCGCGACCTCCGCCTGCCTGGACAGCGTGATGCCGCGCTCTGCGAACGCCGCCACGATCTCCTCGGTCACGCCGCCGCGGTCGAGCAGGCTGCGGTACTCGAGCGGCATGTCGAAGGGAGGCTGCACCTGGACGACCAGCCGGTTGGTCTCGGCCTTCACCGGATAAGTGCCGTCCTTGTCGCTGATCACCCATTCGCTGGAGAGGTCGGCGCCGTTCTGTCGCAGGTTGAGGCTGCCGGTGGAGTCGAGCTGAACGCCGTACTGGTTCGCTCCGTCGGTGATCGTCCAATGGCTGGAAAGGCCGGCTCCTGCCGCCGCGAAGGCCTCGCGCAAGGGCATGGTGACGAGACCCTGGTCGAGCGAGCCGGCGAAGGCGCCGTCGAGTCTGGTGAGATTGCCGCCGTCGAAGCTGGCCGCCGGGTTGCCGTTGAGGTCGAAGGCCTGGATGCGCTTGTTCAGACCTTCGAGAACCAGCAGCCGGCCGTCGGCCGTTACGGCGATGGCGATCGGGCCGTTCATCAGGCCCTGGCGGATCCCCACGCCGGAGACCATGGAGGCGGGCTGCGCCTGGGCATCGGGCAGGCCTGCCTCCGGAATCTGGATGATCTCCATCTTGCTGTTCTTGAAGTTGACGCCCACCGCGTAGCCGGCCGGATGGATCACGACCGAGTCCATGTGAGGCTGGGTGAAGTAGCCGTAGGAGAGGCCCGGCTTCATGTCGAAGGGGGTCCTCTCGTCGAGCACCACGAGCCGCAGGTGGTAGAGGCCGGAACGCGGATCGACGTAGAAGTTGTTGGGGCTGAAGGCCGGCGTCGGATAGCTGAAGACGCTGATGCGGCCGGTCGGCTCGCGCCGCAGGTCGTACGTGGGATCGGTGAGGCCGGTGAAGACCAGCCACTGCACGGTGGGCTTCTTCACCTGCACCGTGGCCTTCTCGGGCAGCGAGTAACGGTTGGCGGCGAAAGCGGACCGCAGCTCGGGCGTGACCTTCCCCTCGTCGAGACCCCGTTGGAAGCTGCCGTCGAGCGAGAACAGGGGGGCCGGGCCGAACTGGTCGTAGACCAGGTAGGGCTGGGCCGAGAAGCCGCAGCTCGGGAACTTGAGGGCGACCTGCGGGTCGGCCAGCGTGCTGATGTTCTGGAAAGCGTAGATCTGGCCGTCGGTGGGCTCGGAGGAGCCGCAGAACGGCAGGCGCTGGCCCGAGGCCTGCCAGCAGTAGCCGAGCATGTAGGCCTTGTCGTTGAGAGTGATGTTGACGAGCTTGGCGAGGTTGTGGCCGGTGCTGCCGCCGTTCAGGTCGCTGATGACGGCCGTGGGCTGACCCCCCTTCTGCCAGACGTGACGGCTGGTCCCGGCGTCATAGGTCAGCTTTTGGTCGTGGAGATACTGCGTGTCGGGCGACAGCGGCACGAGCAGCTCCTGGATCTGGCCCTGGAGCTTGAGCACGCCACCGCTGCCGTCGGGCGCGACCGCGTCCACCCAGGCGCTCGTCCAGTTGCCGGCCAGCCACTGCGTGGAGGAGTAGACGCCGAAGACGACCTGGAACTGGCCGCCCCCCGGCAGCTCGGGGAAGCTCACCACAACCGGCTTGTCGCTCTGCGAGGGGTCCTTCGGCAGATCGCCGGTGACGGTGAAGTTGGTGCCGTTGCGGTACTGCACGGTGGCGACGTACTTGGTGGCGACCTTGGGCCAGACGGCCGGCTGCGTAGGGGTGCCATGCAGCGGGTCGGGCGACATCGTCAGCTCCAGGGCGAGCAAGCGCCGGACCTCGACGGTGTAGGTGGCCGGCGAGATCGCCACCTCGATCGTCGTCGCCGCCAGGTTGGCGAAGGTGATCGCCATCTGGGCCATGCGGAAGGCGATGCCGACGATGGGGACGGCGTTGGCGATCTGGGCCGCGGTCAGCTTGGCGATGATGTAGGACGCCAGCTTCTCCAGCCCCTTGGCGACGATGATGCCGGCGATGGAGTTCGCGAAGGAGAAGAGCACCTTCTTGGTGTTGGTCAGCGCCGCCGCGGTGGCCACGCCGCCGCCGACGATGGGGAAGGCGATGCCGAGGGCGGCGGCGACGTTGTCGGGCTTCGACACGAAGTCCTTGAACCAGGCGCTGCTGGTGAGGGCGCTGCCCCCCAGCATGAAGAGCATGGGGACGCCGTACTGGAAGATACCGGTGAGGAGGATGCCGGGCGGATCGACCGTGCCGTTCCAGTGGCGGGTGCCGATGCCGCCGAACATGAGCTGGCAGGACGCCGCGGTATCCGGCCAGGGATAGGCGAGCTCGACCGGGTCGGTCGGCATGGGGATGCCGAGGATGACGTTGACGGCCGTCACCGAGGAGATGTACTTCGTGCTCGGAGTCTCGAAGAGACCCCGCAGGAACGGGGGGAGGCGCTCGTCCCAGCCCGGCGGATTGTTGATCGGCTTGCCCTCCGAGTCGAGGAACTGCACGTAGGCGGAAAGGGTGCGCAGGAAGCTGTTCCTGGCGTCGATCGAGAACTGCCCCTTGCGCGGGTCGATCGTGTCCGGTTTGAAACCGATCGATTCCTTGGGCACCTCGAGGCCATAGCCGGGCGTGCGGTTGTTGAGGGTGAAGGTGAACTCGCCCGCCTCGGGTGCGGCCGCCTGGAAAGCGGCGAAGCGGGCGGCGGTGGCATCGCTCGACTGGCGGAGGTCGGGTGTACCCGGAAGGACGCTCCACGACTTGTCCTTCAGCTGCATGTCGTCCTGTGAGGTCTGCAGCGTCTGGTTGACCGTGCTGAGGCCGGAGCTGTCGCCGGGCGGCTCGTCGGCAGTGCCGGCGATCTCGTTGTTGAGGTCATATTGGTAGACCGTCGAGCCCTCGGGATGCCCCTCCGCCTCGTAGCCGGGCCCCCACTTGAGAGGCTGGCCGTCCTTGTCGACCGAGGGCCTGATCGTGGCCCAGCCGCCTCGGTCGGTGGCGGGACCCAGCTTGGAGATCAGGGTGGCGAACGCCAGCAGGTCGTCGGCGGTGTCGATGTGGTCGTCCTTGATCACGGCCGCCGTATCGGCGTTGCGGGTGGCGAGCTGCGGATGGCTGAAGGTGAGGCTCTTGGCGGTCTCCAGCGGGGTCTCGTTCACCAGGTCGGCGTCCGCCCAGAAAGCGAGCAGATCCTCGTCGCCGAGGTTCGCGGCCTCCAGCAGCCCGGCGCCGTAATGGGCCAGGACCGACGGCTGCCGGCTGCGCAGCCGTGCGAGGTTGCGGCGGCGGTTGGCGAGCCGGGCCGCGGCGGGAACGTAGGTGACGAGGCTCACCAGGGCCGGCAGGGGAGCGCCCGGGATGTCATAGGTGACGCGCAGGAAGCGGGCCACGTCCGACGGCAGAGCGACTTCCTCGGAAAAGTGAGTGATTCGCCGGAGCTGCTCGCCGGAGAGCAGCGCGAGAGCGCGGTTGCTCTGGCGGTGCTCGGCGAGAGTGGCCTCGGTGTGCGGCTTCAGAACGTAGCTGCCGTCGCCGGTGTGGAGCGTGAACTCCTTGGCCGCATGGTCCGGCACATAGGTCAGACCGAAATGAAGGGTATTGATCTCGGTGGGCTGTCCGTAACTCATCTTTTTCTCCTTACGAGCTTTGAGGTGTCCAGATGCTCAGCGTCGGCTCGGTCCGGCCACCGGGCCCGAGCAGGTGCGCGAAATTGAGGGTGTAGACGTTGCGCCAGGAATCGATGGCGATGCGGGCCGCGTTGACTCCCGCCGTGCCGCCGAGCCAGGCGCCGTCCGGCGCATAGAGGTCGAGCCGGTAGTCGGCGACCGCATGGCCCTGGTTCAGGTACAGAAGGACGTAGATGTAGCCCTCGCCGTCGAGAGCCACGTCGAGATACGTCGCCCTCGAGGTTTCGGAGCGGAGCGGCAGCAGGGCCTTGCCGCCCGGGAAATAGGGGATCGGATTGCCGTAGAGGTCCACGGCCTGGAGCCGCCGGTTGAGGCCTTCGAGCACCACCAGGTCACCTCCCGGCGTGAGGGCCAGGGCCAGCGGTCCGCCGAAGCGGCCGGGAGCGTTGCCCGCTCCCCCGCTGATCCCGGCCACGGGCTCGGGCGAGCCCGGGTCCCCCGAGCCGATGCGGAGGGTCTCGAAAGTGCCGTCGGCGAAGCCCACTCCGAGAGCGAAGCCCTCCGGATGAATGACCGCCGCATCCAGCCGGCGGTTGAACCGCCCGAAGCCGGGGGCGCTCGGGCGCATGTCGAAAGGCTGGCCGGGGATGAAGCGGCGCAGCCGGAGGAATCCCGCGCGGGGATCGAGGAAGAAGTCGAGCCCCGCGCCGGCGGCTCCGAAGGCGAGGAACGGCTGGCCCGAGAAGCCGCAGGAGGGAAATTGGAGGCCCTGTTCCGGAGCGGCGAGGGCCTCCAGGGTCTGGAAGGCGTAGATCTGGCCCGAGGTGGGCTGGCTCGAGCCGCAGAACGGGAGGTTCTGGCCCGAGGCCTGCCAGGCATAGCCGAGCATGCGGCCGGCCGCGCCGAGTTGGAGGCCCACGAGCACCGCCAGGTTGTGGCCGGTCGAGCCGCCGTTGAGGTCGCGAACGGTGGCCGCCGGCGCGGGACCGTTCACCCAGTGATGGCCGCGGCTCGCGTCATAAGCGAGGGTCAGGGAAAAGGCGTACCGCGTGGAAGCACCGAGGGCCGGCCTCTCCTCGGCCAGGACCACGGCCGCGGTCCGCGGGGCAGGTGCGGGAGTCACGGCGAGGCCCGTGCCGCGGGCGCAGACCTTGCCCCTGGCATCCACCACCGTGGCCGCCAGGCTCACCGGGCGGTTGGCGGGCACGTTGGCGACGGCCACGGTGGACGGCGACGGCGTGACGAGACCCGCGGCGTTGCCTGCCGCGGATCCCGAGCCGCCCTGCCAGCGGGCCTCGACCGTGTAGCGGCTCGCCGTCGCCGGCCAGGCGCCATGGACGGGATCGGGACGCACCTCGATTCGCAGGTCGCCCACGAGGTCGGGAGACAGGCGAAGGAGGAAGGACGCGGGCGAGCCGAGGACGGAGCCGGTGAAGGCGGCGCCGGTCGTCGAGGCCAGGGTTGCCGCGGCCCAGTTGATCGCCGCCGCGGCGTCCGCCAGCTGCTCCTCCGTGAGGTGCTGCAGCAGGACGGCCTCCAGCGCCGGCAGATCGCCGTAGAGGAGGGGGCCGATTCGCGCCGCGATCTCGCGAAAGGCCTCCGGCGTGCTCGCCGCGCTCCGCAGGAAGGCGCCGGCCTGCATGACCTCGGCGAGCACCGCCTCCGAGGTCAGAAGGCCGGCGTACCAGCCGTCCGGCGGGACCTTCGTGAAGTCGAGGATCGCCGGCACGGCATAGCCGAGAACCGCGGTGACGATGGCCCCCAGCGGGCAGGCCACCGCATCCCAGGGCTCCCCTCCGAGACCGCCGAAGGCGATTCTGACCTCGGCGGTTCCCTGCGGCTGCGGGAAGTCGAAGACGGCGTCCTTTTCGGGCACCGGGATCCCTTCGATGCGCCGGGTCGGCAAGAGCAGGCCCAGGTACTTGCGGGTTGCCGTCTCGAAGCCGGGATCGACTCCGGCCGGCAGGCGCGAGGTCCAGCCGGCCGGCGCCAGCGGGCTCCCCTGGGCGTCGAGGAAGTCGACGTAGACCGCGAGCATCCTCGGCGCCGTGTTGCCCAACTGGATCCGCCAGGCGCCGGCCGTGCGGTCGAAGGCCGCGGACGAGACCAGCACGCCGAAGCGGGGCGGGATGCCCTCCACCTGCCAGGTGAAGGGAGCGGCCGGAGCAACGGGGCGGTACCCTTCGACCGCCGCCGGATGGGGGAACCACAGAACCCCTTCCAGACGGTCGTCGTTCTGGGTGGTGCGAATCGCATCCACCAGTGGTCCGACGGCCGCGGCGCGGGTCTTCTCGGAGAGGTCGTACTCGGTGGCCGGAATCTCACCGATCGAGCCGACCTTCCGCAACGTGGCCCAGCCGCCGGTGGGGCTGGCGGGGCCCTGGCTGCTGATGGCTGTCACCAGCTCGCCGAGCCCGGTTGCGTTGTCGATGGCCTCGGCCACGAGCTCCGCCGCCGCGGGGTCCAGGCAAACCAGCGCGGGGTGCGCGGCGAGGATCGCCCTGGCGGCCGCCGTCGGGCTCGGCCACGGGTTGCTTCTTACGTCCATGGCGAGATCTCCTTTCAACTGCACCAGCGCGTGGGGCTTGGAATGCAAGCAGGTGGAGGCGGCGGCGAGACGGCCGTCATCATCTCCTTCCAGGTCGCTCCGCTCTGGACGTTGGCGCCGTAGCTGCGCTGGTTCGGGCAGGTGGTGTTGTTGTCGAAGGCGTCGGCTACGAGCGTGGTGGGCTTGAGGGTGATGGGAACGAGGGTCAGGTTGCCGCCGTCGTCGCGGCGGATGATGGTGACCTCGGAGCCATAGGTCTGGATGTAGTCCGGGCTCTCCAGGATCAGATTGAACTTTGTGTATCCGAGACCCGCCACCGTCACCAACGTCAGCGATTCGCTGAGAGTCCACCGGCTGCCGGCGGTCTTCACGGAAATCGTGGGGTTCTGGCAGGGCGGCAGGGGATAGGCGTTGCTGGTGAACGCGGCGAGCAGGCCTCTCGCGAGCAGCTTCTTGTCCAGCATTCCGGCGTAGGCCTTGTCCACCCCGGTGAACAGCAACTTCGGAGGCTCGGTGTCAGAAAGCCCGCTGACCTCGATCCCGGCCGTCTTCAAGACGAGCGAGAACTTCTTGTACCGCGAGCCGCTGGGGCCGGTCAGGCTGGTCCAGACCTGCCAGCGGCTGCCGGCCTGATCCACGATCACGCTGGGATTCTCGCAATCCACCAGGTGGTAGCCTTTGCCGGTGAAGGCCGTCACCACCTCGGCGTTGAGCTCGCGGCGGTCGAGATCGCCCACCAGCTCCTTCGCGGCCTTGAACAGCACGACCCCGTCGGCCAGCGACACGGCGGCGTTGGAGAGATTGGCACCGCCGAGGTGGGCGCCGGAGAAGTCCGCGCCTTGCAGATTCGCCTGCACCAGCGACGAGGAGATGAGATCGGGGGTAGACGTCAGGTAGGCCCCCACGAGAACCGCGTTGACCAGATTGGCGGCGTCCATCTTCGCGCCCTGGAGTAAGCCAATGGTGAGATTGACGCTGCCCAGGTTGGCGTTCGTGAAGTCCACCTGCTGCATGGTGGCGTTGTCCGCCTGGGCCTGCGCGCCGTAGAAGTTGGCGTGCGACAGGTTGACGCCCGTCATCTTGGCGTCGGTGAGAATGGCGTCCTGCATGAACGCCAGCGCCAGGTCGGCGGCAGGCAGACCGTCCGCGCCCTGAAGGACGGCGCCTTTCAAGTTCGCGCCTTTCAGGATGGCGCCGGAGAGATGGGCGCCACCGAGCTGCACCTGGCCGTCCAGCTTGACGCCGGGCGCCTCGGCCTGGGAGAGCTGGGCGCGCCGCAGATCGGCGCCGGTGAACTCGGCTTTGTCGAGAGTGGCGTGGAGGAAAAAGGCTCCTTGCAGGCGGGCTCCTATCCATTTGGTGTCCGACAGTTTGATTCCCGAGAAGATGACGCCGTCCATGCGGGCCTTCGAGAAGTCGACCCCGGCGAGCTTTTCGAAGCAGGCCTGAACGTTGGCGCGGTTGAGCTCCAGGTCCTTCCACTGCGGGATGAACTCGCAGTTGAGAACGGCGTTCTGGAAGCTCGTCCGGCAGGCGCCGCTCGGGGAAGCGGCCTTGATGATCGGCCCGAAGAGAGCCAGCGACAGGTCCGTGTCGTCGAAGACCGTGCAGGGGAGCTTGGCAAACTGGAAGTCTGACGAGCTCACCGTAGCGGTGTAGAAGCAGGCGTTGGTGAGGTCGGCACGACTGAAACTGGTGGACCGTTTGGTGGTGATGGAGAGCCCCATCGAGGCGCCGGTGAAGTCAGCCGCGGTGAGGGTGGCGCCGGCGAAGTTGGCGCCCTCCAGCCTGGCCTTGGTGAAGTTGGCGCCGGTGAGGTTCTGGTTCGAGAAGTTGCGGTCGCGCAGATCCTGCTCGGAGAAGTTGGTGCCCGCATGGGTCACCAGGGGACAGGGGTCGGCGGCGAGCGCGGCATCCGCGGCAAGGCCGAGGATGAGAACGGCGGCCCCGAGGGCCAGCCGGAGCAGACGGAGATCAGTCAGCGGCATGAGCTTCTCCTTTTGGCAAGCCGTGGAATCGGATCAGTAGGTTTTCGTGTCGGCGACCAGGCCCTTCACACCGCTGTCGCCGTTCGGAGCGGTGCAGGCTCCGGTCACGACGGCGCCGCCGCCCGCGCCGCCCTCGCCGGGGTTGCCCGACTGGCCGGGGTAGTAGACGAGATCGCTGGCGTTGATCGTCGAGCCGCCGACCAGCGCGGCGCCGAGGGCCGGGCCGCCGTTGCCGCCCGCGCTGCCGCCGGCAGCGCCGCCGGCTCCACCCGCGCCGCCGTCACCGCCGTAGCCGCCGGCCTCATTGGTGGCGCCTCCGGCGCCGGCCCCGCCGCTGCCGCCACGGCCACCCGGCCCGCCGTTGCCGCCGGCGCCGCCCGTTCCGGCCACCAGGTCGCTGCGGGTGAGCGAGACCGTCGAGCGGAGGGCGAGCAGAGCGAAGGAGGCGCCGCCCTGCTGGCCGCCGCCGCCGACCCCGCCGCGGCAGCCGCCGGCGCCGGCGCCGCCGCCGCTGTTGCCGGGATCCGCGGTAGGGATACAGAAGAGGCAGTAGCCGGCCCTGTAGCCGCCGGCGCCGCCGCCGCCACCGCCACCGCCGTCGCCGCCCTGGCCGCCCGTGCCGCCGGCGCTGGCTGTCCAGTTGTCGCCACGGAAGACGCCCGTGACGTCGCCCGAGGGAGCTCCCTTGGAGCCGCAGGAAGCATTGCCGCCCGCGTCGCCGTTACTCCCCCTTGCGCCGCGGCTGCTCGGGCAGAACGTACAGTTGCCGTCGCCCCACTTTCCCCCGTTGGCATACCTGCCAGAGGTGCCGGGCGAGCCGGTGTAGCCCCAGCAGCCGTTGGCGCTGCACGAAGGGTTACACGAGTCACATCCCGAGACGGAGATGTCCATCCTCACGGCGCCCGTGCCGCCCGAGGTATTCCCGCAGGCCGCCACGGTACCGCCGGTACGGCCGGAACCGTTGCCGCCCGCTGTGCCGTCGCCTCCCTTGTTCCCCAGGGTCCCTTGGGCGCCTCGGTTGGCCACCACCTCGGTGTCGAGCACCGACAGCTTGGAGCTGTCCTTGACCAGCAGGGCAACGGTGGTCGCGGCGCTCGTTCCCGCCGCCGCCGAGGCGTTGAGCTGGAAGCCCTGGAGAACCGTGCCGCCATTGATCGCCGACGCGCTCACCACCGGCCTGCCGCCGTCGGGAGCGGTCACGGCCGAGAAGTAGTCCGGCCGCGATTGGCTCCGCGGCAGGCAGCCGCCGTAGACGTTGACGCCATTGCGCAGCGCCACGGTGTCGGCCGGGCGATACTCGTCCCAGGCCACCAGCACGCCGCAGCCGGAGTCGGCGCAGCGGCTGATCCCGCGGCCGATGGTTTTGCATGGCGACGAATAGCTCGTGCCGCAGGTATCGCTGTCGGTGCCCGTGTTCGCCACGTAGATGCGGCTGGTCAGACCCGAGAGGTCGCCCCGCCCGCAGACGACGTCCTCGGCTCCTGGGGCCGCCGCCGCGGCTGGATCCCACCGTGCGCCCTCCGTCTCCATCGTCGCGGCATCGGCTGCGAGCTCGCCTCGCAGCCGTGCGTTGCGGAACGAGGTCTTGCGCGAGCCGGCGACTCCCGCCTTGATGCGCGGCCCGAAGACGGCACGCGTCAGGTCCAGGTTGGAGAAGTCGGTGCCGGCCATCTGGGCGAACTGCAGGTCCGTTCCA
>Ga0134123_10002473_pt1 | contig 12099 bp, 10 predicted proteins | sample KB303_FD_96460 | JGI IMG/M metagenome (GOLD analysis project Ga0134123, IMG submission 96460) | Terrestrial soil microbial communities without Nitrogen fertilizer from Kellogg Biological Station, Michigan, USA - KB3-0-3 | ecosystem: Environmental > Terrestrial > Soil > Unclassified ...
ATTCACGATATTCACGATATTCACGGCAGTCACGACAGTTACGGCATTCACTGCACTTACGACATTCACGGAACTTTTATGTCTATTGACGGAATGAATCACTTTACAGTTCTCACCGACAATATGGATGCCACGCGCAGTTTCTACGTCGGCATCCTCGGTTTGAAAGAAGGTTATCGTCCGCCGCTCGGATTCCCGGGCACCTGGCTGTACGTAGGCAAACAGCCGGTGCTGCATGTCATCGCCGGCAGGCCGTTGCCGGCAAGCCCCGCGGGCGTGCTCGACCACATGGCGTTCTCCGCGTCGAATCTTGCCGATGTCGCCACCAGGTTGAAAGCGGCTGGCATCAAATACGACCTCAGGAAACAGCCCGATTCCGGTGTCTGGCAGTTGTTCTGCTTCGATCCGAGTGGCGCGAGGGTTGAACTGGATTTTGCGCCGGAAGAGAAAGCGCCAGCCTGAAGCGGGTGCCGGAGTACTGCCGGCGTATTGTTCTTTTGGGGCACCCCGGCCGGGCGCCCCGCCCTTCAGTTGTGAACGCCTTGTTTCCAGTCGGCACCGTCGATCGCCAGAGTTTCCAGATATGCGCCGATCTGGTAAATCTGCTCCTCCTTCAACACCGCGCCCCAGGCAGGCATGCTCTGGATGCGGCCCGGTACCTCACGTCCATTCTTTACCGTCTCAACGAAACGCTTGAAGCCCTTGTTGAACTTGCGCAGGTCTGCCCCGGTGCCACGCTCCCCCTGCCCGTCCGCGCGTCCGCCGTGGCAGTTCGCGCACACGCCGCGAAACCAGGACTTGCCATTCTGGATCGCTTTCTGATCGCCCGACAATGGATTCGCCTCCGGAGCCGTCTCGTCCGCGCGCGCAACGCTCTGAACCAAATTCCCTGCAACCAGCATCACTCCCGCGAGAATAACCGCCGGTATTATCTTGTTCGCGATTCGTCCCATCTCTCCTGATCCTTTTTTCTTGTATTCCGATTGAGGGAAAAAATTGGCGCGCACCGCAACAGGCTGGTGCGCGCCATTCCCTGCGTCATCGAGGTGTCTTCCAGACAGTCCGGTTGTTGTTATCGGGTAAAGGCAACCAGCACGCTGCCAAACTCGGTCTTGAGAATGTCGTCGCGACCGAACTGAGCCTGCCCGCCGAGCGCCTGCACGATCATTTGTTTGCCCTTGTGGTTGAATGTGATCGGCCCGGACTTGGCGGCCGTGCCGAGATTCAACGAGTACAGCACCTTGCCGTTGGTGGCATTGACTACCTTGAAATTCCCGCTCTGTGTCGAATACACAGTCAGGTTCCCGGCAGTGGTCAACATTCCTCCGGCATAGCCCGGCTTGCCGCGCTGCGTGTCGCGCCAGGTTTCTTTCCCGGTCTTGACGTTAACCGCCTTGTCCACCTCGTCCTGCCAGATGAATTCCTGGTAGGCGCCGAAGTGGCGGACGTTGCTGAGGACCTTGATGTCCTCGAATCCGTATTTCATGCCGGACTCCGCAGCGGCCAGATACACGTTGCCCGTTTTCGGATTGTAGGCATTCGGGTACATGTTCACGCCACCCAGCAGCGCGGGCCAGATCTCCACCGGATCGCCGCCTTCCTTGGGCAGAGCAACCTGTCCCACCGGACGGCCGTCCTTGTCATATCCCTTGATCCAGTTGATCTTGTCGATGAACAGATCGGCCTTGATGAATTTGCCGGTTTTCGCATCCAGGTGGTGGATGAATCCGGTCTTGTTGGGCTGCACGATCGTCTTCTTGCCGTCGAGATTGATCACCATCGGTGTTTGCGGGATGTCGAAGTCCCACGGATCGCCGGGAACACCTACGTAGCGCCAGGCCACGGTGCCATCGGTGGTGTTTACCGCCACGATGCTCGCCGCGCCGACGTTGTCCATCTCGCCGCCGCCCCGGTTCTTCGGGTTCCATTCATAGGCGTTGGCGGTACCGGTGAAATACATCTTCAGGTCGGGATCATACGAGCCGACAATCCACGGACCCGCGCCGCCAAACTCATGGCTGCCCGGCGGCCAGGTGTCATACCCTGGTTCGCCCTTACCCGGAATCATCGGCGCCTTCCACATCATTTCGCCGGTCTCCGGATTGGCCGCCGCGACATAGCCAGGCAGGCCGCCCGTATCGGTCGCATTCAGCGGCAAAAGAATGGCGCCCGGAATGGCGATCGGTCCTACCGTGCTGACATAGCCGTTGGCGTCCTGGGACTTCGCAAAGTCCTTCGGATACGGAAAGCCCTGGTCCTGGTAGTCCTTGACGAATTTTGCCTTTCCGGTCTTGGCGTCCAGCGCATGCAGCTTGTTGTCGTTGGACAGGAAGTAAACATTGTCTCCCGCGATCGCCAGCCCTCGATGCTTGCCGGTGAAGAACAGGACGTTGTACCCGCCCCAATCGTCCGGCAACTTGTGCTCGTATTTCCACACTATGCTGCCGTTGTCCGCGTTGAAGGCAAACACCTTGTTGTCCTGCGGAAAATAGATCAGGCCATCGTGATACAGCGGCGTGGCCATCGCATCGGTCTTGCCCCCGGGCGAGATCATCCACGCGACCTTCAGATCTTTTGCATTGGCGTCGTTGATCTGGGTCAGCGTGCTGTACCGGTGTCCGGCCCAGTTGCCATTGGCGTGCAGCCAGGAATCGCCGGCGTCCTTTGCCAGCATGGCATCGGTCACCGGTCCGGCATGCACCCAGCCGGCGAAACCGGCGAGTGACATGGCCAGCACGATCCCTTTTATTTTCCCTTTGCTCCTGTTGCGGTCCATCTCCATCTCCTTTTGTTTATTTAGCTTCCAAGAGTGAAACCACCTTCATTCCCCAAGCGGAGACGTCTCGTTCTCCACTTTTTGTGGACGGGCGGATCAGTTCTTTTTATGGACCAAACCCATTTGCAAACGCATCCCGCCCGCGGGACCAACCCACAAACCGAGGGCGCGCACCGTCTCCGGTGCGCGCCTTACAGCTGTTTCACTGGAAGAGATCCAGCAAGTGATCGTCGCCTTCAACGAGTGAAGGCCACCACCGCTCCGCCAGACTCCAGTCCAAGCGCTTCGTCACGTCCGAAGCCCGCCAGCCCCCCCACTGCCTGCACGATCATCTGTTTGCCTTTGTGCATGAAAGTGATCGGACCGGACTTGGCGGTGGAACCGATGTCGAAGTGATAGAGGATCTTCCCGCTGGTCGCGTTGACCACCTGGAAATCGCCTCCTTGCGTCGTATAAATCGTCACATTGCCAGCTGTGGTCGCCATGCCGCCTGCAAAGCCGGGCTTGCCCTTGCGGGTGTCGCGCCACACTTCCTTGCCGGATTTTACGTTGACAGCCTTGTCGGTCTCGTCGCCGAACAGAAATTCCTGATAGGCGCCGAAATGCCGCACGTTGCTGAGTACCTTGATTTCCTCGAAGCCGTATTTCATTCCCGATTCGGCAGCCGCGAGGTAAAGGTTGCCGGTCTTCGGGTTGTAGGCATTCGGGTACATGTTCACCCCGCCCAGCAAGCTCGGATAGACCTCCACCGGATCGCCGCCTTCCTTCGGCAGTGGTACTTGGCCGATCGGCCGGCCGTTGGCGTCGTAGCCCTTGATCCAGTTGATCTTGTCGATGAACCGGTCAGCCTTGAGGAACTTGCCGGTCTTCGCATCCAGATGATGGATGTATCCGGTCTTGTTGGGCTGAACGATGGTCTTCTTGCCATCGATGGTGATCACCATCGGAGTCTGCGGAATGTCGAAGTCCCAGGGATCGCCCGGAACACCCACATAGCGCCAGGCTACGCTCCCGTTGGTCGTATTCACGGCCACAACGCTTGCGGCCCCGACGTTGTCCATCTCGCCGCCGCCGCGGTTCTTCGGGTTCCATTCATAGGCGTTAGCGGTGCCGGTGTAATACATCTTCAGATCGGGATCCCATGAGCCGGTAATCCACGGACCCGCCCCACCGTACTCCGTGCTTCCCGGCGGCCAGGTATCCGCGCCGGGTTCGCCGGGTCCCGGAATCATGTTGGCCTTCCACATCATGTCCCCGGTATCCGGATTGACACCGAGCACATAGCCGGGACGCCCGCCGAAGTCCGTTCCGTTCATCGGTACGATGATCGTGCCGGGAATAGCCAGCGGTCCGACTGTGATTGCGTAGCCATTTGCATCCTGGGCTTTTGCAAAGTCCTTCGGATACTCAAAGCCCGGGAAGTCTTTCGAATACTTCACCGCTCCGGTCTTGTAGTTCAGGGCATGCAGCTTGGCGTCGTTGGAGAGGAAATAAATATTCTCTCCGTAAATCGCCATCCCGCGATGCTTGCCGGTAATGAAACCGACGTTATAGCCGCCCCAGTCGTCCGGCAGCTTGTGTTCAAACTTCCACACTACCCGGCCGTTATCCGCGTTCAGCGCGAAAACCTTGTTGTCCTGCGCGAAAAACACCATGCCGTCGTGAAACAGCGGCGTGTTCTGCGCGTCGGTCTTGCCTCCGGTCTGGAATATCCAGGCGACCTTCAGGTCTTTTGCGTTGGCGTCGTTGATCTGGGTCAGCGTGCTGTACCGGTGACCCTGCCAGTTGCCGTTAGCGTGAAGCCAGGAATCGCCGGCGTCCTTTGCCAGCATGGCGTCCGTCACCGGCGCGGCCTGAACCCACCCAGCCAGGCCGGCGAGCGCCAGCGCCCCCACCATGCTCTTGATTGCACCTTGCCGCGAAATATGTTCCATCTCCTTCCCCCTTATAGTTGTCAAGTCAGAACATCAAAACCGCTCCCGTATTCAGGGCCGAAAGTTTTAGTCTCGGCCTTCGGTGGAATGGCAGGCGGTGCAACAATCCATAAGGTATCGAACACACGTCCCACCCCGGGACACTCCACAAGCCAATTGCGTTCGTCGTCAGGGTGGATGCCGCGAAATGCCCTGCGGGCAATGCGCGGGAATCACCGGACAGGCATGCGTTTCCAGATGGACATTGAGCGAAATTGCAGACGCAGCCGACCACTGCTCTGACCGATCTTGGTCAGAGCCAGGGTGCGGCACAGACGATCCTTTTCGCTGCTCCATCGACCTCCCAATCGAACGGAACAACACGGAGGAAACTGCATAAGGCGGCAGACGGTTGGCGTTAGTCTTGCTCCAGAGACGGTACGGATTACCGGCCCTGTCGCCATACTCCGGCTGCCGTCACATTTTTTGCGTGACGCTAGCGACACTATTTACAACTTTATGGGGACGTCTACAAGCACTTCCGCATGCGTCCGGGGAAGCACAACTGACCGAAAAGTCAGTGACGTGCCGAGAGGTGGCTGGTTTGAAAAAATTGCCGAATGCGGACTGCGCCGGCGAGCTCGTCTTTTGACGGGAAAAAATAAGCTGCCCCGGCGAAACGGTTCCCGAACCTGGCGCGAGGTGTGATCGTTGCGCCAGCGTTCTCCCGCGCTAAGAACCGGACGCGGCTCGCATCCGGCGCGGTGACAAGCACCACTTCCGTGGTGACCGTTTCGACCTGTCTTTCCATCCGCTCGGGGGGCGGTTGCCGTCGGTTCTTCAGCGGCTGCATCGGACGGGAGGCGAACGACGCAGTACTGCGTTGACGGCAGGGCCAGACAGATGCGACCGGGGCAGCTTATTGGAGAAAGCTTCCGCCTCTGGCAACACCGGTACGCGGCACCTTGGCGGTTTGTTGCAACCCGGTCCCACGCTAGCCAAAGCCAAATGGAATAGCAAATCTATCAAACTGTTAGGTTTACGTAATGTCCTTTTTAAACAGGTTCTTGCGAGCGCTACGGCCGGCGTGGATACAAAAAAATTTTCACCGTCGACCGCCCCGCCGGGATAGGCGCGCGCTAGCGAATCCGCAGGATGGGGAGGTTCTGGAACTCGGTGCGCAAGAACTCTGTGAATGCCCGCACCTTCGCCGACACGTGCCGTGCGGAGGGATAAACCGCGTGGATTTCCGCGGGTGGCGGGGCAAACTCGGTCAGGATCGCTTTCAACCTCCCGTCTTCCAGCTCTTTCAGTATCAACCAGTCCGGGGAGACGGCGATGCCGCGATCGGCGAACACCCATTGCCGGATCGCCTCGCCATTGTTGGAGCGGAAGTTTCCAGACACCTTCACTCTGATCTCGCCTTCCGGGCCATGAAAAGTCCATTCGTTACCGGTCGACAGATAGGCATAGAGCAGACAGTTGTGACCTGAAGACAGGTCCTGCGGTACTTTGGGTTCGCCGTGCTTCGCAAGATAGGCCGGAGTGGCAATCACGCTGCGCGCGGCGCTGCCGATACGCCGGGCAGCGAGGCTGGAGTCGGTCAGCCTGCCAACGCGGATGGCAACATCGATGCCTTCCTCGACCAGATCCACGAAGCGGTCCGAGTAAGACAGATCGATCGATAGCCCCGGCTGCTCGGCTTGAAACTTCAACACGATCGGAGCGATGTACACCTGCCCCAGTCCGATCGATGTGTTGATGCGCAGCACACCGGTAAGTTCGGTCTGCAACTGGCCCAGGTTGCCCTCGGCTTCCCGCACAGCGTCGATGATTCGCTTGCTGCTCTCGTAGTATGCGGAACCCGCTTCGGTAAGCGAGAGTTGACGGGTGGTGCGATTGAGCAGACGAGTCTTGAGGTGCCGCTCGAGCGCTGTAAGTTGCTTGCTTACTGTCGGCTGGGTCATGGCCAAATCGCGAGCCACCGCCGAAAAGCTGCCGGTCTCGACGATGCGCACGAATACTTCCATCGCAGTCAGACGATCCATGGGATTCCTTGCTCATGCCAGATCGGCATGGATGATAGGTGATTCGTCTTGCTATTTGTTCAAGATAACGCTTTATTGCCGCTACGCAACAAAGCAACTCTAAGAATCTGACAAGGAAAGGAATTGAGATGAAACTATCGAACTGGATACTGGCGGCGTTGCTTTCAGCTGGCGGGACGACTTTCGCCGGCGAATGGAGCCTCATTGCCCGGGACAAGAGCTGAGAGCAGAAAAGGTGGGAGCGAAACACCCCTCACGGGTGCATATGAGGTGAAAGGGAAAAAAGACAGAGGGCAACAGTCACTACGAGCCTCTGCCACTTTCGCTTTTACCTTTCAACTTTCACCTTTTACCTTTTCACTTTTGGCTACGACATGACTTGCCACTCAAGTTAGTCTCCGCCGCAACAGGCTGCTGCGCAGCATGTTGTCTCTTTTCTCTCTGCTCCTCGGAAAGCGCCGGAGCAACGGGTTGCGGCTGCTGGCTTTTCCTGTAGTACTCGATCCAGTGGTTGATGTCGCCCTCCTGCGCCTTGATCGCGGCGTCCTTCTCCGCGCGCGCGGCTGTCGCTGCCAGCCACATCAACACAACGACCGCGCCGCCGGTCAGAGCGGTTTGCCGTGCATGCATGCTTCGTAGACCAGATCGCCGAATGTCTGTACCGGAAGGAGTTCGACGCCATTGCTCTGCGCATTGGTGAGCCAGGTGTAGGCGTCATCGAGCGTCTTGTTTACGAAGTCGATCTCATTCTGCGTTTCGTCGCCGTGCCACGTGATCTTCACGTCTTCCCGCGGTTTGCCCTGCTCGAAATAGTAATAACCGGCCACCTGAAGCTTCGCGGTATAGATGCACAGATCGGACGGGCTCATCTGCGTAATACGGTCAGCATGAACGGTGCCCGGCAGAAACAGCAGGAATATAAGACCACTTGTCCTCATCGGCCCGCCTCGGAAGTTCGCATGAAGCTGCGGTGCAACACGATGAAAGTGTAGCAGAAGGGAAAACGTCGTCTATCATTGTGGCTTAGCACCGTGGGCACAGTGCTCAAGAGCACGAACTCTCGCTTTGATCCGCTGCATATCTGCAGGGCGGGGTTTTGATCGCGGTCTTTACACTACCCGCAGATGCACGGCACTGGAGGTATTGGATGGTTCGTAGCCACGCTTTCGCAGTCGGCCTACTTGCCGTGGCCAGTATCTGGATTGCCAAGTCCGCAGCCCACCCACTCACGCTCGCGGAATGTGCGGAGGGCGGTGAATTCATTCGCAACGCAGCACTGGCGCGCGATGCCGGGGTCACCCGCGACTTCTTGATCAGCAGGTTCGAGGAAGACTTGATACTCATCCAGGCATTCCCGCCGCAGTTGCGCTGGTTCGTGCAGGACACTATGGACGAGAAGTTCCTCGGCACCCGGCTCGAAGCGGTGTTCGACAGGCCGATGAAACCCACACAACACGAAGCCGCTTTTATCAGCGACTGCATCCAGACGACCGCCGCCGCGGAAGAGAGCGACGTCTAATCGCGGTTAGCGGGCCTTGCGCAAGTGGCGGGTAGAAGCCCCAACGCCTTCCCTTAGTTCCACCATCGCCTGGTCGAATTGCTCCCACGGCGTCTCGGTCACGCTGTAGCCTTCTCCGCTCTTGACCTGCTGAAAACCCTGCGCGAGATACAAATCCTCGGGAGTTTCTTCCTTGCCGATGACCGGCACCGGGAAGCGCCAGAAAACGCGTTCGACGAACTGCCCGGTCGTCTTCCGGACGTGATCTATCAAACCCATCTCGATCACATGAGAAGAACGCAGTTTCTCGTTGGGTTTTGATTCAAGCAAAACTACGAAGCGGCGTCCGCCGAGCACCGCAAAACTGGTGACGAGCACCTCGACATTGTGCGATTTGAAGTAATCACCGACGAGCTGGTTGATCTGCTGGATGGTCTGGCGGTTGTGCCGTTCGCGCCGTTTGAGAAATAAAATATAGATCAGCAGCATGGCAACGATCGCGGCGACGAGATACAGCGCTTGCAGGTTGAAAATGACACTAACGGTTACCACCGGATCTCCTGGAATCGACCGTGCAGAGCGGCCGGCTCGGCGTCTTTTGCCGGTAGCACAGAGCTCGTTTGCGGGGATCGCTAGCCCTTGGGCGGCCAAATGATAGCACTCCGTTGCCCGACCCTACGGTAGTCCATGAAACACCAAGTCAGGCTTAGCGAAAGCCCTACGTGGACTTCAGGGGTTTGCCCTATTTGCGCCGCTGGCACAGGCGAATAACCTTTGGCATTCAGGATAATTGCCGCTGCCGCGGCCCCAGGATCATTCCTTGAAAACGAATTTGCCCGACATTCCCGCGGTGTCGATAAACACACGCGGTGTCTTGCTGCTCGAGGACAATCGCTCCGACGCCGAGCTGATCACCCGAGAACTTCGCAACGCCGGACTCTACTTCCCCGTACAGAGAGTGGGGACACGGGAGGACTTTATTCGCGCCCTGCGGATACAGAAACCCGCTCTGATTATCAGCGATTACACACTTCCTGGTTTCGACGGTCTGTCGGCCTTGGGATTGGCCCGGGAAGCGCTTCCCGACTCGCCGTTCATTTTCGTCTCAGGCACTATCGGGGAAGAGCGTGCGATAGAGGCTTTGAAACGCGGCGCCGCGGACTACATCAATAAGGACAACCTGCGGCGTGTCGGTCCCGCGGTAAAGAAAGCGCTCGCCGATGCCCAGGAACAATGCCGGCGTATCGAGGCCGAGACGGCGCTTCGCGACGCTGAAAAGAGATACGAGAACCTGGTCGAATTATCGCCTGACGCTATTCTGACCGTCACTGACGGCGTAATCACCTATGCCAACAAGGCCGCGCTCGAGTTGTATCGCGCGACCGACAGTGAGCAACTGGTCGGCAAGCAATACGTCGACCTCCTGCATCAGGAGTTTCGTGGTTTTCCCACTGCGGGGCCTGGGACTCTGGAGGGTCAAGCGCACAAACATTCTTCGATCGAGCAAGAACACCAGCGGCTGGATGGATCGATCGTGCACGTCGAGCTGACATATGCGCCGGAGTCCGCTGACGGCAGCGGGCCGATGCTGATTTTTGCGCGTGACATAGGCGAGCGTAAGCGCTATCAAACCGAGTTGGAACACCAGGCTACCCACGAACCTTTGACCGGCCTGCCGAATCGCAATTCCCTGAATTACCGTTTGAGCCACGCGATAGCATCGGCGCGTCGTCACGACAAGAAAGTGGCGATCGCCTTCATCGATCTGGACAATTTCAAGACCATCAACGATCAATTCGGGCACGCGATCGGTGACGAGGTGCTTAAGGTAGTGGCGGCACGGCTGACTGAGACTGTCAGAACCACGGACACCGTGGTGCGTCTGGGCGGCGATGAGTTCGTTCTGCTGTTTACCGATCTGGATGATGTCGACGTGGTAACGCAATTGATGGACAGGGCATTGCCGGCAATTTCACGGCCGATAAACAGCGCCGGCCCCGAAGTGATCCTTACCTGCAGCGCGGGGGTCAGCATCTATCCGCTGGATGCGCCGGACGCAGAGACGCTCCTGCGAAATGCGGACCAGGCCATGTACCGCGCCAAGGAGAAGGGTCGAAACAGTTTCGAATACTTTGCTCGTGACCTGCATTCGTTGCGTTCCGCGCGCCAGACGCTCACGACGGAACTGCGTCGTGCGCTCGACCGCAAGGAATTCTGCTTGTGGTACCAGCCACAAGTGGACATTCCATCCGGAACGCTGAGCGGCGCGGAGGCCTTGCTTCGCTGGAATCACCCGCATCTCGGCATCCTGTTGCCCGAGAAATTCATCTCCCTTGCCGAAGAGTCGGCGCTCATTGTGCCCATTGGTGAATGGGTGCTGCACACGGCATGCAAGCATGTAAAGGGCCTGGTGAATGAACAAGCCCCATTCAATATCTCGGTGAATGTTTCCGCTGTCCAGTTCAGGCAGGCCAACCTGATCGGGATTATAGAACGGGCATTGCGCTCTGCAGAGCTGGCCCCGCAGTACCTTGAACTGGACCTGAAGGAGAGCATGCTTGCACAGGACCCTGCATTCGCCGTGCGCACCATCAAGGCGCTCAAGTCTCTGGGAATCGGTTTGGCGATTGACGAATTTGGAGAAGGCGACTCTGGCCTGACTCAGTTGCAGCACTTCACGGTGGATAGGTTGAAGATCGACAAATCCCTGGTGAGCGGCATCGGATCGGATCAACGGGATGAGTCAATTTGCCGGACCATTATCCTGTTGGCCCACAATCTCGGCCTCAAGATCGTTGCCGAAGGCGTGGCGACCGAGCAGCAGTTGGCGTTCCTGCGCGCTCACAAGTGCGACGTTGCGCAGGGCTACCTGTACTCCGGCAATCCCATTCGACGCAAGGAACCCGCCGCCCTCGCGTAGGCCGTACCGGCCGGGCGAACGGTCAGGTGCTACGGAGAGTTCTGGGGATGCGCAAAGGGCGTGATCGCAATTTGCGCTTGATGTGGCCGGCAAAGGACCTCGCCGGCGCAGCGGAAACGATTATTGGGTTACTGCCCTGCTTCGAATGAAAACGGGTACGGCCCTTTTGAACATCGGAATCGCCGACACGCCGGTTTCTATGTAACCCTCAAGAAAAGTAATTGCAGTAGCAGCACCAGCCAGTGCAGCCGGCGCAATGACCAGGCAAAAGAAAACTCCTACTGTCACTTCGATGAAGGCAGGCTGGGTCGCGATCCAATTGAATAGTTCGGCCAAAATATTCATTTGTCCATGTGTCCAGTTGTGAAGGGAGTGTGCTGAAGGAACAGCCGCAGATGCAGGTTTTCCTCTACAGCAGATGTAGGGATGCTACTACACGCACTTGTGCCTGTCCAGCAACTTGACTGGCCGATCGCAATTGTTTTGTAACTTGTTGTTTCAGGACTGCGCGCGCATCACCAACGCTAACGGGGCGGAGCGATGCGATAGAGCGAGTGCCCGTTGCCTCGAGGCGGGACAAGGGGGACGCTTAGTAATTGCGATCGCTCGGACCGGTCAACAGGCAAGAGTGCCCGGACAGTCCAAGCTCTAGCGGCGCTAGCCGCTCAAGCCGGATGTGGGGGACCCCACCAGGTCAGTTCGTGCGCCCCACCCTCGCTCGCTCGCAGCTCCAATCGCTGGGGGTGAAAGTCTGCCAATTCGCTGCGGTGGGCAATGCTGACAATGGTCGTAGCGGTCAACCGCCGGGTCACCAGCTCGTAGAGCTGCATCTGGCTGTAATTGTCGAGACTGGAAGTCGCCTCGTCGAGGAACAACCAGGCAGGCTTTAGCAGCAAAGCCCGCGCGAACGCGACTCTCTGCTGTTCTCCTCCGGACAGCTGTGC
>Ga0134123_10002478_pt1 | contig 12090 bp, 8 predicted proteins | sample KB303_FD_96460 | JGI IMG/M metagenome (GOLD analysis project Ga0134123, IMG submission 96460) | Terrestrial soil microbial communities without Nitrogen fertilizer from Kellogg Biological Station, Michigan, USA - KB3-0-3 | ecosystem: Environmental > Terrestrial > Soil > Unclassified ...
AGACGAAGGGCAAGCGGCTCGACTGACGGCGTCTACTCGATCGCCGGCGCCTTCCCCATCACGTCGTCGACGCTGAGGTTGCGGATGGCGCCGAGGTTGAGGGCGCGGAGCGGCGCTTCCACCTTCGCGCGATCGCCGACCACGACGAGCGTGAGCTTCTTCGTGTCGATCGCGCCGCGCGCGGCCTGCTGCAGCGCGGCCGCGTCCACGGCTAGCGCCTTCGGCACGAAGTTTTCGTAGAAGCCGTCGGCCAGGCCGTAGACGACGGCGTCGACCATGCGCTGGGCGAGCTGGCCGGTGGTCTCGAAGTCGCCCGCGTAGCCGAGCGCCGCGTAGTTGCGCGCGCGCTCGACCTCGTCCGCGGCGGCCGGCGTCAGGATCCGCTCGAGCTCCTTGAACACCTCGCCGACCGCGGGGCCCGTCTTGTCGGTCTGCACGTCGGTCGCCACCTGGAAGAGCCCGCCGGTGAGGTTGCGTCGGAAGCCGGAACGCGCCCCGTAGGCGTAGCCGTGCTGCTCGCGCAGGTTGTCGTTGAGCCGCGACGTGAACGAGCCGCCGAGCAGCGTGTTCATGACCTGATTCGCCGCGTAGGCGGGATCGGGCCACGCGGGCCCCACGCGGCCGAGCCGAAGAGAAGACTGCGCCGCCTCCTTCTTGTCGACGAGCCAGATCGTGCGGCCCGCCAGCTGGCGCGGCGCCGGCAGCGGCGGCACCGGGGTCGCGGCGGAAGCCGCCTTCCACGAGCCGAACGCCTTCTCGAGCGACGGCAGCACGGACGCCGTGGCGTCGCCCACCACCACGAGCGTCGCGGCGCTCGGCACGTAGCGCGCCGCGTGGAACGCGCGCAGGTCGGCGACGCTGAAGGAGGCGATCTGCGCAGCATCGCCCGCCTGCGGCTTGCCGTAGCGGTGCGCGGGGCCGAAAACGGCCTGCGAGAGGGCGCGCGCCGCGATGGCGCCGGGCTCGTCGCGCGCCTGGAGCAGGTCGGTGAGCGCTTCCTTGCGCAGGCGCTGGAGCTCGGCCTCCGGGAAGTCCGGCCGGAGCGCGACGTCCGCCATCAGCGGCAGCGCGTCGTCGAGCCGTGCGACCGGGACGCGCAGGCGAACCGTCGAGGCATCCCACCCCGAGCCGGCGCCGAGCGTCGCGCCCAGGAAGTCGATCGCGTCGGCCAGCGCGAGCGCGTCCTTGCCGCCCGCGCCCTCGTCCAGCATGTCGGCGGTCATCGCCGCGAGCCCCTCGCGGCCGGCGGGATCGGTGACGGCACCCGCGCGCAGCACCAGGATCACCTCGACGACCGGCACCTCGTGCATGCCGACGAGCGCCACGCCGATGCCGTTCGACAGCTTGAGCCGTTCGACGGGCGGCAGCTTGAGCGGCTTCACCGCCGCGGGCTTCGGCGGGTGGCTGCGATCGGCCTGTGCCCGCAAGGGCGCGGCGGCGAGCAGCGCGAGGGCGAGGAGCGACGCGGCGCGAACGGCGATCCGGGCGCTCACCTCGCCACCTCCGCCACGGCCAGCTCTTTCTTCCCTTCCGGCACCACCGAGATCAGCACGCGACCCGCGCCCAGGAACTTGAAGGCCGCGGCCTGCACGTCGCTCGGGCCGAGCGCGCGGTAGCGCGCCAGGTCCTCCTCGAAGTAGTCGGGGTCGCCGGTGCGGAAGTAGTAGAGATTCAGCTGGTCGGCCTTGCCCCCGAAGCCGCCGACGCGCTCGAGGCGGTCGAAGAAGGACGCCTCCGTGCGGTTCTGGAAGCGTTGCAGCTCGCGCTCGCTGGGCGGCGCGGCCTGCAGCTTGGCGATCTCCTCGTCCACCAGGCCGCGGATCTCCTCGAGCTTGTGCCCGCTCCGCGCCGTGACGACGACGGCGAAGGTCGAGGCGAGACCCTGGCTGCCTTGCCCCGCGCTCACGTCCTGCGCGACCTGCAGCTCGTAGACGAGCCGCTTGTAGAGGCGCGAGTTCTTGCCGCCCGCGAGCACCCCCGCCACGGCGTCGAGCGCCGCGTCGCCGGGAGCGAAGGCGGGCGGCGTCACCCAGGCCATGTAGAGCCGCGGCAGCTGCACGCGATCCTCGAGCACGATCCGCTTCTCCTCGCGCAGCACCACCGGACGCGGCGCGATTGGCTCCGTAGGCTCGCTCTTCGGCACGTCGCTGAACCACTTCTGCGCAGCGGCCTTGACCTCGGCGGTGTCGACGTCGCCAGCGATCACGAGGCTGGCGTTGGCGGGGCCGTACCACTTCTTGAAGAAGTCCATCACGTCCTGGTGGCTCGCGGCGGAGAGGTCCGCCATCGAGCCGATCACGGGCCACGAGTACGGATGGTCCTTGGGGAAGAGCGCAGGCGGCAGCGCGTCCTCGACCTTGCCGTAGGGCTGGTTCTCGACACCCTGGCGGCGCTCGTTCTTGACGACGTCGCGCTGGCCGTCGATCGTGGTCGGGGTCATGTTGTCGAGCAGGAAGCCCATGCGGTCGGACTCGAGGAAGAGCGGCACCTCGACCGCGTTCGCCGGGACGTCCTCGTAGTAGTTGGTGCGGTCTTCCTGCGTCGAGCCGTTGTTGTCGCCGCCGACCGCCTCGAGCCAGCGGTCGAACGCGCCCTCGGGCACGTTCTTCGAGCCCTCGAACATCAGGTGCTCGAACAGGTGCGCGAAGCCCGTGCGCCCCGGCGTCTCGCGCCCCGAGCCCACGTGGTACCAGCAGTTCACGGTCGCGACCGGCGCCGAGTGGTCCTCGTGCACGATCACGGTGAGGCCGTTCGGAAGCCGGAACATCGTGTAGGGGACCGAGAGGCGGGCGGGCGAAGGGGCCGCCGGAACGGCCAAGAGGAGGGAGAGCGGGAGCGCGAGAGTCATGAGGAGATCTCCAACGAAGGGTCCAGCGAATTGGACCGAGGCAAGCCCGGAAACGGAGGCGAGTCTAGCTTAGATCTCGCACGCCTTTCAGGCGCGCGAGTGCGTCGCGCCGCTCTCCACCAGGTCCTTGAAAACGGTCTTGTCGATCGCCTTGTCGACCGCGGCGCGGGCGCTGATCTTCTTCTCGTCGTAGAGCTTCCGGATCGACGAGTCCATGTCGATCATGCCTTCCTTGACGCCGGTCTGGATCGCCGAGGTGATCTGCGGCGTCTTGCCCTCGCGGATCATGTTGCCGATCGCGGGCGACGAGAACAGGATCTCGATCGCCGCCACGCGGCCGCCGCCGAGCTTCGGGATCAGCTGCTGCGCGACCACGGCGCGCAGCGTCTCGCCGAGCACGGCGCGGATGCCTTCCTGCTCGCCCGAGGGGAACACGCTGATGATGCGGTCGCAGGTCTTGGCGGCGTTGTTGGTGTGCAGCGTGCCGAACACGATCGTGCCCTTCTCGGCCGCCGCGAGCGCCATCTGGATCGTCTCGAGGTCGCGCATCTCGCCCACCAGGATCAGGTCGGGGTCCTCGCGGCCCGCCGACTTGAGCGCTTCCGAGAACGACGTCGCGTGCGCGCCGATCTCGCGCTGGTGGATCAGGCACTTCTTGTTCGGGTGCACGAACTCGATCGGGTCCTCGATCGTGATGATGTGGTAGTTCTTGGTCTCGTTGATCAGGTTGATGATCGCCGCGAGCGTCGTCGACTTGCCCGAGCCGGTCGGCCCGGTCACGAGCACGAGGCCGTTCTCCATCGAGGCCAGCCGGCGGATCTGGTCCGGCATGCCGAGCTGCTCGAGCGTCATGATCTTCGAGGGGATCACGCGGAACACCGCGCCCGAGCCGCGCTGCTGGCGGAAGACGTTCACGCGGAAGCGCGCGACGCCGGCGATCTCGTAGGCCATGTCGATGTCGCCCGTCGCGACGAACTCTTCCCACAGCCGCTCCGGAACGATCGGCCGCATCAATTCGGTGAAGTCGGCCTCCGACAGCGTGCGGTAACGGATCGGCTCCATCGACCCCGAGACGCGCAGCATCGGCGGGCGTCCCACGGTCATGTGGAAGTCGGAGGCGCCGCGGCTCGTCATCAGCCGCAGGAAGCGGTCGATCTTGGGGGCCGAGGCGGGCCCGGAGCTGCTCATGCCTTCCTCGCCTCGGGAGTCGCGGGCGCCGGGGCCGCCGGGGCGCCGCCGGGCAGGAAGGCTTCGAAGTCCTCCTTCTTGGACGCCGCGCGGTAGGCGGCCTCGCCGCTGATCTTGCCCGCGGTGACGAGCGCCTTCAGCGCGTCGTCGAAGGTCTGCATGCCCTGCGACTTGCCGATCTGCATCGCGGAGGGGATCTGGAACGTCTTCTCCTCGCGGATCATGTTGGCGACCGCCACCGTGTTGCGCAGCACCTCGAACGCGGCCACCTGCTTGCGCGGCTCCTTGGACGGCAGCAAGCGCTGCGCGATCACGAACTTGAGCGACTCCGACAGCGCCGCGCGCACCTGGCCCTGCTCGTCGGCCGGGAACGACGCCAGGATGCGGTCGACCGCCTTGTGCGCGGAGGTGGAGTTGAGCGTGCCCAGCACGATGTGGCCGGTCTCGGCGGCCGTGAGCGCGAGCGCCACGCTTTCGGTGTCCCGGAGCTCGCCGATCACGACCACGTCCGGGTCCTCGCGCAGGGCCGCGCGCAGCGCGCGCGCGAACGTCTTCGTGTCGCGGCCGACCTCGCGCTGGTTGATCAGGCAGTTCTTGAACGGGTGCACGAACTCGACCGGGTCCTCCATCGTGATCACGTGGTCATGGCGCGTCTCGTTGAACAGGTTCACGAGCGCCGCGAGCGTCGTCGACTTCCCGGAGCCCGACGGCCCGCACACGATCACGAGCCCCTGGTGGTAGTCCGCGATCTCGGCGAGCACGGGCGGGAGCGCGATCTCCGCCGTCGTCGGCGGCCGCTCGGGGATCACGCGGAACACGCCATTCATGCCCTTCTGGTCGATGAAGACGTTGGCGCGGTAGCGGCCCGCGGTCGGGATGTAGTGGCAGAAGTCGAGCTGGCGCTCCTGCTGCACCCGCTGCCACTGCGCGTCGGTGAGGATCTCGCGCACCAGCGCCTCGGTCTGCTCCGCCGTGAAGGGCTCGCCCTGCGCGCGCACCAGGTCCGCCGCCAGCCGGATCACGGGCGGCTGGCCGACCGCCAGGTGGAAGTCGGAGGCGCCGTTGTTGCGCGTCGCGACGAGCAGCGCGTTGAGCTTGGGCTCGCCCGCCGCCGACTTGGCGGCGAGCGCCTGCTGCTTGAGCTGCTCGGCGTCGGCGAGCGGCGTCTGCTGCCGCGCGGCCATCTCGAGCGTGATCTCGAACGCGCGCGCGCGCACCGCGCGCGAGGGGTCGCTCTTCGCGACGTTGCGCACGAAGTCGAGCATCTGCGGGTGCTGGAAGTGGCTGAGCGCCTGGATTACCTCGATCCGCACCTCGGGCGCCGGGTCCTGCAGCAGCTGCGACAGCGCCGGGGCGGCGCGCAGGTCGCCGATGCGGCCGAGCGCCTCGACGGCGCTCCAGCGCGTCTCGGGATCGGAGAGCGCCTCCATCAGCGCCGGGACGCCGCGCGGGTCCTTGAGCCGCCCGAGCGTCTCGGCCGCCGTGATGCGGATCCACCAGTCGGGATCCTTGAGCAGCGTGATCGTGGCGGGCACGATGCGCGGGTCCTCGAACGACTGCGCCACGAGCATCGCCGAGCCGCGCACCTCCTCGTCCGGGTCGGAGAGCAGCTCGATCGTCGGCTCGAGCAGGTCGTTGCCAAAGGCGCGCATCGACTCGAGCGCGCGGTCGCGCGCCCAGCCCGCGAGCGACTTGGAGAACGTGATGTAGCGCCGCACGACGCCGCGGCGGTCGGGCATCCCCAGCAGGATCTTGAGCACCACCGATCGCGTGGGCGCCTCGCCCGCCGCGATCAGCGGCAGGATGCGGTCGGCGAACGCGGGACCCTGGCTGGCGGCCGCGCGCGTCAGCGCCTCGACCAGCACCTGCTGCGTCGTGTAGTCCACGAGCGGCAGGTGCTCGACGAAGAGGTCGACCGAGCCGACCGGGTCGCGCTGCGCGAGCACGGCGAGCGCCTTCTCGCGGAGCGGTTTCTCCGGATCGCGCGCGAGGCGCTGCCAGCGCGGCAGCGACTTCGCGTCGGGGGGCTGCGTCGCCAGCTTCGCGAGGTAGGCCAGGCGCTCCTCGACGCGGCCCGTGGTGGCGAGGTGCCAGAGCACCGGCTCGAGCGCCGGCGAGGGCGGCGCGTCGAGCAGCAGCCGCCGCGCGATCTCCTGCGCCTCGCCCTTGCCCTGGACGCCGATCTCGGCGATGCGCCGCTCGGTGCCGGGCAGGCCGAGCGAGAAGAGCGAGGCCGCCGCGGCCCGCACCGCCGCCTCGGGCTTGCCGCGCGATTCGCCGATCACCGCGTCGGCCGTCTCGGGGTCCGCCACGCGCTTGAGGATCGGCAACACCGCGTCGCGGTAGGCGCGGTCCGGACGGAACAGCATCCAGGCGAGGTCCTTCGCCTTGAGCCCCTCGGCGGTCGCGAGCTGGGCGAGCAGCTGGTCGCGCTCCTGGCTCGTCTGGAAGCTCTTGTCGGCGAGGCGCTTGAGGACGAGCTTGAGGTCGGAGGCGGACAGGGCCATTCGCGGGCGCAAGTATAGCCGCTAGACTGGCCGCTCCTGCGCGACGTCCACCCACGTCGCTCTGGCGAGCTGGGCCAGACGATCGGGCGACAGGCGAAGCGCGGCATGGGTCGCACCGGCCGCCGGCAGGACGACGTCGAACCTCTTCAGCGTCACGTCGGCGAAGACCCGGAGCGCACGCGGTAAGCCGAAGGGGCACACACCGCCTACGGGATGGCCCGTCCACTCCACGACCTCGTCCGCGTCGAGCATCCTGGCCTTGGCCCCGAACTGCGCCTTGAACTTCTGGTTGTCGATCCTGGCGTCTCCGCCCAGCAGGACCAGGACGACCTCGTCCTTGAGCCAGAACGAAAGCGTCTTCGCGATCTGTCCCGGCGCAACGCCGTGGGCTGCTGCGGCCTCGGGGACCGTCGCCGTGCTCGTGGCCTTCTCCAGGATCTCGAGATCGGGCGCGTGCACCGCCAGGAACTCCCGGACGGACTGCAGGCTCATAGGGTGTCGATTCTCGCAGAAGCTGTCTGAGGGCCTTGGTACGATGTGACTCATCCGGGTTCTCGTGGAGGAGCCAATGGCTGATTTCACCAGACGTGACTTCATGAAGACGGGGCTGGCCGCTGGAACGCTCGCAGTCACGGGCGGTCTGCCGCTCATGGCACAGCGCCGGACGGCAACCGACTTCGTCACACTCGGAAGGTCGGGGGTGAAGGTCACGCGCCTGGCGTTCGGCACCGGGAGCTTCAGCGGGAAGGTTCAGCGCGATCTCGGGCAGGAGGGGTTCACGCGCCTCGTGCGCCACGCCTACGACCGCGGCATCCGCTTCTTCGAGACCGCCGAGTCGTACGGTGAGATGCACAAGATGCTGGGCGTCGCTCTCAAGGGCATCCCGCGGGACAGCTACCAGCTGATGTCCAAGGTGACCACGCGCGACGGCGTGAGCCCGCAGCAGAAGGTCGACGAGCTGCGCATGCTGGCGAACACGGACTACTTCGACATCCTGCTGCTGCACTGGCAGCACACCGCCACCTGGCCCGCCGACACCGGCCGCTGGCAGGACGGCATCCTGGAAGCCGAGTCCAAGAAGGCCGTGGTGAGCCACGGCGCGTCGGTGCACGGCCTGCCGGCGCTGCGACGGGTCCCGGGAAACCGATGGCTGAACGTCGCCATGATCCGGGTGAATCACACGGGCAAGAGCATGGACGCCGAGGACTACGCCACCCAGGAGTTGGGGAACGTACCCGAGGTCGTCGAGCACGTGAAGAAGGTCCGGAGCGAAGGAATGGGCGTCATCTCGATGAAGCTCGCCGGCGAGGGCACGTTCGACCGCGAAGACCGGAAGAAGGCGATGCGGTTCGCGTTCAGACAGGCGGGCGTCGATTGCGTGACAGTCGGCTACAAGAGCACGAACGAGATCGACGAGGCGATCGAGAACCTGAACGCGGCGCTCGCGTAGGCGGGACGTACTGGGTCCTAAGGCACCGTGAAGTCGAGGCTGACCTTCCGGGGCAGCCACACGGCCATCCGGTCCTCGCCGCGGTTCGACCAGACGTTGTACGGGACCGCGACGAACTCCTGCTCTTTGGTGACCACCGTGCGCCCGTCGTCTCCGGGATAGAGGCCGAGCGCCTTCCCCGTGATCACGGTGACGCCGCCGAGCAGGTCGGGACGCTGCTGGGCCGTCAGGACCGCGGCGTCGGGCAGGACGACGTTGAAGACGTCGCCCCCGTTGTCGACCGACTCGATCGTATAGACGATCGGCCCGCGCTCGATGGCGACCCGCCCCCGGTTCGCGGCCACCCTCTCGTCGCTGACGAGGCGGCGCACCGGCATCGGCAGTGACAGCTGGACGGTGTCGCCGGCCTTCCAGCGCCGCTTCAGGACGGCATAGCCGCGATCCAGCTCGGCCTTCACCGGCTGGCCGTTGACCGAGAGCGTGTACGGAAGGCCGGCGCCGTCCTTGTACTTGTATAGCTCGCTCGGCACCGGCTGCTCTCGCGCCCAACCCGGGACGCGGACGTGCAGCGCGAACTCCGCCGCGGAGTCGGGCTTGACGCTGATCGCGACGTCGCCCTTCCACGGGTACTCGGTGGCCTGGCGCAGCTCCACGTGGCGGCCGTTCAGGTCGACGCGCGTCTTCCCGGCGACGAACAGGTTGACGTAGATCCCGTCGTCGGCCTGGGAGTAGACGTAGCTGCCGAAGCTCGCGAGGAAGCGCGCCACGTTGGGCGGGCAGCACGAGCACTTGAACCACGGGCGCCGGCCCGTGGACTTGTCGGCGTTGAAGGCGAACTTCGCGTCCGAGGCCAGCGGGTTGACGTAGAAGAACTGGTTGCCGCTCAGGGCGACCCCGGAGAGGATCGCGTTGTAGGCGGTCCGCTCGAGCACGTCGATGTACTTCGCGTCGCCGTGCAGGCGGAACAGCCGGTAGTTCCACATCGCGTTCGCGATCGCCGCGCAGGTCTCGGCGTAGGCGGTCCGGTTCGGCAGCTGGAACTCGTCGCCCATCGACTCGCCCTCGTGCTCGGCGCCGATGCCGCCCGTGACGTAGAGCTTGGTCGAGACGACGTCGCTCCAGATCCGGTCGAGCGCCGGGACGTAGCCCTCGGCGCCGGTGAGCGCCGCCACGTCCGCCATGCCCGAGTAGAGGTAGGCCGCGCGCACGGCGTGCCCCACCGAGGTGGCCTGCTGGATGATCGGCATGTGGTCCTGGTTGTAGGGACCATAGAGCTCGTGGCCCTTCGCGTTGCCCCGCTGATCGAGGAAGAAGCGCGCGAGATCGAGGTACTCCTTCTTCCCGGTCACGCGGTAGAGCTTGACGAGGCCCATCTCGACTTCCTCGTGCCCGGGGACGAGCATGTTCTTGCCCGGCCCGAAGACGCGAGTGAGCAGGTCGGCGTTCTTCGTGGCCACGTCCAGCAGGTTCCGCTTGCCCGTGGCTTCGAAGTGGGCCACCGCGCCCTCGAACAGGTGCCCCGCGTTGTACAGCTCGTGGCTGGTGCGCTCGTCCACCCAACGGGTCATGCCCGTGCAACAGATCGGCTTCTCGGCGGTCTTGCCGATCTGACCCACGGTGTACAGGTAGCCGTCCGGCTCCTGGGCGGCCGCGATCTTGGCGATCACGTCGTCGAGCTGGCGGTCCAGCTGCGGGTCTTTGGACAGGCCCAGGGAGTACGCGGCGCCTTCGATGACCTTGTAGACGTCCGAGTCGTCGAAGCCGAAGACGCCCTGGAACGCCCCGTCGGCCTTCTTCGCGGCCACGACGAAGTTCTGGACCCGTCCCGTCTTCTCGCAGTACTCGAGATTGTGGGGGATGGTGACGTCGCGGTTCTTCCCGATCCGCGGCGCCCAGAAGGCGTCCGCGATCTCGGTCTGCGCGAAGGGCACCGGCCGGATCGGGTAGTCGCGGGCGGGAGCCGGCTCCGCCGTGAAGCCCGGGAGGGCCGCGCCCGCGAGTGCGAGAGCGAGGGAAAGCGTCCTGACGGTCGGGAATCGGGCCATGGTCGAGTCTAGCGCTTTCTGGCGAGCTGCCGGTCTAGTTGGGGCCACGCCTCACTCGGCGGTCCGGCTCAGCGCTTCGGCACGGAGGATCTCGTGCGCCTCCTCCATCATCTCGGTGACGATCTCGGCCGCCGGCCTCACGGCCTTGATCTTCCGAACGCTGTCCTCGCCTGCAGGAAATCCCATGAGATCAAAGCGTCCTGTCGTATCGGGCGTCGGCACGATGGCGCTGAAGGGCGGCATCGTGTAGGGCACCTTCAACGTGAACGGGAACAGAACCGTCTTGCCGATGGGCGCGTCGCCGGGTTGCGGAGGCGGAATCTGATCCTCTCTCCCGGCGACCTCGCGCACCAGGTCCGTTCGGAGCAAGCGGTACGGGACGTTCGGGTACTCCGGTCCAAATGCGGTGGTCAGCGCGGTCGCGCGGCCATGCGCGCCGAGGAGCCGGCGCTTGTAGTCCGGGTGCGCGAATGCCTCCGTTGAGGCCACCATCCGCGTGCCGACCCACACGCCGTCGGCGCCGGCCGCGAGCGCCTCGGCCACGTCGGTTCCGGTGGCAATCCCCCCCGCGGCCAGGACCATCACCGGCTTGACTGCCCTGACCACGCGCCGCAGCAAGGGCGCCGTTCGGACGACGCTCCTGTTGTGACCCCCGGCCTGGCGTCCCTGTGCGATCACGGCGTCGATGCCGACATTGGCCGCCTCGATCGCCTGCTTCACTGATGCGCACTGCTGCCACACGCGGCAGCCTGCCGAATGGAGTCGATCGATCCATTGCCTTGGCGGAACGTTCATGAAGAAGACGACGAGCCGGACGCCTTCGCTGACGCACACGTCGACGTGCGCATCGGTGGTGGCCGGTCCGAACGCGGTCGTGTCGTGCAGCAGGTCGACCCCGAAGAGGCCGGAGGTGCCCTGGGCGATCTGGCGGATCAGGGCCTGCGTACTCGGCGGCGGCTCGACGCCGTTGCCAAGTACGCCGATGCCGCCGGCGTTGCAGACGGCGGTCACCAGCGGCGGGTACGACACGAATCCCATGCCCGCGCTCACGAAGGGATAGCGCACGCCATACTCGCGGGTCAGTCGTGTGTTGAGCGAGACGTGAGGACGCGCGGCGCCCTCGCGATCGGAATCGCCGCGCGACTGGGCGTGTCCGGTGGTTCGCAAGGCGGCGACCGCGCCGCTCCCGCCCAGAAGCGCGAGCAGCCGACGGCGGCTTGCGCTGAATCGCATCGAGGTCCCGTTCGTCCGCTCCATGGTTTCTCCGTTCACAGGGGCTTGTTGCCCACGCGTTGAAGCTGGATCGAAAATAGCGACAGGACGGCGCGACTGTCCTTCAGGTACGGTTCAATTTCGGTTCGACGCACCCGGAATCGCCATGGCACAGCTCAGGTTTGGCCCCTTTCGGCTCGATAGCGCCGAGCGCCGGCTGCACGGTGGCGCGGCGGTGATTCCCCTGCGGCCCAAGACCTTCGCCGTGTTGGAGCACCTCGCCACCAGGCCTGGGCGGCTCGTGACAAAAGAGCAGCTCCTCGCAGCGGTGTGGCCCGACACCGCGGTGAGCGACGCGGTGTTGAAGGTGTGCGTGCGCGAAATCAGGGATGCTCTGGGCGACAACCCCGACGATCCGCGCTACGTCGAGACGGCGCATCGTCTCGGCTACCGTTTCATCGGCCAGGCCCCGGTCACGAACCTTCCGGCTCCGGTGTCGAGCCTGGTCGGTCGCGAGCGCGAGATCGCGGAGATTTCCAGCGCGCTCGAGTCCTGTCGCCTGTTGACGCTGGTCGGGGCGGGTGGGTCTGGAAAGTCGCGGCTCGCCCTTGAAGTGGCGGCATCTCTTCGCGACAGGTTCGAGGACGGCGTCTGGTGGGTGGATCTGGCGGCCGTCACCTACGAAGGATTCGTACCGCAGGCGATTGCGGTGACGCTGGGCTTGCGGGATCAGCCCGGTGAGCCGCTGCCGGTGGTGCTGGCGAGGTATCTGTCGACGCGGGCGGTCCTGCTGGTGGCAGACAACTGCGAGCATCTGCTCTCGGGAACGGCTTCGCTCAT
>Ga0134123_10002481_pt1 | contig 12080 bp, 13 predicted proteins | sample KB303_FD_96460 | JGI IMG/M metagenome (GOLD analysis project Ga0134123, IMG submission 96460) | Terrestrial soil microbial communities without Nitrogen fertilizer from Kellogg Biological Station, Michigan, USA - KB3-0-3 | ecosystem: Environmental > Terrestrial > Soil > Unclassified ...
ATCGCTGGGCAGACGTCAGTGGCGCTCTTCAGCTCGTCGGCCTCGACCGCAAAGAGCGGTCGTGAATGTGCGTCCGATCCTGAATTCGCCCGGAGGTGTCCAGTTGCGTTTTCTTAGACCCCGGCCGTCCCTACCAACAAGAGCCGGCGCAGGGGGGCGTGCGGGTGGCCGGAAGGAGGGGACCCGCGGTGGGTGCGGCCGCGGGGCGTTTACAGGGCCATTCGCTGATTCGGCCCTTAGAACGGCAAGCCCCACGAGCTAAGAGATCCGGCCGCACCCACCGTGGGGAGGCAGCCTGAAGGACAGGTCCCGCAGCCCCCCGAAGCCGGCGAAAGTCTCAATAGCAAGCCGACAAGAGATGATCGCCCGCCCGAAGCCGGCGAAAGTCTCAATAGCAAGCCGACCCGAGATGATCGCCCGCCCGAAGCCGGCGAAAGTCCCAATACCAAGCCGAGTCCAGATGAAGCCCGTGACCGGTTTGCCAGTCGAAGCCCGGTTGCGGCATCATCGGGCGATGCGAATTTGCTTGGCGGCGCTGCTGCTGGCGCTCGGCGGGTGCGGCAGCAATGGCTCGAATGCCAACAGCGCCGGCGGCGCCTGCAACCTCACCCAGTCGTCGAACACCTGCCTGCGCTGCTGGGCCGAGAAGTGCCCCAGCCAGCTCGATCGTTGCTTCGGCGACGGGTTCCACTCGGGGGAGCTCGTCAGCGGCAACGACAGCACCGCCTCCTGCCGGGACTACAGCGTCTGCGTCCAGGCCTGTGGGTGCCTGGACGGCTGCTTCGAGTCCTGCACCAAGAACATCGCCGCCGTCTGCACCCAGTGCCAGGAGATGATCTTCTCGCCCTGCCGGGTGGAGAAGTGCGCGGCCGAGTGCAGCCCCACCGGCAGCCCCAGCGACGGCGGCAGCTGAGGGGCCATGGCCGATCAGGACGAGCTGCGCCGCCTCCTCGATCAGCGCAACGAGCACCCCGAGCGGCTGGCCGAGATCGATCGCGCCATCTGCGACCGCTTCACCCGCACCCTGGCGGTGCTGGTGCTGGACATGTCCGGCTTCTCCCGCCTCACCCACCGCTATGGCATCGTCCACTTCCTGGCCATGATTCAGCGCATGCACCGGGTGGTGCTGCCGGTGGTGTCGGCGCCGCAGCACGCCGGGCGCCTGTTGAAGCTGGAAGCCGACAACGTCTACGCGGTGTTCCCCGACGCCCCGCTGGCGGTCGACGCCGCCCGCGAGGTGCAGCGCAAGCTGGCCGCCGCCAACCAGGTGCTGCCGGCGGACTGGGATCTCCACGTCTGCATCGGGATCGGCTACGGCGACGTGCTGGCGGTGGGCGACGACGAGATCTACGGCCACGAGATGAACCTGGCCTCGAAGCTGGGCGAGGACGTCGGCTGCGGCGGCGAGACGCTCTTGACGGAGGCCGCCTACGAGCGGCTGCCGCTGCACGAGCGCACCGCCGACCGGCTCGAGGCCACCGTCTCCAACCTCACCATCCCCTACTACCGCTTCGTCTTCGGGTGAAGCGCGCTCAGTTCAAGGAATGCGGCATGGCCAGGCGGAACTCGGCCACCTCGGCGTCGAACGACTTCCCGCGCGCCGAGACCATCTGGTAGCTCCCGCGCATCGCTCCGGTGGAGGTGGCGATCACGCACCAGCTCGTGTACTCGAAGGTCTCGCCCGGGGCCAGCACCGGCTGCGCGCCCACCACCCCCTCCCCCTTCACCTCCTGCACCTCGCCGGTGGCGTCGGTGATCACCCAGTGCCGGCTGCGCAGCTGGGCGGTCTCGGGGCCCTGGTTGCTGATCTGCACCGTGTAGGCGAAGGCGTAGCGGCCCGCGCCGGGCGCCGAGCGATCGGCCATGTACTCGCTCTTCACCCGCACCAGGATGCCGTTGGTCAGCGCTTCGGACATTCGTCTCTCGAAACCTGCCAAACGGCTGAACGGAAGTCGACAGTCAACCGGCCACTTCTTCGAACCGCGCGGTGAAGTGGCGCAGCATCGGCGGCTGCTGGACGATGCGCATCCCCCGCAGCTGGGAGCGACGCTGGAACACGTCGGCCACCACCTCCACCACGTAGTCGACGTGGCTCTGGGTGTAGACCCGGCGGGGAAGGGCCAGGCGCACAAGCTCCATGGCGGCGGGCTCCTCCGCGCCGGTGTCCGGGTCCCGCCGCCCCAGCATCACCGTCCCGATCTCGCAGCTGCGGATTCCCCCGGTGCGGTAGAGCTCGCAGGCCAGCGCCTGGCCGGGGTACTGCAGCGGCGGGACCTGCGGCAAGAGCGCCCGGGCGTCGATGTAGATGGCGTGGCCGCCGGGCGGCTCGACGATGGGGACGCCCGCCTCGGCGATCTTCTCTCCCAGGTAGGCCGTCGAGCGGATGCGGTAGGTGAGGTAGTCCTCGTCGAGGACCTCGCGCAGGCCCTGGGCGATGGCCTCGAGATCGCGGCCGGCCAGGCCGCCGTAGGTGGGGAAGCCCTCGGTGAGGATGAGCAGGTTGCGCATGCGCTCGGCCAGCTTGTCGTCGTTGGTGCCGATGAAGCCGCCGGTGTTGGCCAGGCCGTCCTTCTTGGCGCTCATGGTGCAGCCGTCGGACAGGCGCAAGAGCTCGCGGGCGATGTCGGCCACCGGGCGGTCCTGCTGGCCCGGCTCGCGCTGCTTGATGAAGAAGGCGTTCTCGGCGAAGCGGCAGGCGTCGATGTAAAGGGGCACGCCGTGGCGCCGGCACAGCTCGGCGGTGCCGCGCACGTTCTCGAGCGAGACCGGCTGACCGCCGCCCGAGTTGTTGGTCACCGTCAGCATCACCATCGGCACCCCAGCGGCGCCGTGAGCCCGCAGGAGCGACTCCAGCCGGCCGAGGTCGATGTTGCCCTTGAAGGGGTGCCGGGCGCTGGGGATCCGCCCCTCGGGGATCACCAGATCGACCGCCTCGGCCCCGGCGAACTCGATGTTGGCGCGGGTGGTGTCGAAGTGGGTGTTGCTGGGGACCACCTGCCCTTCCTTCAACAGGCTGCCGAAGAGGATCCGCTCGGCGGCGCGGCCCTGGTGGGTGGGGATGACGTGGCGGTGGCCGAAGATGTCCCGCACAGCGCTCTCGAAGCGGAAGTAGCTGCGGCTGCCGGCATACGCCTCATCTCCCCGCATCACCCCGGCCCACTGCTCGGCGCTCATGGCCGAGGTGCCGCTGTCGGTGAGCAGATCGATGAGGACGTCGTCGGCCTTGAGCGCGAAGAGGTTGAAGCCAGCGGCCGCGAGCAGCGCCTCTCGCTCCGCCCGCGTGGTCATCCGGATCGGCTCGACCACCTTCACCCGGTGGGGCTCGATGATGGTGCGAAAACGCCGCTCAGACATGCCGGTGATTGTCGCACAAACACACATCTTCCTCGGGCTGGGCAAGGAAAATGTGCTGGATTTCTCTCGACAAATGTCAATCCTGCCCTCAGTATGCCGCCATGTTTGCACCCTTGATGGGGGGCGGAGCCGCCGCGGCGGCTCCTGCGGATCGGGCACCGTGAGCGCCCACGAACTGGCGGAACGAATCGAAGAGAACGACGATGTGGGCGGGGGCGCCGATCCGGCGCGCCTGTACCTGAGGCGTATTGGTGCGCACGCGCTCCTCGATCGGCGTGCCGAGATCGAGATCGCCAAGCGCATCGAGGAGGCGCGCGATCGCATCGCCACCGTCCTGCTGGGCTTCCCCGGCGTGCACACCGATCTGACCAACCTGCGGGCCGAGCTGGTGGCCGCCGCCGAGGCCCCCGAGGAGCCCGGCGCTCCGCCGCGGCCCAAGCCCACGCGCGAGCTGGCCGCCATCGACGACATCCTCCGCTTCCTGCGCCGGCGCAGCCTGCGGGTCGCCTCCGGCTCGCGCAAGGGCAAGAAGAAGGGCGCGCGCAAGCCGGCCCCGAAGCGGACCATCGATCTCACTCCCTACGTCGAGCGCATGCGCTTCATCGGCGTGGGCGGCGACGTGGGCCTGCCCATGGTGGCGCGGCTCAAGAAGCTGGCCCACGCCTGCGTCCGCAGCACCGGCGGCGCCAAGGCGGCCATCGAGGAGCAGGCCCGCTGCTCGGGCGCCGAGCTGGCCCGCATGCTGCGCGAGATCGAGGCGGCCGAGCAGTCCCAGTCGGTGGCCCGCAACGAGCTGGTCAGCGCCAACCTGCGCCTGGTGGTGTCGGTGGCCAAGAAGTACACCAACCGCGGCCTCGGCCTCCTCGACCTGATCCAGGAGGGGAACATCGGCCTCATGCGCGCCGTCGACAAGTTCGACTACCGGCGCGGGTTCAAGTTCTCGACCTACGCCGTGTGGTGGATCCGCCAGGGCATCGCCCGCGCGCTCACCGACAAGGCCCGCACCATCCGCCTCCCCGTGCACGTCAACGAGGCGGCCGCGCGCATCCAGCGCGCTCGCAAGACGCTGGCTGCGCGCCTGGGCCGCGATCCCGAGCCCGAGGAGCTGGCCGAGGTCGTCGGCCTGCAGGTCAACAAATTGATCCACATCACAGAGATGCTGAAGCCGACGCTGTCGGTGGATGCTCCTCTCGGCGACAGCGACGGCGCGAAGCTGGGCGACACGCTCGTCGACCTGACCATGGAGTCGCCGGTCTCGGCGCTGATGGCGGCGGAGAGCCTGGAGCAGGCCGAGGAGGCGCTGGCCACGCTCAGCCCGCGCGAGGAGCGGGTGCTGCGCTTGCGCTTCGGCATCGGCCAGCGCGACGCCCACACCCTCGAGCAGATCGGCCAGCAGTTCTCGCTGACGCGCGAGCGCATCCGCCAGATCGAGAATCAGGCGTTGAAGAAGCTGCGCGTGCCCCGCACTCGACCGCGCGTCTGAGCGGCGCGATCTCCGTCGGGGAAAGCAGCGATGAGGTGGTTTTTCAAACCCCTAGACAACAAAACGATTGCAGATAGGCTCGCCGTCCAGTCCTTTTCACGTCGTTTCCGTTCTGCCACGGTCGTCCATCGCGCATGTGAGGCCCGGCGTTCGAGCGAGGCGCTTGAGGACGCAAACCGCAACGAAGGAGAGAACGGAAATGGGTAGAAGGCTTTACGTGGGCAACCTGTCGTACGGGGTTACCGAAGCCGAGCTCCGCGAGACTTTCGCGGAAGCGGGTGAGGTGGTCGACGTGAAGGTGGTGCTCGACCGGGACACCGGGCGTCCCCGCGGCTTCGCGTTCGTCGAGCTGTCGAATGACGGCGAGGCGGCCAAGGCCATCGAGACCATGAACGGCCGCGAGCTGCAGGGCCGCGCCATGAACGTCAGCGAGGCGCGCGAGCGCACCGGTGGCGGTGGTGGCGGTGGCGGCGGCTTCGGTCGCGGCGGCGGCGGTGGCGGCGGCTATGGCGGAGGCGGTGGTGGCTACGGTGGCGGTGGCGGCGGCGACTACGGTGGTGGCGGCGGTGGCCGCGATCGCCGCGGTGGCGGCCGGGCTCGCTGGTAACGAGCGCCTAGCGGCGAGAGCTCCCCCCGTGCCGCGGGGGGAGACTCACTCCTCGAGCGGAGGCTGCGGCCCGGGAACGATGCCGGCGATGTCGGGATCCTCTTCCTCGCCATCGGCGCCACGGGACAGCTTCTCCTTCTGACGCTGCGCCCTGCGCTCGGCCTTCTCCTTCTGCCACTTCTCGCGCTCGATCTCTTTCTTGCGCTTGGCAAGACCGGGATTCTTGAAGGTCACCCCTCCACTTTTGTGGCAGTCCCGAATTTTGTCCAGTGCAAAGGTTTAGGCCGGTTTCAGGCCCTGGGACACCAGGGATGACCACCAAGTCTGGGCCGCGCCGGGCAGCGCGAACAGCCTCATCTCGATCAAGTTGCCGCTGCCTTCGGGACGGCACAGCACCACCCGGCCCGACAGGTCGAGCGGCTGGCCGTCGACGGTGACGCGCAGGCGGGCCACCGATCCTTCGTGCATGGCGGTGCGCCCGACGAAGGCCAGCCCCTTGTCGGTGACGTAGCGAGCGCGGTACTCGCTCTCTGCGCCGGTGCGGGTCCAGACCACGGGGAAGTCGACCTCCAGGCGCGGCTCGCCCAGCACCGACTCGGGCTTCTCGACCGCGGAGTGGCCCTGTGAGCCGGCGCTGGCGATCAGCTCGTCGAGACCGCTGATGTAGCCGGGGATGAGGGGGATGTATTGCATCAGCGCATCCACCTCGCGGTCGCCTGCCAGGGTCGTGACCCGGGCGAAGTCGCCCCGCAACAGGTAGGGGCAGTCCTCGAGCAGCATGACCACGTCGTCGGCGCTGCAGACGAGCTCGATGAACGGCTGGGCGGTGCCGCCCACCGGCGGCAGGTGGTGCCCGGCGATGACCTCGACCAGCAGGTCGGGGAGGTTCCAGCGCGAGCTCACCAGCGTCCCCAGCTCGACGTGCAGGCGATCGACGATGCCCACCCAGGTGGCCTCGTCCAGCGTCCCCTGCGGGTGCGCGGCCAGGACCTCCTCGAGCGAGGCGATGGCCACCATCCGCCCGAAGTCGTGGAGCAGCCCGCTCAGGAACGACTGCTGCGCGCCCAGGCGCCGCAGCGGCCCCAGCACCTGGCTGACCAGCGCCGAGCCCAGCGCCTGCCGCCACGCCGACCGGCGCAGCCCCGAAAGCGGCCCCTGCGCGCCCACGGCGTGACCCAGCGAGGCTGCCAGCGCCACCTTGCACAGCTCCTGCGCCCCGATGCGGCTGATGGCGTCGGGCAGCGCGGTCAGGCGGGCGGTGCCGCGGTAGTAGCCCGAGTTCGCCAGCCGGAGCACCGTCGCCGTCACCACCGCGTCGGCCGAGACGATGCGCGCCAGATCCGCCAGCCCGAAGTTTCCGTCGTCGACGATGCTCTGCAGGCGCAGGGCGATCGAGGGATAGGGCGGGATCTGAACGGTGCCGGCCACCGCCCTGTCACGCACCTGCTGCTCGAGGGCGTCGGCCGATAGAGCTGGGCTCACAGGCCTACGAAACTACCGCAACGAGAGCCGATAGTCGAAGCGCAGGCCCGAGGATGCCGGGAAGCTGACGCCCTTGACCGCCTTCTCGACGCAGGCGCCGGTGGGCGTACCGGAGAACTGACCCGACAGCGCCACCGCCGTCACCTTGCCGCTCTCGCTGACGGTGACCTTCACGTCGGCGGGGCCCTGCTGCTGGAACTGCTGGTAGCACTGGTGCATCTGATCCTTGAGGCCGTTCATGGCCGTCTGGATCTCCACACGGGACAGCGCGTGGGTGGTGGGCGCCTCCACCTCGGCCTTCTTGCGCGGCGCCTCGCCGTCGCGGCTCTCGTTCATGCCGGCCAGACGCCGATCGATCTCACGGTTGCCCTTGGCCGGGTGCTTGAGCGTCGAGGACATCAGATCCTCGAGCGAGCCGGGCGCGGCCTTGGGCTCGCGCGCGGGCCGCTCGGCGCGGGCCGGGGGCTCGGCGGGGGCAGTCTCGCGCGGCGCCGGAGCGGTCTGCCGCGCCGCCACCGTCTCGCGCGGCGCCGGAGCGGTCTGCCGCGCCGCCACCGTCGACAGCGTCTTGAGCGGCTTGTTCAGCGCCGCCGCGGCGGCGTCGTCGTTCTCGAAGGGATCGTTGCTCTTCCGGGCGCCGGCGGGGTGGGAGGCCGAAGCCACGCGCACCGGGTGCGGCGAGGGCGCCGCTGCGCGAGCGCGCGGCGCCGGCTCGGGCGCGGCGGCCGCCACCGCGGGGTGCGGATGAGCGGCGGGCAGGGGTGGCGGCGGGGCGCTGTTCGGGGAAGGCATGGGGACGATCTGGGGGCCGCGAGGCGCGGCCGGCGTGGCCGGCGCGCTCTCGGTCTTGGCTGCCGTGCTCTTGCCGGTCAGGCCGCCGGCGGCGCGGCGGATCGAGGCGGTCAGCGAGTCCCAGGTCGCCGAGGCCTGCGACAGCGAGCGGGGGAAGGGCGGCAGGCGGTCGCGGAACAGGAAGGCGCCCAGCCCGAGCACGCCGAAGAACATCATGAAGCGCAGCCCCCAGCGCCGGCGCGGGCGCATGCCGAGGCCGATGGGCCGGGGCGTGTAGTGAGGCGGCTGGACCGGCTGCAGCGGCGGCGACCATTGTCCCTCCGACCAGGTGGGCGCCTGCGCGTAGGGAGGCGCGGCGACCGGAACCTGCGAGGTCCAGAAGGGCGAGGCGGGCTCCGCGGGCGGTTGCGGGGCGCCGGAGCTGGTGTACCTAGGCGCGAGCTCCTGGAGGAAGAGCACGCCGGAATCCTCATCAAACGGACGCGCCATGGACGGTATCATCCTCCTTTTCCGGATAGCGGGAATCATTTTCTTCGGCGTTTTTGGCTCGTTTTGGGCTCGTTGCCGCGGCCGTTAATGACACCGCACGTCGCACCAGGGATCGGAGACGCCCTCGTCGCAGGCGTCCACGAGATCGAAGCACTGGCCGCCGTTGAAGCACTCCTCGGTGCAGCGGCAGTCCTCTTCCTGGGTGGGACAGGGGCCCTTGCTGCAGGCCAGGATCTCCTCGTATTGCTGGCGCGCGGCCGCGGGCGCCGACGAGACGCACTTGCTCGCGCAGCTCATGTCTTGCACGCAGTTGTGAATGCAGACCCGGATGTCCCGGCAGCTCTTGGGCGGCTCGGCCATCGCGTCCGGCATCATGGCGCCACCCGAGCCGCTGGTGCCGCCGGAGCCCCCGCCGCCGGCACCACCGCCCGCCTTGCCGCCCGTGCCCGAGCTGCCGCCGGCGTTGCCGTTCCCTTCATTCTTCACGCAACCGGCGAACGCCAGCACCAGGACCATCGCCAGCGCGCAACGAACGGACCGACGCATCAGCTCCTCCTGTATGGGGACAGGACTCGCGGGGGAACGAGCCGGGGCGGAAGGTGAAGACTCGTCTGTTTCCGTCGCGGAATCAATCGAGACTTCGCAACGTGCGCCGCAAATCGACCGCCTGCTTCAGGTTGGTCCAGATGGTGCGCAGGTTGTTGACCTTCGATTGCCCGCTCATGCGAGGACGCAAGGTGGTGGGGACGCTCTTGACCCGGTAGGGGCCGCGGAAGATGCGCAGCACCATCTCCATGACCACGCCCCAGCCACGCCCGAAGGTGTGCAGCGTCAGGCTCCGCAGCACCCTGCATCTGACCATGAAGACACCCTGGTAGCGGGGCATGGGCCCGAACAGCAGCCGATAGAGGACCTTCTCGGCGGCGGACAGCCCCTTGGCCAGGGGCGAGCTGTCGCGCCTGGGCAGATATCCCAGCACCAGATCGTGGTCGTCCATGAGCGGGTAGAAGGCCTGGATGATGGTGGCGGGGAACTGGCCGTCGGCGGGGAAGAAGGTGACCAGATCGCGGGTCGCCTCGGAGAACCCCGTGCGGTAGACGCCGCCCAGCCCCCGGTTGACCTCGTGGTGCACCACCCGCACGCCGGGCAGGAGGCCAGCCAGCCGATCGGCCACGGCGCCGGTGCCGTCCTTGCTGCCGTCGTCGACGATCACGATCTCGTCGGCGCGCGGGCCGGGCAAGGCGCTGACCACGCCGTGGAGCTCGCGCACCACCGCCTCGAGGTTGGCCGCCTCGTCGTAGGCCATCACCACCACCGAGAGGGAGAGCATCACTCGACCGGGGTGAGGGCGCGGATGGGCCGGGCCGGCACCCCGGCCACCACGGTGAAGGGCGACACGTCGCGGGTCACCACCGCGCCGGCGCCGACCACGGCGCCGCGGCCGACGCGCACGCCGGGCAGCACCACCACGTTCGTGCCCAGCCAGACGTCGTCCTCGATCACCACCGGGCCCTGCTTGACGAGGTGGTCCTTCACGTAGGGCTCGGCGCCCAGGCGCGAGTTGTTGGGGTTGGAGTCGGCCACCAGCGTGACGTTGGTGGCGATGGAGACGCGATTGCCGATCGAGCACAACCCGCTGTAGCCGTCGTTGACGATGAGGCCGGGGGTGACGTTGGTCCCCTCGCCGATGTGCACGCCGGTCATGCGGAAGAAGATCTTGCGGGTGCGGTTGTCGGGGTGCTGCGCGCCCAGCCAGCGCAGGAGCTTGCGCGGCAAAGCGGAGGCCTCCTGTTCGATCTGCTCGGGGGTCAGCCCCTCGTAGTCGAACATCAGGCGCATCACCACCTGGCTGAAGGGGACGTCGCTCATGGGGCCCTCAGTTGGTCGTAGGGGAGGACGAAGTAGGACGGGAACGTGGCGGCCAGCTCGGGCGGGGTGAGGGCGCGCCAGTGATCGACGGCGCCCGTGCACCAGCCCCAGACGGGGAAGGGCAGATCCTCGCCGCCCCAGCGCTTCTTGAAGTCGTGCACCGCCGGCGACGGCGAGACGCCCCAGTGCCAGAAGCGCAGGCCCTGGCTCCGGGCCCAGGCCAGCTCCTGCGCGCACAGCCAGGTGTTGGTCTGCAGGCGCCGCCCCGCCTCGCTGTTGCCGACCGAGTGGTACTCGATCACCTGGCCGTGCACGAGGAGGATGAGGGCCGACACCATCTCGCCCCCCACCTCGGCCCAGACGAAGCGCGCCTGGGGGAGGAGGGCGAACAACTCCCACGGCTGGGGGGTGACGCCCAGGCGCTGCATGCTTGCGGCGTACAGATCGTAGACGGCGCGGGCCTCGGCCGGGGTGCGGGCGACGCGGTGGACGGGGCCCAGGCGATCGGCCTTGCGGATGGTCCAGGTGATGGACGCGCGCGGGGCCAGCGGCCGGGCCAGATCGAGGACGTTGGTGCTGCGGACGAGCTGGAAGTCGGGCGGGCGCGGGAAGGCGGCGACGTCGCCCAGGCCCCGGTAGGGTCCGCCGACCACGCAGGCCACCCGCACGTCGTTGCTGGCCGCCCAGGCCAGCATGGCGCCGAGCAGCCGCCCCACGGCCTGGGCGCGCTCCTCGGGGCCGGCGTCGGCGGCCGTGATCACCCCGCCCACGCTCTGGACCAGGGGCAGCGAGTTCAACACCGCGCCCGAGGACGAGCGCCGCAGGAAGGCCGGCAGGGCGGCGCGGACCTGGCCGTCCCGCCGGGCCAGCCAGTAGATCGGCTGCCCCAGCTCCAGCCCCAGGAGCAGGTCCCGCCAGGCCAGGGTGTGGGTGATGGGAGAGGCGGGGGCCCCGGCCACCAGGGCGGCGTAGGCCGGCTCGCTGGCGCGGTCCATGGTCGCCACCGACCACCCCTGCTCGGCGCCGCCGTTCTGCAACCGCGCGATGATAGCTCCGGGCGACACGATCAGGACATCGGCGTCATGGCGCCGGAGGTGGAGGCGCCGGCGGCCCAGCAAAGACGTGAATTTGGCGCGGGCACGGCTCTTGCCTCCTTGCGGCGCATGACTCACACGGCGATGTGGCGTGCTCGCGGTGTTTCCTTGGTGCTGGGCGGCCTCACCGCGGCTCTCGTGCCCGGGCACCGGGCCCAGGCCTGCGGAGGGTTCTTCTGCAACCAGCCCTCGCCGAACCCCTTCGACCCGCCCCCGGTGGCCCAGACCGCCGAGAACGTGCTGTTCGCCATGGAGAAGGACGCCGCGGGCGTCACCCACCTCGAGGCCCACGTGCAGATCTTCTATGCCGGTCCGGCCGACCGCTTCTCCTGGGTGGTGCCGGTCGACAACGAGCCCAAGCTGGACGTGGGCACCAACCAGCTCTTCAAGGTGATCGATCCCGCCACCCGACCCAGCTTCGGCCTCAGCTACAAGGAGGAGGGGACCTGCAAGGAGACCCCCTACCCTCCAAGCGGCTCGGGCGGCGCCGGCGGGAGCGCGGGGACCGGCGGCTCGACCGGGGCCGCGGCCGACGCCGGAGCGTCCGCTCCCGGCGTCGACATCTCCTTCCGCGGCGACGTCGGCCCCTACGACGCGGTGGTGATCCGCTCGACCAACGTGAACGACTCCAAGCCGCTCAAGGATTGGCTGCAGACGAACATGTATTACCTGACGCCCGACGGCGGGCGCCTCATCGACGACTACGTCAAGGAGGGGAAGTGGTTCGTCGCCATCCGCCTCATCAACGGCCACAGCGTCAACGAGATCCAGCCGCTGGTCATGCGCTTCAACGGCGAGAGCCCCTGCATCCCCCTGCGCCTGACCTCGATCGCCGCCATCAACGACTTGCGCATCAACCTGTGGGTGCTGGCGGCAGAGCGCATCGTCCCGCAGAACTACTTCGAGCTGG
>Ga0134123_10002485_pt1 | contig 12077 bp, 9 predicted proteins | sample KB303_FD_96460 | JGI IMG/M metagenome (GOLD analysis project Ga0134123, IMG submission 96460) | Terrestrial soil microbial communities without Nitrogen fertilizer from Kellogg Biological Station, Michigan, USA - KB3-0-3 | ecosystem: Environmental > Terrestrial > Soil > Unclassified ...
CCGGATTCACGTTCGCCGCACCGCCAGGAGACGCTGCGCGTTGCCGGAGAAAATCAGCGCCTTCTCGTCGGCGGTCAGCGCCGCGCGCTTCACCGACTCCACGGTCGGCACGATCGACTCGGTTGGCCCGCTGTCCGACCCGAACAGGATGCGATCGGCGCCGAACACCTTGGCGGCGAGCGCAATCCCGCGCGGCCCGCGGCCGCTCTGGCCGGTGTCGAGATACACGCGCGTGAAGCGCTGCCCGGGCACCGGTTTGCCCGCTTCCTCCGCCGCCATCTGGATCTGCTCGGACACGTAGGAGATGGCGCCGCCCATCATCGCCACCTGCACCGACACGTCGGGGTAGGCATCGAGGAAGTCGGTGAGCGCAAGCGTGATCACGCCGGTGGCCAGATGCGCCGCGGTGATGAGCAGCGCGCGTGCCTGCGGGTTGTCACCGGCCTCGGCGGCGGCGGCGTTCGCGCCGCCCTGGCCGGCCAGCCCGAAGTACGCATTGGTCGCGCCGTTCTCCGGGTGCTGTCCCGGAATCGCCGGCGCCGCGGCGCCGCGGTGGACGAAGATGTGGCTGCGATGCTTCTGCGCCACGGCGAACACCGGCGCCAGCGCGCGCGCGCCGGCGAGGGTCACGAACGCGTCGAGCGGCAGCACCGCGCCGATGAGGCCAAGCTCGCCGTGCGCGCGTTCGAGCTCCTCGGCGGCCCACGTCACGTTCGCCGTCGGCAGCGACGCCAGGCCCGAGAAGCGCGCCGGATGTTTCTTCACGACCGCGGACACGTTGTCGTTCTGCCCGCGCCAGAGCGGACGCGCCTCGTCCGGCGTCAGCGCGCCGTCGAATGCGGCGCCGACCCACGACAGCACCTGCCGCTGCACGCCGGCCTCGTCCATCCGTTTCAGGCGCGCGTCGATGTCGAACCAGCCGGCGCCCTGCGGCGGGCGGGGCGATGGCCGCGCGGACAGAAGCTCGACCACACGCGGTCCGACCCAGTGCGCATGCCAGTCGACGATGGAAGGCGCGCCGCCACGCGGGGACTGGCCCGCCGCCGCGGTCGCGGCCGCGCGCGCCGGAGCGGACGCCGCCGCCGCGCCGGCCGCCGCCGCCTTCAAAAATTCGCGCCGTGTCCTCATTTTTTTCCGCCTTCCCCGGTATCTTTGCTACCGGCCGCGCGCCCCATGGTGTAAAACTCCGCATTCGGTTTCAGCGCCATCAGGTTGGCGACACGGTTCGACAGCGCAAAGAGCGCCGTGATCGATCCGATGTCCCAGATGTCGTCGTCGCTCAGCCCGTGGTGTTTGAGCGTGGCAAAGTCCTCGTCGTCGACGCGGTGCGATTCGCCCGCGACCTTGACCGCGAAATCGAGCATCGCGCGCTGGCGCGGCGTCAGGTCGGCGTTGAGGTAGTTGACGGCCACCTGATCGGCGACGAGCGGCTGCTTTGCGCGAATCCGCAGGATCGCGCCGTGGGCGATGACGCAGTAGTGGCAATGATTGAGGCTCGAGGTGGCGACGACGATCATCTCGCGCTCGGCCTGGCTCAACCCTCCGTCTTTGTCGAGCAGGGCGTCGTGGTAGGCGAAGAACGCGCGGAACTCCGCCGGCCGGTACGCCCAGGCGAGAAAGACGTTGGGGATGAAGCCGGCCTTGTCGTGAACGGCGACAATCCTCTGGCGGATGTCGTCGGGCAGCGTGTCGAGCGCGGGCACGGGGAACCGGCTGATGGCGTGCATCGCGCCAGTTTACCCGCATACGCTCCAGCTTCGCCGCGCGCATCAGCCCGCGAGATCGCCGTGCCTCTGGTCGGCAATTTGCACGCGCGAATCGCCGTGCGCTGCACCGCCGTCCTCGTGATTGCGGCCGCGCTGGCCGCGACCGCGTGCACCAGGCCGGTCGTGTCGCCGACTCCGCACCCGACGCCCTCGGACACTGTCGACGTCCTCGATTACATCATCGGCCCTGCCGATCAGTGGCCTCGTCTCGGCGATCAGCCGCAGCATCAGGTCGTCGATTGGGACACCCGCCAGATCTGCTGGGTGAAGTATGCGAACCCGAACCGGTTCGAGTGCTGGGGCTGGGACGATCAGTGGGTCTATCACCAGGTCGATCACGCGCTCGACGGCAACTCGTCCGAATCGTACCGCTTCACCGACGGCCGCTGGATGCCGCGCTTCATCTCGCGCATCGAGCCGTGGACGCTCGACTTCCCGGCCAACCGCATCAGGTGGTTCACCGCCTCGTGTGCCGAGGTGCGCGGGCCGCAGGGCATCCGCGTCGACGACGGCCCCAACCTCTATCCGATGTCGCAGCGCGCGTGGTTCGAAACGCTCGACGCCGGCCTGCTCGGCATCCGCGACGTGCTGATCCTCGCGTCCGCATCATTCGCGCCGGGCAAGGCGCCCGGCCCGCCGGAGAAGTTCTACTTCGCGCGCGGCGCTGGCTGGTACAAGTGGGAGAGCGTGCGCGGCATCGTGCGGTTCGATCGCCGCGGCGGCCCCGCGGTTCCGATCGGCCCGGGCTGCGGCCGGTAAAACAGAGGAGCCAGTCGCCAGTCGCCAGTCGCCAGTCGGCAGTGGCCAGTCGCCACTCGAGAGTCGCAGTCCAGCCCGTACAAGAAAACGGCCGGGGTTTCCCCCGGCCGTCCGTCGAACTTGGAGGGTCGTTTAGCAACGACCCCCAATAGTGTCTGCCATGCATGCACCTCCCGGCCGCGACCAAGTTGGCTGGTGCCCCGCGTGACGCGAAGCGTGGTCGCTAATGGGCCTTTTCGAGCGGCCGCTCGTGACGCTGCGACCGAAGCATCAACTGTAACACAGCGTCACGTCCCTCAGAACCAGAAGTGGAGCTGAGCGGCGACGAGGTTGAGCCGATCCACCGGCCCGGCATCGCGGACGTTGTACTGATACGCGAGCTTCAGCAGCAGGTTGCGCTGCAGCGAGTAGCCGCCGCCGATCTCGGTGCGCGTCACCGGCGCATCCCACGTCTCCAGCCCCTGGCTGCCGGCGATCTCGCTGAAGCCGAGGCGATCGAACCGCGCGGCCGCATAGAAGCCGGGCGCGATCTTGTACTTGGCTTCAACCGAGGTGGCGGTCGCGCGCAGCGGCATGCGCGCCGCCGGCGCCGACGCGAGCGGGATCGTCCAGTCGCTGACGAGCGTCTCGGCGCGCACGAGGTAATGATCGCGCGAGTACTCGATGTCGGCGCCCCACGCGGTCTGGGTGAACTCGCCCTCGCGATCCTCGCCGAGCGCGCCGCGCGCGACGCTGCGGCTCAGGAACGGACCGCGCGATCCGGACGCGCCGATGACCAGCCCGATCACCGGGCGCGCGGCGACGCGGCCGGCGACGCGTTTGCGATCGTTGTCGTCGCGCCAGATCGGATACGACAGCGCCCCCGCCGTCACCGAGAGCGTCGCTTCCACCGCCGTCGTCTCTGAATGCAGCTGCACACCGGTGTCCCAGCTCGAGGGGCTGGCGATGGCGACGCCGTGCTCGATGTCGTCGTTGCCGACCGAGAAGCGCAGGTGCGCTCCCTGGCCGCGCTTGCGCAGCAGTTCGTCGGCGTCGGCCGGCAGCGAGTCGCGCCGCAGCGAGGTCAGGTACTGATACGCGATCGGCACGCCGATGAGCGGGTTGTCGGCGGCGTAGGCGCGGCGCGAGAACGCGCCGAAGGTCGGCGGGATGCGGCCGGCCTGGATGTCGAACGGCCGCTCGGTCCACGGCCGCACACGCACGTACATCGCCTGCGCGCGCAACCGGCCGCCGTTTTCCGCACGCAGCGCGCCGAGCACGGTCACGCGGTCGCCGATCTTGATCGACGCGGCAAGGTCGCCGCGAAACAGCCGCAGCATCGACTGCTCGTAGTCGGTGTAGTTGAAGTAGCCGGGATCCGACGGCCCCATCGTCACCGACAGGTCACCGCCGAGCGTCACCTGGCCGTCAGCCAGGGCGATCGGGCGGGAGGGCAGCGTCTGCGCGCCGAGCGGAGCGGCCGCTGACAGGACGATAACCGACGCAAGAGCGATGAGGCTGCCGCGTAACACCGAATTACTCATTGCCGTGACAGACAGAATCACCCATACGCGAACACCATGACAGGCACTTCGGTGGGGACTGTCATCATACTTTCGTACGGACGCCCGCCGCATGCCACTTTCGTAATTTTCACGTGGCGCGCGGCTTGCTGCCAACCAGCCCGACTGGTCACGCATCGGTCTCTTGAATCACCCGAGATCGTCAACATACGCGCGGTTCTGCCGTGCGGCGCCGCTTGACAGGAGGGTCGATGTTCCGGATCAGCGTGGTCGATCACATCCGTCTGAATTTTGATCGGACGAGCCAGAATTACACGCTCCACGCGAAGGCTGCCGAGCGCCTCGCGGTGACCACCGCGCGCATTCGCATCGGCGTGCTGATCCTGCTGGCGATTGCCGCCGTCGCCGCCGCGACCAGCCTGGTGGAACCGGGACGGCCTTTCCAGATTGCCGCCGCCATCGCCGCCGGCGTCGCGTTTGCGGCGCACGCGGCGTATCTCGCGATCGGCGTTGAAGGACGTGTGCACGCGCACCGCTCGTGCGCGCAGCGGCTCTGGCTGGTGTGCGATCGCTACCAGTCGCTGCTCAGCGAGATCGAGGACGGGCTGCTCGATCGCGCCAGCGTGCTGCAGCGGCGTGATGAGTTGAGCGCGCAGGTCCACGCCGCCTACGACCAGGCGTTTTCGCTCGATCAGAAAGCGTACGAAGGCGCGCGCCTCGCCGGCGATGCGATCGTCGCAGACCAGGTTCGCGGCGACTCGGCTGACACCGACGTGCTGCCGTCGTCGATCGCGGAGGGCGAGGAAACACTCGGCAACCGTCCCGCGCACTGATCGTCCGTCCGCCTGACCATTGATCGACGATCAGCAGCGAACGCGCGCCAGCTACTGGCGCGTGAAGTCGATGTGCAGCGCAAACGGGTTCGCGGTCACGATGATCGTGAGCTTGCGCTCGCCGCCCGCCGCGCGCCTCACCAGGAGATCGTGGGTGCCGATCCGCACCGGAACGCCGTTGAGCGGCGTTTCCCCGATCCGTTCGCCGTCGAGCCACACGGCCACCGGCTCGCTCGACGTCAACGTCAACGACGAAGGCGCCGGCGTGATGGTGAGGTTGGTCGCCTCGCCCGGCTTCAACTCCACCTGATGAACCGCATCGTAGGCGAGCGCCTTGTTGACGACGCGCACCTGATGGGGCCCGGGCGGCAGCATCACCTGGCCGCGATCGTCGAGTGTCAGCGCGCGGCTCCCTTCGCTGAGGACGACGTCGAACGGCGCGCGGACGGTGAGGAAGCCCGAGAAGATCGACTCCTCCAGCTGCGCCGTCTGGTCTGCGGCAATGGTGATCGTCCGCTGCACGCTGCCGGCATCGCTCTTGAGCTCGACCGCATGACGACCGGTGGCAAGGTCGGAGATGGTCAACGGCGTGACGCCGCGCGACTTGCCGTCGACGAACACCTGCGCGCCGGAAGGGCTCGAGCTCACGGCGAGGCTTCCGGTCGCGCGGCGCCTGCCCGTTGCCGGCGCGGCTGCGGCGGGCTTCGGGGCGGGCGCCGGCGCCGCCGGTTTTTCTGCGGCCGGCCGCGGCACCGACGGCAGTTGTTTGGGGATTTTGCTCCAGAGGTACGGGCCGCCGTAGACGACGGCGCCGCCGACCGCCGCGACGGCAGCGATGCGCGGCAGCCATTCGAGCAGCGGCCCGCCAATCGCGCGGGCGCCCTCGGCAGCTCGCGCGGCCAATGACGGCCCTTCGGCGCGGGGCGGGGCCGGCGCCGCGCTCGCCGCAGGCACCGGGATCGGTTCGATCGCCGGCAGCGGCGGCGGTTCCTGCGCCTGGCGCAGGAGTTCCTCGATCGGCGGCGGCATGTCCGCCGGCGGTTCGGGACGACCGCGACGGCGCCGGCCCTTGGCAACAGCGGGCAGAGGGGCGCTGGTCCACGTCGCGCGTCGCGCGCGCGCCCAGCTTGCGACGGCGCGGGCCGCGGCGACGACATCCTCGCGTTCTTCCGGCAATGTGTCGTTCGGCGCCACTGACAAAAACTATAATCGCTCCCGGGCCGACGAGATGAGTAAACCCCAAGCCGCTCCTCCCGGAGCCGAGGTCTCACCGGGCGCTCGGCGGCGGGCTCTGGCCGAGGCCGCGCGCCGCGAGCTCGATGGCCTTCGTGCGTCGCTCGATACCAAGCTGGCCGAGCTGGAGGACGCGCTCGTCAATCCCGATCCCAACACCTCGCTCGAAGAGCTTGTGCTGGAGCTGGCGCGGGTCGCCACCTCCGAAGCTGATGCGGCCGCCGCGCGCGCCGTGCTCGAGGCTCAGCTCGAAGCGCAGGAGCGCGCCGAGGCGACCACCGCTGACGCGACGCGGCAGGCGGAAACCGAGCGCGCGAACGCCGCGGCGCTGCGGCGCGAGCTCGAGCAGGCGCAGGCCGCAATCGAAGCCGAGCGCGAAGGGGCGGCGCGAACGCGCAAGGAAGTCGCCGAAATTCGCAAGGGGGTCGAGGCCGAACGCGCCGCTGCGGTGGCCCGCGATCGCGAGCTCGAACGTGCCCGGGCCGCGCTCGCCTCGGAGCAGGACGCCGCGGCCGCGCGCGGCCGCGACCTCCAGCAGATCGAGCGCGAGGTGGAAGCCGCCCGCGCCCAGGCCGAGCAGTACGCGGGCGAGCTCACCGAGCACCGCAACGCGCGCAACGAGCTGGCGAAGAAAGTCACGGCGCTGCAGCGCGACCTGACCGCGGCGCAGGCGGCGGGCGAGAAGGCGCAGAAGACGGCGGCAGAAGCGGCCGAGAAAAAGCGCGCGGAGCTCGATCGCGCGCGCGCCGATGCGGTGTCGCGCGCCGACACCGCGGTTCGCGAGCGCGATGCGCTCGCCTCGCAGCTGAAAGCCGCCCACCAGGCGTCCGAGGCGGCGCAGCGGCAGGTGCAAGCGTCGCAGGCCGAGCTCAAGGCGGCGCGTGAAGAAGCGGAAACCGCTCGCGCGACGGTGAAAGCCTCTCGCGGCGAGTTGCAAGCCGCGCGCGACGACGCCGAAACCGCGCGCGAGGAACTGGCGGCCGCGCGCGGCGAGGCCGAGTCGGTGCGCGAGGAACTGGCCGCGGCGCGCAGCCAGGCCGACGCCGTGCGCGGTGAAGCGGACGCGGCACGCGGCGAAGCCGCCGCCGCGCGCAAAGAGCTCGACGCGCAGCGCCACGCGGTCGCGGCGCTTCAGCAGGAACTGGAGACCGCGAAAAACGAGGCGCTCGCGGCCCAGGTCGCCGCCGACGCCGCGCAGGCCGTGGCCGACGACCTGCAGGCGGCGGCCGACGCCGCCCGTGCGGCCGCCGAATCGGCGACCGCCGCGACCAGCAGCGCGCGCGGCGAAGTCGATCGCGCGCTTCACGAGGCCCAGGCTCGCGCCCAGGAGGCGATCGCCGAACGCGACCGCCTCGCCGCGGAACTCGAGGACACGCGCCACGTCGCCGCCGATCACGATCGCCTGCTCGAGGAGCTCGATCGGCTGAAGCACGAGGTGCAGGGTGCCGGCGGCGAGATCGATGCGCGGCTGCAGGAGCTCGAGGCGGCGCGCGCCGAGGCCGAGCGCCTGCGCGAGGAAGCCGAGGCGCGCGCCGAAGAAGCGCTCGACGAACGCGACGCGCTGATCGAGCAGCTCGAGGCGGCGAAGAAGGCCGTGCAGGGGATGCAGGCGGCGGTCGACCAGCGGCTCCAGGCGATCGACGCCAAGCGCGGCAAGTCGACGCAGGCGTTGAAGGACGCCGAAGCGCGCGTCGCCGAGTTGACGCGCGAGCGTGACGGCTTGATGGAGGAGGTCGCCAACGCCCGCCGCCTCACCGACGATGCCGCGCAGTACCGGCACTGGCTCGAGGCAGCCGAATCCCGCGTCCGCGCCCTGGAGCTGCAGCTGTTCGGACGCGAGCGCGACCCGCAGGAACGCGACATCGAGTTGTCGTCGCTGCTCGACGCGCCGGGGGCGCCCACCGAGAAGGCGATGCGCCGCGCCACGCGCCATCGCTTCGGCAAGACGATCAAGGTGCAGCTCGATGGCAACGCCGGCGAGCTGGTCGATCTGTCGATTGGCGGCGCGCAAGTGCTGTGCGCGAAACAACCGGACGTCAACGCCAACGTCACGCTCGCCGTTTCCGCCGACACGCCGCTCTCGTGCCAGGGGCGCATCGTCTGGGCGATGCTCGAACCGCACTCGAAGGGAAAGCCGCTCCGCTACCGCACCGGCATGCTGTTTACCGGCGCCGACGAGGCGGCGATCGAGGCGTTCATCGCGAAAAATCCGGCCGGCTGAACCCGGCGCGGCTTTTGCCTCGTTCCGGCCCGGTAGCTGGAAATGGCGGCAATGCCGAGCCCCTCGCCCTCTGTCGATTACGAACGTGATCCCCGGCCGGACAAGACTGCACGTCCGTCGGCGGCCGGCGCCAGGGGGGGCGACGGCCGGGTGAAGGCCAAGGCGGCCCCGGCCAGGCCGGACCAGGCCGGCCTGCGGGGGCCCGATTTCGCGGCGGTCGAAGAGTTTCTGCAGCTGCTGGCGCGCGCCGTGCGCCAGTTCCACACCTATCCCGCGACCAGCCCGTTGTGCACCGAGGCGATTGCCGCCTGCCACAAGGTGCTGGCCTCGCTCGAGACGCGCGACCGGCTGTCGCTCCGCGTCACGCCGAGCGAGCTCGTCGTCGACCATGTCGCCACCGGCGCCGCCACCGTTGTCGAGCACGAGATCGTACGGCGGCTGCACCGCGGGCACGTCGCCTCGATCGACATCGACCGCGGCGCGTCGCAGCGCGACCTCTCTCGCTTCTGCAGCGCGATGCTCGGCTGCGACGATCAAGCGACCACCAAGACGACGCTGGCCGAGCTCCTGGTCGAGCACGGCGTCGAGACCATCGTGGCGCAGATGGCGCTGCGGCCGGAGGTGCTGCACGTCGGCGCGCCGCAGGCGGTGCGCAGCGATCTCATGGTCCGCGAGCGGCGCCGCCGCCAGTCGGCCGCGGTCAGCGGTCCGCCGAGCTATCTGTATCCGCCCGACAAGGGCTGGGTCCGCCTCGATCCGTCGGCGTCGCTCGACACCGTGTCGCTCGTCGATCTGGCGATTCTCGTCGACGATCCGGGAGAGATCGCGTCGATGCTGCTGCGGCTCACCGACGACGAGGCCGCAGCGGAATCGCGCGACAAGGCACTGCAGCAGAAGTTCAGCGACGTCGCGACGCTGCTCGGATCGCTCGATCCGCAGCTGGCGCGGGTGATGTTCTCCAAGCTGGCGCGCGCGGTGCTGGATCTCAGCGCCGACCGCCGCACCGATCTCCTGCGCCGCACCATCCTGCCGGGCCTGCTCGACGGTCGCGCCGAGGGCACCGTGCTGCGCGACTTTCCCAACGTCGACCTGGCCGAGTCGCTCTGCCTGCTGATGGACCTCGAGACCGCCGCGCCGGAGCTGCTGACGACGGCGATGGACCGGCTGGAGCTGACGCCGGAGCGGCGCGAGCAGGTGGCGCCGCTGATGGAAGCGCGGCTGCGCGAGGGCGCCGAGGGGCGGAAGGCCGGCGCCGACGGGCGCGGCACCGACATCGATCGCCACGCGCGGCGCCTGATCCAGGTGACCGCCACCCAGGGCAAGAGCTTCGCTGAATTCTCCGCCTTCGACCTGTCGATCGACAGCCAGACGACGGCCGCGCTCGACCAGGCGCGCGACGCGGTGGGCGCCACCGACCTGCCGGTCGTGCAGCTGCACTTCCTGCTCAATCTGGTCCGGCTCGAACCAAACCCTGCGCTGGTCGAGGCGTTCCTGCGGCGCAGCGTGATGGCGCTCGTCGAGCTCGATCGTGCGCGCCGTCCCGAAGCGGTGGCCGCGTGGGCGGGCGAGTACCGCCGGCTCGCCGAGACGCTGCGCGAGCCGCGGCCCGACGTCGCCGGAACGATCGTCGCCGCCCTGGCGTCGTTCTGCACGCCCGCGCGTGCACAGGCGCTGTCGGAGGTCCACGCGAGCGGCGCCGCCGGCCGGACGCGGGCCAACGCGGTGGTCGAGGCGTTCGGCGACGCGATGGCGCCGGCGTTCGTCGCGCTGCTCGACGATCCGGCGGCGCGGAACAACGCGCGCGCGCTGGTGCCGATGATGTGCGAACACGGGCGCCAGCTCGCGCCGGCGCTGGTCGCGCGGCTCGCCCAGGCGGGCCCGGGCGCCAACCGCGCGATCATCAAGGTGCTCGGCTTCGCCGGCCCCGGCTACGAAGGCGTGCTCGCCGAGCAGCTCGAACATGGCGACGAGCACACCGGGCGCGAAGCGGTGCAGGCGCTGGCGCACATCGGCAGCTCGAAAGCGGCCGCCATCGTCGGCATCCACCTGCGCAAGGGGAACAACGCCGTGCGCGCGGCGGCCGAAGAAGCGCTGCGCCACTTTTCGCCGGCGGCGGCGTCGGTGGCGATGCGCGACCTGCTCGGCAACCGTGAGTTCGTTCTGCGGCACCCGCAGATTGCGGTGCGGCTGATCGAGCGGGCGGATCAGGCGGGCATGACGCAGCTCGAGCCGGCGCTGCGCGCGCTGGTGCCGTTCCGCTATCGCTTCTGGAACCCGGCGCTGGTTCGCGTCGCGCGCCGCGCCAGCACCATGGTGGGACGCCGATGAGTGCCTCGACCCCCGCGCCGTCCACCACGCCCGGCCCGTCGCTCGATCCGGTGAACGTGCTGAAGGCGTTCGCCAGCCTGCGGCGCCTGCTCGGCACCTATCCGTCAGGTCACCCGATGATCGCGCAGAAGCTGCACGAGCTCGACGAGCTGGTGCGGCTGCACCTGCGCCGCGGCCCCGCGCTCGAGATCGACGTCATCGACGGCGACGTGCGGCTCGACGGCGTGTCGTTCGGCGGCGATCGCCAGGCCAACGCCCAGGCGGTGCGCGAGCTGTCCGATCTCGGCATCGACAGCATTCACATCCGCGAAGGGGTCGAGATCGAGGAGCTGCGCGCGACCGCCGAGTTCCTCTGGCAGTTCAAGGACACGGCGTCGGGCGACTCGCTCGAATCGCAGCTGGCGCGGCGCGGCGTCCACCATATCAGCCTGGCGCGGCTGGTGCGGCTCGACACGCGCTGGCGTTCGCATCAATGGCCCGACGCGCCGACCGGCCCGCTCGATCCGGCCTATGCCGAGTCGCTGGCGCTGGCCGAGCAGACCTTCGACACGGTCGCTTCAGGGCGCAAGCTCGACGCGATGACCGTGCGCGGCCTGGTGGAGCTGTTGATCTATCGCGTGGCGCGCAGCAACGCGGCGCTGGGGCAGATTCTCGCGGTGAAGCAGTACGAGAACCTGACCTACTGCCACTCGGTGAACGTGTCGATGCTCAGCCTGCTCATCGGCAAGCAGATCGGCCTCGACGACGGGGCGATTGCCTCGCTGGTCGAAGCGGCGCTGCTGCACGACATCGGCAAGACCAAGATCCCGCTGGACGTGGTGAAGAAGCCGGGGGCGCTCGAGAAGCGCGAGCGCAAGATGATGGAGGCGCATACCACCTTCGGCGCCGAGATCCTGGTGCAGACCGAGGGGCTGCGCCCGATGACGCCGATTGTCGCGCTCGAGCATCATCGCAGCGTCAAGGGGACCGGCTATCCCGACCTCGGCGACGCGATCCCGCACATCATGAGCCAGATCGTCTCGGTGGCCGACATCTACGAGGCGATCACCGGCGCGCGCACCTATCAGGCGCCGACGCTGCCCGAACGCGCCTGCCTGGTGCTGGCGCGGCTGGCGGGCGAGAAGTTGAACAGCGCGATCGTCAAGGCGTTCGTCAACGCGATCACCTTCTTCCCGCTCGGATCGATGGTGCGGACGACGCTCGACGAGGTCGCGGTCGTGGTCGGCATCAACCCGTGCGATCCGCTGCACCCGCAGCTGGCGCTGGTCGACGAAGCTGGCACCGGTCCCGGCACGCGCATCGACAGCAGCGCGCGCGACGCGAGCGGCGCCTACCTCCGGCACATCGTGGAGACGGTGCTGCCGCAGGGCAACAGCCCCGACATGACGAGCTTCTTCGCGGCCGCGCCTGCATAACGAGCGCGTCCACACAGAGA
>Ga0134123_10002486_pt1 | contig 12075 bp, 13 predicted proteins | sample KB303_FD_96460 | JGI IMG/M metagenome (GOLD analysis project Ga0134123, IMG submission 96460) | Terrestrial soil microbial communities without Nitrogen fertilizer from Kellogg Biological Station, Michigan, USA - KB3-0-3 | ecosystem: Environmental > Terrestrial > Soil > Unclassified ...
CGCGCCTGGTCGGCAACGGCTTCGAGCAGCCGGCGCAGCTCGGCGCCGCGTTCCTCGCCGATGCGGAGCAGCTGCGCTACTGGGTCGGCAGCACGCCGCCGGTGACCGACGATCGGCCGAAGCGGCTGATGGCCGATCTGGTGCTGGTCCTCGACTCGCGCTTCGGCGATTACACGGCTTGGCTGCTTCCGGACGGCGCGCGCGCCCGCTTCGAAGCGTCGCCGTGGATCGCGGCGCACTGGCCGAAGGAGATGATCGCGGCGACGCCGCAGTACTTCGCCGTGCAGCCGATCCTCAATGGTCAGGTGGTCGCCGATCCGGTCAAGAGCATGCGCGATGTCGATACTCTGCTGCGCAATACCGACCTGCGCGTCCCGGTGCTGTGGCTGCTCGACACCGACACGACCGAGCAGGGCATCCTCGAGCGCCGGCTCGCCGAAGGCGCCAAGGGGATGCGCCCCGAGTATGCCTTCGCGCTCGGGGCGGGCGCTCTTGCCGAGCGCGACTATGCGCGCGCGGCGGTGTTGCTGACCCAGGCCGCGGAGCGCAATCCGCGCGCGGGCGCGGCCGCTGCCTACGCGCTCTGCCGCGCCGGCGCGCCGCGGCGCGCCGCCGCGGTCAGGGGCGCGCAGCAGCTCATTCCCGAGCTGCGCTGCTGGAAGTGACCGGCCAGCGGCGCTGCGCCGGTCGGATCCGCTCGACCAGCCGCGCGAGGCGCAGCACGCCGGCGTCGTCGAAACGCTTGCCGACCAGCTGGATGCCGATCGGCAGGCCGTCGCTGCTCCAGGTCCAGTTCACCGACGCGGCCGGCTGCTCCGACATGTTCCAGGGCACCGTGAAAGCGATGTGCGGCAGGGCGTCGTGCGGGTCGTTGCCGGGCGCCGGCAACTCCGCGTCGTAGGCGAGGATCGGCGAAGTCGGCGAAAGAATGAAGTCGTAGGGCTCGGTGGCGGCGACCGCCGCTTCGCGCATCGCGATCACCAGCGCGTAGGCCTGCATGACGTCGCGGCCGGAAAATCCGCCCGCGCGCCAGGTGCACCATTCGGCGATGAACGGCAGCACCTTCGCCCGTCGCGCGGCGGAGAGCTGCGCCAGGTCGTTGTGCGAGCGCGCCTCGAAGAAGCGGCAGATGCCGTCCAGCATCTCCTCGGTGAGGAAGGAGCGGATCGATTCGACGGCGCAGCCCGCGCCGGCGAGCGCTGCCGCGGCGGCCTCGGCCGCCGCGCGCACTTCCGGCTGAACCGCGAGACCGACGCCCATGTCGGGCAGGAAGCCGATCTTCAGCGCCTTCGCATCGAGCCCGTCGAGCGAGAACCCGCGGCTGTCCGCCGGCAGCGACATGAAATCGCGCGCGTCCGGCCGTGCGATGACGTCCATCAGCAGCGCCGCGTCGGCCACGCTGCGCGTCATCGGCCCGACGACGCGGCCCATATAGGGCGGATACACCGGCACGCGGCCAAGCGACGGCTTGAGGGCGAAGATGCCGCAGTGCGTCGCGGGCAGGCGCACCGAGCCGCCGATGTCGGTGCCGAGGTGGAGCGGCGCGTAGCCCGCGGCGGCCGCGGCGCCACCGCCCGAGCTCGAGCCGGACGGATTGCGGTTCAGCATCCAGGGATTGCGCGTCACGCCGTGCAGGCTCGATACGCCCGACGAGAGCATCCCGTAGTCGGGCATGGTGCTCTTGCCGAGAATCACGCAGCCTGCCTCGCGCACGCGGGCCGCGGCCGGCGCGTCGTCGCGCTGCGGCGGGAGATCTTCGTTCGCCCGCGTGCCGATCGGCGCCGGGTCGCCGCGCGTAAAGATATTTTCCTTGATCGTGATCGGCACGCCGTCGAGCGGCGAGAGCGGCGTGCCGGCGCGCCAGCGCGCCTCCGCGGCGCGCGCCTGCTCGAGCGCGCCGTCGCGATCGACGCGGTACATCGCGTTCAGCTTCGGCTCCCAGGCGTCGATGCGCGCAAGGCAGGCCTGCGTCGCTTCCACGGGAGAGCGCTGCCCGCGCCTGTAGGCGGCGGAGAGCTCCTGTGCAGAGTCGGGATTCATAAGCAATCCACTATACTGCGCGAACCCGTGGTCAGAGCAATCGTTCTCGCCTTGCTGCTCGCCGGCGCATCGCTTCCGTCGCGCGCCGTCGTCGAGGTCCGGCTCTGGCACGCGGTGGGCGGCTGGCACGGCGTCGAGCTCGAGAAGCAGATCGGGCGCTTCAACGCTTCGCAGCGCGAAGTGCGCGTCGTGGTCGGCTACAGCGGCGAGGCCACGGCCGCGGCGCGCGACGCGCGCCAGCGCGGCGCCGCGCTCCTCGTCCTGCCGTACAACGCGAGCCTGGTGCTCTACTACAACCGCGATGCGCTGCGCCGCGCCGGGCTCGACCCGGCGCCGCCGAAGACCTGGTACGAGATGGCGCCGGCGATCGGCGCGCTGGTCGACGCCGGGCAGGCGTGCGGCTACGTCACCGCTTCGCCGGCGCGCATCCTGCTCGAGAATGCCGGCGCCTGGCCCGAGGATTCGCGCGTCGCGTTCGACAATGTCATGGTGCGCTGGGTGGCGATGCTCGCCTCCTGGCAACGCTCGGGCTATTTCAGCTACGCGTCGCGGGCCGAGGATGCCGAGAGCCGCTTCGTCGCCGGCCAGTGCGCGTACCTGACTGCGTCGCCGTCGCGTCAGGTCGAGCTGCGCTCGCGCGCCGACTTCGACCTCGGCGTGTCGCCGCTGCCGCACTACGAGGACTTCGCCGGCGCGCGGCAGGGCGGCGCCGGCGTCTGGCTGCTGCCCGGGAGGTCGAAGCGCGAATACTGGGCGGCGGCGAGGCTGCTGGCCTGGCTGGCGCGCCCCGAAGTGCAGGCCGAGTGGCGAGAAACCACCGGCGGCGCACGGCTCGCGCCGGCGGGCTACGACCTGCCGGCGCTGCGCCGCATCGTCGACGAGGAGCTCGAGTCGGTGTGGGTGGGCAAGAAAACCGCGCTCGACGCGCTCAATACCGCCGTGCTGCGCGGCAACGAGCTGATCGGCAAGTAGCGACGGCTCAGCCTTTGAGGCAGCCGCTCATGAACTTCTTGCGGTCGTCGCCTTTCATTCCCTTGGACGCGGCTTCCTTGTTGCACGCGGCCATGCGGTCCTGCTGCGCCGAGCCCTTTTCCTCGCCCTTCAGGCAGGAGCTCATGAACTTCTTGCGCGCATCGCCTTCCAGTTTCTGCACTGCGGCGCGCTCGTTGCACGACTTCATCCGTTCCTGCTGCTTCTTCTGCGCGGCCGAGGGCTCCTTCTTTTCCTGCGCGTAGGCGGGCAGGGCGAGCAGCGAAAAGGACAGGAAGGCGATGAGCGTTCTCATTTCTCCTCCAGCAGTTTCTCGATTGCGCCGATGAACTTCGGATCTTCGGGCGTGACGGCGCTGCCGAAGCTCCGCACGCGCCTGCCGCTGCGGTCGACCAGGTACTTGTGGAAGTTCCACTTCGGCACCTGCCCGGTCGCTTTCGCAAGGTCGGCGTAGAACGGATTCTTCCCCAGGTCGGTCTTGGCGAACATCGGGAAGTCGATGGCGTATTGATTGACGCAGAACTGGGAGATCTCCTTGTTCGAGCCGGGTTCCTGGCCGCCGAAGTCGTTCATCGGGAAGCCGAGCACCACCAGGCCGCGCGCCTTGTACTTGCGGTAGAGCGCTTCAAGGCCATCGTACTGCGGCGTGTAGCCGCACTGGCTGGCGGTATTGACCACCATCACGACTTTCCCGGCGTACTCACAAAGGGATTGGGGCTGTTCGAGCAGCGAAGGCATGCTGCGATCGAGCAAAGCGGGGCAGGCGGCCATGGCGTCACCACAGATCAGGAACGCGACGCTAATAAGGAAGGGGCGCATTGGGCTTGAGGGGTTGCAGGGCGCTGCGGAAGTCTTTCTTGCTCCGCTCCAGCGCCGCAGCCGTATCGGCTTCAAAGCGTAGCACGATGACCGGCGTGGTGTTCGACGCGCGCGCCAGGCCGAAGCCGTCGGCGTACTCGACGCGCACGCCGTCGATGGTCACCACCCGCTCGGCGCCGGGGAAAGGTTTCGATGCCTGCAGCTTGGCGACCATGGCGTGCGGCTCGCCCTCGCTGAGTCCCCAGTGCAGCTCCGGCGTGGAGGGCGCGTTGGGCAGCGATTTGAGAACGCCGTTCGGGTCCTTTTCCTTCGACAGGATCTCGAGCAGGCGCGCGCCGCCATAGAGCGCATCGTCGAAGCCGTACCAGCGCTCCTTGAAGAACGTATGGCCGGACATTTCGCCGGCGAGCAGCGCGCCGGTCTCCTTCAGTTTCGCCTTGATGAACGAATGGCCGGTTTTCCAGATGAGCGGCCGGCCGCCGTGCTTTTCGATCCAGGGGGCGAGCAGGCGTGTCGACTTCACGTCGTAAATGATCTGCGCGCCGGGATTGCGCGACAGCACGTCCCTCGCCAGCAGCATCAGCTGCCGGTCGGCGAAGATGATCTCGCCGTCCTTGGTCACCAGGCCGAGACGATCGCCGTCGCCGTCGAATGCGATTCCCAGCTCGGCCTTGCCGCTTTTCACCGTCTGGATCAGCTCCTGCAGATTCTTCGGCACCGACGGGTCCGGATGGTGATTCGGGAAGCGTCCGTCGACCTCGCAGTAGAGTTCCTCGACCTCGCAGCCGAGCGCGCGGTAGAGCTTCGGCGCCAGCATGCCGGCGACGCCGTTGCCGCAATCGACCGCGATGCGCATCCCGCGGGCGAGCTTCACGTCGGAGGTGATGCGCTGGACGTAGGCGTCGAGGACGTTTGCAGCGGTTTTCTTTCCGCTTCCTGAAGAAAACTTCTTGTCCAGGATGATTTTTCTCAGTTCCTGGATTTCATCTCCATACAGCGTGTTACCGCCGACCACGATCTTCAGGCCGTTGTAGTCGGGCGGGTTGTGGCTGCCGGTGACGGCGACGCAGCTGCCGCAGCCGAGGTGGTGCGCGGCGAAATAGGCGACCGGCGTCGGCGCCATGCCGATGTCGACCACGTCGGCGCCGGCGGCGTTCAGGCCCTCGGCCAGCGCGCCGGCGAGCTCGGGACCGGAGAGGCGGCCGTCGCGGCCGATGGCGAACGTGGCTGCGTTGCGCTCGCGGGCGAAGGAGCCGAGCGCGCGGCCGATCTCGCGCACGATCGCGGGCGTGAGCGTGCGGCCGACGACGCCGCGGATGTCGTAGGCACGAAAGATTTCGGCGGGAACGCTCATGCGCGGAAGAACTCCTTCAGTCGCCGCGCCAGCCATGCGCCGCGGAAGCCGACGTGGCCGCCGGTGCGCGGCAATTCCAGCGTCACGCAGTCGGCGGCGTTGCGCGTCGCCGCGACCAGCGCCGGCTCGGGAAGGAAGGGGTCATTGCGGGCGTTGATTACCAGCGTCGGCACCCGGATGTGCTCGAGCCAGGGACCGCTCGCGCTGGATGTCCAGTAGTGGTCGACGTCGCGAAAGCCGTGCATCGGCGCGGTGTACAGGTTGTCGAATTCCCGGAAAGTATGCGCGCGGCGCAGCTTCGCTTCGTCGAAGAGCGCCGGGAAGCGCTCGAGCTGGGCAAGCGATTTCGGCTTCAGCGTGGCAAGGAACATGCGCGTGTATAGCAGGCGGTTGAGGCCCCGGTCTAGCGCCACGCCGCAGGCCGGCAGGTCGAGGGGGGCCGACACCGCCGCGGCGCGGCGCACGATCGCGCCGGCGGCAGCGCCGCGCTCGCCAAGCCACTTGAGGAGCGCGTTTCCGCCCAGCGAAATGCCGATCGCGTCGACCTGGCGTTCGAAGCGCCGCAGGATCCAGTCCACTTCCGCGGTGTCGCCCGAGTGATACGCCCGCGGCTTGCGGTTCGGCTCGCCCGAGCAGCCGCGCCAGTGCGGGATCGCGACGCGCCAGCCCGCCTCCGGCAGCGCGCGCGCGAGCAGGCGTGCGTAGTGGCTGTCGGATGAGCCTTCGAGGCCGTGGAACAGCACCATCAGACGGCGCGACCGCGCGTCGCCGGCAAAATCGACGTCGATGAAGTCGCCGTCGGGTGTGTCCCAGCGGCTGCGCTGCAAGGTGGCCGGCGGCGACGGCAGGAGCGTCGCCGCGATGGTCTGGAGGTGACCGATCAATGCAGCGTCTTGGGCGGGGTGTTGCGCGGCGCCGCCTGCGCCGCCGGCGCAGGCTGGCCCGGCGCGGGCGAGGCGTGGTGCACGATCATGCGCCAGCCGGCGGCGGTGCGCAGGTAAACGTTGGTGGCGACGATCGGCGCCGGCCGCGCATCGCCTGGCGCTGCGCCCTCGAGCGAGAAATTCTCGAACACGCTGTGCACCGCGAGCATCATGCCGGCGATCGCCACCTGCTGGCTGACCTGCAGTCGGGCGCGCGGACCGGCGGCGAACATCTGCGCCCAGCTCTCGCGCACCTGGTCCTGCCCGGTGAGGCGGCCGCCGGTGGGATGCACGCACAGGATGTCCTCGTCCTCCGCCCAGACCGCCATCATGCCGTCGAGGTCGCAGCGCTCGAGCGCCTCGTAAAAGGCATTCTCCGCGTCCTGCGCGGTAGGAAAGATCTTCGCGCTCACGCAATGGTTTTTAGCTGATTTAGAACCATTTCGACATCCATTTCTTTCATGCAGCGGAAGTGCCCGAGCGGGCACTCGCGCTGGTAGCACGGGCTGCATTCGATGCGCAGCCACAGGACCCGCGCGGCCGGCGAATGGGGCGGCGTGTGCTCGGGGCTGGACGATCCGAACAACGCGACCTGCGGCCGGCCGAGGGCCGCGGCGACGTGCATCAGGCCGGAATCGTTGCTGACCACGAAATCCGCTCCCGCAATCAACGCAATGGCCTCATCCAAACTGGTGCTTCCCGTCAGATCCGTACCGCTGATTCCTCCGGACGCTTCGCGGTCTTTCTGGGATCCCAGGACAACCGCGGGAACCGGTAACTGTCGCGACAGTTCCGCGAAATAGGGCCAGCGCTTGGCCGGACCGTACTCCGCGCCGGGGCAGAGCACGGCATAGCGAACAGCGATGCCGAATTTCCGTTTCGCCTGGTCGATCTCCTCGGGAGAAACGCGCAGGCGAGGTTGCGACAGAGGGCCGTCGCCTGCGAGCCGCGCATAGTGCTCGCTCATTGGCGCATCGGGCGCCTTGCGTGGATCGTTCAGCAGCCCGTAGCGCGCCTCGCCAACGTATCCCGTGCGCCGCGGGATCCCGGCGAAGAAGGGGACCAGCGCGGACTTCCAGCTGTTGGGCAGGACGAACGCTTCCGAGTAGCCCTTTTTTTTCAGCGTCCGGCCGAGCGCCCAGCGCTCACGCAGCTGCAGCGGACCGTGCTGGAAGGGCGCGGCGATGACGTCGCTCACTTCCGGCATGCGCCGCACGACGGGCGCGACCCATTCCGGCGCAATCACGTCGATCTCTCCGCGAAGGCGGGCGAGCAGCGGCTGCGCCATCAACGCATCGCCGATCCAGTTTGGCGCAACGACCAGGATGCGCGGCAACCCGTGCCCCTCAGTGACCCTTGGCCGGCACGCCCTTGTAGATGTACTTGGTGCCGCAGTAAGGGCAGAGCGTCGCGCCTTCCTTTGCCACGTCGAGGAACACGCGCGGGTGCCGCGACCACAGCGGCGCGCCCGGCATCGGGCAGTGGAACGGCAGGTCCTTCTCGCTTACTTCGACTTCTTTACTGGTGTCAGCCATGCGCGGTGCTTCTTGTCCTTTCCGGTCACCACGTCGAAGAACGCTTTCTGGATCGCTTTCGTCACCGGGCCGGCCTTGCCGGCGCCGATGATGCGGCCGTCGAGTTCGCGGATCGGCGTCACTTCGGCGGCGGTGCCGGTGAAGAAGCACTCGTCGGCGATGTAAATGTCGTCGCGCGTCAGCCGCTTGGCGCGCACCTGGTAGCCGAGCCCGGTAGCGAGCTCGATCACCGAGCTGCGCGTGATGCCGGTCAGCGCCGAAGTGAGCTCGGGCTCCCAGAGGATCCCGTCCTTGACGATGAAGATATTCTCTCCGGCGCCCTCGGCGACGAAGCCGTCGACATCGAGCAGCAGGCCCTCATCATAGCCGTGCTGCGTCGCCTCGAGCGTCGCCAGCACCGAGTTCGGGTACGTGCCTGACATCTTGGCGCGCGCCATAGTGACGTTGATGTGGTGGCGCGCGTACGACGAGGTCTTGACGCGGATGCCCTTCTGCAGCGCTTCGGGCCCGAGGTAGGCGCCCCACGGCCACGCGGCGATGGCGACGTGCACCTTGGCGCCGACCGGCGAGACGCCCATCTTTTCCGAGCCGTAGAAGGCGATCGGCCTGACGTAGCAGGCCTCGTGAGCGTTGGCGCGCACCACCTCGAGCTGCGCCTGCATCAGCTTCTCCCGCGTGAACGGGATCTTCATCATGTAGATGTGCGCCGAGCTGAACAGGCGGTCGGTGTGCTCCTTGAGGCGGAAGATCGCCGTCCCAATTTGCGTCTGGTAGGCGCGCACGCCCTCGAAGACCGCCAGGCCGTAGTGCAGCGAGTGGGTGAGGACGTGGGTGGTGGCCGAGCGCCACGGCACCAGCTTGCCGTCGTACCAGATCCAGCCGTCGCGGTCGGCCATCGACAGCGGCGCCCCGGCCGCTGCTTTCGTCTTCGCCATCGGAAAATTCGCCCCGTGAAGTGTGGCTTTCATTCTAACCACAGGCGCGCAGGTTGTGCCACAATGATTAACATGATTGTTAATCCTACGGACGAAGTGTTCGGCGCGCTGGCCTCGCTGCCGCGGCGGCAGATGCTCTCGTTCCTGTCGCAGACCGCCCTCTCCACTGCCGAGCTCGCCGTGCGCTTCGGCATGAGCGCGCCGGCAGTTTCGCGGCACCTCGCGATCCTGCAGAATGCAGGCCTTGTGTCCGGAGAACGCCAGGGACAACGCGTGCTCTACCGCCTGAACCGCGACGCGCTGCTGAACGCGCTGGCGCGGCTCGCCTCTGAAGTCGACGGCCCGTTGCGCCGCGACTCGACGGCGCGCTCTCTCCGGGAGGCCATCTGATGCGCGGAACAATCCTCGCCGGCTGCGCCGGGGCCCTCCTCGCCGGCTGTGGCGTGCTGACGCCGACCGACGAGCTGACGTGGTCGACCGAGCTTGCCCGGACGCTGCCGCTCGAAGACGGCAAGACCGTCGAGGCGGCGCGCTTCTCCAAGTTGCGCGCCGGCGCCGACTCCAAGGGCGGTTGGGAGCAGTTCGCGATCGTGAAGGGCAACACGCCGACCAACTACCAGCTGGTCCAGCAGGACGGCGCGGTGGTCATCCAGGCGGACTCTGCCGAGGGCGGCTCGGGCCTTTCGCGCAAGCTCCTCATCGATCCGCATCGCTACCCGATCATTGAATGGCGCTGGCGCGTGCCGCGCGACTCGGGGCGCGGCGGCGCGAACAGCCCGTCGCGCGAAAGCCCCCCGGTGCGACTGTCGCTCGCCTTCGACGGCGACGTCGCCAAGCTCGACTTCGACGACCGCACCAAGCTGCGCATGGCGAAGGTGCTCACCGCCAACGGCCTGCCCTACGCGTCGCTCCTCTATGTCTGGCTGAACCAGAAGCCGGTGGATACCCTGTACTCCAGCCCGCATACGGAGCGCGTGCGCCACATCGTCGTGGAAAGCGGCGAGGCGCGGCTCGACCAGTGGGTGAGCGTGCGGCGCAACGTCCTGGAGGACTACCGGCGCGCGTTCGGCGAGGATCCGGGGCACATCGTCGCGGTCGGCATCATGACCGACTACGGCGACAACAACGCGCCACGCCGCGCGTTCTACGGCGACATTACCTTCTCGCCGGCGAGCGGGCATCCAAATTGCTGCCGCCCCGGGGGTGAGGCCCACTAAGCCGAAGACCTGGTTCACGCGCTTCGCGAATCGGACGTCCAGGGCGGCCGGACGGCCCCTGACCTTCAGCCTGGCGGTGGCCGTCGTTCTCGCTTGGCTCGTCACCGGACCGCTGTTCGGCTTCAGCGACACTTGGCAGCTGGTGATCAATACCGGCACCACCATCGTTACCTTTCTCATGGTGTTCCTGATCCAGAACACGCAATACCGCGACGCCGAGGCGATCCAGGTGAAGCTCGACGAGCTGATCCGGCTCAGCGAGGGCGGCCATAACGCGCTGCTGGATCTCGAGGAGCTCGAGGAAGACGAGCTCGACCGGATCCGGGGGAGCTATGCCCGGATCGCCGAGCAGGCGAGGGACCGCCTGCGCCGGGGTCTCAGCGACACGGATGTTCCCGAGGTGACCCGGGAAGTCTAGCCCTCGAAAACGGATCGCCAGAGCGCCGCCACGGCATCGGCCTGCGCAGCGACCTGCCCGCGCGGCACGCGCGCGTACTGCGCGCCGTTCAAGCGCAGCGTGTGCTGCAACCGCCGGAAATCGCGATAGGCGTCGCGGCAGCGCTCGGCGAGCCCTGCGTCGAGCAGGCCGTGCCCGGCCGCCATCCGCAGCAGCGCGATGTTGCCGAGATTGCCCGTGAGATCCGGGTGGCGATGCGCGTGGCCGAGCACCAGGCATTGCACCGCGAACTCGATGTCGATCATGCCGCCGCGGTCGTGCTTGAGGTCGAACAGGCCGCTGCGGTTGGGATGCGCCGCATGGAGCTTCTCGCGCATCTGCAGCACTTCCTTTTTCAGTGAGGATTCAGCCCTCGGACGGCGAAGAATCTTCGTGCGGATACCCTCGAATTTTTCGCCCACGCTCGGGTCGCCGGCCGAAAAGCGCGCGCGCGTCAGCGCCTGGTGCTCCCAGGTCCATGCGCTTTCCTCCTGGTAGCGCTCGAACGCCGCGACCGGCGAGACCAGCAGGCCCGAAGCGCCGCTCGGCCGCAGCGCGAGGTCGGTCTCGAACAGGATGCCGGAGGAGGTGCGGCTGCTCAGCCAGTGGTTGAGGCGCTGTGCGAGACGCGCGTAGACCTCGCCGGCGCGCTCGTTCTCGTCGTCGTAGAGAAAGATGATGTCGAGGTCCGAGGCGTAGCCGAGTTCCTTGCCGCCGAGCTTGCCGTAGGCGATGACGGCGAAGCGCGGCGCGTCCTGGCGATGGCGGACCCGCAGGTCGCGCCACACCAGGCGGATCGTTTCCTCGAGCATCGCGTCGGCGAGCGCCGAGAGGTGATCTGCCAGCCGCTCGACGCTGAGCAGCCCGGCGAGATCCTGCGCCAGCAGCCGGAACACCTGCGCCTGGTGCGCCTCGCGCAGCAGGTTCATCTGCCGCTCGGGGTCGCCCTGCGCGTTCTCGAGCAGCCGGCGCAGGTCGCGCGCGAAGGCCTGCAGGTCGAAGGGCGCGTACAGCACCCGGTCGTCGAGCAGCTCGTCGAGGAGCAGCGGATGGCGCGTCACGAACTCGGCGGCCCAGCTCGACGCGCCGATGATGCGCGTCACGCGCTCCAGCGCGAGCGGGTTCTCCGCGAGCAGAGCCAGGTACGCGGCGCGGCTGGCGATCGCCTCGACCAGGTCGACGCCGCGTGCGAGCGTCGCCTCGGGGTCGGGCGTCGCCCGCGCCGCGCGGGCGAGCGGAGGGACGAGCGCATCCAGGCGGCGCCGTGAATCCGCGGGCAGCGCCGCGTAGCGCTGGCTCGCGCGCAGCGCGGCGAGGCGCGGATGCTCGGGCCATGGCTCGGCTTTCTGCTCGCGCTCGGCAAAGGCCGCCTCGAAGTGCCGGGTGACGGCCTCGCGCTTGCGCGCCAGTTCCGCCGAGAATATTTCCCAGGAAGAAAACCCCATCATGCGCGCGATGCGTGCGCGGTCATCGGTGTTTTCCGGAAGGTCGTGGCGCTGCGCGTCGTCGAGGTATTGCAGCCGGTGCTCGAGGTTACGCAGGAAGCGGTAGGCATCGGCGAGTTCCGCCGAGGCAATTTCCGGAAGGAGCTTCTTTCGGGCGAGGGTCGCAAGGACATCGAGCGTCGGTCGCGCCGTGAGCTCGGCATCGCGGCCGCCGCGGATCAGCTGCAGCGCCTGCGCCACGAACTCGACCTCGCGGATGCCGCCGGGCCCGAGCTTGACGTCGCCGGCGAGCTCGCGCCGCGCGACGTCGCGCCGCACCTCGGCGTGCAGCGCGCGCATCGCGCCGAGCGTCGCGTAGTCGAGGTACTTGCGGTACACGAA
>Ga0134123_10002487_pt1 | contig 12075 bp, 10 predicted proteins | sample KB303_FD_96460 | JGI IMG/M metagenome (GOLD analysis project Ga0134123, IMG submission 96460) | Terrestrial soil microbial communities without Nitrogen fertilizer from Kellogg Biological Station, Michigan, USA - KB3-0-3 | ecosystem: Environmental > Terrestrial > Soil > Unclassified ...
CCCGGCTGCGCGGTACTTCTCGAATGACTCCATGGCCACGCCGCGGCGCGCGAATACCCACGCCGCATGCGCCACCGAGCAGCCGGAATCGGCCATGAGGCGCACGTCGCCCGCCGGATAGTTGGTCCACGAGGAGCCGCCCACGATGATGGCGTGGCCCAGGATGGTATTGGGGCCGAGCACCCCCAGCTCCTGCAGCCAGCCGACGGGCGTCTTCCCGTGCCGGCTCAGCATCTCGTTGAACTCCACCACCGACTGCGACGTGTGGACCTGATAGGGCCGCCGGGTCTCGTCGGCCCAGCGCTTCCCTTCCCGGAGGAGCTCGGCGGTGCAGGTATCGACCTGCGACGGCGCGAAGAAGCAGCGCACCAGGTCGCCGTGGGCGCCGTCATGGGCCTGGAAGGCCTCGACGGCCCGGCGCAGTCCCTGGCGCCCCGCCTCCTCGTTCCACTCCCATTCGACGCGCTTGCCGTCGCGGGTGAGCCACCGCCCGGAGCGAAAGCCCAGCCCCAGGTACACGCGCATTCCGAAATGCGCGGCGCGCTCGACCACATGATCCGCGATGGGCCCGATCTCCATCACGGTGGTCACCCCGCCGCGCAGCATCTCGGCCATGGAGAAGTCGATGCAGGCGCGGCTGGCTTCCTCGTCCTGGGCCTCCGCGCGGACGGGAAGCATCTCGAAGAGCCCCGAGTAGAAGAACTGCGGATTGCCGCGATCCTCGATGAAGGAGCGATCCAGCGGCGAGCCGGCGATGTGCGCGTGGGTGGAGATGAGCCCCGGGGTCACGATGCGATCCGCCGCGTCGATCGTCTCGTCCACCCGGCCCTCGAAGCGCGGGCCGACCGACAGGATGCGGTCACCCTCCACCACCACCACGCCGTCGCGAAGCAGCCGATGGTCGCGCCCGTCGTGGGCGAGCACATAGGGCGCCTTGATCGCGAGCCGCCGGATGTCCGCCATCGAGGGTTACTTGCCTCGTCGCCGACCGCGGCGCGGCCGCTTGGTGGTCAACCCGCTCGGGTCTTCCACCGCCTCCGCGGTGACGAAGGTGCCGCCCTGGAAGGTCTCCGCGCGCTCGTCCGTCACCGGCGGCTCCTTGGCCAGCACCTCGGCGGCATAGTCCTCGGCGCGGTCCTGGGGCCGATAGCCTAGACGTGTCGCGTTGGCGTTGTCGTACCAGGCGCGGCGGTTATCCGACACGCCGTAGACGATCTCGAAGCGCAGGTCCGGGTGCTCCACGCCGATGGACACGAGCTGGCCCAGATCGCGTCCCGAGACCCAGATCGCCAGCCGGCGCTTGTCGATGGGGCGCTCGTTCACGTTGCCGATGCGGATGCAGAGCACCCGCAGCCCGTACTTGTCCGCATAGAGGCTGCCCAGCGCCTCGCCGAATACCTTGGACACGCCGTAGCGGCCGTCGGGCTTCGGATACACGCGATGGTCGATGGTCTGGTCGCGGCGATAGAACCCGACCGCGTGATTGCTGGTGGGGAAGATGAGGCGCGGCACGCCATTCCGCCGCGCCGCCTCGTAGGCGTTGTGGCAGCCGATGATATTGGCCTTGAGAATCAGCGGCCACGGCCCTTCCACCGAGTAGCCGCCCAGGTGCACGATGGCATCCACGCCCCGGCTGATGCGGAGGAAGTCGGCGAGCCGGGTGATGTCCGCGCGCATGAACTTCTCGCCGGCGGCGAGCTTCTTCACCGGGCGCAGGTCGGACAGGCGCAGCGCGTACTTGCCGGCCAGCGCTCGCCGGAGGGCGGATCCCACGCCGCCGGCGGCGCCGGTGATGAGAATGGTCTTCACGGCATGCCCTTCATGTCGATGGCCGGGTAGTAGCGCTTGTCCCCGAGCGCGTCCACCCGCTGCCAGAAGTCGGGCAGCGAGGCCAGTCCCGTCTCGTTGACACCGGCCTGCTGCCGCCACATGCACCAGGACTCCGGGTGGAGCCGGCTCGCTTCCTCCAGCCAGCGCCGGCCCTCCTCCGACCGGCCGGCCCGGATGAGATATTGCCCGAGTCGGAAGGCGGCGTGCGCCCGCGCCACGTTCTCGTCGGGCGCCTTCAGCCGCGCCTCCGCGCGCCGGGGGTCGAGCGCGTGTTCGCTGCGCGGGCCGTTCCGCACCCAGTCACGGATGGCGTCGAGATACGCCGCCTTGGTCTGGGCGGTGAGCCGGGCGACGTCCTCGGGCATTTCCTTGGTCTCACGGTTCATCCGGCGAAAGCCCTCGTAGGAGCCGGCGGGCTCCGGCGGCCGGACGATGCGACCGGCCTCGTCGATCCACACCGCCTCGGGGACGTTCACCATGTCGTAGAGCTCGGCCAGGCGATGGTCGCGGTCGATCAGGGTCAAGTAGGTCGGCTTCGCAGCCTCGATCCACGGCAGCGGGTCGGCGGGCCGGCTGTCCATGGCGACGGCGACCACGGTGAAGTTCTGCGCCCGGAGCTCCTCGTAGAGCGCCTGCCACACGGGCAGGTCACGCCGGCACCCTCACCAGGACGCCCAGGAGACGAGCAGCACCTTCTTGCCGCGCAGCTCGGAGAGGAGGGAGTGCATGGCGCCGCTCGGATCGGGCAGGGTGAAGTCCGGCGCCTGCAGCGAGCGCAAGGCCGCCGCGCGGTCGCCCGCAGCCTCGCCCAGTACCCAGACGTCCCCCGCTTCGCTGTGCGTGAGCGCCTTGCCCAGATGACGCCAGAGGGCGCCCACCTCCACGCGACCGTCGCGAACCAGCTCGGACTCGCGTCCCGCGGGCAGCGGCACGCAGGCCCCGCCATGGCAGAACCCTTCCGGCTGCAGCTCCCAGCCCGTCGCGGCTTCCAGGTCGGATGGCGTCAGCCACAGGCGCTCTCTCTCGACGCGCGCCCCCGCCACCGTCCGCTCTCCCTGGTCCGTCAGCAATGTCACCATGACGCCTCCCGAACTCGAGATGTCGACTCCGCCCGCCGATGGTACCCTGTCGCGGGTCCTCATGCGCAAGAGCGACGACCGCATCCTCACCACTCACGTGGGCAGCATCCCGCGCAGCCCCGTCCTGCGTGACCTCCTCGTCCGCCAGGATCGCGGCGAGCCGGTGGACGTCGCCGCGCTGGCCCGCGAGGCGGAGGCGGCGGTGCGTACCGTGGTGGCCCGCCAGCTGGAAGCCGGCATCGACGTCGGCAATGACGGCGAGCAGCCGCGGGCGGGCTTCTCCACCTATGTGGCGCGCCGCATGCGCGGCTTCGGCGGCTCGAGCACGCGGCTGCTGGCGCGCGACCTGATCGACTTCCCCGACTACGGCGCCATGCTGGCCCGCCGGCGCCAGGGGGCGGCGCGAATCGGCGACGCGCCGCAGGCCATCGCCCCCGTGCTCTACGAGGACCTCGGCGAGGCGGCGTGGGAGTGTGACCTCTTCCAGCGGGTGACCGACGCCGCCCCCGGCCGCTTCGTCGAGCGCTTCATGACCGCCGCCTCGCCGGGGACCATCGCCACCATCCTCCTCAACGCGCACTACGACTCCCACGAGCGCTACGTGCTCGCGCTGGCGGAGGAGATGCGCAAGGAGTACGCGCTCATCCACGCGCGCGGCCTCCTGCTCCAGCTCGACTGTCCCGACCTGGCCATGGAGCGGGCGCGGTTCTTCCAGGATCAGTCCCTGGACGGCTTTCTCGGCGCCATCAATCTCCACGTGGATGCCATCAACCGCGCCACCGAGGGCATTCCCGCGGACCGCATTCGCCTCCACGTGTGCTGGGGCAACTACGACGGGCCCCATGTCCACGACGTGCCGCTGGAGGACGTCCTGCCCGTGCTGCTGCGGGCCCGGGTGGGCGCCCTGTCCCTGCCGCTGGCGAATCCCCGCCACCAGCACGAGTACAAGGTGCTGGCGCGGCGCGGGCTGCCCGGATCGATGCTCTTCCTGCCCGGCGTCATCGACACCACCACCAACTACGTGGAGCATCCCGAGGTGGTGGCGGACCGCATCGTCCAGGCCGTGGCCGCGGTGGGGGACCGTACCCGCGTCATCGCCTCCACCGACTGCGGCTTCGGCACTTTCGCCGGCTCAGAGATGTGCGCGGAGAGCGTGGTGTGGGCCAAGCTCCGCGCGCTGAAGGACGGCGCCGACCTGGCCAGCGCGCGCCTTCGCTAGCCGCCCGCGCCCGCGACTTGACCGGGCCCCCCCGCCCGTCCTACGCTCTTGGGTGGGAGGGCACCATGGCCCTGAGCTTCCGCCAGCTGACGCCGCATTTCGCCGCCGAGGTCGGCCCGGTCGATCTCCGGCAAGTTCACGACGCCGCCACCCTCGCGGAGATTCGGGGGGGGATGGACCGCTACGCGGTGCTCGTCTTCCACAACCAGCCCTTCACCGATCCCGAGCACCTCGACTTCGCCCAGCGCCTGGACGGAGTGCTCCACACCAAGCTGGGCATCAGCGCGCTGCAGAAGAACCGGCTCGGCAACGAGGCCCTGGGTGATATCTCGAACCTGGACGAGAACGGCGAGATCATGCGCTCGGACCACCGGCGCCGCATGTACGGGCTGGGCAATCGGCTCTGGCACACCGATGCGTCCTTCCAGGACCCGCCCGGGCGTTACTCCATGCTCTCGGCCAAGGTGGTCCCCCCCGTGGACGCGGATACCGAGTACGCCGACATGCGGGCCGCCTACGACGCCCTGCCCGCCGAGATGAAGGATCGACTGGAGGGCCTCCGGGTCCACCACTCGATCGCCCACTCGCGGCAGACGCTGGGCTTCGAGTTCTCCGAGAACGAGGCGGAAGCGCTCAAGGGCGCCATCCATCCTCTGATCCGGACCATCCCGCGGTCGGGCCGCCGGTCGCTCTACGTGGCCTCGCATGCGTCGCGCATCATCGACTGGCCGGTGCCCGAGGGGCGGCTCCTGCTCCGCGACCTCATCGAGCATGCCACCCAGCCGCAGTTCGTCTACCGCCACCAGTGGCGGGTGGGCGACCTCGTGATCTGGGACAACCGCGCCACCATGCACCGCGCCCGCGCCTTCGACGACGCGAAGTACCGCCGGGAGCTCCGGCGCGTCACCACGCTCGACGTGGAATCGCCCGTCCCCGCCGCCGTCTAGCGCCCACGCCAGCCCACAGGAGGCACCCGCGTGATCTTCGAGCTCCGCCAGTATCACCTGCGCCCCGGCCAGCGCGACAACTGGGTGAAGTGCATGGAGGAGGAGATCATCCCCTTCCAGGTCAAGATGGGCATGGTCATCCTGGGCAGCTTCGTGGGCGAGGACGACGACAGCGTCTACGTCTGGATCCGCCGCTTCGAGAGCGAGGCGGAGCGGAAGCGCCTCTACGACGCCGTGTACCAGAGCGACTACTGGAAGAGCGAGATCTCGCCGCGCGTGCCCACGATGATCGACCGCGAGAAGATCAAGGTCACCCGCCTGGTGGCGACACCCCGCTCGGTGGTTCAGTAGCGACTATTCAGAATGAAAGGAGCGTCACATGGCTGACACGGTTAAGAGGCCGGCAGGGCACCCGGCGGTCAAGCCGTTCACATTCAAGGCCACCGACGCGGACCTCGAGGATCTGCGTGCGCGCATCGCCGCCACGCGTTGGCCCGATCGGGAGACCGTCGACGATGATTCGCAGGGCGTGCCGCTCGCACTCATGCAGGATCTCGCTCGCTACTGGGCGACCGAGTACGACTGGCGCAAGGTCGAGGCGCGACTGAACGCCCTGCCCCAGTTCATCACTGAGATCGACGGGCTCGACATCCACTTCATCCACGTTCGCTCGAAGCACGAGGACGCGCTTCCGCTGGTCGTCTGCCACGGCTGGCCGGGCTCGATCCTCGAGCAGCTGAAGCTCATCGGCCGGCTCACCGATCCGACCGCGCACGGCGCGAGCGCATCGGACGCCTTCCACGTCGTGATCCCCTCGATGCCCGGATACGGGTTCTCGGGCAAGCCGACCAGCACCGGCTGGGATCCCGTGCACATCGGGAAGGCCTACGTCGAGCTCATGCGGCGTCTCGGGTACACGCGCTTCTGCGCGCAGGGCGGCGACTGGGGCGGGATCGTGGTTGACGCGATGGCTGGCGGTCGCTCCGACCCGGCGGCCGCGGAGCCGGCGCCACCGGAGCTGATCGGCATCCACACCAACTTCCCCGGCGTGATTCCGCCGGAGCTCTTCACCGCGGCCTTCGTCGGCACCCCGGCGCCACCTGGCCTCTCCGACGAGGAGCGGCGCACGTATGAGCAGATGCTCGAGTTCTTTGGGACGCACGTGGCGTACGGGCTGATCATGGGGACGCGTCCGCAGACGCTGTACGGGCTGGCGGACTCACCCATCGATCTCGCCGCGTTCATGCTCGACCACGGCGATGGGAGCGGTCAGCCCGGCCTGGTTCAGCAGGTCCTGGAGGGACGTCTGCAGAAGCCGAGCGACCTCACGCGCGACGACATCCTGGACAACATCACGCTGTTCTGGCTGACCAATACGGGCGTGTCCTCAGCACGGTTGTACTGGGAGAACAAGCTTCCCTTCTTCGCGGTCAAAGGCGTGAAGGTCCCGGTCGGCGTGAGTACCTTCGCCGACGAGATCTACCGGGCTCCGCGCAGCTGGACCGAGCGGGCGTATCCCAACCTCGTCTACTACAAGCGGCACGACAGGGGCGGCCACTTTGCGGCCTGGGAGCAGCCGCAGCTGCTCTCAGAAGACGTCCGCGCGACGTTCCGATCGCTGCGCTAGAGACGACCCTGTTCAAACGTGTGCACATGCCCTCGTTCGCCGGCGGGACCGAGTGACTCAGAACCACTCGGTCCTGCCGAGCTGCGGGGTCACGTCGTCCTCGTGAACTTCTGGACCCTGACGTGCATCCCGATTCAGTAGCTACGGCCGCCGGCGCTCAGTAGACGACGACGCTCCGCTTGACCTCGCCCTGCACCATGAGGTCGAAGGCTTCGTTGAGCTCGCGCAGCGGCACCCGCCGGGTGATCATCTCGTCGAGCTTGTACTTCCCGCTCATGTAGAGGTCGATCAGCATCGGCACGTCGGTGCGCTGGTGGCCGGCGCCGAAGGACGACCCGGTGAGGACGCGCTGCTGGAGGAGGAGCGACGGGTCCACCGAGATGCGCGTGCCCGCCGGGCTCACCCCCACCACCACGCAGGTGCCACCCCGATGCGTGGCCAGCAGCGCCTGCTCGATGGTCTTCTGCGTCCCCACCACCTCGAACGAGAAGTCCACCCCGCCCATGCCGCTGATGGCGTGGACCCGGGCCACCGGGTCTTCCTTCGACGCGTCCACGAGATGGGTGGCGCCGAACTCCTCCGCCCACGCCAGCTTCCGCGCCATCACGTCCACCGCGATGATCTTCCCCGCGCCCACCAGCCGCGCCGCCTGGATGGTGTTGAGCCCCACGCCGCCGCATCCCCACACCGCCACGCTTGCGCCCGGCGGCACCTTGGCGCGGTTGAAGACGGGCCCGGCCCCCGCGAGCACGCCGCAGCTCACCAGGCAGACCACGTCCAGCGGCGCGTCCTTTCTGATGGGGATGACGCTCTCCTCGGGCAGCACCGCGTGGGTGGCGTAGCCCGAGACCTGGAGGAAGTGATGAAGCGATTGGCCGCCGCGGCGGAAGCGCGCGGTGCCGTCCAGCATGAACCAGCGCGGCTTGTCGCGTAGCGCGCACATCGTGGGCTGGCCGCCGATGCAGTAGCCGCAGCGCCCGCAGGACGGGATATAGCTCGAGCAGACGTGGTCTCCGGCCTTGACGGTCTGGACGCCCGCGCCCACCTGCTCCACCACGCCGGCGGCTTCGTGCCCCAGCACCACCGGCAGCGGATGGGGATAGTCGCCCGTCATCACGTGGAGGTCGCTGTGGCAGACGCCGTTGGCCGTCCACCGGACTCGCACCTCGCCCGGGCCCGGATCCATGAGCTCGACGTCCTCGACTACCAGGGGCTTCCGGACCTCGTAGAGCACCGCGGCCTCAGCGCGCATGGCTGGCTCCCTTCGTGGAGAGGGGATCGGATCGTCGTCGGGTCGAATGGTATCATCCGCGGCATGCGAGGGAACCCATGAAGATCGAGCGCATCGACGTGTACTGGGCCCGGCTGCCCCTGGCCTTCGTCTGGACGACTTCCTACGGCGATCACCGGCACAGCGACACCCTTCTCGTCCGCATGGAGGGCGGCGGGCAGCATGCCTGGGGCGAGAGCTGCCCGGTGTTCATCCCCAACTACTCGTCGGAGCACACGCTGGCCGCCTATCACACCGTGCGGGAGCACATGGCCCCGCGCATCATCGGCCAGGACATCGAGACCTCGCGCGACCTCCTCGACCGCCTCGCCTTCATCAAGGGCAATGAGTTCGCCCGGGCCTCGCTGGACATCGCCTGGTGGGTGCTGGACGCGAAGCGCCGGGGCGTGCCCCTGCACGTGGCGCTGGGCGGAACCGGCGACCGGGTCAAGGTCGGCGCGGACTTCGGCGTCCAGGACTCCTTCGACATCCTGCTCGCCAAGATCCAGGGCGCGGTCGACGCGGGCTTCCCCCGGATCAAGCTCAAGATTCGACCCGGCTGGGACCTCAAGATCGTGGAGGCGGCGCGCGCCGCCTTTCCGCGCTTCACCTTCCACGTGGACTGCAATGCCGGCTACACGCTCGCCGATCTCGACCTCTTCCGGGCGCTGGACCGCTTCGGCCTCGCCATGATCGAGCAGCCGCTCGCGGACGACGGCATGAGCCTGGTGAATCACGCCGATCTCCAGCGCCAGATCGAGACGCCGGTCTGTCTGGACGAGAGCGCCCAGAGCCTGTCCCATGTCCGGGCCGCCATCCGGCTCGGGAGCTGCAAGGTGATCAATATCAAGATGGGGCGCGTGGGCGGGCTCACCGCCTCGCGCGACATCCAGGCCCTCTGCGCCGAGCACGCCATTCCCTGCTGGGTGGGCGGCATGCTGGAGAGCGCGGTGGGCGGGGCCATCTGCGCCGAGCTCGCGACCTTGCCCAACTTCACCTATCCCGGCGACATCTTCCCCTCGTCCTATTTCTACAAGGACGATCTCGGCAAGCCGGAGATCACGCTGAGCGGGCGGGGGGAAGTGGCCGTCTCGCGCGTGCCCGGCATCGCGCAGGAGCCGGACCCCGCGCTTCTCGCGCAGTGGACGGTCGAGCACGCGTCATTCCGGGTATGATCCACGACCTATGACCCCTCTGCTCTGCGGCTGCTCCCTCGTCCATCAGCAAGTCACGCGCTCCGCCCACGGGAACCGCCGCCGCGGCGGCTCTCCCGTCGCCGGACGCGCCGCCGGCGCTGCCACGCGCGCGGCCGCCCCCGCCGGAGGCGTGCAGGGCTATTCGCCGCCGCCCCCGCCGGTCAGCCCCATCCGCGGCCTCATCGACTTCCACACCCATGCCGCCCCGGACATCTTCGGCCGCGCGCTCGACGATGACGAGCTGGCCCAGCTCGCGGCCACGCGGCAGATGGAAGCGCTCGTCTTCAAGAACCACGTCACCCTCACCGCCGACCGCGCCTGGCTGGCCCGCAAGCACGTGCCCGGCATCCAGATCTTTGGCGGCATCGTGCTGAACAGCGCGGTGGGGGGCATCAATCCGAAGGCGGTGGAGTGGATGTGGCGCATGCAGGGCGGCCACGGGCGCGTGGTGTGGTTCCCGACCTTTGACGCCGACAACCACGTGCGGCGCGGCGGCACCGCGCCCTCGGGCATCCGCGTGGTGGACGAGCGCGGCGCGGTGCTGCCCGCGGTGCGCGAGGTGCTGGCGGTGTGCGCGGCGCAGAAGCTGGTCGTCCATACCGGGCATGCCTCCGCGGAGGAGGCGCTGCTCCTCATCGCCGCCGCCCGCGAAGCCGGCTGCGACCGCATCGTGGTGACGCATGCCCAGTTCGACGTGGTCGGGATGACCGCCGCCCACATGAAGAAGGCCGCGGCACTCGGCGGGAAGATGGAGCTCTGCGCGCTGGGCATGCTCACCGGGCCCGACTCGCCGCTCGAGTTCATGCGGCACGCGGCCCGCGTCGAGCTCGCGGAGACGGCGGCCTGCATCCGCGCGGTGGGCGCGCGGCACTTCGTGCTCGGGACCGATCTCGGGCAGACCGGCAATCCCACGCCGGTGGACGGCCTCCAGATGTTCGTGGCCGCGCTCATGGTCCACGGGATCACCGCGGCCGAGATCCAGACCATGGGCCGCGAGGTGCCCGGCAGCCTCCTGATGGGCTGACGGGCTAGCGGGGACGCCCGAGCAGCTCCTCCAGCATCGCGGCGTCCACCGGCTTCGTCACGTGGAAGTCGAAGCCGGCCGCCAGCGCGCGCTGGCGATCCTCTGCCTGGCCATACCCCGTGACCGCCACCAGCCGGATGGCGCGAGTCTCGGGGTTCTCGCGCGCCCGGCGGGCGAGAGTGTAGCCGTCGATGCCGGGCAGGCCGAGATCAATGAGGGCGACCTCGGGCCGGAATTGATCGAGCTTGGCGAGCCCGCTGGACCCGTCCTCCGATGTCTCGACCACGTGGCCGGCCAGCTCCAGCAGCATCTGCAGGCTCTCCCGCGCGTCCGGGCTGTCCTCCACCACCAGCACGCGGCGCCGGGGTGGCTTCGCCGGCGCCGCCGCCTGGTCCGCGGCGTCGGGCGCATCCGGCGGCTGCTCCCGGATGGGCAGCCGGACCGTGAACTCGCTCCCCTGTCCCGGCCCCGCGCTCCATGCCGAGACCGTGCCCCCATGAAGGTCGACCAGCCGTTTCACCAGCGCGAGCCCGATGCCGAGGCCGCCCCGCGACCGGTCCAGCGTCTGGGGCTCCTGCACGAAGAGATCGAACACACGCGGGAGGAGGTCGACGGCGATGCCCTTGCCCGTGTCGCGGACGCGGAGAACCGCCCAGCCGCCGTCTTGCGAGGTCTCCACCGTGACCGAGCCCGGAGCCGGCGTGTACTTCAGGGCATTGTCGAGGAGGTTGTTGACGATCTGCTCCAGCCGCGTGACGTCGGCCTGCACGTGGAGCTCCACACCCTCGAACGCCACGCGATGCCGCTGAGTGCGCCCCGCCTGGACGATCGAATCCAGGCAGCGGCCCACCAGGGCGCGCAGCTCCACCCGCTGCATGTGGAGCTCGATCTTGCCCGTGGTCACCCGCCCCACGTCCAGGAGGTCATCCACCAGGCGGGCGAGGTGGCCGGTCTGGCGCGACACGATGGCGAGCAGGTGACGCGTCGTCTCGTCGCCCGTCATCTTGTTGAGCACCGCCACCGCATTGGTGAGCGTGCCGAGCGGGTTGCGCAGCTCGTGCCCCAGCATGGCGAGAAACTCGTCCTTGGCGCGATCGGCCTCGCGGAGGGACTGGGCGAGGGCTTCGGCCTCGTCGCGCCGGGCCCGGCTCTCTGCCTCGAGCTGCTTGCGCTCGGTGATGTCGTGGGACACGCTGAGCACCGCGGGAGCCCCGCCGTAGGTGATGACCTCGGAGTTGACCACGAAGTGCCGGAGATCGCCGGCCCGGGTCCGGAGCGTCACCTCGAGATCGCGCACCTGCCCGCGCTCGTGCAGGAGGCGGAGCATCCGCTCCTGCTGCTCCGGCGCCACCCCGAAGTCCGGGGCTCGCTGGGAGCGCCCCAGCAGCTCCTCCCGGGAATAGCCGCTGTGGCGGACGGCCGCCTCGTTGACCTCGAGCGGACGGTGGTCGCTCAGCGCTCTGATGGACATCGGCAGCGGGTTGGCGTGAAAGGCGGTCATGAAGAGCCGCTCACTCTCCCGCAGCGCCTCCTCGGCGCGCTTCCGATCCGTGATGTCAGTGAGCGCGGTGAGAATGCAGGCCTCGCCGTCGATGGTGAGGACGTCGGCGGAGAGCATCGTCACGCGGGACTCGCCGTCCTTCATGCGGAAGCGCGCCTCGAGGCCCCGGATCGCCTCCCCCGCCCGCAGCTTGCGCAGGCCCAGTTCGGCGTGGCCGCGCAGCACCTCGACGGCCGGGTTGGGGGCGATGGAGAACCGCATCGGCGGGAGCACCGGCGCCGGGACGGGGGCGCCGGCGGCCGGGATCGCCGTCGAGCCGCCCGGCCCGGCGCTCAGCGTCTTGGTGCCGGCGCCGACCGCGGCGGCCCAGCCGGCGACGTCG
>Ga0134123_10002488_pt1 | contig 12073 bp, 27 predicted proteins | sample KB303_FD_96460 | JGI IMG/M metagenome (GOLD analysis project Ga0134123, IMG submission 96460) | Terrestrial soil microbial communities without Nitrogen fertilizer from Kellogg Biological Station, Michigan, USA - KB3-0-3 | ecosystem: Environmental > Terrestrial > Soil > Unclassified ...
CGTACCAGCTGGTCGGCATGAGCATCTACGACCTGCCGGACGTCGCGTTCATGGACATGTTCGAGGACGGCGTGTCGGCGAAGGGCGCCGCGCGCGCAGCCATCAAGGAGGCGAAGAACTGACATGGACCGCATCAGGGTCGAGCGGAGCGGGAGCGGTTGGCGGCTCGTCGACACGAAGGGCCGCCTGCACTCCGCCCGCATCAAGGACCGCGAGCGGTGCCAGCGTCAGGCCGACGCGATGAACGCACGGTTGGAGCGCCTGGGGAAACTGGCGCCAGAGGAAGGTGCTGGCGCGTGAGATGCCCTGAGCGTGTGACGACCACACGATTCCTGGTAGACTCTAGGTGAGGAAAGGAGCGGGAGATGAAGAACCTGATGGGCAAGAGCCGGAAGGCGGACGACCCGTACATGGTCTTCCAGGCCGGTGACTGGACCTGGAAGGTGCTGAAGTCGTGGCAGGGCGACGACGCCAAGCAGTACGCGCGGTGGTTCTGCGACGTGACGTCGCCGTTCACCTACGGCTCGTCCGACATGGGCGACACGTACGTGGCCGACGTCGTGAACAACGCGGTCCTGACCTACATGGACCCGGTCCTGGTTGAGGCGGGATACACCCCGCCAGCGCCGGGAACAGCGACTGCACCGGGATTCTGAAAGGAGCGGGAGATGTCCAGGAAACAGTTCGCGGTGTGCCCGACGTGTGACGGGAACGGGACGCACGTCAACCCGTCCATCGACTCGGAGGGCATCAGCGCCGAGCAGTTCTACGAGGACCCGGACTTCGAGGAGGCGTACTTCTCCGGCGTCTACGACGTCGCGTGCGCGGAGTGCGGAGGCCAGAGGGTCGTCACCAAGTGCGCGACCGACGGGTGCTCCCAGGCCGCGCTGGCCGAGAGCAGGAGCGGGATGACCGACCACCGGGACCGGGTCTCGACCAAGCACTACGCCCACTGCTACGACCACCTGAGCGCGAGCGAGCGGGAGGACGAGCAGTCGATGTACGAGATGTTCGCGGAGATGGAAGCCGAGAGGAGGATGGGCGCATGAAGCTGGAAGTAACCGACAGGCAGGCGTTCCTCATCAATCTGCTGGCGAAGGGATTCCTGGGAACGACCATCTACGAGCCGAAGCGCATCGACGTCGTGTTGGACGAGCTTGCCGACCTCATCGGCGAGACACAGGATGCAGCCGACCGTTTCGAGACGACTCGACCCACACGGATGCGCTTTGTGTCACAGAACGGCGGCGGAACGGCGGACGCATGAAGCAGACCGTGACCGTGTTCGGACCCAACCTGCGCGACAAGAGCGGCGGATACACGTTCCACGTTCACGACGCCGACTGCGCCGACGCGGGGAAGTACCGATTCGAGGAGAGGTTCACCATCCACGCGATGAGCCTCAACGACATCGTCGCCGAGGTCTACGACTTCCTGGAGGAAGACGAACTGCTCAGCGCGATGGACGAGTTCCTGTTCAAGCCCTGCGTGAAGCTGAAGGAGGAGACCGCATGAAGACGATTACCGGAGCAGACATCCAGGTCGGCGACGTCATCCGTTCGGCGGCGATGTGGCAGCCCATGCGCGTGCGCTACCTCGGTGCGTCGAGCACCGGACGCACGCAGGAAGTGACCGTGGAGTACGAGCGGAGGTACGGGACCTACACGATGGACTACCGCGTCGGGATGCGGAGCAAGGTCCGGCTGTACGAGCGGGAAGGAGTGGCGACATGAAGAAGCGGTTCAGCATCGCCACGAGCCAGGGGTCCTTCGAGATGGTGACCCAGTCCCAGCGCCGGTTCATCGTGGTCGACATCGTCGGCCGCTACACGGTCAAGCGCACGGACTCCTCCAGCACGGCGGAACTGGAGCGGCGGAAGGACCCCACCCGCCGAGTGGTCTACGACACGCGGGACGAAGTGTTCCGATGAGAGAGGAGGACCGCATGAAGCTCATCGTGAGAGACCAGAACGGCAACAGGGTCTCGTTCGACAACGTGAACGAGTATCTCGGACGCGACCAGTTCGGAGCAGCTGAGGTCAACATCGAGTCGTCGCGGCTGGAAGGAATCGGACGTATCCAGCTGAGCGACGACGGCGAGACCATCATCGTGAACGTCACCCTGGAGGAGGTCTGAACCATGAATGAGTCGCCGACGCTTGGAGAGCTTCCGCACTGCGCGTACCACAGCGTGGCCTCGTCCCACTGCAAGGCGTGCGCGGACGCGCCGTTGACTAGAGGAGGTCTGACCATGTTGGACATCGACCGCAAGACCCAGCTGTGGACCGCGCTCGCGACGGCGACCTGGCGCGCAGCGGAGGCGCTGGATACGGGAACGCCCGGCGCCCGCCAGGCGGCGCTGGGATACCGGAACGGGCTGATGGACGCGTGGGTCATCCTGACCGACGACGACATCGTGTCCGTCTCGGAGAAGCTCCAGGACCACCTGGTGGCGGTGCACGAATACCTTGCTGAGTGATGTGTGACGACCACACGATTCCTGGTAGACTCTAGGTGCAGGGCCACGGCGGAAAGAGGGAGCGGCCCGTTCGACAGTCGCCGCCGCCGGAGGAAATAGAGAGCGGGACCGAGAAGCCAGGGCTAGGTGAGCGCCCGAGGCCGGTAGGGCCAATGCCTGGAAGCAGGTGGGCACGCCCAAGCCGGAGGACCTCGCAGGTAGTGCCGACGCCCGACGCGGGTACGCCGTGGAAACGGACTCTCTCGGAGAGGAACCCGGCCGCGAGGCCAGGCACCACGCCGGTCGCGCTCTCGGAAAGGAGCGGGAATGGATGTCATCGCCAAGTACGTGCATGAACTGGCGCACATCGCCGAACGCGAGCGGGCGTTGGGCGACCGGGTCGCCCGAGCCGAAGCGGCGCACAGCAACTACAACTTCCGGCACTACGTCGAGCACGTCGTGTCGCAGCTGGAGTTTGACGCCGTGAACGCGAGGAAGCGTGCCAGCGTGTGACGACCACACGGGTTCTGGTAAGATGTAGATGGAAGGAGGAGCGGGAATGATGGCCCAGGGAACGGAGCGCGGTTGGCGGTTCGTCCAGGACCCAGGCGGTGGCCGGAAGGTTCATGTCTTCGGCGGCGCCGACGGGTTCGCCCAAGTCACCGCCATGACGCCCGCCTTCAACGGGGCGGTCCCGACCGGCTGGGTGATGAGGGGCTACAAGTCCGCCAGGGCTTGGAGGCTGGACAACTCTCGGCCCTCGTTCAGCGGCCAGTACGCCAGCGCGCAGGAAGCGGAGGCGGCGGCCGAGGCGTGGGTCAGGAAGCAAGAAGCGCAGCGGATGAAGGAAGGGTTCCAGTGAGCGGAAGGAGCGGGAGATGATGAAGTCCTTCACGGTGAACATCTACAGCGACGGCAGCATCGGCGTCGACAACGAGAACGGGAGCACGGCCTACGTCACCGAGATGGAGGTCAGCGAACTGATGAACAGTCAGGGTCGCGCGAAGTCGGCGGAGGCCGCCATCGGCTACATCGCCGGTCGCATCCTGGCGACGACCCGTGGGTTCTCGTATCGGGGGGAGGAGTCGTGAGCATCTACCAGAAGAAGAAGGCGACCGGCCGGGTCTACGTGTTCGAGCCGGTCGGCTGGGACCTGTTCGACCGGCGGAAGAACCAGCCAGCACCGGGGACGCGGGTCCGCAAGACCCAGCCGTATGGGACCCCACGGAACGGGACGATGGGTCACTGCTTCGTGGAAGACGCGGAGACCGGCGCGTTCTACGGGCTGGTCATGGTGAAGTCGCTCAGGAAGGAGGGCGCATGATTCGCATCGTCTGGCTCCCCGTGAACCAGGCATGGCTCGTGATGTTCGGGGACTCCCGACTCGCGGGTCCGTTCAACGACAAGGCGGACGCCATCGCGTACTGCCAAGACCTGATGTCCGGCACGGACATCGACCGGAAGGAGACAGCAGATGGATGAGCAGAAGATTTACGACGTGCTCGCGGAGGAGTACGTGCTCGCGAGGGCGGCCGGGGCGAAGAAGTCCATCGCCACCATCGCGGCGCGGGTCGCGACCGACGACAAAGGCTTCATCTCGAAGTCGTTCCTGTCCGAGATTGGCGACATGCTCGTCAGCCGGGAGGCGCAGAACAGGGTCGTGAAGGTCGCGGCCATCGAGGCGAGCCTCGCGCAGGAGAAGGCTGAGGATGTCGAGCAGCCCGGACTGTTCGAGGAGTGAGAGGAAGGAGCGGGATATGGCACTGACGAAACGCGAGAGGTCACTCATCGAGGAGGCGCTCGACAAGCTGGCGCGATTCGATAACCCGGACGACGAGCGGTGCACGACACCGCCGGACGTCAGGCGAGCGGCTCGCAAGAACCGTTACCTGATGACGTGGGTCGCGGGTCCGCTGGAGGCCGTGCTGAACAAGACGGACTGGTGAGGAAGGAGCGGGAGATGGCGAACTGGAGCCTGGCACTGGTCGGACGTGACGCGGTCGCGACGGCCGTGAAGTGCCCGGAGTGCGAGCGGGTCTTCGACCTGCTCGACGAGACCGACGCGGCCGAGTGGTACTACGGCCACGACTGCGAGGAGGGGTGATGGACAGGTTCAACGATGGTGCCGATGTCGACGACATCCTCGTCTGCTCGTGGGGATACGACCAGACGAACGTCGACTTCTACAAGGTGACGCGCCGGACCAAGTCGAGCGCGTGGATTGTGAAGGTCGGCCAGCAGATAATCCCCGGCTCCGAAGGGTTCATGTCCGAGTCGGTCCTGCCGGACCCCGACCGGCTCATCCCGTGGACCAGGTACAGCTGGGACACCGAGAACCCGGAGGCGTTCAAGCCGAAGCTGAAGCGGGTGCAGCACGCCACCTGGAGCGGCGGGGACGGGCGGGCATACCTCACCATGACCAGCTACTCCAGCGCCCACCCGTACGAGGGCGGCTCGATGTACCAGAGCCACTACGCATGAGGGAGGGGAGGAGAATGAGGAACACGCCGAAGATGACCAAGGGCCAGTTCGATGCGCTCGCCCGCGCGCTGGAACAACAGCGCCCGGCGAAGAACTGGGAGAACAAGAGGCAGCAGTGGGAGGCGGACGTCGCTGCTATCGCGGAGGTCTGCCACGACGCCTCGAACTTCACACCGAACGGGAACCGCGCGTTCGACATGGACCGATTCCTGAAGGCGTGCGGACTGGAGAAGGAAGGAGCCGCTATCTGGTAGGTCCCTGAACGGGAGAGCCACCCTAGCGCCCCCGGTGAACCAGCCGGGGGCTTCTCCCAAACCCAGAGAGGAGGAACATTGAACCTGACCACAACCACTTCGCGCTACCGTCGCGCGACCGACCGGCTCACGCTGGCCCGGCGAGACCTGCACGCGGCCATCGTCGAAGCGTCGGCCAGCATGTCGGTGCGTGCTATCGCGAAGCGCACCGGGCTGTCGTTCAGCTACATCGCCGACATCATCAGGAAGGAGGGACCGTGACGAAACCGACCGAACGCTACACGGTCACGAGCGACGGCGGAGGTCTTCGCTCGTTCCGAACACGGGAGAGCGCCGAGGAATGGGTGCGAACCCTGGACGACCAAGACGTGGGTCACACGGACATCGAGAAGATAGACCTCGGCTACGACCCGGACGAGGTACGGGGAATCGGAGGGAACTAGCCCAGCGGCTCTAGCAGCTGCTCCCAGTTCGGCGGTATCGGGATGGACTCCGTGATGGCGGTCATCTCCGCCTGGATTGCCTGCGCCTCCTCGGACGCCTCGTTCAGCACGCGGAACTGTTCGTAGAGTTTGTGGAGCGGGCCGTTCTTGGCCGCGAAACTCGTCGGCGTGTGGAACTGAATCTCGAACTCGTAGCCTCCCGTGGTCCTGAACTGCGCGTTCAATCCGCGATACACAGAGGAATCCCAGGAGGGGTTCCACTTCAGTTCGCCGTAGTTCCCTGCCAGCGTCTCGCGGAGCGCCATCGCTCCTTCCGTGTACGCGTTCTCCTCGAAGCCGAACGTGTACCGCAACACGTCACGGATGGTCTCGCCGCTCTGCGCCGGGGATAGCTCGAACTCGTTCTCGATGGCGTCACGGAGCAACTTGCCGCGCAGGGACTCGACCGTCTTCAGACGGAAGTCGAACCCGAGCAACTCGCCACCGGTATCCCCCGCCATCGCTTGCAGCGCCTCGCTGACCGCCGACTCGTTGCGGACAGCGGCGTCCACCAGCTGCTTGGCCGTGTTGTCGATGGCCGATTGCAGTTCCTGGATGGATACGCCCTGCTTGCGCGAGTAGTCGACGAGCGCCTGCCGCGCGTCCACCGGGTCGAACTTCGTGTCCTTCGCGAACTCGTCGGTCCACTTCGCCTCGGTCTCGCTGATGATGCCGCCGTCGATGGACATCACGCAGGTGCAGTTGGCGACCTCCGACGCATCACCGGTCGACGCATCGCCGGGGAACCGAAGCCCGTTCGAGAAGGTGTCCTTGATGTCGACGGTCTCGCCCGACATCTCGGCGTGCGAAGCGCGCGGGTTGTCGGACGTGACCTCCCACGTCTTGGTGACCGACACGGGTCACGCGCCGTTCTGCTGGGCTGCCTCTTGGATGGACCAGTTCATGGCGAACGTCGTATGCGTCTTGGCGAATCCACTCACGCGCTCATCGCCGAAGACGACGTCGGGGTCTGCGTCCTCCGCCTGCAACCGTGCAGCGGTGTCCGCGTTCATCGCCGACGCGACCCCTTCGGCCCGTGAGCGGAGATAGGCGGCGGTGCGTTCCTGGTCCCACTCGCCGCCGATGCGGCTGGCCGCGTCCTCACCGAACACGCCGACCGTCTGATACTGCACGCCGAAGAAGTCGTCGGCGAACTCCTTGTTCCAACGCCCCGAATCCACGGGCTTGCCTCCGGCGGCGGCGTTGCGCTGGCGGGCGAAGAACTTCTCCAGCATCCTCGCGTGGCGCTCCTCGAACCGGAACCGGGATTCCTTCAGGAACGTGGCGTGGTCGACCGTCGCCTTCATCTCTGCCGTCCGCGCATCATGCTCCTCCAGGATTGACTCGATGGACGTGGCGTCCGGCGCCAGGAGCTTCCCGGTCGCACCGCCCAGCATGGCCTGTCCTTGCGGTGGGAGCGTCCCTCCGCCCGGCGTGGTGCCGACCGGCTGTGACCCTTCGGCCGGTGTCTGCACGGGATTCTGGGGCGAAGCCTGCGGCCCACCGGCGCGGATGCTGTTCAGCGGCACGAAGATGAGGTCGCCGCCCTCGATGGGCGGGAGGTTCAGGCGGGCGCGCGCTTCGTTCACCGTGACGACCGGGCCGCCCGCCGTGGTCGCCATGATTTCGGCCTGCTTCTCGAAGGACCCGCGCAGCTTGGCGTCCAGGTTGAACTCCACGTATCGGCGCTTGCGGACGGCGGCCACCTGGTCGAACTCCGGGAGCAGCTGCGCCTCGATGGTCGACTCGACGCGGGACAGGCGCGGCGGGAGCGAGGATGTGTAGAAGACCTCCAGCGTGTTGGCGTCCGGCTCGTTCCCGTTCGCGGCGGCCGCGACGAACGCGGGCGGGACGTGGAACGCGGCGGCGACCTCGGTGCGCGAGAGCTTGCGGCTCTGGATGTATTCCATCTCGCGCGGCGACCAGCTGTATTCCTGCCACGCCATGCCTGGCTCCAGCAGGAGCGGGCGCCCGGACCCGGCGGCGCCGGACAGCGAATCCTCGACGTCGATGAGGAACGACTCGCGCGCCTCGTCCGACATCTTCACCGCGTCGACCGCCTGCTCGATGACGCCCTCCTTGCGGGTGGCGTTGGCCCACATCCCCTCGCGGTTCATCGCCGAGGCCAACTCCTCGGACAGCAGGCGCCGGAGCGTCTCCATCGGAGAGATGGACCCGTGGCCCACGGACGGGTCGTAGCCCCAGAAGGTCACGATGTCGCGCAGCGGCACGACCTCTCCGTTGAACGCCCGCCATGCACTGACGCGCTGGGTGATGGGGTCACGGATGGCCGAGAGGCTGGAGACCGGGACACGCAGCAGCGCCTTCGGTGGAGCGTCCGGCGCCAGGCGAATCTTCTGCCAGAACGCCAGGTCGTGGATACAGATGTCGGCGAACAGCGCGAACCAGAAGTCGTAGGTGGATTCGCCGGGGACCGGCTCGTCGAGCAGGTCCATCATCCGGTGGTCTATCTCCAGGCGCCCGTCCGGGAGGACGGCCGAGCGTGGAACCTTCTCGTACATCTTCAGGTTCAGTTCGGCGGCCTCGCGCGCGATGGAGTCGACGACCGTGCGGACGTTCGGCTGGCTGGCGTATATCTGGGCGAAGGACCCGCCGATGCCGTAGAGCCGCAGCAGCCGCGTGATTGGCGCGCTGAATTCGGTGATGGGCAGGCCGTCGGGGGACAATCGAGCTTTGCGCTCACGGCGGCTCTGCCGAGGGAGAGGCTGATGCGGAGGCTGGTCGGTGGTGGAGGCTTCTCGCCCTCTGAAGATTCGGCCTAGCGGATTCCGCAACTCGTTTCTCCCGGTGCGGGATTCACGTCCTAACGGACGCGCTCCGCCTGGGTCAGGAGACTATCACCAGATGCAAGCCCATGCGACTAGCGTCGCAGGTCAGAGGGCTAGTCCACGCGAGACTACTCCGGTCGCCACACACGAGCCGACCGTCGAGATGCGTTGCAGCGCCAGCGTCAACACAATCTCTGACCTGCACGTTCTCTCGTGAAAGCCCTGGTCAGCCTGCGCCGCAGTCATTCTGGAGTGCCGGCCCTCAGTAAACTGTAGGTGGAAGGACGAACCGATTGACAACTTCAGAGAGGAGGTAGACATGGAGCGATGGACGCAGTTCCGTCAGAGCCAGGACCAGCGATGGTACGAACTGGCCTGCGGGCATCGGCAGTACGCGCTGCGGATGCAGTCGTGGAACCCCACCATCTGCATGACGTGTGGGCTGGAGCGCCGGGTCGTGGCCCAGCAAGGGCCGCCTGACCTGGAGAAGATGCTTCGCCTCGGCTAGGACGGAGGGCCGGGAGAATCGCCTCTCCCGGCCCCCACCCTCTCCCCGCGAAAGGAGCAGCATGGACAGCGTAAACCGTACGTCGATGTGCCGTCGACACAAGCTGGGCGCCGAGCACTACGACCAGTTCGGCGACAGCCTCTCCTGCTACATGTGCCGACTGGAGGACGCGATGTCGAGATACATGCCTCGCGACCCCCGCTACCGGTACTGGACCGGAGACGACGGCTGGCGATACTGCTGGACGACCGAGAAGCTGGGGGACGACAAGTACGCCGCGTTCCTCTACAAGCCGGTCGGCAAGGGTGCTCGCACCGGGAAGGCCAGGAGCTACGTCCTGGTCAAGGAGGTCCACTTCGTGAAGCGGTCCAGCGCGAAGGCGCGAGCCGCGAAGTGGTTCAACACCCGGCACGGCGCCGACCGCATCACCGTCTGAAAGACTTTGGCCCCCCCGGTTACCCGGAGGGGCCTCTGTCTAGGTATCGTTCCCAAGCCCCGGTCATCTCTGCCACCAGAAGGCCGCTGCCCCTATCCCGACAGGCCACTATCGGGCCGCCTTACCCCTAGCACTGGCTCTCAGGCTCAGGCGACTTCAGGTCCACGTCCAGGCGAGGCTCACCGGGAGACCTCAGCGCGGATTCTACACCAGGCGGGTGTCCTCTATCACCGGCTCCTCGAACGCGCCGCAGTGGCCTTCAGGACGCGCTCTGCACCCCGGTACGTGGTGGCGGCGCAGGTGGCCGCAGCCTCCGCACTTGTTCACCGGGTCGTCGTAGGTCCCCGGCGCAATCTGCCCCGCCGCGATGGCGTCGCCCCTGGCTCCCCAGCTGAGCGCGCCCGCCGCCGCCGCGTCTATCTTGGCTGGCGAGTTTGGCGCCTCCTTGCCGAGGACGAACATCTGGTGACCGTCTTCGTCGTAGACCGCGCTCATCCGGCGCCGAGCGTTCGAGATGTGGCGCCGCATGACCTCGTCGCCGCTGTGCGTGAGGTCTCCGACCTGGACCGCCGAGATGTAGGCGCGCACGAGGTAGCACGTCGGCTTCGGTCGGTTCATGTGCCAGGCCACGATGCGCTTGTCGCCCCATCTTCCCTGCCACCGCTCCATGACCGGCGCGATGTTGGCGTACTGCGAACCGGGGTCGATGTAGACGCGCCAGACGTTGTACCGCTCGAACACGTCGACCATCACGCCGTCGACCTCGTCCATCGGGTGCTCGTAGTCCTCACTCGCCCAGCCCGGCCGTTCCCAAATTCCGAGCGGCCACTGGAACCCGGTCTTGACGTCGGTCGCCACGACCGCGAGCGCATCGACGTATCTCGCGCCGTCCACGCCGACGACTATCTGCTCTCCGTCCGGGATGACGTGGCCCTCCTTCGCGAGCTTGTCCCATCGGTCGATGTCGAAAGCCCGGTCCTCGCCTGGCACGATTCGGTTGAGGAAGAACCGCTCCGCCTGCGCCAACTCCCCGCGCTCCAGGAGGTTGTCAATCTCCGAGGAGATGCGCTCCGGGTCGACCCACCAGCTGCCGCCGTACAGCCGTCGCAGCACCCGCATCCGTTCGCGCTTGTTGCGGATGGAACCGGGGCCGGAGTGCAGCATCATCTTGAAGACGCCGGTCTCGACCTCGAACGTGTGCTGGGCGACCGACTCCTCGTTGGGGTCCCAGGCGTTGCCGGTCTCCAGGAACCGCCCGCCCATCCCGGCCAAGTTGCGCCGCTGGGTGTCGGCCAATTTGCGGCCGCCGTTCCGCTTGGTCCAGTCGTGCGCCTCATCTTCGGCGGCGAACGTGATGCGCTGACCCAGGCGAGAACGCGCCGATGCGGTGACCGGCTCGATGCGGCCGCCGCCGGGCAGGTTGATGCGGGTCTCCCCGGTGTCGGGGATGTCGGCCTTCAGGTCGCCCAGCTGAATCATCGGCACGAGCGAGCGCCAGATGTTGGCGGTCTGGTCCTCCGATACGGCCGTCACCTGAATCCACGGCGTGGCCCACGGCCGACCCTGCGGTTCACCCCTGGCGTTCCACCCGTCGAACAGGACCGGGCCGCCCGCCTCCGCGATGATGAGCGCCGCCGACAGCGGACCCTTGCCCCACTTCTGCGGAGCGACCAGCTGGCCACCCCGGTCGTTGAGGAAGGCGCGCGAGGGACGGGTCGGGTCGGCCCCCGCGTCCGGGCGCAACTCGTAGAACCCCAGGACGAAGTCGCGCTCCTCCTCGCTCAGGATGAACGGCTGGCCCGCGTACTCCCCGTCCGGGATTACTGCGACGGCTTGCAGGTAGTCGATGACCTCCCAGCCCAGCGTCGGGACCTCGTGCTCGACGGCCGCACCCCGCCATGCGTTCACCAATCACCCCGATGTTCGATGAGGTAGATGGCGATGGACAGGACGAACGCGACAATCAGCGCGACCATCGCCCAGCCGAACGCGGCCCAGAAGCTCACGCGCCCGCCCGCTTCGGCACGTAGCTGCGGATAGCGATGGGCGCGGTGACCTCCGGCTCGACGACCTCGACCGGTTCATCGGTCTCCCAGCGGAGCTTCAACATCGCCATCGGCGATAGCCCCAGGCGGTCCTCCAGCTGACGGGCCTCGACCCTCAATGCGGGACTGGCGCCGGGCATCTCGGCCTCCACCAGGACCCGAACGTAGCGGGCGACCGTCCGAACCCACCCCAATCGCTCCCACTCGGCAGCCTGCGGCGTCGACCAGACCTGCGACCAGACGACCTCCTCGTCCTTGAACTGCGAGACGAGCGGCCAGTCCGGCGGGTCGCCCTCGCGCCCCTCGTACGGCAGCTGGTGGAATCCGGCCGTGACCCGACGGTTGCGCTTGGCCTTCGGGTCCTTCGGCGGTGGTCCAGGCATCAGAGGCACTCATCCAGGCGGTCAGCCACGTATTTGGCCAGCGTATCGCCGTGTCTGGCCCTCTCACGCACATCATCGGCCATCAGGCGCAGCAACTCCCTCGCCTGCCTGGCCCTGCGAACATCGGACCAGCGTTCAAGTTGAGTCGCGCGAATCTTGGCGCTGCGCTCAGGTGATGCGAACGTGGTGGGCATGTTGGAATCTTACCCCCGGCATGTTGGAGCCGCTCTCGTACACA
>Ga0134123_10002491_pt1 | contig 12068 bp, 12 predicted proteins | sample KB303_FD_96460 | JGI IMG/M metagenome (GOLD analysis project Ga0134123, IMG submission 96460) | Terrestrial soil microbial communities without Nitrogen fertilizer from Kellogg Biological Station, Michigan, USA - KB3-0-3 | ecosystem: Environmental > Terrestrial > Soil > Unclassified ...
CCTTTGTGGAAATTTTCAAATTAATAAATTGCGACAGATTCACAGATTAATTCCTTTATCCCGCAAAGCTGCAAAGTCCTCAAAGATTTTCTTTTGTTCTTTGTATTCTCTATGCCTTTGTGGGAATTTTCAAATTAATAAATTGCGACAGATTCACAGATTAATTCCTTTATCCCGCAAAGCTGCAAAGTCCTCAAAGATTTTCTTTTGTTCTTTGTGTTCTCTGCGCCTTTGTGGGAATTTTCAATCTGCGAATCTGTGGCCGTTTGAAACCATTCATTTTTAAAAAATCTATTTGTGAAAAACGAAAATGCCGCAACGGTTTTTATCATTGAAGATGATATTATTTTTTTAGAAATGATTCATGATTTTATCCGGACAAAATTTCCTTTTCTGAAATTATATAAGTTTACTAACGGGGAAGATGCGCTTAAACAAATGCATCTTGCTCCTCAAATTGTGATCCTTGATTTTTTTCTTGATTCAAAAAATAAAGGAGCGCAAAACGGGCTGGATATTTTACTGCATTTACGAAAGCTCGATGCCTCCATAAGAGTTGTCATGCTGTCTTCGCAGGAAAAGCCTGAGATTGCAGCCAATGTAATAAAATACGGGGCCTACGATTACATTGTAAAAAATGAAACTTCTCTGGGGCGGATTGAAATAATACTTAACCACCTCACGGCTCATTTGATTATTGACCAGAAAGTAATTATGAGCAAGCTGGTGCTGGTTCTTAGTGCTGCAGGAGTTATAGCAATAGTGATTGCGCTCGCCTTTCTTTTATAATTTTTTAATTTAAGAATTTTTATGAAATAAATCTCTTATTTTAGCCTTCCAATAATTTTAAAAATGAAAAAGGCATATATTTTTCCCGGGCAAGGTTCACAGTTTGTGGGCATGGGAAAGGATCTATATGAATCCTCTCAACAGGCAAAAGAATTATTTGAAAAAGCAAATAACATTATTGGTTTCAGGATTACGGATTTAATGTTCAGCGGAACGGAGGAAGATTTAAAACAAACAAAAGTCACACAGCCTTCCATTTTTATTCATTCTGTAATTGCTGTATTGAAAATGGGAGAATCATTTAATCCGGATATGGTTGCCGGTCATTCGCTCGGAGAATTTTCTGCTCTCGTTGCCAATAAAACGCTCAGTTTTGAGGACGCATTGCGATTGGTAATTGAACGGGCCAATGCCATGCAGTATGCATGTGAAATTCAGCCTTCAACAATGGCAGCAGTTTTAGGACTGGATGATAAGATCGTGGAAGAAATTTGTTCACAGATCGCGGCTGTTGTAGTTCCTGCAAATTATAATTGTCCGGGACAAATAGTAATTTCAGGTTCTGTTGAAGGGGTAAAAGAAGCGTGTGAAAAATTAACGGCTGCAGGTGCAAAACGTGCATTGCAACTGAATGTGGGAGGAGCATTTCACTCCCCGTTGATGGAACCCGCAAGAACCAGGTTAGCCGAAGCCATTAACAAAACAAATTTCAATATTCCTGTTTGTCCTGTTTATCAAAATGTAAATGCACTTCCTTCATCGGATCCATCCCTGATAAAAACAAATCTTATTGCGCAATTAACTTCACCGGTTCGATGGACGCAGTCAGTAGAAAATATGATTAAAGACGGTGCAACAGTATTTACCGAGGTCGGACCGGGAAAAGTATTACAGGGGCTTGTTAAAAAAATAAACAGGCAAATGGAAGTGGCAGGAGGGTGATCTTTGAAGCTTAAACTGAAAATTTAAAACTAAAACTATAAAAATTATGCAAAAAGTCCAGGAGTATATTACCTCCAATAAAGACAGGTTCATCAGCGAACTGATGGATTTATTAAGAATACCTTCAGTAAGCGCTGATTCAAAATATAAAGATGATGTGATGCGCACAGCAGAGTTTGTAAAAGCAAGCCTTGAAAAAGCCGGTGCTGATAAAGTGGAAATTTGTCCTACAAAAGGACATCCTATTGTTTACGGAGAAAAAATGATTGATAAAAATGCTCCGACAATCTTAGTATACGGCCACTATGATGTACAGCCTGCCGATCCATTGAATCTATGGACATCACCCCCGTTTGAGCCGGTTATTAAAGATGAAAAAATTTATGCACGTGGTTCATGTGATGATAAAGGACAGATGTACATGCATGTGAAAGCATTTGAAAGCATGGTACGGAACAATTCACTTCCCTGTAATGTTAAGTTTCTCATTGAAGGTGAAGAGGAAGTGGGTTCTGCTAACCTGGGCGAATTTGTAAAAAACAATAAAGAAAAATTAAAAGCTGATGTAATCACAATTTCTGACACCAGCATGATTGCAAACGATGTTCCCTCTATCACAATTGGTTTGCGTGGTCTGAGCTATATTGAGGTGGAAGTAACCGGCCCCAACCGTGATCTTCATTCGGGAGTTTATGGCGGAGCCGTTCCCAATCCTATCCAGGTTTTATGTCAGATGATTACTTCTATGAAAGATAAAAACAATCACATTACCATTCCGGGATTTTATGATGATGTATTGAAGGTAAGCGCTGCCGAAAGAAAAGAAATGGCAAAAGCTCCCTTTAAAGAAAGCGCTTACAAAAAGGATCTTGGCATTAAAGAAGTGGTCGGTGAAAAAGGATACACAAGTATGGAAAGAGTTTCCATCCGTCCTACCTTTGAATTAAATGGAATCTGGGGAGGCTATACCGGAGAAGGTGCAAAAACAGTCTTACCGTCAAAAGCGTATGCAAAAATTTCAATGCGTTTAGTCCCCAATCAAAAATCAGAAAAGATTACAAAGTTATTTACTAAACACATTCAGAAAATCGCACCCAAGTATGTGCAGGTAAAAGTTACTCCTCATCATGGAGGGGAAGCTGTCGTGACTCCGACTGATTCGATAGCCTATAAAGCGGCAAGCATGGCCATGCAGGAAACTTTCGGAAAAAAACCAATTCCTACAAGAGAAGGAGGCAGCATTCCTATTGTGGCTTTGTTTGAAAAGGAACTCGGATTAAAATCTGTGTTAATGGGTTTTGGTTTAAACTCTGATGATATTCATTCGCCAAATGAGCATTATGGAATATTTAATTTCATGAAAGGCATCCAGACGATACCGGTTTTTTATAAAAATCTTGCTGAATTAAGTAAGAAGTAAAAAAAACGTCCCGTTACGAGCGGGACGTATTAAAGAAAAAGCGATTAAGAAAAAATTTGGGACAAACCTTGGCTAAAGGTATTAACTGTAAGATTCATTAAAGCTTCAAAAAGTTGCATCACCTTAAAAAATACTCCTTTTGGATGATGTTTTCAAATGCTTTATGAAGGGTTTATGAAAAGTCAGATTGTAAAATTCAGATATTTAACCATCTTTAAACGTTCTCTTTAATTCAATAAAATAAAAAAAATGAAAGCCAATCCCGTCCCTGACGGTTTTCACACTGTCACACCTTACCTGGTTGTAAAAGGTGCAGAAAAATTAATTGAGTTTATGAAGAAAGCATTTGATGCAAAAGAAATTTATCTTCACAAACGTCCTGATGATACAGTTATGCATGCCACCATGCAGGTCGGTAATTCCATGATTATGCTTGCCGATGCTTCAGAACAGTATCCTCCCCTCCAAGCCGCGCTTTACCTTTACGTTCCTGATACGGATGCTGTTTACCGGAAAGCAATTGCTGCGGGTGCAACTTCAATAATGGAACCGGCTGACATGTTTTATGGCGATCGTAATGCAGGAGTTACAGAACAGAGTGGCGTTCAGTGGTGGATAGGAACACACATGGAGGATGTGAGCGATGAGGAAATGCAGCGCAGGCAGGAAAAATTTATGAGCCGGGCGCATTAACTCATATTGAATTTTGTTACTTTTGTCGCCTTTAAAATTGAAAATCGTACAATATTTATTTCAAGCGGATGTAGCTCATTTGGTAGAGCACGACCTTGCCAAGGTCGGGGTGGCCGGTTCGAGCCCGGTCATCCGCTCGTTTTAAAAGTTATTGGTTATTTGTTATCAGTTATTAGTAACAAACATTTCGGAAACACTAGTAGCCGGTAACTGTTAACCAATAACTTTTTTAGTTCCCGCCTGGGTGGTGGAACTGGTAGACACGCAGGACTTAAAATCCTGTGGCCGTTGAGGCTGTACGGGTTCGATTCCCGTCCCGGGTACAAGGCTAAAACCATTGATAATATTGAGGTTAAAGTTATTTTTACTTCCCCAATAAGTAATTCAAGCCCACTAAAAAACCTTGTAAAGTGCCGTAAAGTGCTGTTTAAGGTGCTGAAATTTTTACTTTGTAAGCAAATTGATTGATTGTTTTTCATTTTTAGACCTCCATTTCTATTTGATTTTGTTTTGAATTATTTCTGATTTGTTCGAGTTCATTTTTTCTTTCATTCTCTTTTGGAAAGACCTCAAACCCCTGTGCTGCTTTAACTAATTCCTTCTTGTCCAGATAATGCTTTTCAATTACTGCATCGTTTGTGTGCCCTGTAATCGCTTTGGCATTACCACCCATATAAAGAGACAGCCTAGTTATGTATGTCTTCCTTAAGCTTTTAAACGTGAGTTTTTTGCCTTTTTTAAGTCGTCCATAAAAATGCGAGAAGCCATGTGAAAGCGTATCAGCCATGGAACGGTTTCGCTCATTTTTAATTTCCGGTGCCAAAATATATTCATCGGTATCTTTCAGTTTTTCGTAGCCCAATTTGACTAAAAGAGTATACAAGGATTTCGTAACAGGAATGTAATTGTATTTTTTATCTGAATCTGTACGATCTTGAATCCTATTAACTTTAAAGTCCTCAACTCTTATATATAAAATTCCATCATCATTAACGATATCGCTAAACCTCAAACTAATTATTTCCTCCCGCCTTCTACCGGTTTCCAGAGCAAGGCGAAAGCCATCAGCGAGCCAGGGACGATAGTAATTGCGATACCTCTTTTTTCCTTTCGTATATTCTTGTTTTAGTTTTCCATTCTCATATGAAATTTCATTCAATAAGGCATTAAATGTTTCCTGATCAGTCAGCATTTGAGAGTTGGGAGTAGGCTGTCTTTTCCTGACTGTTTTGAAAAAATTTTGAATGCTTAAATTATATTCCTGGTTATGACGGGTTATGAATGAAGTGAAATGACTTAGATATTTATTTCTTGTGCGAATGCTAAACCCCTTTTCTTTTATACTTTTAAAAACCATTTCCACTATCGAATCATCCAATTGATCCATTCTCAAACTTAAAAGGTCTATTTTATTTTTTGTCAAGCATTCCTTCAAAAATTTAAAGGCTCTTTCAACGTCCTTTATATGCTCTTCAGAACGATTTTCTATCCTATGTTCACGTACATTGATATTTCGCAATCTCTCAATGTCACGTACCATCGCTTGCTCTAATAAGACTGGCGCATTATTAACTTCGTGTGTTTTTTCAGGAAAAACAGCATCCTTTTTGTTATCGTTAATTTTATTTTCCTTGATTTCTTTTTGAAACTCTAATGCCTGTTTTATTGCTTCATTTACATCCTGCGTTTCTAATATTTTCGTTTTTCTTTCATTCACTTTGTTTGGAACACGCGCATATATTTTAAAGGCATGTTTCTCTGAAAACGGGCATTTTGTTAAATGCCTTCCGGTTTGTTTACACAAATCTTGGACATTGGTTGAGCATTTGTAGCAAAAAACGGTTAATCCCAATCCCCTCAAACGCTTTGCGATAGGTATGAACAATGGTTTTTTATCCATTGGTGCACCAGTATAGCTCGAAGAAGATAGGATGGAAGTTGTCAAAAATGAACTTTTGTTTTCTATTGCATGGTTCACGCTATCGGATAAAGCTTTCTCAAATTTTTCTTTAAGAACAAACAATTTATTACTTCTAAAATCACGATACACAGCCACGCCATAATCAGAACATCTCTTTCTAAATGTTCTGTTATCCTCACAATCAAGCATTGGTAATGCGTGTTTGATATACAGACGTTCCAACATTGGATAAAAATATGCTGCAACATTAGTAAGGATTTTTACCGGTATGTTCGATGTTAACGCGATGAAGAAGGGACATCGCCTAACCGTCCTCTTTTTTAATTAGTTGTGAAAATGCCTTTTTGATCATATCTAATTTGGCCATATCTCGAACTCCTTTTGAATGATTTTTTCTTAACTGTTCTGGAGAGTAGTCTTTACCCTCTGAATCACAGAAATGTTCTGCTATAACTACGAATGGATTGTCATAATACGGAATAAGCTTTCCCATAAGATAACGGAAGGTGAATGTTAAAAGATTAGCCCCTCTTAGCCAAATAATTTTTTGTGCACTCTTTAATTCACCGATGAAATGAGGGGTAAAATCTTTCTGTTCAATGTTAGTTAATGAATAAGTGTAAAAAGCCGTAAAAATCTCATGCAAGAATTCAGGTTTGAGACATCCTATTTGGTTGGTAATATGGTAGGTAGTATCATTTACCAAATTAGGCCCTTGATATGTGTTCGATATCGTGGGTGCTGAAACAGTTAACTCCGGGTAAAGATTTTTAAGCTGGTCAATAAAAGTTTTACGGTTGCGTTTTATGTATTCATTAAGAAATAAACCGAATAATTGTAGTGCTTGTGCGTCTAACGGTTGAGAATCATAGGTTTGTTTAAAAGAGGAAGGTTTTTTATTTAAGGGTGAAGAAGCAGTCCCCGTCATTTTTGACGGAAGCCCTCGACTAAATTTGGGCGAATTACCTTGTCGCTTCCGCTTCATATAAAAATGAGGCGTAGTCAATAGTCTTAACTATTGCCTCAGTATTCTTCTAGGTCGTTTAAGCATAAGTGTTATATGTTAAAGTTTTAAAATTAAATTAAATGTTATGCACATATCGCTGTTTGATACTTTTTGGCAATACATGGTATAATAAAGCAGAAATTTTTTTCTTTGAGATAAAAACGGGGTACTTTTAAAGTATTCCATACTAAATTTAATGATTTAACAAGGCTAATATTTTGGCTGAGAAAAACAGAAAATAAAAACAGTCGGAAGTAAATCATATCCATTTTATTCGATTGTAAATAAGGAGGCTCTTCACAGCCTCCTTTATTTTTTTAATTTCTTTTCATTTTTATACTCGTTTTATTCTAAAAGCAGAACCCATGCGGATTTGCAGCTTTGTACCTAATAACAAATCTATTAGATTTTTATTGACATAGCCAAATTTTAATGCATGATTTTTTCAACACTGTAACCAGTTTTGTTGGTAAGTAGACAAAAAGGGCAAAATATGCTGTAATAAGGCAACCTCTTGACCTTTTCTCTTATCGAGTTACCATGCATTGAAATCAAAATTCATTCACAATTTAAAAATTTCAATCATGAAAAAACAAACGGAAACTCAAAAGAAAAATCAGAAAGAGGATCAGACAACGTCCTCCCAAAATGTCGATGTAGTTTACACAAATTTATTTTTCCTCAAAGGCTCGGGCTTGCTTCCTTTGAAAGAAGGGCAAATTGACCCGAATAAATCCGTTGAGAGAAAGTTCAAATCAGTTAAGGAATTAGAGCAGCTTGTTTTAAAGAACAGCAAGCTTTTATTTGGAGAAAAAACGTTTTTAATTCCCTTTTCCAATAAGGAAGCTTCACTATTTCCCAGAGGTTTTGTTCCCAAAGTTTTATTGCTTGATCTTGGTAATATTCTAAAACCAAGATTTTATTTTTTAGATATCGTGCGGCAGGAATTTAATTTTTATACTCACATCTTTCCAGCAATCTCAAAGTTTATTTCCTGTTTTAAAAACCAGGAATTGATGGAAAAGGTGTTAAAGATAATAGCACAAAACAAAAGCCTCAAAAAAGAGTTGCAGGGGAAAATAAGCAGTCAAGGTATTGCGGATTTAATAAAGGCCGCAATCAGCAAACCATTTATTTTGCTTGTTTCAGACAATGAAATAAAGGAATTAGAAGAAGTTAAAGGTACTTATGCAGAATTTTCTGAATTGGTAAAGTGTGTTTTTATAAGAAAGTTTGGAACAAATGGGAATACGGTTATTTCCATGGCTCCTCCGCTTGCAGAGCTTCACCTGAATGGCAAAAAAAGAATATCCAACGCTCCGGTCACTGAAGAATTCCATTTGGATAAAGCTTCAGATGAAATTAAATCAGTTTACAAAAAGATTAAATCTGAATTGTTAAAGGCAAACAAACAGGTTCAATTCAATCCGCAGCGTTATTACATTTCATTGCGGAAGGATAGAAATCTTGCTTTTTTCCATTTCTCCAAGAAGAATATCACGCTTGTTGTTAAGGTTTCCCATACTGACACCAAAAAACAAATCAAGAATTATGAGATCAAAACTTTGACTGAGAAAGTTCAAAAATTCTGGGGTGCCGCAAGCTGTGCAATCGTGATTGACAATGGGAAGAAATTGCAGGAGGTAATTACTCTTCTGAAAAAATTAGTTCGTTCTTAAAAATTTAAATTTTTTCAAGCCATCAATTAAAATGATGGCTTTTTTAATCTTCAAACCCTTCACTGAAAAATTCCTTTTGCGTCATTCCATGCGCTTTTATGACACGCAAAAGGGATGTATAACGAAGGTCTTCACCTTTTTCATACCGGAAATATTGGACCCGGTTAATATTCTTGTCATACGCGAAGTGTTCATGGTTGGTATAACCTGCTTTAATTCTTAGCGCCTTAATTCTTTCGGCCAGCCTCTTTACTTCCTTGTCGGGCGCTTTTTTGACGGTTTTCCCCTTTTTTGCTTTATCCATGCCTACAAAAAGAACGTATTGCCGCTTTATTTGGTACTGCTATTAGGAAAACCGCTAATTAGTAAGTACATTTGAGCGGTACGCTAATAAGATTTACAACGATGAAAACATTTCAAATAATAATACTAGTAACCTGTCTTAATTTCTATGTAGGAATGGCGGTTGCACAATCGGCTTTATCACATAACGTAAAAGATTCCATTGCACGGACTGAACAAATTGAGAGGGCGATCCAGGATTTTACGAATGCCCTCAATGAGGAAGAGAAGAAAATGCCGCCTTTGTATGATAATATTCAGACTGTCAAAAGAAACTTGGAAAGCATCAAGAAATTAATCAGATCAGAGCTGCGGAATGCTCAAGGATTTCAAATTGATTTTATTCCACAATATGAAATAGGAAATCAAAAAAATATTCCAAAATGGGCACATGATTCCATTGAGAGATATCAGAATGGTGTAAAAGACTTACTCATAAAGTCGAACTATGATTTGATTGGATGGGAATCATCTGCTTTAGATTCTTTGACTCACGAGAAATATGAACAGGAATTATTAAGCATGTGGAAAGAAGTAAATCCAAATTTTACAGTTAACACACCTTACATTTTTGAATGGTTTTCCTCTCAATACATGTGGCAAGATGGAGTACTTGCGTATTGGGCGATAAACCCGCAGGCAAATTTAGTCGGAACACAAGAAGCCAGTCTATGGAAATTGAATCTTAAGGCAAACATTTACGATATCCAATTTAGTAACAAGGTCGCAATATTTCGTTCATATGTTGCAATGGCCAAAATGATTAGAAATATGCGAGGTAAAAAATCAAAGAAGCCACAACGTGCCGTTATTGCAATGGGTGCATGGCATCAGGATGATTTGGCTTCGATAAATAATTTTTTAGGAATAAAATCAAAGGTGGTTGAAATTGTTATAAAATAAATTCACTTCTTTTTCTTAACCTTCGCATAATAAGCACAAACTTTATTCATTTCACAGGCCTCGTGCATAGGATCTGTCGGCCGGCAAATCTCCCGACCCAGAAAGGATATTGCCATTCCAATTTCTCCCCAATCTTTTTCATTCACCTTTTTCATAATATCTTCTTCGATGATATTCGGCTTATCGGTTTTGGTAATACCCAACCGAGGAGCAACTCGGACGACATGCAGATCGACAATAACGCCTTCTGCTTTTTTGCCAGCTTCTCGTAAAATAACGTTGGCGGATTTTCGTCCGATGCCAGGGAGTTTGACAAGACCTTCCATTGTCATCGGAATGTTTTTATCGTTTTTGAGCTCTCGCGCAATATTAATGAGCCATTCTGCTTTTTTGAAAAAGCTGCGAACCCTTCCAATATACTGTCTTAAATTCTCTACTGTAGCTCTTGAGAGGGATTCTAAATTTGGATAGGCTTTAAATAATGCAGGAGCAATTTCATTGATTAATTTGTCCGTGCTTTGAGCGGAGAGCACGACCATCACTAAAAGCTGGTATAAATTTTTGTATTCAAGCGGATGTTTTTTATTCTTATATTTTTTGATAAGCGGCTGCACTGCTTCAGCCCACTTTATTTTTCCTGCCATAGTTTTGAAAATTAAGTCATAAAAATATTGTTTTATTTTTGAAAGATGAAATATTACATTTATGAAAATGAAATATTGAAAGAAGTTTCTGCTGATGAATACGAGAAATGGGACTCTTCAGCATTTATTTTGGAGCCATTTTATGTAAGTGTAAAAGATGTTGTTTATACAGTAGAAACCCATTATCACGGGTCTATTGATGACTATGAAGAAATTCTCCCGTTTGTTATGGTATGGTTTAAGGATGAATTGGTTTTAAGAAAAAATTTAAAGGGAATTAAGCAGGAATATAGAAAAGATGAAATCGAATATTTTGCAACATTTGATGAAATGAAAAAAAGATATGATGATTTTAGAGCAGATTTATTAGAAAAATCAATTCAAAAATAAAAAGCAAACAGCTAAAATTTACAATTCAGGCAACTCCGCATATTTTTCCTCATTCAATATCTCAGGCTTATTCCTGAAAGCCTTTGAATTGTTAACTTCCTTCGAAATGGTATAAGCTTCCATTTTACTTTCATCAAAGGGAACCATTAATGCTTTTATTTGTTCTTTATTCAATTCAGGGTTGATCCATTCCTTTTCAAATTCCCTTGGTATGATAAGCGGCATCCTCTTTTTCAGGTTATGAATTTTTGCCATCAATGGGTTTGCCTCGGTGGTTACAATTGAAAAAGTATTCATCACTTCATTCGTTATTTTATCCTTCCATTCGGAATAAATACATCCTAAACTGAAAACCGCCTCATCTTTTACTTTTATTAAATATGGATATTTTTTCTTTTCAAAATCTCTTGAATCAAAAAAGGAATTTACTCCCAGCAAACATCTTTTCTTATAAATGCTCATTTTATAAGAGGGTTTTTCAAAAATAGTTTCTGAAACTGCATTTAATGTTTGCGCTTTTATGGACAATGCTTGGTTCAAATCTCTCGCCCATGAGGGTATCAATCCCCATTTACTTAGAAATATTCCATCCTGTTTTATCAATGGTAATTCAGGATGTGCAAACCCGCTTACATGATAATATACGGGAAATTCCATTTCCATCGGAAAGTCAAAAATCTTGTCAAGAATATCCTTATAACGCTCATGGTAATCCATTGCGCGCTTTTCAAGGTATGTGATGTTGTAACACATAATGCAAAGGTAAGGAGACACAAGGGCTTTGGGAATACATTATAATTCATAAAATGTCCGGGTGGGAAATATACTGCAAGGCATCTTTTTTGAAAGTGAATTGAATGCAACAGTTATTATTTAATGAGGAGCTGAGTAATAAAAATTTTCTGCCCTTTGACGGTGAAGTGTATGTGTATCCAAATTTTTTCAATTCATTGGAAAGTGAATTATATTTTAATACGCTGATGAATAGCATTACGTGGAAACAGGATAAAATGAAACTCTATGGACGGGAAGTCGCGTTGCCAAGATTAACGGCATGGTATGGAGAACATTCTAAAGATTACAGCTACTCTGGAATTAATTCAAAAGCTCTGCCCTGGACTCCGGAATTACTGGAAATAAAAATGAGAGTAGAAAGCATTGCCAAAGTAAATTTTACGAGTGCTTTGCTTAATTTGTACCGTACCGGTAACGATCATGTCAGCTGGCATCGGGACAATGAAAAAGTTTTAAGAGTAAATCCTGTGATTGCTTCTGTGAGTTTTGGAGCCACCCGAACTTTTAAATTCAGAAACATACGGGATAAAAGCGTAGTAAGGAG
>Ga0134123_10002492_pt1 | contig 12067 bp, 9 predicted proteins | sample KB303_FD_96460 | JGI IMG/M metagenome (GOLD analysis project Ga0134123, IMG submission 96460) | Terrestrial soil microbial communities without Nitrogen fertilizer from Kellogg Biological Station, Michigan, USA - KB3-0-3 | ecosystem: Environmental > Terrestrial > Soil > Unclassified ...
CGCGCCGGCGCCGTGGTCGGCGGCGAGCGCCGGCGACGGGCAGCTCGGGTCGGGATCGGGCTAACCCGGGAGGCCGCCGGCCGCCGCGCAGGCGCCCAGGAGCTGACACAGCTCGTCGGTGGAGAGGTCGCCGTCGAGCTCGGCGATCGGTCGCGCCCGGCCGGCCTCGAACGCGGCGAGGTAGCCCTCGAGCACCGAGCGGCGCGTGCCGGTCAGGGCCGCGATCTCGGCGGGCGACCGGCCCTGCTGGTGGAGCGCCGTGACGAGGTGCGGCTTCCCCTTCCGGATCCGCGCCGGCTCCGAGAGGAAGCGGTACGGCCGGGCGAGGTAGCGCTGCCGCGCCTCCGTGCACCCCTTCTTGAGCGTGAGCCCGATCCGCGGCGTGGCGTAGATCGCCTGGCCCCGGCCTGGTCCGGGGTCGAGTTCGACGTGGAGCGGCGAGCGGCGATCGCGGCTCTCGAACGCCACGGCGCCGCGGCGCACCAGCTCCTCGATCGACGGGCTCGCCGCGAGCGCGAGGATGTGATCGACGACCATGCAGGGGCCGTCGATCAGCGACGGCGACGGCGACGGCTCCAGGCGCTCGAGGCCCCGGATGAGGATCCCGCCGAAGGCCCCGCCGTCGCCGAACGCGAGGTCGAGCCCCTTGTACGTCCCGCCCCGGTATCGACCGCCGGAGCGATGGAAGTACCAGGACCCGAGCTGCTGCTGCATCGGATCGCCGTGCGTGAACGGATCGAGGTGCTGGAGGCCGCTCCAGTAGAGCTCGAGCTCGGTGAAGCGGTGCGGCCGCCGCGCCACGTACAGCGTCGTCCGGTTGAGCAGGAGCTCGGCGGTGTCGCTGAAGATCGCGAGGTACGCCTGCTCCGCGGTCTCGGCGGTGGGGGCGAGGCTGCGCAGCGCGTCGGTGACCGTGGCGTCGGACATCGGCGGGGCGGACCGTACCTCGAAGACTCGGGGCTCGGGCACGCGCGCTGCATCGAGAGCGTGTGTACCGCCCGGCGCGGCTGCGCGCCGGTGCCCGGTCCGAACCGAGCATGAAGCCATGAAGATCTTCTTTCACAGCGTCGCGCACGGCGCGTCGAAGGCCGTCGGCTCCGCGTATGCGTTCATCGCGGCGCTCGTGCTCCTCGTCGGCTGGCTCGCGACCGGGCCGCTGTTCGACTTCTCGGATACGTGGCAGCTCATCATCAACACGTTCACGACGATCGTGACGTTCCTGATGGTCTTTCTGATCCAGAACACGCAGAACCGCGACTCTCTCGGCTTGCACCTCAAGCTCGACGAGCTCATCCGGGCGACCCAGGGTGCGCGCAACACCATGATCGATCTCGCGAAGCTCAGCGATCAGCAGCTGACGGAGCTCGAGCGCGAGTTCGAGCGGATCTGCGCACAGGAGGCGGGCGCCGGTCCGGAGGGCGCCCGGAACGCCGCGTCGGCCGGGGCCTCGGACGCGGCGCGCGCCGGACGCCCGGGCCTCGCGCCGGGCGCCGCGCCGGACAGCGCGGGCATGGCGCCCGGGGCGGCGGATCGCGCGGCGCCGCGGCCGGTGCGTCAGAACCGCCCGGCGTAGCCGATCCCGCCGCCGACCTGCTCCTGCGTCGACGCCGAGGTCGCGCCGCCGACGGTGTCCCACTGCCGGCGGAGCCCGCCGAAGGCGCCGAGGCTGAGCACCTGCAGGCCGCTCGCGGTCAGCGGCAGGTTCACCGTGAGGCCCGCGGCGCCGCCGATCGAGCTGCTCTCGCCGGTCGGGCGGATCATCGAGGGACCGCCGGGAGACACCGGCGGTGCGGTCGTGGCGCCGCCGCTGGTGTGCGAGGGCGAGAGCTCGCCCCACACGGCGAGCCGCGGGATGCCTGCGGTCGGTGCACCCGGAGCGTCGTAGCGCAGCGCGACGTTGGCGTTGACGATCCCGCCGACCGTCGTTGCGTGGGCGAGGTACGTCGAGGCCCCGTCCGGATCGCCGATCTGCGCCCGGCCCTGCACGCCGGCGAGCAGGGCGCCGCCGAGGGTCATCCGCGGCGTGTCGCGCGACGCGCCGATCACGTACTCGACGCCGGCGCTGCCCTGGAGCACGCCGTTGGCGCCGGTGTGCTCGGGCGGGCTCTGGCCGGCGACCGCGCCGCCCACCACGTACAGGGCGAGGTTGAGCCGCCCCGGGCTGAGCCAGCCGTGCGCCCCGACGGCGCCGCTGTCCGCGCCGCCGGTCGCGAGCGAGCCGGACGCGACGAGCTCGGCGCCGGCCGGGACGCCGCGCAGCTCGGTGCCCTGCGGGACGACGCCGATCGAGAGCTGGATCGCGTCGGCGTTGCTCGCCGGGAACGAGCGCTGGTAGCTCGTCCCGACGCTGATCGCGCGCAGGCTCTGTCCGGAGCCCTGCGGATAGCTCGAGCCGACCGGCGACAGGTTCGGCGTGTCCGGCCCCTCGGGCCCGGCGCCCGGACCGGCGGGCGGCGCCGCGGCCCGGGCGGCCTCGGACGCGAAGCCGGCGAGCTCGGCGGTGAGCGCCTCCGCCACCCGCGGACCGGGCGCATCGTCCGGCGCATCGTCCGGCGCCGGCGCATCGTCCGGCGCATCGTCCGGCGCCGGCGCCGTCCAGCACGCCTCGGTGTCCTGGAGCGAGACCATGGTGCAATCGACGAGCACGCCGGTATGGAATCACGTCGGCGCTGCTGGAGCCACGCCCGCGGCCTCCTCGCGCGCGAACCAGGCCGGCCACGCGGGATCGTAGTCGGCGATCACGATCTCCATCGGGACGGATGGCGGTCGCACGCGTCGCGGCCGCGGCTGCTGATTCTCACGAAGATCCGGGCAGGCGAGCGTCTCGTTCATCGGAGCAGGCCGGTGCTAGCTGAGGCCATATGTCGGACCGTTCGTGCTAGCGTGTGCTTCATCCCTGTGTCGGGGGATAGCGAACACCTGAAGGGGCTCAGGCCCGTACCCGCGATTCCGTCGGAAACCGTCGATGAGCGCGCGGCGCGGCGCCGTTTCGAGGAGGAGATCGCGACGCACCTGCCCGCCCTCCGGGCGTGCGCGGCCCGGCTCTGTCGCAGGCACCACGACGCGGACGATCTCGTCCAGGATGCGCTGCTGCGCGCGTTCCGCACCCGGAGCCAGGTGCACGATCCGGCGCGGATCCGCGCCTGGCTGCTGACGATCGTCACCAACACGTTCATCGATCTGACGCGCAAGCACCGCAGGCGGCCCGAGCACGTCAACCTCGTGGTCGAGGCGCCGGTGCCCGATCCGGCCGAGCCGGCGCCGTGGGATCACGTGGAGCCCGAGGACGTGCTCCGGGCGATCGAGCAGCTGCCCGACGACGTGCGCGAGACGTACCGGAAGTTCGCGGTCGAGGGCATGGACTACATCGCGATCGCCGAGGCGCAGCAGATCCCCCGGGCGACGGTGGGGAGCCGGATCTTCCGCGCGCGCAAGCGGCTGCGGGCCTTGCTCGCGGCAGCGCCGGAGGCCGGCAAGGGATCGGGGAAGACACCGCAATGAGCGTTCACGGCCGGACCACGGAGTACCTCGACGGCGCGCTCGATGCCGACGAGGAGCCCGCGTTCCTCGACCATGTCGGAGGGTGTGTGGAGTGCCAGCGCGAGCTGCACGCCGAGGTGCAGCTCCGCGATCGGGAGGACGCGCTGCGCAGCGTCACGGACGCGGTGCCGCCCGATCCGCACGGGCGGAGCGGCGAGTACCTCGACGGCGCGCTCGGCGACGAGGCCGCGGCCGCGTTCCTCGATCACGTCGCCGGGTGCGGGGAGTGCCAGCGCGAGCTGCACGCCGAGGTGCAGCTCCGCGATCGAGAGGACGCGCTGCGCGCGGCCGCGGCGACGCCGCGTCCGGAGCCGGTGGCGCCGCACCCGGAGCCGGCGGTTCCGCGCGGCGAGCCGGCGCCACGCGCGCGAGCGGCGGGCGGCGACGTCGTGCCGCTCGAGAGCGCGCGCAGGCGCCGGGTCGGGTGGGCCGCCGGGGCGGCGGTGCTCCTCGCCGCGGCGGGAATCACGCTGCTGATCCGGAGCCGGCCGGCGTCGACGCCGAGCGAGCCGGTCGCGCTGGCGCTCGGGCCGAGCCGCTCGATCGAGATCCGTCTGTCGTACGGGGACGCGGCCCGGCACAGGCCGTACGACACGATGCGCGGCAGCGCCAGCCCGGGGGAGCCGATCGGGTACCAGGCGATCGCCGCCTTCGAACGCGACGGGGACTGCCACGGCCTGGCGACCGCGGAGGTGCTGTCCCGGGCGCTGGACCGCGCCGACGCGCATTACCAGCGGTGCTCCACCAGCCCGGACCTCGAGGCCGATCGCGCCGGGCTCGCGGTGCTGCGGGGGCAGCCCGACGCGGCGCTCGAGCTGACCGAGGGCGTGCTGGCCGCCGTCCCGGGTCACGCGGTGGCGCTGTGGAACCGCGCGCTCGCGCTGCGCGACCTCCGGCTCGAGCTCTCGGCCGCCGCGGCGTTCGAGCGCGTGGCCGAGCTCGAGCGGTCGCGCGAGCCCGGCTGGGCCCAGGAGGCGAGCGATCGCGCCCGGGCCCTGCGCGCCGCGATCGAGCCGATCCGGACCGCGCACGACGAGGTCGTGCGGCTGGGGCTCGACATGCTCCGCGGCGGCCCTCCGCTCCCGGGCGACCTGGCGCGCCGGGTGCCGTGGCGCTCGCGCGTCATGCTCCACGATGCGATCCGCACCGCGACCACGGGCGAGCGGCTCGACGAGCTCGCCCCGCTCGCCGCCACGCTCGAGGGGCTCGCCGGCACCGGCCTGTCGCGCTACCTCGCGCAGGCCCGGGCGGGGTTGTCGCCGGCGCGTACGGCCGCGGCCGCTGACTACCTGAAGATCCGGGATGGCCAGGGCGCGATCGACGATCACACCTGGGCGAGCTGGCTCGCGCTCGCCGCGCGCGCGCGCGCCGACGATCTGATCCTCGGGGCCCGGATCGCGACCGGTCGCCTCGACGGCGCTCCCTCGGCCGAGCAGCTCGCGGCCGCCACGCGGGATCCATGGTTCGAGCTCGCCGTGCAGCTCGGACGCGCCAAGGCCGCATCGCAGGCGGGGCGGATCGAGGACGGCGCCGCGCGCCTGGCCGCGATCCGGGCGCAGTGCCCGCCCGCGGCGTCCTCGTACCGGTGCCTCCAGCTGGAGGTGGAGCTCGCCAGGCTCGCGCTCGATCGCCATCAGCCGCCGGAGGCCCGGCAGCACGCGCTGGCCGCGGCCGCGACGGCGCGCCAGCTCGCCGAGTGGCCGCAGTATGGTCAGGCGCTGACGCTCGCCGGCGACGCCGAGCGGTTCGGCGGGCGGTTCGCGTCCGCGCGCGCTTACTACGAGGAGTCCGGCCTCGCGCGCGGGCTGTGCGGCGCGCGCAACGCGGCGTTCACGATCGCGGAGATGCTGTTCCAGGGCCACAGGATCGCGCAGGCGCAGCAGCTCGTCGCGGGGGCTCCCGCGTGCGACGAGGCGCCCAGCGGCGTCGAGCTGACCACGCTCGTCCGGCTCCTGCGCACCGGCCACGCGGTGCTCGACCGCGCGGCGGTGGCCGCGGAGATCGCCCGGGCGCGGAGCGCGCCCGACTTCAGGCGCGACACCGCGTATCTCGATTACCTCGCCGAGTGGGCCGCGCTCGACGGCGATCCGGCGGCCCGCGAGCGGCTCGGGCGCGTCATGGAGCTCGCGCGCGGCGTCGAGGGCTCGATCCGCGAGAAGACGATCATCGCGGTCCACAGCGCCCTGTTCGCCGACGCCGGCCGGCGCGGGGCGTGGGCCGAGGCGCTCGCCGTCGCGGCGCGGGCGCATGGCGTCGCGCTGCCGCCGCGGTGCGTGCTCGCGTTCGGCGCCGATGACTTCCGCTTCGCCGCGGTCGCGATCGGATCGGACGGCGCGCTCGGCGCCGGCGATTACGAGCGGGATCTCGTGCGCCCCGCCGAGTGGCTGGCGCCCGCGCCGATGCGGCGCCAGCTCGACGGCTGCGACGAGGTCTCGGTGCTCGCGCTGTCGCCGTGGCTCGGGATCGGGCCGGTGCTCGATCCGCAGACGCCGTGGCACTACGTCCTCGGTCCGGCGCGGCCGCCCGCCTCCGGGCCGCGCCGCCACGTCGTGATCGCCGATCCGGCCACGCCGCCCGAGGCAGCGCTCGCGCCCCTGGCGCCGCGGACCTGGCCGGCGTCGGCTGGGCTCGAGCTGGTCACGGGGCCGGCGGCGACGCCCGAGCGGGCGCTCGCCGCGATGTCGGATGCGACGCTGATCGAGATCCACAGCCACGCGACGTGGCTGGATCGGCTCGATGCCCCGGTGCTGGCGCTGTCGCGCGGCGCCGATGGCTGGTCCCTCGGCGCCGACAAGATCCGCGCCGCCCGGCTGACCGGCGCGCCCGTCGTGGTGCTCGCGGACTGCGCGGGAGGCGCGGCCGCTCGCTACGAGCACGAGGCGTGGGGGCTGCCGCTGGCCTTCCGCACCGCGGGCGCGAGCGCGGTGATCGCCTCGCTGGCCCCGATCCCGGACCGCGACGCCGCGTCGTTCTTCGAGGCCGTGACCGCCGAGCTCGCCAGCGGCGCGAGCCCGGCGGTGGCGGTGGCGCGTGTCCGCGCGCAGCGGATGCAGCGTGATCCGACGTCGTGGACGCGCAGCGTGGTCGTGTTTCAGTGACTCTCTGACCTGAGCTTCAGGTCAGTGACGAGCAATTTCCGCGTGCGCGCGCACAGAAATGACAGCCATCGCGAAGGCTCGCGTCGATTTTCGGCGGTAGCTCGCGATTCGCGCCGAAAAGATGGACCTCCTCCGTCGTCATGAAGGCAGCGAATGGTGCAGTCTCGGTCGGCTGGCCGACTGCATGTCCGATCAGCCTCATTCAGGAGGGGGGATTCATGGCGCTCTTCATTCCGACGGCAGGAGATCTTTCACGGCACTCGAGGACGGTGGCGAAGCGCCGGAAGGGCGCGGGGGCGCTCCTCTCCGGTGAAGGTGACGAGGGCACGGCGACCGGCACCGGCGACGACGAGGTCCGGCCTGGGAGCGGCGACGCGTTGCCCTCCGAGGGAGGCGTCGAGCTCAACGCGGTCCCCTCCAATCCGGGCGGCGGCGGCCAGCCGGGTTGATCCGGTGTGTGTCCGGGGCGCGTCCTCGGATCGCACCGGCCTTGGATCGCGCGATCGGCCCGCGCCGGCGCGATCAGAAGCGGCCGTGGATCACCAGCGAGCGACCTGAAATCGCGATCGCGGCGGTCCGTGAGCGATCGGGCCGCGTGACGTAGCGGATCACGCCGCCGGTCACCAGGGCGGCGCCGAGGCCGAGCCCGACGGCGCCGATCCGCCGCTGCAGCGTCGCGGTGTCGAGCAGGTCGATGAAGTCCTCGCGCCGGGTGGCCTCGCCGGCCGCGTCCCGGTTCTGGCTCGATCGCACGAGGAGCCCGGCGCCGATGCCGAGCGACACGGCGCCGCCGATCACCAGCGCGCCGCCGACCGGATCGGCGTACCACGCGCGGGGCTGCCGGCCCTCCGGCGCGGGAACCGGCTTGATCCGGTCCGGCGGCGGCTCCGGCAGCGGCGACTCCGCCTCGGTCACCGGCTCCGGCGAGCGCACCTCCTCGCAGCGCGAGATCCCGCTCTGCGCCGCGGCGGTCTGCGCCTCGTTGGGCTCGGTCGCGAGGTATCGCCGGTAGAGAGCGATCGCCTCGGAGCAACGGTTGCCCAGGCGCAGCGACTGCGCCCACGCATAGAGCACCGCCGGCTGCGGATCGATCTTGTAGGCGAACTCGAACTCTCGAGCCGCCTTCTCGTAATCGCCCGCGCTGTACGCGGCGACCCCGGCGTCGAGGAACGGCTTGGCGGCGGGGCGGGTCTCGGGCCGTTCGTCCGCCCGCGCCGCGGTTCCCGACGCCACCAGGACCGCGGCGATCCAGCCAAGGGTCGCGCGGGTCATGACGGCGGGAAGAGGGCGTCCGGATCGAACGGCTTGGGGTCCGATCTGGGCTCGGGCCTGGGCTCCGGCCTGGGAGCGACGGGCCGTCCGCTCGCGGGCTCGCTCGACTTCGGTCGAGGAGGCGGCGCCTTCCTGGGCGGCTCGGCCTTCCGGGGCGGCTCGGGCCTTCGCGCGGCCTTCCGGGGCGGCTCGGCGGGCGATGGCGGGGCCGGGTCCATCTCGATCGGGGCCGCATTCGCATCCGTCTCCGGAGCGGCGGCAGCCGCGGCCGCGGTCGGGGCCGGCGGGCTTGCCTCCGTCGAGCGCGCCCGCCTGGGCTCGACCGGGGCGGCGGCGGGCGCCCGGGCCAGCCCGTCACCCGAGAACGCGATGACGAGGACCACGATGGCGAGCGCGACGGCGCCTGCGATCGCGAGCCACACGGGTCGCAGGCGGCGGGCCTCGCTCGCCGGCGGAGCCTCGGCCTGCGGCTCGGGGACCGGCGCCAGCAGGGTCGGCTGCAGGGCGGTCCGGAGCTCGACGGTCACGGGTGTCGGGGCCACGAGCCGCTGGGGCGGCGCGGGTGCGGGCGGCGACAGCGCGGCCGCGGGCGACGGCAGCGACAGCGCGGCCGCGGGCAGCGGCGGCGGCGCGGCCGCGGGCGGCAGCGGCGGGGGCGCGGCCACGGGCGGTCGCGGCGCGACCGCGGCGGGCGGGGGCGGCGGGGGCGGGGCCCCGGACGGTCGCGCCACGACCGCGGGCGGCGGCGGCGCGATCGGATCGTCATCGTCGCGCTCGCGGGGCGCCGCGGGGAGCGCGTTGGTCACCGTCGGGCCCGCTTGCTGGGCGTCGTGCCACTGGCGGATCTCGTCGGTGAACAGCGCGTGCAGCGCGGTGCTGAGCGCGACCTTCGACTGCACGAGCCGGTGGTAGCGCGCGAGCTCCTCGAGGCTCAGCTCCAGGTCCTGCGCGGTCGCGTACCGGGCGTCCGGGTCGAGCGCCAGGGCCCGCTCGACGATCTGGGCCAGCTCCGGCGGACAATCGGCGCGCACCGCGGTCAGCGGCGGCGGCGCCTCGTGCATGATCCGATCGAGCACCGCCAGGTCGTTCGTGCCCTTGTGGAGCGCGCGGTCCGCGATCATCTCCCACAGCACCACGCCGAGCGAGAACACGTCGCTCCGCCGATCGAGCCGCAGGCCCCGCGCCTGCTCCGGCGACATGTACGAGATCTTGCCCTTGAGCGTCCCGGTCTGCGTGCGCAGCGAGTTGCTCGCGGCCTTCGCGATCCCGAAGTCGACCAGCTTGGGCACGCCGTCGTACGAGACGATGATGTTCGAGGGCGATACATCCCGGTGGACGATGTGGAGGCGGGCCCCATCCGCCCCGCGGCGCTCGTGGGCGTAGTGCAGGGCCGACGCCACGTCGCGCGCGATCAGCACGGCGTGCTCGATCGCCAGCGGCTGCCCCGCGCGCCTGCAGCGCTTGAGGATCGCGTGGACGTCGGGGCCGTGCACGTACTCCATCGTGAAGAAGTAGCTGCCGTCGAGCGTGCCCATGTCGTAGACGTGGGCGATGTGGGGATGATCGAGCGTCGCGACGAGCTTGGCCTCGTCGAGGAACGACCGCACGAGCTTCGGATCCTCGGCGTGGTGCGGCAGGATCCGCTTGAGCACCACGATCTTCTCGAAGCCCTCGGGGCCCACGGCCCGCGCCAGGAACAGCTGGGCCATCCCGCCCTGGGCGAGCGTCCGGATGATCTCGTACGAGCCCAGCCGCGTCGTGATCACGCCGTGCGGGCCCGGGTGCTCGATCACGCGGCGAGTATACCGCGGGTTCTGTACAATCGACGCGTGCATGCGGCCCCGGCCCTGACCGCGATGATGGCGTTGCTCGCGCTCGCCGCGTGCCGGATCCACGACACGTTCTCGTGCACGCTCGACGAGCAATGCGCGCCGGGGGGCCGGTGCGAGCCGGTCGGATCGTGCAGCTTCCCCGACTCCGCGTGCGCGGGCGGGTGGCGCTACGACGACTACGCGGACGGCGACCGCGCGGGGCAGTGCGTCACCGTTGACGGCTGCCCCGCGAGCTACACCGCGACCGTCCCGGGGCTGACCTCCCGCTATCGCCCGGTCGGCCAGCTGACGCCCTGGCTCGCCGCGCAGAACGACTGCGCGGACGACGGCGCGGGGACGCACCTGGTCGTCATCGGGAGCAACGCCGAGCGGCTCGGCGTCCAGGCGCTGATCGACGACGACGCCTGGATCGGCCTCTCGGATCGGGTGACCGAGGGGAGCTTCCGCTGGGTCACCGGCGCGGCGCTGTCGTACACCGCGTGGGGGATCGGGCAGCCCGGCGACACCGACGGCAGCCAGGACTGCGCCTACCAGAAGCACAAGACGCAGGACTGGCACGACCACGCCTGCGAGGAGCTGCTGCTCTACCTCTGCGAGTGCGACGGCGTCGCGTCCGATCCGGCCACCTACTGACCCGGCGCATGTCGTACGAGACCAAGCTGACCTCCGCCGACACGCTGGCCGCCGCGGGCCGCGAGCGCGCCGCGCGCACCGCGCCGCGCGCGGTGCTGGTGGTCTACGGCGAGGACGCCACGACGCGGGTCGTCGAGGTCCCCGACGGCGCCGAGCTCACGTTCGGGCGGTCGCGCAACGCGACCGTGCACATCGAGTCCGACCGCGTGTCGCGCATCCACACCAAGGTCACGCGCCGCGGCGCCGCGCTCGCGGTGGAGGACGCCGGCAGCCGCAACGGGACGTGGGTCAACGGCGCCCAGGTCTCCGGCTCGCAGGTCCTGGCCTCCGGCGACGAGATCGTCGTCGGTCCGGCGACGATCGTCGTCGGCGTCACGACCCGCGTCGACGAGCAGCGGCGCATCCACTCGGGGAGCTGGCTCGAGGAGCGGCTCGCGGCCGAGGTCGATCGCGGCCTCCGCTACCACCGCGTGTTCACCCTGCTGATGGTGCGGATCCAGGGCGCCGCGCCCGAGGTCGAGGCGGCGCTCGAGCGGCTGTCCACGAAGCTGCGCCCGATGGATCTGGTCGCCGAGTACGCGCCGTCCGAGCTCGCGATCGTCCTGCCCGAGCTCGACGCCGGCACCGTCGACGACACCGCCCGCACCCTGGTCGCGGCGGCGCGCAAGGTCGGCGCCGAGGACGCGCCGGTCTCGGTGACCGCCGGGCTCGCCGCGTTCCCCGCCCACGGGACGACGATGGGCGCGCTGATCTCGCGGGCGCGGGCGGCGGTCTCGTCCGCGCGCGGCCGGAGGGCCGGGGTGATCAACACGCCGCCCGACGAGGCCCCGGGCGGCGCCGACGTCATCGCCGAGGATCCGCAGATGCGGCGGGTCTTCGAGCTCGTCCAGAAGGTCGCCGATCACCCGATCACGGTGCTCGTGTGCGGCGAGACCGGCGTCGGCAAGGAGGTCGTGGCCGCGGCGCTCCACCGCGCGAGCCGGCGCCGCGCGCGGCCGCTGCTCCGCGTCAACTGCGCGTCGCTGCCGGAGGGGCTGCTCGAGAGCGCGCTGTTCGGTCACGAGAAGGGCGCGTTCACGGGCGCCGATCGACAGGCGCAGGGCTACTTCGAGGCCGCCCACGGCGGCACGCTGTTCCTCGACGAGATCGGCGAGATCTCGCTGGGCACGCAGGCCAAGCTCCTGCGCGTTCTCGAGGAGCGCCGCTTCACGCGGGTCGGCGGCACCGCGGAGATCGAGGTTGACGTGCGCGTGGTGTGCGCGACCAACCGCGACCTCGAGACGGAGACCCGCAAGAACCGGTTTCGCATGGACCTGTTCTTCCGGATCAGCGCGTTCACGATCCTGATCCCGCCGCTGCGCGATCGCCGCGGCGAGATCGTGCGGCTCGCGCGGCTGTTCGTCCGGCAGGCGAGCGGGGGTCGCCTGCCGCCCGCGCTGACGGGCGCCGCCGAGGACGCGCTCCAGCGCTACCCGTGGCCCGGCAACGTGCGCGAGCTCCGCAACGCGATCGAGCGCGCCATGGTCATCCACACCGGCGACACGATCGAGCTCGAGGATCTCCCCGATCAGATCCGCGAGGGGGCGGCGATCCAGATCGACGCCGGCGGCTCGATCGACATCCGCGATCACGTGGCCACGCTCGAGCGCCGGGCGATCGACGCCGCGCTCGCGGCCTGCAACGGCAACCAGA
>Ga0134123_10002495_pt1 | contig 12065 bp, 10 predicted proteins | sample KB303_FD_96460 | JGI IMG/M metagenome (GOLD analysis project Ga0134123, IMG submission 96460) | Terrestrial soil microbial communities without Nitrogen fertilizer from Kellogg Biological Station, Michigan, USA - KB3-0-3 | ecosystem: Environmental > Terrestrial > Soil > Unclassified ...
GATCCTCAAGACATTCAGCCGGTAATCGTTGCCGCAGGCAAAGGCTCACGCGCAGCAGAGTCGGGACTCAATGTGCCGAAACCAGTCGCGATCGTTGGCGAACAGCCGGCGATTGTTCACGTGCTGCGCAGTATTCGTGAAGGCTTGGGAGCGACGCGAACGCCCGTGGTGATCGTATCGCCGGATACCGAAGCTGCCATTCGCGAAGCTCTTCGCGGAGAAGAGGTTGTCTTTGTCACGCAACAGCAGGCACTCGGAACCGGCGACGCTGTTTTGAATGCTCATGGCTTGCTGAGCGACTTCACGGGGATGTCGCTCGTCGTCTGGAGCACTCAACCCGTGATTCGTCCCAAGACGTATGCGCGCACCGCAAAGCTCGCGTGGCTGTTCGAGTCTTACGAGATGGTCCTGCCGACCGCTTTCGTCGCAGGTCCGTATGCGCCTCTCAAACGCAACGCTTCCGGGGCGATCGAATCGGCGGCTGAAACCCATTTGGAAAACGCCGAGACAGCGGAGTTTGGTGAAACAAACATCGGCCTGTTCCTGTTGAAGAACCAAACGATGTTTCAGGTATTGCTCGAATTGCGTAGCCGCTATTGGGATGAAGCGGCCGGACGTTACAACCGCAGTCGTGGCGAGTTGGGCTTTCCGAATGAGGTCATCAATGCGCTGGCCTCACGAAAGTTCGGTGTCTTCGCCAGTCCTTTCGCCGACGCGCGCGAAGAGCAAGGCATAAAACGCGCGGACGATCTGTCGCGCTGCGAGAGGTTCCTGGTCCAACTAAACGAAGAGTCCCTCGACTAAACGATGGCGACGACCGTGAACACGCGAAGCATCTCGAGACCCATCTCAAACCTGCGCTGGTGGATCGGGGGGCTGCTCTTCGCCTCTACCGTGATCAATTACATCGACCGGCAGACACTCTCGGTTCTCGCGCCGTACCTCAAGCAGCAATACGAATGGAACAACCAGGACTTCGCGATGATCGTGATCGCATTTCGGGTTGCGTATTCGGTTGGACAGACCGTGTCAGGCCGCTTGATCGATCGCATCGGCACGCGCAAGGGACTCACGATCACCGTCATCTGGTATTCCATCGCCGCGATGCTGACGTCGCTCGCCGGTGGCCTGCGCAGCTTCGCACTCTTTCGTTTCCTGCTCGGCGCGGGGGAATCTGCCAACTGGCCCGCGGCGACGAAAGCCGTGGCCGAGTGGTTTCCCAAGAAGGAACGAGGTTGGGCGGTCGCACTGTTTGACAGTGGTTCATCTATCGGCGGCGCCATTGCGCCGTTACTCGTCATCGGTTTGTACAAATACTTCGGCGGTTGGCGGCCGGCGTTCATTATCACGGGCACGCTCGGATTTTTGTGGCTGATCGCCTGGCGCATGCTCTATCACCCGCCGGAATCACACCCGCGAATCAGCGACGCGGAACGCGAAATGATCCTGCGCGATCGACAGGAGTTAATCGAACAGGACCAACGTCCTAATCACAAGACAAAGTGGCGCGACTTAATCAAACTCCCGCAAACGTGGGCTGTGATCGCGGCTCGTACAACGACGGATCCGGTCTGGTTTTTTATCACCGACTGGTTTGCGATCTATCTCTTAACGAAAGGAATCAATCCCGAGCAGGGACTGCTTGCGTTCTGGATTCCATTTGTGGCTGCCGATCTCGGCAACTTCTTCGGTGGCGGCATGTCGAGCTGGCTGATCCGTCGTGGCTGGCCGGTCATAAAAGCACGCAAGGCAGTGGTTATTTTTGGCGGGCTCGGAATGACTCTCCTGATCCCCACCGTTTTTACGTCGAGCCTCTTCGCGCTCGCAGGTTTGTTTGCGATCTCCACGTTCGCTTACGCGGCGTTCTCGACGATGGCCCTCGTGCTTCCGTCTGATCTTTACCGCAGCGAGTCAGTAGCAACTGTGAGCGGCATGAGCGGCACAGGCGCGGGACTCGGCACGATTGTTTCCACGTTTCTCATCGGCTACGTTTCCGATCGCTATTCTTTTGAACCGATCTTGATTACGGCAAGCTTTATTCCGTTCATCGGGATGATCCTGGTGCTGATTTTAATTCGTCCGAGAGACACTGCTTATGCGCAGACGTAGCTTTCTAAAAACGGGGGCCGCCGTCACCCTCGCGAGCGCTTTGCCGCGCGCGAACGCGCAGGAGGTTCCCACGCACAACTGGGAGGCGTACGATTTCGGCCCAGGGCCGCAGGTCACCGATCGCTTGAACCAGGGACCGTTTGGGATCGAGCAGGACGCCGGCTGGTACACGGTGCTTGTCACTTCTCAATCAACAAAACCGGTGACGAATTACGGTCTCGGTCTGATGGGTTACACCTGGGAAGAAGGCGGTCCTTCGCTCGCCGCGCGTGCCGGCTCGGAAACACTCGAACAGCACGTCGAGAAGATGGCGTCGCTCCCCTTCGTCGATGTGCTTTACATCCGCTGTGACTGGCGCGATGTGCAGACTGCGCCGGGCAAACTCAACCTGCATCCCGTGTTTGCGTTAACACTCGACGCCGCTAAACGTCACAACCTGCGAGTCGCGTTTCGCGTGCAAATGTCGAACACGGAAGGCCAACCCGGACGGCTTGCGCTACCTGATTTTCTGCAGAACCAAGTGCCGCTCGTGAAGATCGGAAAGACTTACGGCGCGAAAGAAGATTTCGTCGAGCCGCGCTATGACGATCCGAAGTTTCAAAGCGCTTTCAGAGAACTGAATGAACTTCTCGTCCGTGAGTTTGACGACAAGCCGCTGATGGAATTCGTCGACCTCATGATGTATGGGTTCTGGGGTGAAGGTCACACCAGCAATCTTCCGAATCCGTTTCCGGATTATCTGACCGCCGCAAAAACGTCTCTGGCGATGACGAAAGTTCAGCTCGATCTCTGGAAGAAAGTGCCGCTGGCAGTGAACACGCAGCCCGACATCAGCAGCGTCGGGAATCGCGAAGTTCAGGATCTTTGTGTGCGCTCCGGCTGCTGGCTGCGCTCGGACAGTATCGTGATTGAAGAACCGATTCAGATCGAAGAGCTCGCGAACCGGCCGCCGTGGCTGGCGACGATCATGGAAGATGGTTACTACCGGCAATACAAGGTCGACGCGAAGTATCTACCGGTTGACGAAGCCGGGATCAACATACTCGAAAACTGGATGCTCCATGCAGTCGATCTCGGTGCGAACTACTGGTCGCTCTGGACCGAGTCTGACAATCTGCGGCGTTACTACGAGCGTTACCCAAACGGCTTTGACACGTTGCGACGACGGCTCGGTTATCGCGTGCGCCCAGCATGGATCTGGCAACGAAAACGATACGGGACCGACGAGATCATCGTTGCTGTTTCAAACGATGGTATAGCGGGCGTTCCCGGCGTGCTGCGCTTGCACGTCGAGAGTGTCGACCCAAAAATTCAACTCAGCGGATCGCTCGACGCCGGTCATCCACACGCCGGCAAAATCAGGCAAGCCTCATTTCTCTTACCAAAGAACAGCGATGGTCTAACGTTGAGGATTCGGGCCGAGATCGAAACGAAAGGCGGCATTCGACGTCCGGTCGCCTGGGCCACGGCGCAACCCACGAATTCGGACGGGTCTATCAATGTTCAGTTACTGCGGCGCGATGATCCGAAATGGAGAAAGGGTGTTTAATCGCATCTCATGAGCTACTCGATCGGCGTAGATCTGGGCGGAACGAATATCAAGATCGTCGTGCTCTCGAACGACGGCAACGAGCTCGAGTATCTGACTTGTGATACCGCCGACGCGGCAGGTTCATGGGCCCAAACGATCAAACAGAATGTCGACGAGATCCAAAACCAGCGCGGCCAGTCACCTTGTCACATCGGGCTTGCGGCGCCCGGCCTTGCGGCGAGTGATGGTCGATCGATCGCTTACATGCAGGGCCGGTTAAAAGGTCTTCAGGGTTTCGTGTGGCAGGATTTTTTGGATTCGGCTGCCCCTGTCGTTGTACTGAATGATGCGCATGCAGCGTTGCTCGGCGAGGCGTGGCGGGGAGCGGCAAAAGGTTATCGTAATGTCATCCTTTTGACGCTCGGAACAGGTGTCGGAGGGGCTGTTCTTGTTGAAGGTCGTCTTATCAAAGGTCAGATCGGACGTGCCGGTCACCTCGGTCACGTAACGGTTTACTCCGATGGTAGTCCAGACATCGTCAACACGCCGGGAAGTCTCGAGCAGATGATCGGCAATTACAACATAGCCGAACGCTCGGGAGGTCGATTCTCCTCGACACGTTTGCTCGTCGAAGCACATCTTCGGGGCGACAAGGAAGCAACGACGGTTTGGCTTCGTTCGATCTTTCACCTGGCCGCAGCGATCGCTTCTTTCATAAATGCTTTTGATCCCGAGATCGTGATTGTCGGCGGCGGCATCGCTAAGGCAGGGCCGGCACTTTTCGATCCGCTTCGTAAAGAGTTGGATCGATTCGAGTGGCGGCCGTTGGGTCATACGGTACAAGTCGTACCCGCAGCTCTCGGTGAGAAGGCGGGCGCAATCGGCGCCGCGTACTACGGCATTGAGGAAGCCAAAGGCTGACTCCTCGCGCTGCAAAACACCGCCTTTCGTTTACTTTCGTTCGAAACTTCCACCGCCAGCGATGAAAAATGCTACGATTGGCCTCCCGATGCTGAACGTAGAACGTCGCACCAAGATCCTCGAGCTGCTGGAAAAGCAGGGCCAGGTCGCGGTCGTGGAGCTGAGCAAACGCTTCAAGACCTCAGAAGTAACGATCCGCAATGACCTGAAGGCGCTGCACGCGCGTGGCCTGATCCGGCGAGCGCACGGCGGCGCTGTTAAAGTTGCGACGGTCAGCATGGATCCCTCGCTCAAGGTCAAAGCCGAGTTGCACGCCGACGAGAAACGGCGCATCGGCGCGGCCGCTGCCGAAATGATCAACGACGGCGACTCCATTATTCTCGACTCCGGCACCACCACGCACCAGATCGCGCGACAGATCAAGCACAAGAAAGATCTGAAAGTCATCACCAACGGCCTCAACATCGCCATGGAGCTCTTCGGCGCTGACGACATCCAACTGATCTTTCTCGGCGGAGTCATCCGCCAGAATTCGTTATCATCCGTGGGACACTTCGCTGAAGACGTACTGGCCCAACTCTCAGCCGATAAAGTGTTCCTCGCGGTCGATGCGTGCGACTTGGAATTTGGCTTGAGCACGCCGAACCTTGAAGAGTCGCAGGTGAATCAGGCGATGGCGCGTATCGCGAGAGAAAAGATCCTCGTTGCGGACTCGAGCAAGTTTGGTAAACGAAGTCTCTCCCGAATCATTCCGCTCTCCGACATCGACGCGATCATCACGGATCGCGCGTTGCCGTTAGAGATGCAGAATGATTTGCGAGCCCTGGATCTTAAACTCGTGTTGGTATAGAACACACGTCAATGAATCGTGACATGCGAAACCACGCGGCTGATCGCGCCGTGAGGGCTGGGTTCGTCGGGTCGCAAGCCTTCGCGGAGGGACGCAAAAAGGCCCAACAACTGTCCGGCTAACACGAACAACGGTGGAAGATAAAGCTCAGAGACGTCTTCCGGCAGGCCGAAATCGAGCGTTTCTCCGAAGGAATTGGGACCATTCGGGGAAACAGCCAGGAACTTCTCGGTGAGCTTTTTGTCGCAAATCTCCCGAAGCAAATCCAGCTCGAAAGCTCGGCGTCGATGATCCGGGGACAGGAATCCGACAACGAGCGTATCGCGATCAATAGCCGACAATGGACCATGTCTTAATCCCAGGTACGACTCGGTCAAACCAATAACGCGGCCGCCCGTGAGCTCGAGCACTTTCAATCCTGACTCAATCGCGGCGCCTTTCAGCGGCCCCGTTCCCAGAAAACAAACGCGCGAAAACTCTTCGTCAACCAGTCGTTCGCAAAGACTCATTGCCGCTGGAAGAACGGTCGAGTGGCACGCCGCCAGGTTTTCGACGATCGAGCCGTACGTTGCAAGCGTTTGGTAATGCGCGAGTGCCTGGCCGACTATCACCATGTTTGAAAACGAACTGGTCATCGCCAAGCCGCGATCGTTGACTTCATCGTCCAGCACAAAGCTGAACACACCAGCGCGCTCGCCGAATCGCGCCATCTTGCCGTTTTGATTACACGTGATGATGAAGTGTTTGATGTGTGGAAACATCGCCAGCGCCTGCTCTAAAACAGCGACACCCTCCGAGCTGTCCCCCGATCGCGAAAACGAAATCCAGAGATAATCACTATCAGTGAGAACGTGATCTTCCATGTTCGTCAGCAGATCGGTACTCGGCACAGCCTGGACGTTGCAGTTCCACTCTTTTTGCAACAGTGCGCAGACTGACTTTCCAATGTAGTCTGAAGTACCGGCGCCCACGAGGAGCACGTTGAGCGGCCGGGATCGAGCCGCGCCCACGCCGGCACTCGTCAGAAACTCTTCGATGAGTCGCAAAGAGCGGATGACTCGCTGATAAGTCTGGCGCCACGTTTGCGGTTGCTGAAGAATTTCACGTAACGTGTGCACCAGACCCAGCGACTCGCGTTCCGCGAGCGAGAGCTCAACCAGGTTGGAATATTCCTTTTGCAATTCGCGTTGACGCTATATTAGAATCCAAAAGCATTCGAAAGCAATCAAAAGTTTGATCGATATTAGTTGAAAGCCGCTGGCTGGATCAAGATGAGTAGGTTAGAGCGACCTAAGATTCTCGCCATCGGTGAGTTGAATGTCGACATCGTAGCGACGGGTCTTCGGTCGGCGCCATTGATGGGTTCCGAGATCCTCGCGAAGAAATGTGAGCTGACCCTCGGTAGTGCTTCCGCGATCTTCGCTGCCGGGATGGCTAAGCTCGGTCACGAGGTTACGTTCTTCAGCCAGGTGGGCCGCGATCATTTCGGAGATTTCTGTCTCAGGGCGTTGAAGCAATCGGGAGTATCGACACGACACGTGATACGCAACGACAAGGAAACAACCGGAGTCACGATCGCTCTCAGCGGTAAACGCGATCGCGCTCTCGTTACGTATGCGGGAGCGGTCGCCACGTTCACGGCAGACTCGATCGATGAAACCGTGATGTCGAAACACGATCACCTTCACCTGACTTCTTACTATCTCCAGACCGCCTTGCGCCCTTCATTTCCCCGCTTGCTTCGACAAGCAAAAGCAGCGGGACTGACGACTTCCTTCGACCCGAATTCGGATCCCCGCGACAAGTGGGACCGCGACATCGATTCTGTTCTGAGCTTTACGGATGTGCTGTTTGTGAACGAACGCGAGGCGAAGAAGCTGACACGTTCGAACACGCTAAACCGCGCTTTGAAAATTCTCGGAGCAAAAGTTGATTGTGCAGTCGTCAAACGCGGAGCTCGCGGCGCGATGGCGATTCACAATGAAAAACGCTTCAAAGACACCGGCTTCAGAATCAAAGCCCTGGACACCACAGGCGCGGGCGACTCTTTCGATGCGGGGTTCCTGTCAGCCTACTTGCACAGAGCGCCAGTCGTGGAATGTTTACGAAGTGGAAACGCCTGTGGGGCTCTCTCTGCCATGAGCGTCGGGGGCACGGCTGGCCAACCAATGCAGGAGAAGCTACAGGAGTTTATGCGTGCCAACACAGTTGCGGAAAACTCCCAACGCAAGTGACTCGCGATGCCAAAGCTTTGTCCCAGTCGTCCCTTGCTCGCCGCGGCAACGCGCGCAGGCAAAGCTGTTGCAGCACTAAACTTCTACAACGCGGAAACCTTGATTGCGCACGTGCGTGCGGCAAAAGCGACCAATGAGTCGATCATCTTGCAAACAACTGAGTCAACTATCAACTATCTTGGCTTGGAAATGATCGTCGGAATGGCCACTGTCGCAGCCGATCAACTTCAACAACCGGTCGCACTCCACTTGGACCATGGCGGCAGTTACGAATTAGCAGCGCGCTGCATTGAAAACGGATATACCTCCGTGATGATCGACGGCTCCAAAATGTCTTTTGCCGATAACTGTGCGCTGACGCGGCGCGTGGTCGAGCTCGCGCATTCCGCCGGTGTGTCGGTTGAAGGAGAGTTGGGCCACGTGGGCCAAAACAATGATCCCGCAGCAGCAGCGACACGATTTCTGACCGAAGCAAGAGACGCTGCACGGTTCGTGAATGAGACAAACGTTGACGCGCTTGCCGTGGCGATCGGAACTGCGCACGGATTCTACAAAGGAGAAGTCGAACTCGACTTCGACCGCCTGCAGGAAATCCACGCCGCCATTCCAAACACACCCCTCGTGCTTCATGGCGGGTCAGGCGTTTCGGCTGATCTGCTACAAGAGTCCATCGCATGCGGTATTCGCAAGGTGAACTTCGGAACCGAGCTGAAGAACGCATTCACCAGGGCCATAAAGCGTTCGCTGTCGTCCAGTGACGACATTGATCTGAGACGAACTTTTGCCCCGGCGATTGCCGCCGTGGAAGAAATATCACGATCTAAAATCCGGATATGCTCTCGCGTCACTTACGAAAGGCAGACGTCTAACTCATGACAAACTTCAACTGGTTGCTGGACGGCAGCATCGTCGGTTTGTACTTGCTGGTGACGATGGTCGCGGGATTGATGGTCAGAAAGTATGTGGGGAAGGTCGAGCACTTTCTGGTTGCGGGACGCGAGATGGACGTCTATCTCGGAATCGCCTCACTCGCAGCCACGGAGTTTGGCATCGTCACCTGCATGTACACCGCACAGAACGGGTACGAGAAAGGATTTGCGGGCGCGACACCCGGCATCCTGATGGCCCTCGCGATGGCGGGAGTCGGCCTGACTGGTTTCGTAATCAAACCGTTGCGCGATTCCGGTGTCATGACGATTCCGGAGTTGCTCGAAAAGCAGTTTGGCCAACGCATTCGCTGGGCTGCCGGAGTCGTGATCGTGCTCGGCGGACTTCTCAACATGGGTGTGTTTCTCAGAACAGGCGGCCAGTTTCTAGTGCTGGTAGCAGGATTAGACGTGCGCTATCTCGAGATCATGATGACGGCGCTGCTCGTAGGCGTAGCGGTCTACACGATCCTGGGCGGCATGTTGTCAGTGCTGGTTACTGACTTCCTGCAATTCGTCGTCATGAGCGCCGGGCTGATACTCGTGACGATCCTGATCCTCATGAACGTCGGTTGGGAAAAACTCGTCAGCACAGTGGACACGAGTTACGGAGCCGGTGGTTTCAATCCGTTTGTGAATCCCACGATGGGCTGGCAATACGTTTTATTCAACCTGATGCTGAACACAGCCGCCGTCCTCACCTGGCAAACGACGATCGCTCGCGTATTGGCCGCGAAGGACACCAACACAGGCCGCAAGATCTACACCCGAACCGCTTTTTTCTTTGTGTGTCGTTTTCTGATTCCCGGCATCTGGGGCATCGCGGCGCTGGCCACGCTTGGTCCAGTCGCAAACACACTCGAAGCAATGCCACAATACCTGAGCACCGCCGTGCCGGCCGGACTGATGGGAGTGCTCATCGCTGCGATGTTGGCGGCTGACATGTCGACTGACTCGTCGTACATGCTGACGTGGTGCAGCGTGATCTACAACGACATCCTCGCGCCGTTTCGCAAACGGCCGTGGTCCGAGCGCAAAGGTTTGTTCTGGAACCGCACGATCATCGCGCTGATCGGCATCTTCCTGCTGGTCTACGGACTCTGGTATCCGCTCAAAGGCGATCTTTGGACCTACCTCGGCGTGACCGGAACGATCTATCTCGCAAGTATCTCGGTACTGCTCATCGCGTGCTGTTATTGGCGTCGCGCAAATAGTTGGGGCGCCGGCGCTTCGATCATCGTGAGCGCGGCTATTCCGATCGCGTATCTCGTGATGGAACAAGTGCCGTCGACTGCGGAACTCGCGAAATCCATTGGTCCATACTATTCAGGGATCGCCACGTATCTATTGTCAGGAGCAGCAATGGTCATCGGCTCGACGCTAAAACCCCGCGCAGAAGGGAGACCGGCTCATGCCTAATCACTGGTTCTGGGGTGCGCTTACGATCGCCTGTGTGATCTGGTACTCGACGATAACGATCTATGTCGCCATCAAAGGCGCACGTGACATCAAGAACATGCTGGCGCGTCTCGACTCCGTACGAGAAAGAGACGCGGAGAAGTCGTAAGTCAGAGATCAAACTGCTGGAGGCCGGTTATGCTTGTCTGCATCAGTGCAAATCCCGCCATCGATCGCCGGTTGCGACTGGACAAACTCGCAGTCGGACAAATCAACCGCGCCTCGTCCGCCGAACCTTTTCCCGGTGGGAAAGCAGCGCACGTGGCGCTGGTGGCGAAGACGCTTGGTCTCGACGTGATGTGGGTGGGATTTCTTGGTGGCGCTACAGGCGAGCAGTGTGAAGCGGGTTTGACTGAGTTCGGAGTTCCCTTGACTGTCATCCGCACGCAGAGTGAAACGCGTGCGAATCTTGAGATCATTTCCGCCGACGGACGCGTTACGGAGATCCTCGAGCGCGGCGGAGCTGTGACGGAAGGTGAAGTTGAACGGCTCATCGCAACGTGTCGCGATCTTTTTGCGGAAACCGAACCCGGTACGCAGGTCGCCATGTCCGGCAGTTTGCCACCGGGCGCGCCTGCAGATCTTTATGCGGAGTTGACCCGGTTGGCCCATGAATATGATTGCCGAACTCTGCTCGATACGAGTGGCGACACACTGCGGCAGTCGCTCATCGCAGCACCCGACTTCGTAAAACCAAACCGGAATGAAGCGTCGGATTTCGCGGGCTATTCTATTAACAACGCGAGTACGGCCCTCGAAGTGACCCCACTGTTTTTCAACGCCGGCGCGAAGAGCGTCGCGATCTCGCTCGGAGCTGATGGAATGATTTGGCAACGCGCAGCGTCGGGTGATGCCTTTGTCGCCGAGTCTTTGCCGCTCAAAGATTGCTCCCCTGTCGGCTGCGGCGACGCGGCTCTCGCCGGATTTGCGGTGGCCCACGAACGTGGGTTGACCGATGAAGAGACGCTGCGTTTGGCAACGGCTTGCGGTTCCGCAAACTGCATTGCCGACGCGCCCGGTCGAGTTGATGCTGCTGAGGTTGAGCGCCTCGCGGTGGAAGTTACCGTGCGGCGAGTTGTAGCTTGCGAGCCGGAACGTCGTGTCGCCATGGAGGCGCAATGATCCGAATCGCGCTTGCCGGCTGCGGTGAACACTCGCGAGCGAGCCATGCTGCTCCACTCGCGAGATTCGCAGCCGCGCATCCGAATGAAATCAAACTGGTGGCGGCGTGCGATCTCAATCAAGATCGAGCTTCCGAGTTCTGTAATTCTTTCGGCTTCGCTCAAGCGTACGAAGATCTCGACCAGATGTTGGAGGTCGAGAAACCCGATGCGTGCGTGAGTGTCATGCCGATCGAGAAGATCGGTGAGGTCGGCATCAAACTCCTGGAACGCAGGCTCCCCTGTGTAATTGAAAAACCGCTCGGGACGTCTTTGCCGGAGGTTGAGCGACTCGCTCGAGTGGCGCGCGAAACACAAACACCGCACATGATCTCGGTCAACCGACGCTTCATGCCCTATCTGAACCAGGCTCGTTCGGGGATGCAGCAACATGGACCACTGCGCTACGTGAGAGCATCGCAAGTTCGCCACCAACGAAGCGAGCGGGATTTCATTTGGTCGACGGCGATTCATGTTATCGATGCACTGCGATACATAGCAGGTGATGTCGAGAAGTTTGACGTGGCATTCTCGCGCGGAGAAACGACCGAGGCCACGTGGTATTTCATCTCGTTACGATTCGAGAACGGCGCGACCGGTCAAGTGGAGATCCTGCCAACGGCCGGCATGGTCGAAGAGTCGTACGAGTTATTCGGCGAGAATTATCGTGCGCGTGTGACTGCCGGCTCGGGCACGCAGCGTTCGCTCGAGTGTTGGGCAGACGGCGAGCGCGTGATCGCGTGGCACGCTACCGAAGACGAGCCTGAAGATCTTCGGAACGGCGCCTACCAGGAAGTAGAAGAGTTTGTCCGCGCTTTGCAAACCGGCAGCCGTCCCCAACCTTCGATTGACGACATCCTGCCTTCGGCACGAATC
>Ga0134123_10002496_pt1 | contig 12062 bp, 10 predicted proteins | sample KB303_FD_96460 | JGI IMG/M metagenome (GOLD analysis project Ga0134123, IMG submission 96460) | Terrestrial soil microbial communities without Nitrogen fertilizer from Kellogg Biological Station, Michigan, USA - KB3-0-3 | ecosystem: Environmental > Terrestrial > Soil > Unclassified ...
ACACCATCGGCCCGCCCGGCCCCATCACCCGCCGGCTGCAGACCGCGTTTTATACGGCGGCGCGCGGCCCGGGCGAGTCCCACCCCGAGTGGCTGACCTGGGTGTGATGGGGGGCTGCGGCCTGGTGAGCAGCCCTTTTTGGCGGCGCCTGATCCTCGCACCCAACCTCCCCCGCGCGGACGCGGGGGAGGAGCCGGCCGTTTGGCGCCCGCCAATCGATCACTCCGTCTCGAAGACGTCGATGGTGTGCGAGCTGCCGGAGCTGTGCACGCAGTAAAGGACGTTGCCGCCGGCGGTGAACGAGGTGCAGTTGGCGGTGTACTGCCAGGTCCCGTCGGGGAAGCGGCGGTAGACGTCGTTGCTGTTGACCGCCTTGGCGTAGAGGCGGTTGGAGGCCTCGAGGCGCTGGCCGCCGGTGCCGATCCAGTCCCAGTTGCTGCCGCCCCGGTTCCGGTAGAGCCCATCGCGGTTGGGCGATAGCCCATAGAGCGTGCCGAAGGCGTCGACGGCGAAGCCCGCGCCGGGGCTGCCGGTCCAGGACCAGCCGCTGCCGGTGTAGCGGTAGATGTCGCCGGCGCCGTTCTTGGCGAAGACCTGGTCTCCGCCGGCGTAAAGGGCGCCGAAAGGACCACCGAGGGGCGCGTCCCAGCCGCCGTTCCCGGCGCGCAGGCGGTAGATGGTGTTGGTGGCCCGCTGGTACATGGTGCCGAGATCGTCGACGACGATGGTGCCGGGGTCGGACCAGCCGATGTAGCTCCAGCCGCGGTCGACGTTGTTGCGGTACATGTGGCCGCTGCCGAAGCGCAGCGCGATGGTGTCGCCGCCGGCGAACACCTCGGACCCGGTACCGGCGCTGCCGAAGAGCGCGGCCCAGTCCCCCCCGCGCTGCCGCGAGTAGATCGTGTCCGCGACGTACATCAGCGAGCTCTGCCCGTGGCCGTCCACGGCCAGCGCCGGGGCGATGGCGCTGGAGTAGGTCCAGCTGCGGCTGACCGCCGGGGTGGAGACGTAGGCGGGATCGCGCACGCAGGCGCAGCTGGCCGCCTGGAAGCTGCTGGGCATGGGGAGCTGGCCGGCGGGGCAGGAGAAGCAACCGTTGTCGTAGGCGCGCATCAGGTTGTCGCGCAGGCAGGCGCCCACGATGTGCGGGATCTGCTTGAGCTCGCCGACCCCGTTGGCGGGCTCGCGATGGGTGTACTTGTGAACGTGCATCACCTCGTGCCACAGCACCGCCGCCACGTAGGCGCGCGAGTCCTGGTACCCGCGGGGGTTCGCGGTCCGGTTGTTGTAGGCGTTGACGGCGTCGTTGATGAAGAAGGGCGGGAGGAAGAACTCCTCGTCGGCGGCCCGGTCATCGGTCCAAAGCGGCCCGCCCTGCGGCTTGGGGATGTCGGTCCGGCAGGTGATGTGCAGGTTGTTGGGCGACAGCGACTCTGCCGCCACCCGGCGGGCATAGACCCGGCCGCGCTCGGCGGCGGTCATGCTGCTGGCCGCGAGCAGGTCCCAGTAGGGATCGCGGTACCCGTCGAGCTGGCAGCCCGGCTCGCCGGGCGGACAGTACGGCCCCCAGGGATAGGTGACCCCGTCGTGCGGCATGGTCACGGAGCCGACCCGCAGGATCTGGTCCAGGCACTGCCGGTAGGCCGGCGAATTCGCCGACACCCGGCCCTCGCGCAGCACCGCCGGCAGGATGGTGTTCTGGAAGGTGGCGAGGTTGGCGTTGCTGACGTGGGCCTCGGTGCAGAAGTTGGAGTACATGGGGTTGCCGCGCTCGACGATCACGCTCGGCCCCAGCAAGGCGCGCGTCTGGACGTCGACGGGGGCGGTCTCCTCGGGGGGCTGTTCGCAGCCCAAGAGGAGCCAGGCGCTCGCCAGCAGGATCGCGGTTGCAGTCTTCATGGTGGCCATCCTTTGTGCGGGGTGAAGGGGACGCTCGGGTCCCACTGCACCCCGCGGACCACCACCGTGACGGCGGAAAACCTCGGCCACGACCCTCGCTCCCGGGCCCGAGTCTCGTGACTGGACCGCGAATCACAGGGACCGAGACACGCCCGGCTGGACCTGCCCGTGCCCCGGGCGTACCATGACCGCATGCGGCAAACGTCGATCCCCCTGGCTGTTCTCCTGGTACTGCTGTCCGTTTCCTCGAGCGCCCGCGCCGAGTCCTACAACTGGCACCGGCCGGCCGGCTGGGCCGCGCTGGGGATGGCGGCCGTCGCCGGCGGCACCGGGTACTACTTTCTCGGCAAGGCCCAGGACCAGCGGCGGCTCTTCAATGAAGCTCCGCACTGTGGTGCCCTCCTGCCCGACCGGGGTGGCAGCGACTGCGCCTCCTTCGAGCACAAGGCCAACCGCGCGCGCACGATCGGCACCACGGGCCTGGTCCTGTCGGGAGCGTTGCTGGCGTCGTCGATCTATTTCTTCGTCACGGACCGCGATCCCGACGTCGATGGGGTCGCCCTCACCGTCGGCGATCGCCAGCTCGGCGTGCAGCTGTCAGCGCGTTTCTAATCATCACAAGGCGTGAACGGCACCGTGACGCTGGTGGGGGCCAGCCGCGAGATGGTCGTGCCGATCTCGCGGTAGGCGAACTCGATGAAGTGGCTGCCAGTGCCGAGGCTGTAGGTCTTCACGGCGCTGCCGTTGTCGGAGTCGTGGACCGGGACGCAGTTGGAGGTGGGGATGTTGTTCCACTTGGTCCAGACGCCCTGATCGACGCGCACCCAGAAGGAGTCGTTGTTCAGGTCGGGCGCGCCGACCGCGGCCCACACCTTGATGGTGGTGGGGCCGACGATGCGGAAGTCGTAGCGGGCGCGCCCGTGCGCCGGCACCACGTTGAGGCTCTCGGCGGTGCCGGACTGGGTGCCGATGCCGACGCCGGTGAAGAGCTTCATGGGCGAGACGAGGCTGAAGTTGTCGGGGAAGCGACGCTGGAGGAAGTCCTGCTCCGAGGCGCAGTCGAAGCCCGAGGCCGGGCTGCTGCCGGCGGTGCCCACGGCGATCACCTTGAAACAGCCGAAGTTCGGCTGGACGCTGGTGTGGCTGGTGAGGCCCGCGGCGATGACGTTGTCTTGGTCGTCGGTCAGCGTGTAGCTCTGCGCGCCCGGCACCTCCTGCCAGCTGATCAGCGCGCCCTGGGTGCTGGCCGACTCGGAGTTGGCGCTGAGGGTCGGGGTGATGGGCGGGCCGGTGAGGGTGGCGTTGGGATCGAAGCCGCTGTCGCTGGTGATGATCAGCTCGTCCAGCTTGGTGCCGTCCTCGCGGTAGGCGATCTTGAGGGTGTGGGTCCCGGTACCCAGGGTGAAGCTGGCCGGGTTGCTGGCGCCGTCGGCCTTCACGTGCACCCAGTGCCACGAGCTGCCGAGCGGGATCTCGTTCCACTTGATGGCCGAGCCGTTGTCCATCTTCAGCCAGAACGAGTCGTCGCCGTCGGTGGGAGCGATGACCCGGGCCCAGATGGTGAAGGTGGCCGAGGCGTCGGGGTTCTCGAAGCTGAGCGAAGTGACGCCCTCGGTGGCGGGCATCGAGGTCTTGCTGTCGTTGCCGGCGATGGCCTCGATGTAGCTGCCGTGCGAGGCGAGGTTGTCATCCTTGATCAGAAGCGGCGTGGTGATGCTGTTGCCGAACTCCGGACCGCCGCGGCCGTTCTCGGCCTCGAGGAAGATGGTGGTGGCCGTTGCCCGGCCTGCGATCGCGGCCAGGAAGATCACGCTCAGTCCGACGACGCTCGTCCTGCGAACCATGGGGCACCTCCCGCTGTCGTTGCTATTCGCTCCGTCCGTCTGACGACGCCCGCGACGCCGCGTCTCACGCTATTTGATGCGGGCATCGAGGGGGGCCCTGAAACGGTCACTCGAAATGATTCGATTTGGCCGGGCGGAGCGATCTCCGTCGGAGAACGAGGCCCGTGAAAACGTTCGCAAGAGGGGCGCCAGGACGCCTCGCCCTGCCCTGCCTTGAAGGAGGCGCGAGCTCGCGGCTAGGGTGCGGCTCATGACGAAGTGGCCTCGCGTCTCCGTCGGTGTCGTCGCGCTCTCGGTCCTCTCCCTCGCCTGCGCCGGCTCGGCCGGGCGGCACAACCCCGGCGGCAACACCGGGGGCGACGACGGCGAGAACACCGGCGGCTCGTCGAGCACCGGCGGCAAGTCCGGCGGCACCGGCGGCAAGGCATCGGGCACAGGCGGCTCCACCGGCGGTAGCACCGGCAGCACGGGCGGCAGCACCGGTTCCACGGGCGGCAGCACCGGCAGCACCGGCGGCTCGGGCCCGCCGCCGACGGGCCACCTCTTCGGCGCCCACTCGGGCACCTACCCGATGGGCAGCATCCGCCCCACCGGCTCGCAGGACTCGCTCGACGCCGCGGTGAAGGCCGCCTACGACAAGTGGAAGGCCGCCTACGTCACCAGCGGCTGCGGCGGCACCGTCGTCAAGAGCACCGGCGAGCCGAACCAGGTCACCTCCGCGCCGGCGCTGGGCCTGGGCATGATCATCACCGCCATGATGGCCGGCGCCGACGCCGACGCCCAGAAGCTGTTCGACGGAATGTTCGCCGTGGGCCGGAAGTACCCCAGCTACCTCAACCACGCCGGCCTGCTCTGCTACGCCGTGGTCGGCAGCGGGGCCACCTGCATGAACGCGAAGGAGTGCGACTCGACCACTGACGGCGATCTCGACTTCGGCTTCGCCCTCACCCTGGCCGCCGCCCAGTGGGGCAACGGCGGCGCGGTCAAGTACGGCGACGAGGCCGGCAAGACCATCCCCCAGATCAAGATGTTCGACTTCAGCGCGCTCAAGCTGCCCGTGCTTGGCGATTGGGCCACGCTGGCCGGCGAGCCGCCGCTGTGGAAGACCACCACCAAGCCGCCCTACTTCATGCTCGGCCACTTCCGCGTCTTCGGGAAGCAGACCAACGACACCTTCTGGATGGAGGTCACCGAGGCGGTGCAAGGCTCGATCGCCAGCAAGGCCAACGCCACGACCGGCCTGCTCCCGGTGATCTTGAAGAGCGGCACCATGCTGCCCGGCCCCGACGAGAAGGTCATCAGCGACACCAGCGCCGGCAGCTACTTCGGCGACGCGGGCGCCATTCCCCTCCGTCTGGCCGCCGATCTCATCGCGGGCAACGACATGCGCACACGCATGCTGCTGGCCAAGATCACCGCCTGGATCAAGATGGCCACCGGCGGCGACCCCAGCAAGATCGTCGACGGTTACCGGCTCGACGGCACGGCCTTCGGCCCCAAGGGCACCCCCGCCTTCGTGGGTCCCTTCGGCGCCGCGGCGGTCTTCGACTCGGCCAACCAGGCCTGGGTCGACGCCACCTGGAAGCTCCTGGTCGACGCCCCGGCAGCGGATCAGAACACCGACGGGATCCGCCTCCTCAGCATGCTGGTGATGTCCGGCAACTGGTGGAATCCGTAGCGACGCCGTACGCCGGGGATTCGGGGAGGAGAGAGAGGGATTCGAACCCTCGGTACCTCACGGTACACATGATTTCCAATCATGCGCCTTCGACCACTCGGCCATCTCTCCGGTTGTTCGGCGCACGCTCGCGGGCGGGCGGACGCCGCTGCTTCATCTTCGAGGAGAGAGTGGGAGTCGAACCCACGTTGGGCGTAAACCCAAACCTGATTTCGAATCAGGCGCCTTCGGCCACTCGGCCATCTCTCCGTGAGCCGGGATTCTTACCACCGAGGGGCGCCGGTCGTCGACACAAACTGAGGTGACAAGAGACCGGGCCCGGCCGCAACTCCCAGTCGTCCTCGGGGACCTACGTGAACCAGCAGTCAGCCACCAACCCCATGCTCCCCCACGGGGCCTGGGAGTTTCACGAGCACCTCGTCCCGCACAGCGACCCCAAGCCGCTGCGCATCTGGCTGGAAGTGGGCCAGAACGACAACGGCGCGGGATCGTCCGCGGGCGGCCTGCACAACTGGGTGCTGGCCAACCAGAACCTGGCCAAGGTGCTGGCCGCCAAGCACTACCACTACCGCTTCGAGTACGCGAAGGCGGCCGGGCACGTCGACGGCAAGGTGGTCGCCCAGACGTTGCCCGGGGCGCTGCTGTGGCTGTGGAGGGGCTACCCCATCCAGTGAGATGCCGCGGCTAGGCGGCCTTCTTCGCCTTGGCCGCGCGGCGGTCTTCCCGGTACTTCTTGATCTTCGCCTTGGGCACGTCCTTGTGCTTGGCGCAGACCATGCCGAACACCGGGGCCGCGGCGTTCTTGCAACCGGGCACCGGACACAGCTGCTTGGGCGCCTTCTTGCGAGCGACGGGCAGGCCCAGCCCGACGATGCCGTCCTTGCGCGGGCGGCCGGGACCGCGGCCGCTGCCGAGGCCCTCGAGGATGGCCGACTGGATGCGGGCGGCCGCCGCCTGCTCGACCACGCTGGCCAGCTGGCGCGCAAACGCCTCTGTCAGCGAGCTGATCGTGGCTTGAATGGATGTCGTACGTGCCATTTTCGTGTTTCCCCCTGAGTCGAGTAGCGCTGGATACACGAAATTGGGACGGCGGTCCATGCCCAACTAGCTCCGAATTTGCAATCCCGTGAAATCAGGGAGCGCCGCAAACGATGGGCGGCATCGTTTGACGCAATCGAGCTGCGGTCATTGCCGCGCGAGAAAACGGTCTTGAGTTCGACGCCGGCTTGGCGGTAGACAGGCCGACGCGGTCAAGCCCCGGCCGCTCAACGTCGTGCGTCTCGATTTGTCATCGCAGACCTGGCGCTGCGCCGGGCTGGAGGGAATCCAATGAAGCCGTCCAAGAACCACCGCCTCGTGTCGGCCGCCGCCTGCGTCCTGTTGCTGGGAGCGGCCACCTGCGGGTCCCCCCAGCGCGGCGGCAAGGGCGGTGGGACCGGCGGCGCGGACGAGACCGGCGGCTCGAGCGGCGAGACCGGCGGCAAGGGCGGTGACGCCACCGGCGGCAAGGGCACCGGCGGCAGCACCGGCGGCGCCACGGGCGACACCGGCGGCAAGGGCGGCAGCACCGGAGGCGAGGGCGGCAGCACCGGCGGCGCCGGCGGCATGGGCGGCACCGGGGGCAAGGGCGGCACCGGGGGCTCGATCGATGCGGGCGCCACCGGCGGCATGGGCGGCACCGGGGGCAAGGGCGGCACGGGCGGCTCCATCGACGCGGGCGCCACCGGCGGCATGGGCGGCACCGGCGGCATGGGCGGCACCGGCGGCTCCACTGGCGGCACGGGGGGCATGGCCGAGGCGGGCAAGCCCTGCAACACGCCCCCGGCCGCGACCCCGCCGGCGCTCAAGCGCACGACGACGATCACCGGGTTCGCCGGCCAGCCCGGTCAGGTGGTGGCGGTCCCCGGTGAGGTCAACGCCATGTACGTCATCGGCCACACCAACGGCAACGTCTACAACGTCATCGACGGCAAGGTGGCGGGGACGCTCTTGCACGTCAACGTGGCCACCAACGGCAACGGCCCCGAGCAGGGGCTGCTGTCGATGGCCTTCCACCCCAACTTCGCCCAGAACCACCTCTTCTACGTCTTCTACACGGCCGCGGGTGGCGGGGCGATCACCGTCGACGAGTTCGAGCGCATGACCCCGACGACGTCGATGTTCAAGCAGAACATCCACCGGCACGCGGGCTCGAACCAGTACCACAACGGCGGGACGATCTACTTCAGCCCCCGCGACACCAGGCCGCTGCTTTACCACTCGGTCGGCAACGCCCAGGACGAGGGCAACTCGGCCAGCCCCACCGACCTCAACGGCAAGCTCCTCCGGTACGACGTCAGCACCAAGATGGGCGTGCCGGCCACCGGCGCCAGCAGCTTCACCTTCGCCTACGGCCTGCGCAACCCCTACCGCATGAGCATCGACCGACTCACCGGCGACATCTGGATCGGCGACGTCGCCGACGGCCCGGGCGGCTCGATCTTCTTCATCTCCGGCACCAAGGGCGGCGTCACCAACTTCGGCTACGGCAACGGCAACGAGGTCGCCGGCGGCATCAGCGGCTTCCAGGACGGCAGCGCCGCCATCATCGGCGGCGTGGTCTACCGCGGCCACGCCATCCCCGCGCTGTGCGGGCGCTACTTCTTCGGCATGCACTCGAGCGGCGCCGTCCGCTCGCTGATCCAGAGCAACGGCCAGCGCCAGGGCGGCGTCGTCAACCACGCCAGCCTCAGCGTCCCCGGCCAGATCAGCTCGTTCGGCGAGGACGGCGAGGGCGAGATCTGGATGTCCAGCCGGAGCAACAACCAGATCTACAAGATCGAAGCCCAGTAACTCCTCCCTCCTCGCTTCGAAGTCGCGGCCGAGAGAGCGGGCGCCGGGCCTTCTCTTCGCTCGTGGTTTTTTTCTTCGAAGCGGGTGACCGAGGGAGTGGGTGTCGGTCCCGTGCTCAGACAGGTCCTCGCGCGCGGCACCGGATCTTGCTCGTCAGTCACCTCAGGCGCTGCGGAACTGCGCGCGGGCCCGACACCCACTCCCTCGGCCTCTCCGGTCGAAGCTGGTGGCCAGGAGGCGAACGGCGGCCCGGCGCCCGCTCTCTCTGCCGCTTGGTTCGGCGCTCGTCGCTCGGAGGCGAAACTGGAAAGGTGGAATCAGCTCCGCATTATTTCTTGCCGTCGAGACCGACTGGAGCCTGCATCCAGTGCAGGACCTCGGCGTAGGGGACGATGCGGACGGCGGCGTCGTAGGAGAGGGCGTAGTCGATGAACTCCTCGACGGCGGCGCGGCGGTCGGCGACCGAGGCGGCGGCGGTGGCGTTGGCGTCGGCGTTGAAGCGTGAGTACAGATCGGTGTGCCCGCCGAAGAGGAGCGGGGCGCGGTTGGCGGGCGAGGTGCCGCCCTTCATGCGGATGTCGAGGTTCGCCTTCATCACGTCGACGAACTGCTTGCGCGACATCTTCTTCGAGATCCACATGTTGTAGTCGAGGCCCGTGACGGCGGCGTAGCCGGTGGTGTCGAGCATCAATTCGTTGACCGGCATCTCCCACAGGCCGGGATAGTTGCCGGTGGGCCGGGTCTGGTAGGCGTGGGTGGCGTCCTTGCCGGCGTCCAGGGTGTAGGGCCAATCGAAGCCGCCCACGCCGTAGTAGTGCTCGATGCTGCTGTCGTAGCGGAACTTCTGCTCGACGATGGCCTCGAAGGTGGCCTCGGACTGCTGCAGGAAGGGGGTGCGGAAGCCAACGATCTGCGGGCGCGGCACGCCCAGGCTGACGAGATAGTCGTTGCAGGTCGACATCTCCTTGTTCCACAGGGCGCGATCGGGGTTCTGCTGGAGGGTGTCGGCGTGGGTGTCGGTGTGGTTGGCGGCCTCGTGCCCTTCCTTGTAGGCGCGCGCGTGCAGCGCCTTCAACGCGTCCGGGGTGATGCCCACGTGCGAGTTGATGAAGAAGGTGACCCGGGCGGGCGTGCCGTCGAAGGTGCAGTGGTTGCCGCTCCCTTTCGGGTTCACCTTCGACTTCATGAAGTCGAGGATCCACTGCATGCCGTCCTCGTAGGCGTTGTCGTCGAAGCCGATGCTGACGAGGAGCGGGACGTTGTTCAACGCCAGTCCAGCGGGCGGCGCGGTCGAGGGCGCAAGCTTGGTGAACCGGGCCGGCCCCCAGTTGCAGTCGTACGGCATGGCCGCCGGCCCGCCACCGCCCGCGCCACCGGTGCTGCCGCCCGCCCCGCCCGTGCCTCCCGTGCTACCGCCCGTCCCTCCGGTGCTGCCGCCCGCCCCGCCCGTGCTGCCGCCGGCGCCTCCGGAGGCGCCACCCTTGCCGCCGGGCCCGGCCCCTCCGGTCGAGCCCGCGGCGCCGCCGCTGCCACCCGATGCCCCACCGCTGCCGCCGCCGCGGCTCCCGCCCGTGGCTCCGCCCGTGGCGCGGCTGCCGCCGGTGGCGTCGCCGCCGCTGCCGCCGGTCTCCTCCGTCGAGCCAGGCCCTTGCTTCGGGGCCGCGCCGCAGCCGCCCAGCGCGAGGGCCAGCGCCAGCCAGAAATGAACCCTGGTTCGAGTCAAACGGATCCTCCGGTTCGCGGGGCGTCGAGCAGTCTACTGCGGATCGCTGCCCATTCCTCGTGTTAGCGTCGGCCTCACCGCGTGAGCGCCCCTCGCCGGCCCCCGTCTGGAGGTTCCGCACGATGTTGCGACGCTGGTCCTGCTGCCTGATCGCGGTCGCGCTCGCGGCCGGCTGCAAGGCTCCGGTCTCGCCGCGAATGAACATCCTCCCTCCCGAGGAGGGCGAGCCCGACGCCGGTGCGCCTTCCACCCCCAGGCCGGACGCGGCGACCAGCAAGCCCGACGCGGCCGCGCTGGCGAAGGACACCGCGCCCGATCTGGCCCCCGACGTGGCCCTGCCCCCCGACGCTGGCCCCATCGCCGCCAGCGGGGTGAAGGTGGGCCTGGTCGAGGCCTCGCAGGCGGTCTTCGTGAAGATCGGCGAGGGCGACAAAGTGGTGCCGACCCTCGACCGCAACGCCGCGCTGATCGAGAAGCGGGCCCTGTTCCTGCGCGTCCACGTGGTCACCGAGAGCGGCTGGATGGCGCGCCCGCTGCGCGCGGTGCTGACCCTGGCGGTGGCGGGCGAGGAGCAGACCCTCGAGGACACGCGCATGATCGCCGGCTCGTCGGACACCCAGAAGCTGGAGAGCAGCTTCAACTTCCTGGTGCCGGCGGCCATGGTGAAGCCCACGACCGAGATCAGCGTCGAGCTCTTCGAGGCCGGCTCCTTCGCGGGCAAGCCGCCCGGGGCCCCGCCCCGCTTCCCAGTCGAGGGCGGCGCCGATCTGGGCATCAAGGCCGGCCGCATGGTGATGGACGTGGTGCTGGTGCAGGTCTCGGGCCCCTCGGGCCCGCTCGACGATTCGCCGGCGCGGCGCAAGCACCTGGAGAGCTACCTGGGCGACGTCTATCCGGTGCAGGAGCTCAACGTCACCTGGCGCGAGCCCATCAAGATCACCGCCAAGCTGGGCTGGATGGCCGCCTTCAAGATGCTGCAGCAGGCGCGCATCGAGGACGACGCCAAGCCCGGCACCTACTACCACATGCTCCTGGCCAAGGAGGACTCGAACGACGCCTTCCTGGGCCTGGGCAGCCTGGCCGGCTCGACCGTCACCGACGCCCCCAACCGCATCGCCATGACCAACGTGTCCAAGCACGCCGTCGACGGCGAGATGGACACCGTCTCGCACGAGATGGGCCACAACCTGGGGCGCAACCACGCCCCCGGCTGCAACGCCCAGGGCGTCGACGAGCGCTTCCCCTACCCCAACACGGGCGTGGGCGTCGACGGCTACAGCATCCCCGAGGCGGCGTTCAAGAGCCGCCTCAAGTGGAAGGACGTGATGGGGTACTGCTACCCCACCTGGATCAGCGACTACACCTGGAACGGCTTCGAGCGCCGCCAGCGCGTGATCAGCGCCTACCCCTCCACCATGCCGTTCCAGCAGGCCCGCTCGCTGCAGGGGTTCCAGGCCCCCGGCAGCAACGGTGAGTGGGGCGTGGTCCCCGGCGCCCTGGTCGAGGGCGGCGCCGCGACCGCGCAGCGCCAGGCCCGCATCACCCTGGCCAGCGGCGGCACCCGCGTCGTCCCCATCGATCTGCGCCTCTTGCGCAGCCCCGCCGGCCCCGAGCCCGGCGCGCGCCAGATCGCCGTCAACCTCCCCGACGAGGAGGTCGCCGCCGTCGAGGTGCTGATCGACGGCGAGCGGCTGGTGGTCCCGGCCGAGGTTCTCCACCGGTAACGAAGTTTGACCGGTGGCCGCCCGGGCGTGGTCGAACCGGCATGGGATCGGCGAGTCTGCTGCTCTTGCTGGCACTCCACGGAGAGCCGGTCGAGTTGCCCCAGCAGACGGTGCGGGTGGTGCAGCCGGCGCCGGTCGTCTCGACCAGCGCAGTCTCGTCGCGCGAGTTCGTCGCGGACCGGGCGGTGATCCCCGGCGAGCGCTGGGTGGGGATGGAGCTGGCCTTCCTCACCAGCCCCGCGGGGCTGGACGGGCGCCCCTTGCTCTTCACCGACGTGGTGATCAGCCGCCTCGATGGCAGCGCCTCGCTGGGCACGCGTTTCAAGCTCACCGCGAGCCTCGATCTCCTGCCCAAGCAGGCC
>Ga0134123_10002497_pt1 | contig 12062 bp, 3 predicted proteins | sample KB303_FD_96460 | JGI IMG/M metagenome (GOLD analysis project Ga0134123, IMG submission 96460) | Terrestrial soil microbial communities without Nitrogen fertilizer from Kellogg Biological Station, Michigan, USA - KB3-0-3 | ecosystem: Environmental > Terrestrial > Soil > Unclassified ...
CCGCCGAGCCTGCTCCCGAGATCTCCGCGATGTCCGCCGCAGTTGCGCTGGCTCCGACTCTGGAAGCGATCCGTACCGATTTCGCGCTTTTCCTCAATGACACACGGGTGGAAGAAGCGGAGAAGGTCGACTTGACGGCCGTCGCGCAGGCGATCGAAACCTCGTCCGACCCGAGCGCTTCCGTTCTCGCACGGATTGATTCGCGCATTGAAGGGCTCTCGGAATTTGGCGCACGCACGGACTCGTTGGACATTGTCATGGCGGCGCCGGAGTTTCCGCAGCCGATGTACTCATTCATGCGCGACGCAGCGCCAGACTGGTTCGTGCCGGGGCTGGAGAATGTCGAGGACGAGACCCTGAGTCTGCTGGAAACGAATCCGGCGGCCATCGAGGCTTTCATGGTCGGCTTGAGCCACGAAATGGGGTGCGAGCTCCTGTGGCGCGAATACCCGACCGACCAGCGCGGAACCTACTTCAAACATTTCTGGGACCGATCGTCGGACTACACGGGTGCCGACTCGAACCCGGACGACATCCAGCCCATCCATGAATGGGCTGCGTCGCTGGGCGAGAACGCTCAGGTTAGAGAGGGGGACGCAGAGGGGGAGGAGGAGCTTCTGGTGCTTGTCCTGCGTGGCCAACTGCTGCGTCGCTATCCGGACCTGGTTATTTATTCGACCGCGGCTAAATTCACGGGCGACAGCGGGGACGAGCCGCAACCGGACGACGCCACCCCACTTTACCCTCTTTTCTCGGGAGCACTGGGCAACGACGTAAGCTTCTTCGGGTTCGACCTTGAGGAGGATTATGCGCGAAGCTCGCCGGAGGACGGCCAAGCGGGTTACTTCTTCGTGCTCCAGCAACACCCGACCGCGCCTCGCTTCGGTCTCGATGTGACAAGTGATGGGACGACCATCGCCTGGGAGGACGTCGACACCGTAGGCGGCCATGTGTCGGTCGCGGAAACGACGGGCGCGCCCACGGATGAGGGAATCAGCTGGGGATTCAATTCAGCCCACATGGCCAACATCACACTGCAGTTGCCGGCCCGAGCCTACTATCACGCCGACGACATGCTCCCCTGAGGGGCTCCGATGGCCGGTTCTTCCAAGACGCGTGCGAGTTTGTCCTCCAAGCGGGCCCGATTCGACCGCCTGCGCGCCAAGGTAAGGACCCTCACCACGGAATGGACCCGTCTGGAGCGCGAAGCGGGGCGGGCCCGACGCGGCCTGGCAGGCGCCGATTCGGCCGCGATCGACAGGGTGTCGGGGGTACGAGAAGAGCTCGAAGCGAGCCGAAAGCTTCTGTCCGCTGCGCGGAGAGAAGCTGACGCGGCCGTCGCCGCGTCGTCCTCTGGGATGTCAATCGCCGACCTGCTCAGCAAGCTCGGGGCCGATGTTCCCCTGGTCCTGCTGCCGCTGCGCATCGAAACGCGCTTCAAGACGATTGAGGGCATACCGGAGCTCTGGATCCGTGTTTATCCGGATACGATTCATGTCGACGGTCACGAGAAGGAGCTGACGGACGAAGAGGTCGAATGGGGACAGTACTTCTGGACCCAGTACCATGCGACCGGTGCAACGGAAGACGACCGCGCCTCTGTGTGGACACAGCTCACGGAGCGCTATGGCGAGCCGCGCGCTGCCTGGATCGTCCGATCGCTCACTCCGGTCGGACTCGCGCCGGTCGTTCCCAACTCTTCAACACCTGTCAAGCTGACCTTCCCGGAGGTGGAGCGGCGCTCGGGCTCCTGGACTCGCGCCCCCATCGTTCGCACGTTTCCGGACAAGTGGATCGCCATCGGCTTCAGCGGCGACGAGCTCACGCGCGTCATGATGGTTGGAAGTCCCCCGGTGGTGAACGAGCTCGCCGTCGGACCGGATCCGAGCGGGTCGGTCGAGACTGTCGACGGGGTGATGCCGATCGACCCCGAGATGAAGTGGATGGTCGACTTCGCGGAGGCGGAGCGTGTGGGCATGGCGACCCGGATTAGACTCTCCGGAGATCCGAACCTGGAGACTATCGCCGCCGAAGGTCTGGACCTTCTCGTGGTGGTCGGACTCCGTTTCTCGACGGCGGCCTCTGACGGGAGCTCGGCGCTGGAGGAGCTGTTCGACGCCCATCACTTCGACTCGGGGATGTCCTTCGTGCGCCCCGGGACTCCCACGAACATCACCGAATCGTCGGAGGACCCGGAGGTGGAATCGGCCTCGGAGGCGCTGGCGCGCGAGCTCGGGTACGCGGACGAGCTTGCGGACACGACCAACGCCGTTCGCCTCGCGACCGCGCTGGGGATCGAGCCCAACGTGCTCGCGGGCATGCGGCTCGGTACCGAGACCGAGCACCAGCAGTGTGCCGACATGAGTGAAGCGCTTTGGCCGGCGACCTTCGGTCAATACCTCGAAGAAATGATGACTGGGTATCTCGACGACGATCAGATCGATTGGGTACGGGCCCATTTCGTGGATCATGTCCGCAGTCGCGGCCCCCTTCCCATTGTTCGAGTCGGGAATCAGCCCTACGGGTTCCTGCCAACCTATTACAACGGCACACTGCGTCTCAAAGGCGGCAAGGACATGGATGAGAGGGTCTCGCCGACGGGCGGTGTCGAGCTATCAAATCTGCGCGGACTCCTGCAGGGGCTCGGCGAGTACTGGCGTCGTTCCGTAAAGGATGTTCCTCATTTGACCCGCAATGACAAGCACCTCGAGCTTGATTTGGTGCGCGTGCTGGCCATGACGGCCCTCCCCAATCGATTCGCCGTCCGCGCGGTCGTCCCGCGAGCTTACTTCGAAGAGCTCGGTGATCTCCTCGGTGAGGAGGATGAAGCCGCATCGGTCGCATCCACGTTCGATCTGGCTGAGGCTCGCAAGATTCTCTCCGATCTGGGAATTGACGGTTCCCCCCAGCTCCTCGATGCGCTGTATTCCTCGGGATCCCTGGAGTGGATCGGCCCTTTGACGCAGGACGAGCCGGTGTCATGGAACGATCCGCTCGTCGCGGACTACATCAGTTGGCTCGCCGGCGCCAAGCTTTCGGACATTCGTGACGAGGTGGGAGCGCCCATGAAGTCCGACAATAAGACCCCCGCGACCGATTCGCTCCTCTATCTCCTGCTGCGCCACGCTGCGATGCGGGTGCTCACGAGGCCTATCATCGACCTGCTCGAAACACGCGAAGCAGCCTCCGAGGCCCCAGAAAAATCCAAGACCCTCTGGGAGTTCGTCCGGGCGCTCCCCGCGCCTTCGCGCCTCACCCTCAAGAGCGTGGCAACGGGGGGTCCTATTGCCGGGATCGACGGAGCTTTCATCCGCCCCTACTCCGCGGACGCGGCACGGTTCCTTGCGGCCCTTGACGGCCTTCGGTTGCTCTCGAGCGCCGTCCTGGAGCAGCTGATGCTGGAGACTTTGGGGGCCTGCAGCTATCGCCTCGACGCCTGGGACATTTCCCTGATGGACCAGAAGCTCATCGAGTGGCGAGCCAGCCATCCTCGGGAGTCTTACATCGGAGCGTACGGCTGGGTGGAGGACCTGAAGCCACAGGGAGCGGCGCAGAGTCGCCTCGGATACGTTCATGCTCCAACCATGACGCATGCGGCCACCGCCGCGATTTTACGCAGCGGATGGGACGCGCAAGGTGCCGGGAGTGGCTCTTCTTTCGCGGTGAATCTGACTTCCGATCGTATAAGGTCCGCCTTGGACCTGCTGGACGGTTTGAGAGGTGGCCAGACTGTCAATCAGCAGCTCGGTTATCGCTTCGAGCGGACGCTCCATGACCTCAGGCTTGATGAATACGTCACGACGTTCCGTGACCACTACCCTCTCACGGCGGGCAAGGTCACCGCGGACGCTACCGCTCCCGCCGCCTCCACCATTGCCTCGGCGGAGCTGGTCGATGGCCTCGCCCTTCTTAAGGCCTGGCAATCCGGCTCCGTCCTCGGGATGCCGGAATCCACCGATGCCGATTTCGAGCCGCTTACGCGAGCCCTGCGGAGCCTGGAAGACATCGTGGACGCGACCTCCGACGCCTTGTCGGTTGAAAGCGTTCACCAGCTCGTGCAGGGCAACAAATCTCGCATCGCCGCGACAGTGGAGGCCGCCAGCACGGGAGACGCTCCGATCCCCGAGCTCGCCTTCACCCGCACTCCGCAGCAAGGCCCGAGCCTCACTCATCGTCTTCTATTGCTTCTCCCTAGCGAGATCACGGCAACCGCCGCATGGCCCGGCTCCGGAGTAAGTGTTCGAGCTCAAACCGAGCCGGCTCTCGAGGCGTGGCTCGCCAGCCAGCTCGGCGACCCAAGTGCGGTCGAGGTACGGGTGGAATTCCTGCCGCCGGAGGACGGCGGGGATGAGGTCTTGTCCAGCTGGAATATGACGATGGCCGAGGTGGCCGGCACCCTCGGAATCGGGGCCCTGGACTTCCTGGCTATGACTCCGCAGGACGACGCCGTGCGCAGCTCGGAGTTCGATCGCCGGCTGCTCTGGTGCGCCTGGAGCGCGAACGCATCGCGCTCCGATGCGGCCCCAACGGACTCTCGACTCCGACTCGGCTACACAAGAGGTGACTGGACCTCCTCCGGGGCGATCGCGCTCAATGAGTTGCTCGAGCTCGTGAGGGCGATGAGGCGCGTTTTGGCCTCCGCACGGATCGCTACGGCCTTCGACCTGGCGCTTCCCAGCGACGACGTCGCGGAGGACATCGACCTCGAGGATCTGGCCGCGCGAGCCGATGGCGTTTTCAACCAGCTCCAGGCCCTCGGCGATTCGCTCGCGTCGCTCATCCCGGAAGGGGACGGAGTAGGTGACCAACCCGACGATCTGCGCAGCACGCTCATCCTCCTCGCCAATCTCGGCGTCGCCGGAGCGTTTCCAGCCTACCCGGTGGGCGACGAAGCCGACGTCCTTTCGGCCCTTTACACGCAAGCCAGATCCGTCTCGACAAGTGTCACCGCCAAGCTCACGACTCTGGCCACGCTTCGAGCCTCGCTCGAAGGCGGCGCCGACACGCGAACGATCACCAAACATCACGTTTCCGTCGTCCAAAGCGTTTTCGGCCGGAGCTTTCAGCTCGTTCCGCGCTTCCGGGCCTGGAATCCTGAGGAGCTTACGAACACCTTCGGCTCGCCCGAAACGCTACTGGCCGGCAACCCTGCCGCCGCCTACGCATGGCTTCTGCAAGTGGCCCGGGTTCGGACCGGCGCCGCTCGGCTCGAGCGTCTCTCCTTGATGAAGCAGGCGCTGCGCGACGAGCTCGTAAAGGCCACCGATCTCGACCTTGTCGTCGGCCAGCTGCCGTACGACGGCACGCCCTGGGCGGCATTGCCCAGCACCGGTACCTCCTTTGAGGGGTCGGGGCGCGTCTCCCTCGTGGCCCACTTCGCCGGCGCTGTCCCCGACTTCAAGGCAGCCGTCCACGGCCTGGTGATCGACGAGTGGACTGAGAAGCTGCCCAACTCGCGAGTGACTTCCGGCCTTACGTTCCACTTTGACGCGCCGGGCGCCCGGGCGCCGAACGTGGTCCTCCTGTGCACCTCGACGAGCGGACAGGGATGGACGTTGGATGCGCTCGTCGGAGCCGTCGCCGAAACCTACCAGCGGATGAAGCTCCGGGCGGTAGATACCAGCATTCTGGCCGACCTCGGCCATTTTCTGCCCGCCATCCTCGTGGAGACCGACGCCTCGGAAGGCGCCGTCGGCTCGGACCTGCTGCGCGGCGTTCTGGAGCCCGCAGAGGGAATCTCATGACGTCCATTACCGCCTGGAACCGGGTCGAGACCAGCACCCGTGCCAAGGAGCTGGAGCTCGGGCTGCAGGCGAGGATAGCCGATCCTCTGTGGTTGCTGTCGCGGCAATGGCAGATGGGCGAGTTCCTGGGAGAAGACGCTGCCAGCCCCGTGGAAGCTCGAGTCTCCATGGAGCGAACGCAGATTTCCCAGCTCCGGCTCCGGTCCCTCGAGGATGACCGGCAGACCGTCGTGGAATCCCTGCCGTCCGGACCGCTGGAGGCAATAATTGAGCGGGAAGAGGTCCTGCAAGGCCCATCCCTCACGCAAAGATCCATCGAGTCCGGGCTGCATTTCCTGCGCATCCTGGATCGCTACACTTCGAACGACGTGGAGGCTCGCAGGCAGTTCCGAACATCGTACCCACTCTCACCCGTCAGCGGGTACGAAGCCGCGATGCTGGATGGAGAGTCCGCCAGGTTTCTCGCCCTCATGACAGGACGTGCTCTCGACGGGACGGCGATTCGAGCGGCAGTCGAGGCCGCGGGTGCGGACCTCATCCCGCCCATTGTGACGTTCGCAGAGGCCTTGGTCGATCAGGTGCGCTCGGCACTTGCCGAATGGATCGTCTGGTACGACGCCCGGTTCAGCGAGCCCACTCCGGGGGTCACAGCCTGGGTGCGCGAGCGCATGGAATACTCGTTCGGCGTCTCGGCACCTCTCGAGGATCGCGAGGTCGTCCTGGAGGTCCCCGAGCATCACGGCGGGCACCTCGACTGGTATTCCTTCGACGTCTCGTCGAAAACCTCTCTCGGGGACACAGCACAGATCGCCCCGGCGGTGAAGTCGACGTGGAACATGCTGCCCACTCCCATGAGCTACCCCGGCATGCCCGCGAGCCGATTCTGGGAGTTCGAGGACGCCAGAGTACACATGGCCCGGTACACTGCTGGCCCCGCGGATATATCCAAAATCCTCCTCGTCGAATACGCGATGGTTTACGGCGACGATTGGTTCCGGGTTCCGATCGATCTTGAAATCGGCGATCTCGTGCGCATCGACACCCTCGTGGTGCGGGACAATTTCGACGATCTGACAAACATTCCGCCCGCCGCCCAGATCGACACGCCCGACTCTTCCTGGCGCCTGTTCGCCATGCACAATGATCCTGCGCTTCTGGATGGCGAGGAGAGCACGATCGCCGGAATCCGCAAGGGATCATGGCTCTTCCGTCCACCGAGCCTGACGCGGAACTTGAATGGTGAGGCTCTCGAGGAGGTCGCCTTCACTCGGGACGAGATGGCGAATCTCGCCTGGGCCATCGAGCGCACGATCGAGTGCGCCGCGGGCAAGCCGGTGTCGCGGGCCGAACGCTGGCTCGCGAAGCAGCGCCGCGCCACGCCCGTGGACAGCACCGACGCAACAGCCTCCGGCGACGCGCACTACGAAATCCAGAAGACCATCCCCGACTTCTGGCTTCCGCTGGTGCCCGTGAAGCTCGTCAAGAGCGGCTCCGCGATGATCCTCCGCCGCGGGCGGTCCCTGTTATCCAACGGCGATCTGTCGCCGGCGGCCCTGGGCCGCATCCTGGATCCTGGCAGGAAGCTGCTCGTCTACGAGGAGGAAGTTCCCAAGGGCGGTGTCAGCGTAACCCGCCGCTGGCAGCTGGCCCGCTGGCTGGACGGCTCCACATGGCTGTGGCTGTCACGGACGAAGAAGACAGGACACGGCGAGCGCTCAAGCGGCCTGAGGTATGACCTGATCGAGCAGTAGTGTGCTGAAGGTTCATCGCCGCAATGACGAGGTCTGGGTGCGAGAATACGGCGGTCTGAGTGTGAGGCAGGGACCAGCGTGTCAAAGGCAAACGATCATTCCGAGCAACCCGATCCAGGGGGTCTGTCATGAGCGATAGCGATTTTCTAATTCCGTCAATCCTCAGAGACTTCCGTCCCTGGCCCGACCCTGTGGTACAGGATGGAGAAGAAGGGCTCTTGACAGAGCTTGGCCTGGATACTGACATTCATGGCAAGGCGAAATTGAGCGAACTATTGTCTCGTCTCCTGGATGTTCTGGAACCGGCGTTGCTTCTATTGAATCTGGCCGGATACACGGCCAGCAAAGCGATCCTCGCTGCTAAAGACAGCAGCCTGGCTGTCGTGGTATCGCTCGACTCCGAATTGATCGTAAGTTCACTGGATGTCACGGGTCTTTCTGGCTTGATTCTATCTGGTCTCGCCTCATCCGGAGCGATCGTCGCTATCGAGACATCTAGGCGTGTTACAAATGTGATTTCCCTCTCAAGCCTTCAAGAGAATTGGTTGACATTTCCAATGGATGACACAAGTTCGGATCCAAAGGATCTGCCGACCATCTTGGATCAGCTAGATGACCCGCTTGATCGAGTGAATAACATCATTCTGGACGAGATTGCGGAGTCAATCTCAGGGAAATCGGTAGCCGAACTAGCAGCGTCCCCCAGTGTAGCCAGCGGGTTAATTAGTATCTACGATCCAAGCGGCTGGAGACTCCCATCGGTCGAAGATGAGAATACCGATGCTCTGGAAACTGGAGATCCAGACGCAGTCGCTATCGGTGATCTCGCTTCGGACATGGTGACCCGAATCGACAGCGAGGGGATCCGGTCCTTTCTCGCCGCAGAAATCGGTCAAGAGGGGCCACCGTTGACGCTCCACGCTCGCTATGCATCTGAGGACAACAACATTCTGCGTAGCGGCATGAAGGGTGCGCGTCACCGCTATCAGCAGGTTGGGCTCACAGGAAACCGCAATAACTTTAGACGCTCCCAAGCCCGCGTGATCACTTATACGCAGTTCGTTATTGGTTGCCAGGTTGAAGGTGTGATTTCCGCTCTAGGCACACGCATTCTGCTTAACGGAGTATCTGGAGAGCTTGGATCGCAGTACGCCATTGCACGCTTCCCCTTTCCACGCGAGCCTGTCTCCTCGTTCACGGTCCGTGTGGATCCCGCGGAGGGAGCTGGGAAATTGTCGCTTCGGTTCAGGCGATGGGGTGACGAAAAGGCAGTTATCAGTAACGTGCAAGATACTGACGTGACCTTTTCAGATGGCGAGCTCCCATTTCCCTTGCAGATAGTTGATGGAAATGAGACACAGCCCACGCTGTCAGTCCTCAAGATCGTCATCGATCCCACGCTCGAGCCCGAGGGACAAACAAGCTTGACCCTCTCAGGTGTGCAACATGGCGACGTTCTCATTCTCGAGGAAACCTCCTCGGGAGCGACGGTGAGCCTTGCGGTCGTCAAGAACTTCTCCTCGAACGACCTCCAGCGCCTGCACAACGCGGGCTTTGATCTGAGTATCGCCGAGCCATTTGACGTGTCAGCCAAGTGTTCTGGTGCCCTCATTGCGGTCGCCAAGTTCATACTTGACGTAGAAGCTGGCTCCTCCCAATCCGCACAACGCGAGGCCTTTCTAGTTTCCATGAGAGACAAGTTCTCGGAAGGTGACCTCGATAGCTCCAAGGCGTTCCCTTGTGCCCTCGAGATCCCATCTGCGTTTGGTATTGGAATGTTCCCTGATGATGCTTCGCATTTCCACTTGGCTTCCTCGGTGGAGCAATCGGACGATCTCTTGAAAAGCATAGAGGCAGTACAGAGCAGCATCCTTGCTGCAGCCGATGCGAAAGGCCTGAGCCACTTCACAGACCCATCGGCAGAATCGTCTAGCTACCGGAATTCGTGTCAGGAGCACCATGATGAGACCTCGGCCACCCTCGCCGAAATGCTTACCCTAGCGACTGACGCTGGCCATGGGATTCACATCTGGCATTCTTACGAGAGAGTCTCCACTCTTTACGCGGATCCGGTCGGCCAGAAACCGCTCTGGCCGGGAGACCCAATCCGCAACATCATGTGCTCTGTGGATGGAAACCCAGAGCTGTTCGAACCCCCGGACCTGGGAGCCGCAGCATGGGGTGAAATGTTCTCTGATGTGTTTAATGAGATCGGTCTATTTGTTGATCGCCGTGCTCGGATCGTGCCTTACTACTTTTCTTCGAGACCGGACTCAGAATCTCTTGAATCGGACGTATCCTACAATGAGGCACTGCAGGTAGCTGACGCAGTCGCCGCCCTTGAAGACGGAGGATCCGTTCCTCCGGACGCCAGTCTCTGAAGTAGTCTTCTGTAGGTAGGTTCGAGCGATGGCGAATCCTTTGGGAAGCGTGGCTCGGGTGCTCTTTGAGGCCTTGTCATCTCTGCGGGAGATCTTGGTCAACCCAAACGAGTTCGTTCAAGTTCTACGTGATCTCGGTTGGAACGCAGAAGTAAGCGAGGAGGCACTCGCCGGGCTCGATGCCGCATCTACGATATCGGCGCTCATTCAAAGCGGCGAGGCACTCGTCGAATCGCTCGGTCGTGGGGTTGACGATGAGGCCACCGTTACTGAACTTCTTACGGTTACCCAGGAGATCCTAACTGCAATAGCCTCTCTCAAGCTGGTTGACGGAAGCAGCCTCGATCCGACGCTCGCAAACTCGAAATTGTGGGACGATCTCGCAAGCGCCATTCCGGACCTCCTTTTCATCGATTACATTGAAGAGCAGTTGCCTGCGCTTTACGGAGCACTTCGCATATTGGGAGTCATTCAGGACGTCAGTACAGACCTTGGTACAGTCCGACAGAAGCTGGAATGGTCAACATTGGCCGAAGCCGCCGCCAATCCAATCGTCCACATTTGCGACCGCTATGGATGGAACGATGAGGGCGGGTTCCACTACTCGGATCTTCAATCGGAACTTGAGCTCGTGGCCCAGGCACTTACCGTACGTGTCTCCGAGAGTTCTGTAAGGGAAGAGATTGCGAGTCGCTTCTTCGGCAGTGAGGCTGCCGCTGGAGGCGTTGTAGAGACCTCCTTTCCGATAGTGAGCAGCTATGTGAATGGTGCATTCGTCGAACTGGGATGGCTACTTGTACCGGTGCCGTCCACACTGAATGGGGAAATAGACGGGCTCTACCTCACGAACCTAGCATTCGGGAGTCTGCCGAATCCGATAACTCTAACTGAGTCCTGGTCGTTGTCTGTTTACGGTCACCTGGAAGGTACTGGCAGTGCTGGAATCAGATGGCATCCAGACTCGGTATTCCTCGAAGATCCACCTCCCGATGGCGCGGTCAAGATTTCCGTGATGGGTGCGCCCTCCTCACCTTGGACTTTCTTTGATGGGTTAGTCGAAGTCGGCGGGGTTGAGCTATCCGTCGTTATTGAAGGAACGGAGGCAGAACCGCAACTGACGCTCTCGGCAACCACGACAGGTGCTGCATTTGTCCTGGCTCCTGCCGACGGAGACTCTTTCCTGTGCTCCTTGCTCGGGAACGACTCCATGCGGCTCTCTGCCGACTTATCGCTCTCCTGGTCGTCAAAGAGCGGGTTGACCCTATCGGGCATGTCGGGGCTTGAAGTTTCACTTCCATTAAACATTTGCCTAGGAATCGTGACCATTGATGACCTTCACATCGAACTAAAAGGTGAGGATGGCAAAACGCGTCTCCAGGTCGACATAGCGGCGACCGGAGCATTGGGGCCAATTGTAGCTAGCGTCGAAGGATTTGGCACGGCGATCGATTTGGTTCCAGAACCCTCTGGCGAGACAGCAGGCAGTTTGGGAACTCTCGATGTCGCGTTCGAATTCGTTCCTCCCACCGGACTTGGACTCGCTCTCGACACGGGCGTCGTTTCAGGCGGGGGATATCTGTCCTTCGATGCCGGCGAGCAAAGCTATGCCGGCATCATGGAGCTGGGCTTCCTCAACCTGGATTTGCAGGCGTACGGTCTCGTCACGACGAACCTGCCCGACGGCAGTGACGGCTGGTCGATGGTCATCTTCATCTCGACGAGCTTCGCTCCCATTCCCATCGGATTCGGATTCTTCCTCGAGTCGGTGGGCGGGATGTTCGGCTACAATCGTTCCGTGGACGCCGACGTCCTGCAGGCGGGGATCCGGGAAGGCACGCTCGACTCTCTACTTTTCCCCGACAATCCCGTGGCCAACGCGGTGGAGATCCTGTCGGACCTCGAAGCGGTGTTCCCGGCAACCGAAGGCCAATACCTGTTCGGCCCTATGGCCGAGATCGGCTGGCCCAGCCCCAGCATTCTCGATGTCGACTTGGCCATCATCCTGGAGGCGCCGGATCCCGCTCGAGTGCTCGTTCTGGGGCAGATCGCCGCACAAATCCCGAGCCAGGAACCCATCATCGAGTTGCATGTAGATGTCGTGGGCGTGCTTGACCTGGATCAAGGAACCCTGTCGATCGATGCGAGCCTGTACGACTCCTCCGTAGCCCTCTATTCACTCAACGGGC
>Ga0134123_10002499_pt1 | contig 12057 bp, 10 predicted proteins | sample KB303_FD_96460 | JGI IMG/M metagenome (GOLD analysis project Ga0134123, IMG submission 96460) | Terrestrial soil microbial communities without Nitrogen fertilizer from Kellogg Biological Station, Michigan, USA - KB3-0-3 | ecosystem: Environmental > Terrestrial > Soil > Unclassified ...
ACGATCGAGTGGGCCAGTCCGTATTCTTTCGCACGTTCAAGCTTATCTGCGGTTCGTGACGTCCCAATCGCTTTTGCTCCGACTACTTTTGCCAGTTGCGACGCAGCGGTTCCGACACCCGATCCCGCCGCATGAATTAATACAAACTCACCAGGCTGTAATTGGGCCTGGGTGAACAATGCGTCGTGCGCCGTGATGAAAACTTCAGGAACAGCGGCAGCGTCAGCCCAACTCAAATTCGAGGGAATCTCTGCAAGATGACTTGCCGGAACAATAACGTATTCAGCATGAGCACCGCCGCCGCAAATTCCAAACACACGCTCGCCCGGTTTCCACTCCCGCACTTCCGGACCGATCAGATCAACTTCACCGGCGAACTCTAATCCGGGAATGTCGCTTGGAGCTCCCGGCGGTGCAGGATAAAAACCTTTTCGCTGAATCACGTCGGCCCGATTTAAGGCAGACGCATGAACGCGTACTCGTACGCGATCAGCTGTTGGTGGTGGTGCTGTTTCAACCTCGCGTATCTCGAGTACGTCAACACCACCGGGCTTTGTTATCACGACTGCCTTCATAAGTGCTCCTTCATTTCAAAGGGTGGCGAGAACGTCTCAGTGGGTCGAACAAGCTGGGAAGGGGGCAAGCGTAAATTAGGACGCTTTAGCTTATTGACCCCTGAGCGCGCCCCGCTGAGTCGCCGTATGAGAATCTTAACTTGTAACAGGTGAACCGCAGCGGGGGCACGCTCGGGGCTAGTCCTTGAGGAGTCCAACTTTTCGCTGCCCCCTTCCCAGCTTGTTCAATACACTGAGGTCCTTGCTATCACAGCGTGTCCTTGATTGCGTTCCATCTGAACTTTCTCATTGTACTTTTCCAACATTCGCAACTACGTGTAAGCTTCCAACTCGCAGATGCCGACCCTCGTAATCATTAACAACACAGCCGCAAAAGCTCGTCGGGCCTGGCCACTCGTCAAGAAAGAACTCGACGCCGCAGGAATTCAATTTAGTTTCTACGAAACTCGATCCGCAGGCGATGCCACATCTCAAGCTCGCGCGGCATTGAAGAGCGGAGTGAATACTATCGCAGTCGTTGGTGGCGACGGCACGCTGAGTGAAGTTGCCGAAGGCTTTTTTGAGTTCAACGACGATCTGGATCAACTTCCAACCGCAATCAATCCGGAAGCAAGACTCGCAATTCTTCCTGCCGGTACCGGAGACGACTTCGCTCGTGGTCTCCGTGGCGAGCGTGCGACTCTACAGAGTTGGATAGATACACTCATTCAACCAGCGAGTGAAATCCAGGTCGACGTCTTATATGGACGTTGCGATGGGTTCGACAAAGCATTCATCTGTTTGAATGCCTCTACGATGGGTATCGGCGGTGAGACTGCTGCGCGAGTAACCGCCCAAGGGAACGTGTGGCGAAAGTTCTCCGGTGAATTTCGCTTTGTGGCTGCAGCGGTTGGCGCTCTTGCCGTTTGGCGTGAACGCAGAGTACGGATCACCGTTGACGGGCGGTTAGTGTCAGATTCACCGATGAATCTGATTGGGGTAGCTAACGGTCTCTATGCCGGCGGCGGAATGATGTTGTCGCCTGATGCGCGGTGCGATGACGGCAAGCTGGATGTTGTGACTGCTTCAGGACTCTCAAGAGGACAGGTGGTCACTGAACTCGCCCGTGTACATCGGGGCGGTCACATCAACAATCCAAAGGTGAAAATCACGCAAGGTGAGATCGTGCGAATTGAAACGTTTATGCTTCAGGATGCAATGCCGATTGAAGCGGATGGAAATCTGCGTGGACTTACGCCGGTGCAGTTTCAAGTGATCCGTGGCGCGCTGAAGGTTTTGGTGTAGTTCGATATTTAGTCACAACCTGGTGGCTTGAAGTCAGTACCACAGCGCGGTAGCGTGTGGCTTGCTGAATTTCAAGAATCGCATACACCGTCTAGAACCACCCGCTACCGCGCTGTGGTACTGACTTCAAGCCACCAGGTTGCAACTACTGTTCTTCCAACTTTTTAATCTTTGCCAACCGACGTCGATGGCGTTCCTCACCAGTAAACCTAGCAGCGACAAACGCACGCACAATGTCGAGCGCCAGTTCGACGCCGGTTATTCGCGCGCCTAAACAAAGCACATTGCAGTCGTCATGTTCGCGTGATTGATGCGCCGAGTAAGTATCACCACAGAGCGCGGCGCGAATTCCACGCAGTTTGTTTGCAGCGACAGCCGCACCAACACCACTCCCGCAAATCAAGATTCCTATTTCGGCGGCACCTGACTGCACAGCCTCGCCAACCTTAACTGCATAGTCTGGATAGTCGTCTGGAACGGAACCGTCGTGAGTACCATAGTCGGTTAATTCGTGACCTGCGTTGCGCAGTTCTTCAATGACTTGTTCGTTGAGTGGATAGCCACCATGATCTGCGCCAATTGCGATTCGCATATCTTTCACTTCCGATGACGCCAATATCCTGGACGTCGGCTCGAATGGGCAATCGCCAAAATAAAAATGGACTCGTTGTCGATGCGGTAGATCACGGAGTAGGGAAAGCGTTGTGCTGGCAGGCGACGAAACTCATCAAACAACGGAGTGCCGAGTAAGGGGTACTGCTGTATACGATCAAAGCACAGTGACACTTCATCAAGAAAGGTCTCGCCTAATCCAGGCTCTCGGCTCTCGTAAAATTCTGCAGCCGCATTGAGATCTTCTTCCGCTTACAGCTGAATGCTTACTTCAAACATCGGAGTCGCTCGCGCGCATCACGCATGACGTCGCCGACTGGTCTTAAAATCGCTCGCCCACTCCTAATTTCCTCGTCCCTGCGACGAATCTCATCGACCCATAGTTGCTCCGCATCATGGTCGATCTCTCCCTCCAAACTTGCAATCAAAGCATGGGCTAACGACGCTCGAAAATCAGTTGGTAAGGCCAAGAGTTCGTCCCTTAATCTCTCGAATTCTGTTGCCATTATGCGCCCTTCCTTACAACAAAGCCTTCGCGTGCTTCACAACATTCTCAACAGTGAACCCCAACTCCCGTAACGCAACATCACCCGGCGCCGAGGCACCGAAACGATCCAACGCTATGATCGCACCCGACGGACCAACATAACGATCCCATCCTTGAGCAACACCCGCTTCAACCGCAACCCGCGCCGGAACACTCGGCGGCAATACTTCCTGGCGATATTCTCGCGACTGTTCTTCAAACAACTCCCAACAAGGCATCGAAACAACTCGAGTCGGAACACCTTCCTTCTGAAGTTGCTCGCGCGCATCAAGCACCAGGGAAACCTCTGAACCGGTGCCCATCAAAATCAACCGCGGCACGGACGCATTACCATCGGTATCGGTCGCTTCAGCAAGGATGTACGCGCCCTTGCGCAAGCCACTTGCTGCCGCGAATTTCTGGCGATCGATAATGTTCACTTTCTGGCGCGTTAACGCCAACGCAGTGGGAGCATGTCGTCGCAAGATTCCAATTCGCCAGGCCTCACTCACTTCCGCAGGATCAGCCGGTCGAATCACAAACAGGTGCGGGATGGCTCGCAGTGCCGCAAGGTGTTCAATTGGTTGATGCGTTGGCCCGTCCTCACCTAACCCCACGGAGTCGTGAGTGAAAACGTAAATCACCTGCACTTCGGAAAGTGCGGCCAAACGAATTGCCGGCCGCATGTAATCAGAGAACGTCATGAACGTTCCGCCATAAGGAATCAATCCGCCATTCAACGAGATCCCGGTTAACGTTGCGCCCATCGCGTGCTCACGAACACCAAAGTGGAAAATACGTCCTTCGTAAGAGTCGGCTTCAAAGCTCCCGCCATTCTTGATGTCGGTGTTGTTCGAAACACCAAGGTCAGCAGACCCGCCAATCAACATTGGCATGACCGGCGCCAGCGCATTAATCACCTCGCCGCTTGCTACTCTCGTCGCTATCGGCTTGGCATCGGCAAATGTCGGCAAGTGCTCTTCCCAATTTGCCGGAAGCTCACCAGATAAAGTTGAGTTTAAGAAAGCGGAATCTTCAGCATGGGCGGACTGGTACGCATCAACCAGTGCCCGCCACTCGGTTTCCTGCTTTTCACCTCGATCTATTGCCTCGCGAAAACGCGCGAGCGCTTCGTCAGGCACGAAGAATTGCTTGTCTTCGGGCCACCCAAGATGCCGTTTGGTTTCGCGAACTGCGTCTTCACCCGGCGCATCGCTGTGTGCCTTGCGTGTGCCCTGGGTTGGCATCCCAAAACCAATCACCGTCTTCACTGAAATCAAACTTGGCTTATCGGTAACTGACTGGGCCTCGCGAATCGCCGCTTCGATTTCATCGAGATTGTTTCCGTCACTAACCGTTAACGTGTGCCAACCATAAGCCTCGAAACGTTTCGGCACGTCCTCCGTGAACGCCAGGCTCGTGAAACCTTCGATCGTGACGTGATTGTCATCGTAAAGGTAAATCAGTTTTCCGAGTTTGAGGTGGCCCGCAAGCGACGCTGCTTCTGAAGCGACGCCTTCCATCAAGTCGCCGTCAGAAACAATCGCGTACACAAAATGATCGATAATGCTGGCGTCGGCTTTGTTGAACCTTGCGGCAAGATGCGCGGCCCCCATCGCCATTCCAACGCCATTGGCGAATCCCTGGCCCAATGGACCGGTCGTTATCTCGACACCCGGGGTCAGACCGTATTCCGGATGACCGGGCGTCTTTGATCCCCACTGACGAAAGTTCTTCAACTCCTCCAGCGGAAGATCGTAACCAGTCAGATACAACAACGAATACAGCAACATCGATCCGTGGCCTGCCGACAACAGAAACCGGTCGCGGTTTTCCCATTTCGGATTTCGGGGATTGTGTCGCAGGAAGCGTGTCCAAAGGACGTAAGCCATCGGAGCGGCGCCCAACGGTAATCCAGGATGGCCCGACTGCGCTTTTTGCACTGCATCAAGCGCCAGCGTCCGAATCGTGTTGATGCAAAGTTGATCGAGTTCAGGATTGGAATTTTGTTTCTGCTCAGGTGTACTCATTTTGATGTCCGATAAACTTCAGTTTGTCGTCGAGTTGCAAAGTTTCAGCCGCAAATTAACGCGGAAATTCACAGATCAAACAAATCATGTAAGAAACTCATTTCCGCTCTGACCAGGAGTCTCTAAAGCAGATCGGCCACGAGTTTCCTATAGAACTCTTCCTGGCGCTCAAGTCCTCGTTCGTAGACAACATGTCGATCCATGTCAGGCTCAAACACGTCGTCAACTGAAATCTCTACCTCTTCGATGCTTCCTATTTTGCCCACCGCTTCGAGTGCAAGCAAGGCAGCACCACGAATCGATGCTTCGGGCGATCCGCCAAATATCACCTGCCTGCCCAATACGTCGGTAATGATTTGCGACCAAAGCGGTGATGAACGCAGCGCGTTGCCGGTAGCAACAATCTTCGCACCCGGCGCAACACTTTCAAGAGCTCCCGCAATTAGTGCGAATCTATAGGCGATCGCCTCCAGTGCTGCCAGAATAATCTCGACGGGCGTTGTCGTTTGAGTAAGTCCAAGAATGGCGCCGCGCGCATCACCTGTCCAACCAGTGCTCCGTTCACCTGACCAAAATGGAAGAACCGTTAGACCGTGTGAATCAGGATCAATGGCCGACAAAGTTCTACTCAACTCGATTGGATCCTGATCGACTATCAACGACTGGGTGAGCCATCGGTACAATCCTCCTCCATCCGAAAGCGCTCCGCCTACGACAACCCGTCGATCATCAACTCGATACGACCAAAGCGAAGGAGGTAATGTAGTTGGTGGTTCTCCTTCGAAAACAACTCGCATCGCTCCGGAGGTGCCGACCATCAATGCAATTTTGTCTTTCGCTGCACAGCCGCCACCAATATTATTTGCTGCACCATCGCCAACGATTGTTGTCAGCCTGGCTTTTCTTAGCTGCGGCCACCGGTTCGCGAACTCCTCCTGGAGTGCTCCGTTGAGACGACGGCTAATTGGCGACAACGCATCCGGCGAGACGCCGAGTGCACCTATAAGATCCCAATCCCAGTCACAAGTTCGTTGATTTAAAAGACCCGTGGCGGACGCCATCGACACGCTGACAATCGGTTCTCCAAAAAGCTTGAGCGTGAGGTACTCGGCAAACCCAAGCCACAGCCTGGTTCGTTCGAAACCATCTCCGTACTCACGCTGCAACCAACGCAATTTTGCCGGCCAGTAACTTGAGTGAAATCGGCAACCTGTTCGGCGATGTATCTCAAACTCGTTGAACTCAGACCGAAACGCTTTCGCAATTTGCGTAGCTCGCGTGTCAGCCCACGTCAGGAGTGGAGTCGTCGTCGCACCTGTTTCATCAATGCCAAGTAGACTGTGCCAAAACGTCGAGATCGCTATCAGTTCAACTTCGTCGGCCGGGGATAAAACCAGCAGCGCGTCAATCGCTTCAAATACTTCTTTGGCGATCGCCTCAGGATCTAGCTCGGTGAAGTCTGTCAGTGATGAAGCATTTCGTCCGACTCGTACACCGCGGATCTCATTTCCTTCTTCATCAAACAACGCTGCACGAACGCCTGACGTGCCAACGTCAAGACTCAAGACCGTAAGTCCTTGTTTACCCTTTAACGGAACCATTTCCGACTCAGGCTCAACTCGGTCGACTGTGGCATCGAGCACGCTACTTATTGTTTTCGAAGTTATTCAAAATGCGGTTGGTCTACTTGAGCATCGCATACGACATTAATGGAGTCCAGTAAACTATCCACAGATCGCGCTTAGATAAACCTCTGCTAGAATCCAGCTCGACATGGAAGCCGGAACAATCAACTGCCCAATGTGTGGCGCCGCCACCTCAACCGACGCGCCTCAATGTCAGTATTGCGAAGCGCAACTGGCGACTGTTGCCTGCCCGTCCTGTTTTGCAATGATGTTTCTGGGAAGCAAACATTGTCCGCGCTGTGGAGCGGCGTACGCACGAGAGCACGAAGTTGCAAGTGCGGACCGGAAATGTCCACGCTGTCGAATCGAGATGCAGGTAGTTTCTATCGGTAATTCAAAAGTGCTCGAGTGTGCGAAATGTCTTGGCCTCTGGTTGGATACTCAATCGTTTGAAAAACTGTGTGCTGACAAGGAACAGCAGTCTGCTGTACTCGGTGACGCATCCCTGGCGGATCGTTCGATACAACAAACCAAGGTCAACTATGTGCCATGCCCCGAATGCTCGCAGCTGATGAATCGCGCAAACTTCGCGCGTTGTTCCGGTGTTATCATCGATCTCTGTAAACAACATGGAATCTGGTTTGATCGTAACGAACTGAGTCGCATTGTCGAATTTATCCGTTCGGGCGGACTCGAAAAGTCGCGAGCAAAAGAGAAGAACGCGCTCGAAGAAGAACGCCGAAAGCTTCAGCAGGAACAACTCGCACTGGACATGCAACACTCTGGAATAATGGACCTCGGTGAACGAGATCGTGTTTCCGGTATCGCTTCTGCCAGTGGCTTGTTGAAATTTCTGTTGGGTTGAATTGCCGATAGGTAGGAGCTAAATCAAAAAGTGGCTATCCCCCCGGCATTGCAACGTACAATCGAGCGACTCTCACTGATCACACTAACCCGTTGGTTAATCGTTGCGGCAGCCTTTCACGTCACACTCGCTCTCACTTTCTTCCTAATCGGTCGCTTCCACCTATTGCCTGGCCTTTTTGACGACAACGGAATCGGGATTCCATTTGCAATTGATGGCACGACTTATCTTTATTACACCAAAGAGCTCGCAGACGGCTTAAGGACTGGCGGACTTTCTTCCTGGTTTTCGCTGGCGGCGCCTTTCCACTGCAGACTTTACTCACTGACTTTTGTTTTTCCAGGCTGTCTACTTGGCTACAACACCCTCTCGGCCGAACCTCTAAATCTAATCTACTACCTTGGCACACTTAGTTTTCTTTACCTGCTGGCAAAGGAGCTATTCAACCGCCGCGCGGGTTTGCTCGCCGCAATCATTGTTGGGCTCTGGCCTTCGTTCCTACTACATTCGACACAGTTAATCAGAGACTCTCTTTTCTGCTGCTTGATGCTCGCCTTCGTGTATCTGCTGACCATCTTGTTACGGAGACGACTGTCTTTACGCTGGACTGTTGTCGCTGTAATTCTGGGCTTCGTACTCATCGTGGTCTTGTGGCTAATTCGTGGAAACTGGTGGAACCTGATCTTTGCACAGCTAGTGATCACTTTGGTTTTGCTTTCAATCCGTATGATTCGGGAACGAATATTTCCGGTTGGAAATCTCGTCGTACTAATAGTGATATTCGTCGCAGCATTGATGCTACCGAACCGGATCAAAGTAATGACCGTCGGCGGGTCGGCGCCGCCAACTGCGGTCTTCGCAATTCCGTCAAGTTCCAGACCAGCAAGCTCAAACAGTATGTGGTCTCGTTTCGTGACCCAAATTAGGGCGCGCCGCGGGGGATTCCGGGTCTATACCTTACGACAGTCGGATATTGGTAGTGACGTAGTCTTCAAAGACGCAGGCGATATAGTGAAATTCTTGCCGCGCGCGGCCGTGATTGGATTTTTCGCTCCGTTTCCGAAGATGTGGGTTGAGTCCGGAACTGGCGGAAGGATGGGGAGATTACTCAGCGGTTTCGAAACGTTTGTAATGTACCTGCTCTATTTTCCTGCCGGCTTTTGTTTATGGAAAGGCAGACGCAACCTCGCTCTATGGTTGATGTTTCTTTCAATCTTTATCGGTCTGGTGGCTTTGGGATTGGTTGTAGTAAATGCCGGGGCGCTCTACCGGTTTCGCTACATCTTATGGATCTTCACGATCGCGATGGCGGCCGATGGACTGGTGAGAATCTGGGATCAGAGAAACAAGGACATAAGGAGCCCGGGGCAGTAGCCCGACTGTCAAGGAGGGCTCGGTTGCGCTGATTAACGCCTCACCGCATTGAGCCCTCCTTGACAGTCGGGCTACTGCCCCGAGCAGGATTCTGACTAACCCCGCAGAGACCAAGTGCAAAGATCTACTTCACAGTCTTCTTAACCAAATTTACAAACTCGCGAATATCTTCTTCCGTGGTATCGAACGACGCCATAAGTCTGACTTCTGAAATCTCTTCGTTCCAAACGTAAAAGAAATATTTCTTCTGAAGTGCCGGAATAAACTTCTGCGGGATGGTTACGAAGACGCCATTCGATTCGACCGGCTGCGTCAGTTTCAAGTGAGGCAGCTTCTCCAACTCACCGGCCAACAATTTTGCCATTCGATTCGAGTGAGTCGCACTTCGTTTCCAAAGATCACCAGATAGCAGCGCATCAAACTGCGCCGAGATGAAACGCATTTTTGACGGCAGATGCATTCCCTGCTTTCGAATGTATTTGAAATCGGCAGCGCGTTTTTTGTCGAAGAACACAACTGCTTCGCCGTACATCATCCCGTTCTTTGCGCCGCCGAACGACATGACGTCGACTCCGCAGTCAACAGTCATCTCTTTCAGACTAGCATTCAGACTGACTGCGGCATTTGCGATTCGCGCTCCGTCAACGTGAAACAGCATGTTGTTCTTGTGCGCAAACGCAGCCAGGGTCTTCAGTTCGCTCTTTGAATAGACAGTGCCCATCTCTGTTGCTTGCGAAACTGAGATGACTCCGGGTTGCACGTGATGTTCAAAGCCAACTCCATGTAGGAAGTGTTCGATGAGTTCGACTCTGAGTTTTCCGTCTGGAGTCTTCACTGACAGGAGTTTGCTACCAGAAAATTTCTCCGGCGCGCCACACTCGTCAACGTTGATGTGTGCGGTCTCGGCACAAATTATTGCTTGATAAGACTTGGTGACTGCCTGAAGCCCGAGCACGTTGGCTCCCGTTCCGCCAAAAACAAAATAGACCGCCGTGTCGCGTCCAAAGTGTTTCTGAAACGTTCTCACTGCTCGCTCAGTGAACGGATCATCGCCATAAGCAACGACGTGTCCCTCGTTCGCCGCTTTGATGGCGTCGATCATTTCGGGATGCACGCCGGCGTTGTTATCGCTGGCGAAGCTGCGACGGGGTGAATCAGGTTTTGTCATGATGCGCTTTGCGGTCTTGGGACTTGGGTCATTGGTGCTGGAGTCCGGTGCAGGAGTAGCCCCGTGCAGTAGTAGCCCGGTGCAGTAGCCCGGTGCAGTAGCCCGGTGCAGTAGCCCGACTGTCAAGGAGGGCCCGCTGACGAGGTCCATCACACCAGTGAGCCCTCATTGACAGTCGGGCTACTGCACCGGACTACCGCACCGGGCTATTACTACAAAGCTCTTCTTGTTCACACTTTCTTCGTTTTAAAATCCTTCACAATCTCTCTGGCCGCATTTGCTCCAGGCATTCCAGTAACGCCTCCACCTGGATGAGTGCCGGCGCCACAAAGATAAAGTCGTTGTAGTGGTGTTCGATACTGAGCAAACCCAATTAAAGGACGGAAAGTAAAAAACTGATCGAGAGCTTGTTCACCGTGGTGAATATGTCCGCCACTCAATCCGTAAGTCTGCTCGAGATCAAGCGGAGTTATCACCTGTTCACTGAGAATCAAATCTTTTAGCCCAGGCGCAAACTTCGACAACTGATTGATCACTGTGTCTGCGAATTCCTGCCCGCGCGAACTCCAGTCTCCTGCCCTCAATTTGTAGGGAGCAAATTGGCAATGAATCGACATCACGTGCTTTCCGTCTGGCGCAAGCGATGAATCAGTCAGCGACGGAATTGTGACATCGAGATAGGGTTCTTTGGAAAACTCACCATACTTGGACGCGTCGAATGCGCGCTCGAGGTAATCGATCTCAGGACCAATGTGAATTCGTCCGGTGAGCTTACTCGCATCAGCGCCGCTGAAAGCAGGCAACCCGTCAAGCGCCAGATTAATCTTCGCACTGGTTCCCTGTGCGCGATAGTTTCTCATCTTCAAAAGGAAATTCGGATCAAGATCAATCGGGTCGACGAGGCGCAGAAATGTTGTCTTGGGATCTGCGTTAGAGACAACAGCACGAGTTTGAAGTTCCTCGCCGTCGCTCAGGATCACTTTTGCTTCCGCGCCATCCCCAGTCTCAACCCGTACGACTTCTGCCTTCGTCCTAATCTCAACTCCCAAAGATATCGCCGCTGCAACCAGGGCCTTCGTGATACCACCCAGTCCGCCCCTGACAAAACAGGAAGGTGAAATGGGATTCGAATCGAGTGCCGCCTGGAGAAGCAAACCAAGGCTTGTTCCGGCTGACCACGGACCAGCAAAACTGCCGGAGATTCCTCGTGCAGCAACGGTCGCTCTTAGCACTTCTGTGTCAAACCACTCGGCAACCAGATCAGCTACAGCCATCGGTCCCCAGCGCAACAAGCGATACTCGTCCTTCTTTCCAAGCCCACGAAACGCGAGTCCGACTTTGCCAAACTGCCATGCGTCACTCGCCGTTGGCTGATCGATCGACGGAGGCGTCATTGAGAGAATCGGCGCAAGCACACTTCCGATTCGGGAGAAGCTAGTCAGAAAGTCGGGATAACTCTTCACGTCTTTACTAGAAAACTTTTCGATCTCTGCAACGGTGCGTGCGGTATCGTTGTAGATACACAGTGATCGTTGGTCAGTTGTCAGACTCAGGACTCGCACTTCGGGTGTTATGAACTCCAACCCATGTTGCGCAAGGTTCAAGTCAGTAACTACTTGAGGTGAGAGCGGACCAGCAGTGTGATCAAGTGTCGAGCAACGAAATCCCGGATGAAACTCTTCGGTGATCGCTCCGCCACCGACAACGTCACGACGTTCGAGGACGAGAGTCTTTATCCCCGCCTAGGCAAGGTAACAGGCGGCGACGAGTCCGTTGTGACCCGCACCGATGATTATCGAATCGTATGTCATAGCGGATCTGAGCTTGGTACTTAGTCCTTTGTGCTTTGTTTCGCCATTTAAAGGTTACCCTTCGGCTAAGAGACAAAGTACAAAGTACAAAGCACCAAGCTCAAAGCACAAAAAAGCGCTTCTCCAAAAGTTGCTAACGCTTCAAATCCTTCAACATTTGCAGCGCCGCGTTCCGACCTGGCGCGCC
>Ga0134123_10002503_pt1 | contig 12047 bp, 11 predicted proteins | sample KB303_FD_96460 | JGI IMG/M metagenome (GOLD analysis project Ga0134123, IMG submission 96460) | Terrestrial soil microbial communities without Nitrogen fertilizer from Kellogg Biological Station, Michigan, USA - KB3-0-3 | ecosystem: Environmental > Terrestrial > Soil > Unclassified ...
ATGTTCATGCTCGGTTACGCGTTCCAGAAAGGCCTGGTGCCGGTCTCGAGCGCGGCGATCAACAAGGCGATCGAACTGAACGGTGCCGCGGTGAAGATGAACCAGGCGGCATTCCTGTGGGGAAGACGTGCCGCGGCGGACCTGGCGGCCGTGGAGCGGCTGGTCGCGCCGAAGACGGAAACGATTGCGGCGACGACGATGTCGCAGACACTCGAGGAAATGATCGCGCGCCGGGTCGAATTCCTGACCGGTTACCAGAACGCCGCGTACACGGAGCGGTATCGCTCCCTGGTCGAGCGCGTGAAACAGGCCGAGAGCGCCAAGGCGAAAGGCCTCACCGGGCTCGCTGAAGCGGTGGCGCGCTATTTCTTCAAGCTGCTGGCCTACAAGGACGAATACGAAGTCGCGCGGCTCTACGCCGATCCGGCGTTCATGGAAAAAATCAGATTGCAGTTCGAAGGCGATTACAAGCTGCATTTTCATCTGGCGCCGCCGCTGTTCTCCAAGCGCGATCCGATAACAGGCGAGTTGCGCAAGTCCGAATACGGCAACTGGGTCTTCTCCGCGTTCAAGGTGCTGGCCAAACTACGCGGACTGCGCGGTACTCCACTGGACATTTTCGGCTACACCCCGGAGCGCAGAATGGAGCGGCGCCTGATCGGAGAATACGAAGCGGTGATCGATGAAATCATTGCCAAGCTGGGGCCGGACAATCACGCGCTGGCGGTGAAGATCGCCTCGATTCCCGAGGAAATCCGCGGCTACGGCCACATCAAGGACCGCAATCTCCAGACCGCCAAGGCGAAGGAAGTTGAACTGCTCACAGCGTTCCGCTCGCCCGAAAAAGTCAAGTCCGCCGCCTAGCGGTCCGAATCGGGCTTTACTCGGAGGGCAGCGGCAGAGGTGCTGCCCTTTTTGTTTGATCTGGCGCTCGAAGCGCCAACACGGACTAAGTCTTGACCCGGTGCGCGTGAACGCGCACATCACAAGCGTTCGACGCAAAGAGCGCAAAGGTAAAGGAAAGACGCAAGGATGAAATGATGGATACGATCAAGACAGGATGAAATGAGAAAGGTGGTGTGAGATGGGCGGGCTAGCCGCTCTGCGACCTCTGCGTCAACGCCTGTGACCTTCAATATTGCGGTGAATAAATTCTGCTTCACGCAAAGCTGGGCGTGATCACATCCAACTGATCGGTCACCAGAGCGTCCACTCCCCATTCCAGCAGGTCGAGCGCCAATTCCGAATCGTTGACCGTGTAGGCCAGCACGCCATAGCCGGCGTCATGCACCGCCCTTACCAGTGCGGCGGTCAGATGCCGGTGGCTCGCGTGCAGCGACACGCATTGCAACCGTTGCATCTGCGCCTGCCAATTAACCGCCACGTCTTCCACCAGCAATGCACGCGGCAGTTCGGGTGCCTCGACAGCGGCGGCTTCAAGTGCAATCGCGGAGAAGGACGACAGCAGCGGCGGCAGGTCGGCGCCGCTCCACAGCAGCTTGGCCATCCGTGCCACCACCTCGCCAGTTTCGCGCTCGCGTCCGGGGCAGGGTTTGATCTCGACGTTGGCCCAAAGCCCGGCCTGCTGGCACAACGCCGCAGCGGCGGCGAAGGCAGGCACTGGCTCGCCGATGAACTCGTTGCCGAACCATGCGCCGGCATCGAGCTCGGCGATCTCCAGGTACGTATGGTCCGCCACTGGTCCCTGGCCGTCGGTGGTGCGATCGAGCGTGTCGTCGTGCATCAGGATCGGTGTGCTGTCCTCGCTGAGTTTGACGTCGAATTCCACGCCCTCGAAACCGAGATTGCGCGCGAGTTCCAGCCCCGCGAGTGTGTTCTCGGGGGCGAGTACGCCGCCGCCGCGATGGGCGATGATGCGGGGATAGGGCCAGGGGGATCGGGCTCGGCTCACGTTGTTGTTGGCGAACTTTGCGGTGCCTGATTATAACGACTGGCCTCCGGACCCCATCCTGGCTTGAATCCGGCGCTGCGAACCCCGATCTGACTACCGGGCGCATGTGCTTGATACGGTATAATTTCCGCTGTTTTTCGAGGGATATCATGCCCATCTACGAATATCGCTGTACCAGTTGCGGGCACGAGAAAGAAGTGTTGCAGAAGCTGTCAGACCCGCCTCTGACCGAGTGCCCGGCCTGCGGCAAGTCCACGCTGGCCAAACTGGTAAGTGCGGCGGGTTTCCACCTGAAGGGCAGCGGCTGGTACGCGACCGACTTCAAGGGCGTGGCCAAGCCCAAGGAAGGGTCGCAGGAGGCGCAGGACAAGAGCGCGAGCAAGGACAAGCAAGAGGTCCAGTCCACAGACAAGCCCGCAGCCAAGGATGACGCCAAAGCCGGGAAAGAGCCCAGCCCGACCAAGACTGCGACCAAAGCGCCGTTGCCGGCCACCGCCGGCAAGGCGGACCAGTGAAAAGATACCTCATCACCGGGTTGCTGATCTGGGTTCCGCTGGTCATCACCGTGTGGGTGCTGAGCTTTTTGGTCGACACCCTCGATCAGTCGTTGCTGCTGCTTCCGCATTCATGGCAGCCGCGTTCATGGCTCGGTTTTCACCTTCCGGGGCTGGGCGCGCTGTTGACGCTCGCCGTGGTGCTGGCCACCGGCGTGCTCGCCGCCAACATCATCGGCCAGCGTCTGGTGCGGTATTGGGAAGGGTTGCTCGCCCGCATCCCGATCTTCAAGTCGCTCTATTTCAGCGTGAAGCAGGTTTCGGACACCTTGTTTTCCTCGTCCGGGCTGGCTTTCCGCAAGGCGCTGCTGGTTCAATATCCGCGCCAGGGTTCATGGACCATCGCTTTTCTCACCGGCCAGCCGGGCGGCGATGTGGCCAATCATCTGAAAGGCGACTACGTGAGCGTGTATGTGCCGACCACACCCAACCCGACATCCGGATTCTTTCTGATGATTCCCGCCGCGGATGTCGTGGAACTCGATATCAGCGTGGATGCCGCACTGAAGTACATCATCTCGATGGGCGTGGTGCCACCGGAGGACAGGAACCCGGCCAGCGGCGCGGCGTGAGCGCTTTATCTTGTTCGATGCGCGCGAGCGCGCGCTGTCTCCCCCGATCCTCGATCATTCATTCCCGACACTGAACCTATGCGCACCGAATACTGCGGTCTGGTATCCACCCGGCATCTTGACCAGATCGTTACGCTTTATGGGTGGGTGCACCGGCGCCGCGACCACGGCGGCGTGATCTTCATCGACCTCAGGGACCGCGAAGGCCTGCTGCAGGTGGTGTGCGATCCGGACAACGCCACCACGTTCGCAACGGCCGAAAAAATCCGCAGCGAGTACGTGGTGAGAGTCACCGGCCTGGTGCGCCGGCGCCCCGCAGGGACCGTCAACGCGAACCTGGTTTCCGGTGAAGTGGAAGTGCTGGCGCGTTCGCTGGAGATCCTGAACCCCTCCGTCACGCCGCCGTTCCAGATGGACGACGACAACCTGTCGGAATCGGTGCGGCTCGAGTACCGCTACCTGGACCTGCGCCGGCCGCAGATGCAGAACAACCTGCGGTTGCGCTACCGGGTGGCGATGGCGGTTCGGCGTTTCCTCGATGCGCAGGGCTTCATCGACGTCGAGACGCCGATGCTCACCAAATCCACGCCGGAAGGCGCGCGCGACTATCTGGTGCCTAGCCGCGTGCATCCCGGCGAGTTCTTTGCGCTGCCGCAGTCGCCGCAGTTGTTCAAACAGTTGCTGATGGTGGCGGGCTTCGACCGGTACTACCAGATCACCAAATGCTTCCGCGACGAGGATCTCAGAGCAGACCGGCAACCCGAGTTCACGCAGATCGACATCGAGACTTCTTTCCTCGGCGTGGCTGAGATCACCATGCTGATGGAAGAAATGATCCGCAGCCTGTTCAGGGAAGTGCTGAATGTGACGTTGCCGAACCCCTTTCCACGCATGAGCTTCGCGGAAGCGATGTCTACGTACGGCTCCGACAAGCCCGACTTGCGCGTGCCGCTATCGCTTACCGAACTGACCGACGTGATGCGCGAAGTCGAGTTCAAGGTGTTCCGCGAGGCCGCGGTAGCGCCGGGCGGGCGGGTGGCGGCGCTGCGGGTGCCGGGCGGGGGCACACTTTCGCGCAAGGAAATCGACGACTACACCCAGTTCGTCTCTATCTATGGCGCCAAGGGCCTGGCCTACATCAAGGTCAACGATGTCGCCCGGGGCGTGGACGGCCTGCAGTCGCCGATCCTGAAATTCCTGCCCGGGACCGTGGTGAAGATCATCCTTGAGCGCACCGGCGCGAAGGACGGCGATCTGATCTTCTTCGGCGCCGACAAGGCAAAGGTGGTGAACGAAGCGCTCGGTGCACTGCGCACCAAGGTGGGACACGAGCGCGGACTGGCCGAAAAGGGCTGGCGTCCGCTGTGGGTGGTCGAATTTCCAATGTTCGAATGGAACGAGGAGGACAAGCGCTGGGACGCGCTGCATCATCCTTTCACCAGCCCGATGGACGGCCACGAGGAATTGCTTGCTTCAGATCCCGGCAAGGCGTTGTCGAAGGCCTATGACGTCGTGCTCAACGGCTGGGAGATCGGCGGCGGATCGGTGCGTATCCACCGCCAGGACGTGCAATCCCGGGTATTCAGGGCACTGGGGATCGATGCCGAGAACGCGCAGAGGAAATTCGGCTTCCTTCTGGAGGCGCTGCAGTTCGGCGCGCCCCCGCACGGTGGGCTCGCCTTCGGTCTGGACCGCATCGTCACCATGATGGCCGGCGCGGAGTCCATCCGGGATGTGATCGCTTTCCCCAAGACCCAACGGGCGCAGGATCTCATGTGCAAGGCACCCGGCCCGGTGGACGAGAAGCAGTTGCGCGAACTGCACATCCGCCTGCGCACGAGCGAAACTGCGAAGGCCTCCTGACCGCGAAGTTACACGACCAGAAACGACGCGGACAGGAATGCAGGAAACATCTGTAAAAATTTCTTCGGTGAAGAAATACAAGATTCCGGTGTCGGTGCTGGTGGTGATCCACACTTCTGACCTGCAAGTGCTGCTGCTGGAGCGCGCGGATCACCCGGGTTTCTGGCAGTCGGTGACCGGCAGCCAGGACGCGGGCGAGACGCTGCGGCAGACCGCCGTGCGGGAAGTGGCTGAAGAGACCGGGCTGGATGCCGATGCCTTTGAGCTGACCGACTGGAACCAGCGCAACGAGTACGAGATCTACCCGGAGTGGCGTTGGCGTTATGCGCCCGGCGTCACCCGTAACGTCGAGCATGTATTCGGCTTGCGCCTGCCCCGGCCGCTGCCGGTGAAAGTTGCCGCGGGCGAGCATCTCGGCTACCTGTGGTTGCCGCATGACCAAGCGGCGGACAAGGTCTTTTCCTGGAGCAACGCGCAGGTGCTGAAAACCCTGCCGCAGCATGTGCCAGACCGGCTGAAACATTGATCGCGATTTGCGGTCCTAGTGTGGTAAGGTTTTTGTTAATGATGTACCGGGGCCGATAAGGAGCCGCCCACCATGCAAGCCAGCGCAACAGCCTTTGATCGGTATAGCCGCCTGCAGGATGACGACTGCGAGGCGCGTATTGTTGCGGCCAAGAAGAAGCTCGGCAAGCGGGTAGCTGTTCTCGCCCACCATTACCAGCGCGCCGATGTCTACAGGCACGCCGATCTGACCGGTGACTCGCTCAAGCTTTCCAAGCTGGCCTCGCAAACCGACGCCGAGTACATCGTATTCTGCGGCGTGCACTTCATGGCCGAAGTCGCCGACATCCTGTCCAAGCCCGGGCAGATCACCGTGCTGCCCGACATGGCTGCCGGTTGCTCGATGGCGGACATGGCCAGCGTGTCGAAGGTCGAGCGCGCCTGGCGCGAGCTCGGCGAGGTGCTGGATCCCGATCGTCAGGTCACTCCGGCTACTTACATCAATTCGGCCGCGGATCTGAAGGCTTTCTGCGGCGAGCACGGCGGCATCGTCTGTACATCATCGAACGCGAAACAGATCCTGGAATGGTCGTTCGCGCGCCGCGAGAAGGTGCTGTTCTTTCCAGACCAGCATCTGGGGCGCTGGACCGGCCACAAGATGGGTATCCCGCTCGAGGAGATGCTGGTTTGGGACCCGGACGAACCGATGGGCGGCCTTTCGGCCGAGCAGATCAAGTCTGCCCGCCTGCTCCTGTGGAAGGGCCACTGCTCGGTTCACCAGATGTTCCAGCCGCAGCATGTGCTGAAGTTCCGCAATCAGCATCCGGACGGGCTGGTGATTTCGCACCCCGAATGCAAGTTCGAGGTATGCAAGCTCTCGGACTACGTGGGTTCGACCGAGACCATCATCAACACCGTCCGCGATGCGCCGGCGAACACCCGCTGGCTGGTCGGCACGGAGCTGAACCTGGTGAATCGCATCGCCGAGGAGTTCAAGCCGCAGGGCAAGATCATCCAGTTCATGGCGCCGCTGGTGTGCATGTGCTCGACCATGGCCCGCATTGACCCCCAGCACCTGGCCTGGACGCTGGAGAACCTGGCGGAGGGCAGAGTCGTTAATCAGATCAAGGTGCCGGCGCGCGACGCGGAACTCGCCAAGGTTGCGCTCGACCGCATGCTCGCGGTGTCCTGAGCTCCAACGGCGGCGTTTGCCTCGCCGGGTAAGTGTTTTTGCTGACGCCTGCAGGTAAACGATGTACCGTTTACTCTGGTTCGCGCTGGCATTTCCGGCCTGGTGCTACCCGGCCGACATCAGCCTTCAGGCTGTCCGCCATGGCGAGAGGTTCGAAGTGGAGGCTGTCGCCGACTTCGAGGCGGAAGTACCCTTGGCGTGGGAAGTCCTGACGGACTACGACCGGCTGGCGGAATTCATCCCCGGCATGCAATCGAGCCGGATCGTTTCGCGAAGCCACGACAGCGTGATCGTGGATCAGAGCGGCGACGCGCGTTTGCTGTTCTTTTCCTTTCCGATTCAGGTCCGGCTCGAGATCCAGGAGTATCCCTACCGGCGCATTGTTTCGCGCGCGGTCGATGGCAATTTCAAGGAAATGGTCGGGGCTTACACCCTTGAAGCAGCAGGCCGGCGCGTGCTGCTGCGCTACTCCGGCTCGTTGACACCGGCGTTCAGCATCCCGCCGTTGATAGGTACTATTCTGGTGCGCAACACCATGGAGAAGCGCTTTGGCGCGATGGTGGACGAGATCGTGCGCCGGCAGCGATTGCGGGACTTTCCCGCGACCGCGGCCCCCGGCAGCGGAAGCTGAATTCTTTAAGGCACCGCAGCGCAATCCATCCGCGGGTAATATCGGTTTCCCGCGTGAATTTCACGGCATCGGTTCAAGGGCTGGCATTGATGGAAACACTGCACGTCGTCACTTACAACATCCACAAGGGCTTCTCGCAGTTCAAGCGGCGCATGTCCGTATACGACCTGCGCGACAAATTGCGGGCAATCGGCGCCGACCTGGTGTTCCTGCAAGAGGTCCAGGGACTGAACGAACGTCACGCCGAGCGCCATCACAACTGGCCGGCCAACCCGCAGCACGAGTTCCTGGCCGATTCGATATGGAAAGATTTTGCCTACGGCAGGAATGCGGTTTATGACAGCGGCCATCACGGCAACGCCATCCTCAGCAAGTACCCGATAGTCCGGTGGGACAACGAGAATGTCTCGATGCACCACGCGGAAAGCCGCGGCCTGCTCCATTGCGAGATTGCCATCCCAGGCTGGAGCCAGCCGTTGCATTGCATCAACGTGCATCTCGGATTGCTCGGCCATTGGCGCATCAAGCAGATCGCGCTTCTCAAGACCCGCATCGAACGACTGGTGCCGCCGGACGCTCCATTGGTCGTTGCCGGGGATTTCAATGACTGGCGCAGGCGCGTAAGCCGGGCGCTGATGCAATCCCTTCACGTTTCCGAAGTGTTCGAGACGACCGCCGGCCGCCCGGCGCGCAGCTATCCTGCCGTGCTGCCGGTGCTGCACCTGGACCGTATTTACGTCCGAGGATTCTCGATCCGCCTCGCCCATGCCCACCACGGACGCGCGTGGTCCCGGGTCTCCGATCACATCGCGTTGTCGGCCCTGCTGACCCGGAAGGCATGAAGCTCCGGCGCGGAAACCGGGTCCGGTTGCTGCGCAACATCGATGAGTATTTCCCGGCGCTCGAGCGCGAGATCGACGCGGCGGCCAGCGAAATCTTCCTTGAAACCTACATTTTCGAAGCCGACGACACCGGACAACGCGTCGCCGCGGCGCTGATCCGCGCGGCGCGGCGCGGGGTGCTGGTGCACCTGATGATCGATGGCTTCGGTTCGCGCCTGTTTCCCGAAGAGCAGCGCCGGGAACTGCTGGAAGCGGGTGTGCAACTGCTGGTATTCCGCCCCGAATTGTGGTCGCTCAAGTTCAGAAGCACGCGGCTGCGACGGTTGCACCGCAAACTGGCCGTGCTGGACGGGCGCATCGGCTTCTGTGGCGGCATCAACATCATCGATCACGGGGAATCGCGCAGGAATGCTCCGCCGCGCCTGGACTACGCGGTGAGCATCGAAGGGCCGCTGATTGCCGACATGCACGCCGCAGTGCGCACTTTGTGGCTGCACACCGCCTGGACGCAACTGCGCCGCCGCTGGCTGCCGCTCACCAAGCCGGTCCTGGCCGTGGCGCCGCGTGGCGATCAGCGCGCCGCCTTCCTGGTGCGGGACAACGTGCGCCATCGCCACGACATCGAGGAAGCCTACTTGCGCGCGATCGCGCGGGCGCATCGGGAAGTCGTGGTTGCGAGTGCCTATTTTCTGCCCGGCCGTCGTTTCCTCAAGGCGCTATGCGACGCCGCACGGCGCGGAGTGCGGGTGACCCTGCTGCTGCAGGGAAGGATGGAATATGTCCTGGTGCACTATGCTTCCCGCGCGCTCTACCGCGACCTTCTCGACGCAGGCGTGCAGATCCATGAGTACACCCATAGTTTCCTGCACGCCAAAGTAGCCGTCGTGGACGATTCCTGGGCGACGGTAGGCTCGTCTAACATCGATCCGGTCAGCTTGCTGCTCGCGCGCGAGGCGAACGTGGTAGTGCGGGACCGGACGTTCGTGCGCGAATTGCGCGCCAGCCTGATGGATGCGGTCAATGCCGGCGCGCATCCGGTGCAGCGTGAACGCTGGGCGCGCATGGGCCTGCCGATGCGGATGGCAACCGGGAGCGCGTATGCCCTGCTCAGGGTTCTCACCGGCATTTCGAGTTACGGCCGTGCGCAGGATTTTGTCTGACCCGTCCGGCGTACCGCAGATTTACAATTTTTAACAACATCGGACATTGGCAACGGGTAATAATTTATCCGCAGACCAAGGATCGGGCCGCAACTGCCCGTGTCCCCTGCAGTTCCTAGCCATGTTCTTACGCGGTTTGCGTGCGGGCGCAGATAATGCGCCCGTTTCTTTTTTTGCGCCTGCGCGTGATTTGCTTGCGTGAGGGCGCGGCACCGGCCCAACCGGCGGCCGCATCATCCCGCGGCAATCAAATACCCGGCTGCCTTCCGAACGACGCCCGCGCGTTCCAGGTCGCCGACGATGAGTTCCGCCAGCGCCGCGTTGCTGAGTTGAAAATAGCGCGCGTTGAAATCCGCGTACAGCGGGATGGTCCCGAGGTATTCCGCAACCTTGGCGAGCCGCATGCGTTTGCGGTCCAGAAGAGAGAACACGAACATGACTTTCAGCACATGGCGCGCCATGCGCAATTCGTCGCGCGCAAAAGCTTCCAGGCGTTCGCGGCTGCGATCCAGCGCTTCGGCAACGTTGCCGAACGGATGTCCATGGCCGGGTATTACCGTGGCGACATCGAGCCTGGCGATGCTCTCCAGGGTTGCTCGGGCCGCTGACAGCCTTTCCTCGCAGCCTGGCCCGGGAAGCACGACCCCGAAGCCGTTCTGCCACAATGCATCCCCGCTTATCAGCAGGCGTTCTTCCTCGCAATAGAACATCAGCGCACCCATGTCGTGGCCGGGGGCCGCGATGGCGCGCCACGCGAGATCGCCCCAGTCCAGGACATCACCGGCCGCGATGGTGTCGTCAAAGGCGAAGCGTTCGCAGCGCTGGTCCGCGTACGACAGCCACAGCGTTTGCTCGTCCCAGGCTTCCACCAGTGGTGCTTCGCCGGCGGGAATGCTCAGGCGGCACCTGTGTGCCTGGCGCACGGCCGCATTGCCGCCCATGTGGTCGGAATGGCAGTGGGTATTGACCAGCCAATCCAGCGGCCTGCCGGCGAGTTCGGCAGACACTTTCGCAAGCGTAATGCGCGCGTCCCGGCCATAACCGCTGTCGATCAGCACTGTACGGTCGCGGCCGCTGAACAGGATATGGTTGGCGTTGAGCCAGTCGCGAACGATCACCCGCACTTGAGGTGGCAGGCCGGGAGGTGCCGTTGTAGCAGGCAGACCCTGCTGCGCAGGGACGTCGCGCTTCACTATTGCTGTGGCGGCGGAACAGCGGAAGGTTGTGCAGGCCGCTGGGGTATCGGGGCAAGCGGGCCCGGATCCTCGATGATCTTCACATCGCTTACGAAATGGCGCGTCTCCGCAAAGCATGTCGTGGGCACGCCGATGTGTTCCGCGTAGGTGACCGTTACACGTTTGCCCAACGAGGCATTGATCTTCTGTGCTACCGCGTCATCGCGGACCGAGAAGAAGAACTTCTCTCCGACGGTACCGGGCATCGTCACCAATGCGAGTTCGCCTTCCCAGGTCTTGCACAACCAACCCTTCTTCGACAGTTTCTGTACGTAGCCCGCGCGCTCGCCGTCCGAATAACTCCAGCTCAGCACGATCCAGGTGTAGGCCGCGAACAGCAAGCCCAGTACTACCAAAACCGCGACCAGCCAGCGTAGCGTCTGTCCCATGTTGCGTCATCCCCTCGATTAGGTCCGGCGACGTCCGGCCAATATACATCACCGGAGTGTCCGGTCGGGGCACGCGCGGGGATGATGGCGGCGATCCGGGGTTATCCCGGCCCGGATTCCCTTTGTCATCGCTTGCCGCAAGGACACGTTTAGCTTCGAGGAACAGCACCTCAAGGCTTAGAATTGCAGTCAATCATGTACGATCGTCCGTTGTCTTGAAAGATCACGCTTCACGGCCAACCGGCGCGCCTTCGGCGGGCCGCAATGACTGGCGCACCGTCCTCAGGCTGCTGCCCTATCTGCTCGAATACAAGGGCCGGGTGGCGGCCGCGCTCACCTTCCTCGCGGCGGCGAAAATCGCCAACGTCGGCGTGCCGCTGGTGATGAAGGAGATCGTCGATTCCCTGGATTCCCGGCAGGCGGTGCTCGTGCTGCCGTTCGCGCTGCTGGTGATCTACGGCGTGCTGCGCTTATCCAATACGCTGTTTGCCGAACTGCGTGACATCGTGTTCGTGCGCGTGGCCAAGCGCGCGATTCGCCGGGTGGCGCTGCAGGTCTTCAGACACCTGCACGCACTATCGCTGCGCTTTCACCTGGACCGCCAGACCGGCGGAGTCTCCCGCGACATCGAGCGGGGCACGCGCGGGATTTCCACGCTGCTGAGCTACATGCTGTTTTCCATCATTCCAGTGGTACTCGAGTTCGGGCTGGTGGCGGCGGTGCTGCTGACCAAGTTCGATTGGCGCTTCATGGCGGTAACGATGGTTGCGGTGGTGATCTACCTGGCCTTCACCTTCACCGTGACCGAATGGCGCATGGACATACGGCGCCGGGCCAACGAACTCGATTCAAAGGCCAACACCCGTGCAATCGACAGCCTGTTGAACTACGAGACGGTCAAGTATTTCAACAACGAGGAGTTCGAGGCGAGGCGCTATGACGAGAATCTGCAGAAATTCGAATCGGCCGACGTCAGGAACGAGGTGTCGCTGGGCCTGCTGAACATCGGCCAGAGCATGATTATCGCAATCGCGGTAACGCTGCTGATGATCCTGGCCGCTCAGGGGGTGGTGAAGGGAACGCTCACGCTGGGTGATCTGGTGCTGGTCAACGGACTGCTGATCCAGCTCTACATCCCGCTCAATTTTCTCGGCATGGTGTACCGGGAAATCAAGCAGGCGCTTACCGTCATG
>Ga0134123_10002505_pt1 | contig 12041 bp, 8 predicted proteins | sample KB303_FD_96460 | JGI IMG/M metagenome (GOLD analysis project Ga0134123, IMG submission 96460) | Terrestrial soil microbial communities without Nitrogen fertilizer from Kellogg Biological Station, Michigan, USA - KB3-0-3 | ecosystem: Environmental > Terrestrial > Soil > Unclassified ...
AGCATCTGCACGACCCGCGTGGTCACCGGCGCCGGGGTGCCGCAGGTCACAGCGGTCATGGAGTGCGCCCGGGCGGCGGCCGCGCACGGCGTGCCGGTGATCGCCGACGGCGGCATCAAGTTCTCCGGCGATCTGACCAAGGCGCTCGCCGCCGGGGCCCACTCGGTGATGATCGGCTCGCTCTTCGCCGGCACCGAGGAGAGCCCGGGCGAGACCATCCTCTACCAGGGGCGGACCTTCAAGGCCTACCGCGGCATGGGCTCGCTCTCGGCGATGTCGCGCGGCAGCGCCGACCGCTACTTCCAGGAGGGTCCGGCGGCGACCGGCGGCAGCCTGGCCAAGCTGGTCCCCGAGGGGATCGAAGGCATGGTGCCGCACAAGGGGAGCGTCCACCAGATGCTCCCCCAGCTCACCGGCGGCCTGCGCGCCGGCATGGGCCTGGCCGGCTGCGCCACGGTCGAGGAGCTGCGCGCGAAAGCCCGCTTCGTCCGCATCTCCCCCGCCGGCCTGAAGGAAGGCCACGCCCACGACGTGATCATCACCAAGGAAGCCCCGAACTACTGGGTGGAGCGGTAGGGGCTCGACCCAAAGTGCAGAGCCCCTCTACTTTTTAGGCGCCAGCTTTCTGAATTGCGCCTCCTGCTTGGAGGTAACCAGGATGCTGTACGAATAGGAAGCAGAGCTCTCAGGCGCGGGTGACTCAGCGCCCGTCTCCTCCGAAGACGGCACGGGGCATGGGCTCCGACGCCGCCGCCACGAAATGGAACGTTCCCGTCAGCCGCTTGAGGAAGGGTTGGAGGGAAGCGATCGTCTGATCGACGCGGTCGAGGGCCTGGATGAGCGTGCCGTTCGCGTTGAGGTCTGCCACCTGCCGCTGCAGCTCCCGCTGAATCTGCATCGCCCGGTCGAGCTCCTGGCCGAGCTGGCGCAACGCCGCGAAATAGGCATCTACCCGGGGACCCTCGGCCTTCCAATGCTCCACCGTCTCCCTGAAGCTCCCCTGATGGGCGGCGAGGTTCTCCGCCAGCTCGCGGCTCCGGCTCTCCAGGTCGCGGGCCAACCCGTCGAGCATCGCCGCTTCGCTGGCATGCAGACGCTCGAAGCGCTCCGTCACCTGCTCTGCCGCAGCGCCGAACCGCTGAGCGGCATCCTCGATCAGCCGTTGTGTCTCCGCCTGGGATCTCTGGGTTTCGGCGGCTGTCCGGTCCACCAGCTTCTCCTGCAGTTGGAGAACGGCACGGAGGCTGGTCGCTACATCGTCGTTCGCCCGGCCGATGGCGGCGAGAACTCGCTCCCCCGCCTGGCTGGCGGCGCGCTCCACGGCGGCCACGGACGCCTCGGTCAACCGCACCATCTGATTCTGCCAGAGCTGCAACGCCGGCAGCTCGGAGAGCACGCGGCGCAGGATCTCCTCCAGCGCCCACGACGGAGAGACCGGCTCCGGTCCGGCGACCTCGACGGTCTCGGCAGCGGGTGCCACCCGCTGCAGCTCCGGCAGGAAGGATTCCGCGACGCCGTGCTCCAGGGAGACCAGGTGCTCCTCTTCCCGAGATTGGAGCGCCGTGGCTGGAAGCATGAGCAGCAGAGCACCCAGGAGACCTTCCAGAGTGATGAGGAAGGCGAACGACAGCCCTTCGGTGACCCCCACGAGGCTGTGCTTGATCGCGCTCACCTCGTCGACGCCGCCGGCCAGGAACTGGGCGAATCCACCCACCGCCAGGGAGATGCCGATGACGGTTCCCATTAGTCCCACTACCGGCATGGCCCACACGAAGGCGCGGATGAGTTGGAAGCCATGCCGCACCCCTTCCTCCTCCTGAGCCCGGTGCTGCGCCAGGACGAGATCCGCCTCGTTCAGCCCCGGCAGCAGCCGCCATTGCCGCAGCACCGCATGCAGCCGGCGCAGCAGCGGGCTGCGGGTGCAGGTGTCGCGGTCGAGATAGGCGGCGAGCGCCTCGACGCGCCGCATTGCCTCGGGGCCGGGCGCTCCGAGCTGCTGCGTGGCTTCCGCGAGCAACGGCCGGCCGGAAATCGCCTTGATGGCCTGCAGCCGGCGCGAGCGCAGGAAGCACAGCACAGCGCCCCAGAAAAACATGACCGCGATCGATACCGGGACGAGCCCGGAGAGGGTCCGCAGGTCGAACATACGGGCGAGGAGACTCTTCTCCGGGGACAGACCGAACGCCGCAAGGGAAAACAGCAATCCCAGGATCACGCCCGATCCGGCGGAGGTACGGGCCATCTTCTGATCGCTCCAGCGCAGGATCTTTGGGACCTCCCGCGGAAGATTCAGGGAGATGATGACCGGAGGAGGAGGCGATGCAGCCACCGTCAGCGGCTGGCTGCAATTGGAGCAGACCGACGAAGCGTCGGGTTCCAGAGACTGGCAGCTCGGACAGATGATACTCATCTGATACCTCCGTCGTGAAATGACCTTCAATGATCGTTGGTGAGCTCTCGACCGCCCGGAGAGAATCGGAGCGGCTCGCCTGCCTTCAACGGCCTCCAACCCGTCCTGAAGCCTTTTTCAAATGCAACCACACGGGCCTCCTGGAACGCTTGCAGGCAGTCCGGATGAACGAAGAAAAAAATCGATCGCTCCTCGGGCGAAAGCTGACCGAGGAAGGTCCGGAAGCGGGATCCGGATCGCTTCAGCTCATCGGCCGTCTCGCCGCTGGCGGGATGCGGGACGATTGTGAAGAGCAGGGTGTTGTACGCGACCTCGGCATGAACCTCCACTCCTTCTTTCTCGAGACGATGCCGACGGAGCTCCTCGATCCAGGTCTCCGCCGTCTCATAGGTGGGCTCCCCCAGGGGCTCGAGGAACTCCTGGATCAGAGCCTCGTGGTCGAAGCCCTGAGCGCGATCTCCGGAGCAGGAGACCACAACGGACTGCAGGTTCGACGGGCGCTCCAACGGGAGCTGCTTCCTGACTGTGGCTCCCCCAGCCGTGATCACCGTGAAAATAAAGATGAAGACCATCACCCCCACTGTGTTGGACAGCATGTCGGCAAGCGGCACCAGCGATGGCTCCTCGAAGCCGGAACGGCGGCGAGATCGTCTCATGTGCGGGGCCCTCCTTCCGGAAGGAGGCGCACCGGGCGGCCCTCCTCGACAGGCTCGTAGCCGACGTCGATCCCGCGTTCACGGAACGTGTCGGAGAACTGGTTGAAGGTCTCGAAGCCTCCAGGGCGGACGGCGAACAGGGCGTAGTGGGTCTCTTTTCGCTGGACGAGCTCAGACAGGAGCCGCCCCAGGGGAGAAGCGTCACTGACCTCTCCGCCAACGAGCACCTCGGCGCCATCGGGCAACGTCACCGTCTGCGCTCCATCCCATGGCACCCGGTCCTTGCGGCCTTCCCGGTGTACGAGAGCCGTCCGGCCATCCCACTCGATGAGCACCGGTATCTTTCGCGGCTGCCCCTTTTCATAGACCGGGATCCACCCCTCGCCCGCTCCGGGTCCGATGCACAGGGACGCCACGATCAAGGTCACGTAGAGCAGGCTTCCCAGCGTGCACATCAAAATGGCTATGAACGGCAGCATGTCGAAATGCTCGCGATCGGCGGTCTCGGACATGGCAATCCTCCAAGCGCGCCGGCCAGGACGCGGCGCGGGCTCGATCCACGGCGTGAGGTCCTTGGAAAAACAGGGAGGAGCGAGTCCTCCATAGCACCTGAAGACCCGGTCTTACAGAAAAGGTTCAGAGAGATCTTCAGCCAATCTCGACCCGGGCGTTGGGATGCCCGTAGAGGCTGTAGGCCAGCCGGCTCGGATTCTCGGCAGGGAGCGCCGCGCGTGCCGCGCACAGCGCCTCTGCGACGGTCGCACCGCGCTCGAGCCCCTGGTAGAACAGGTCCGCCAATCGGCGTGCCGTCTCATCCTCGACGATCCACAGAGGCGCCAGGAAAAGTCCCGCCCCCAGGTTCACCAGCCGGCTGGCCCACCCTCCCAGGCCGGTCAGGCTCCAGGCGAGGCGTGCGCTGTCGCAGGAGTTGAAGAAGAAGCCGGGCCGCTGGCGACGCAGGTGGCTCGCGATGCCCATGCCTGCGAGATGCCGGGGGGTCAGGGCGCGGCGACCTCCCTCCAGCCACAGCGCCGTGCGCTGGTCCGGATCCCTGACATCGAACGACCCGTGCGCAGCCACGTGGAGCCAGTCGTAGCCCCCCCGCTCCAGCAGACCCAACACCGTCTTGAGATTGGCATCCGGCGGGCTCAGGTCGAGCAGCCGGGCCTGCTGCGCGAGCTTTCGCAAGATCTCGCGCTCGGCCTCGGCGGCCGGCAGGTTGGAGCCCTGAGGAGTCAGGCAAGCCAAGGCGCGTATCTGGAGCCGCCCGGGCGCTCCCGGCCATCCTCCTTCGCCGCGCTCGTCGCGGCACAGCCAGCGGGCCAGCCGGAGGGTCAGGCACCAGGGCTCCTCGTCACGCCAACCGGTGCCCTCGGTGCCGTAGGGCCAGACGAGCTCCCACGGCAGATACGGCTCGTCGGAGAGGATCAGCAGAGAGCCTCTCTTCCATTCCGTACGCTCCCGGCCATAGCGGTCCCTCAGCTCGCGCGGCAACAGCTCCCACAAGCTCTGGCCCACGGTCTCGAGCTCGGTCCGCACCTCGTCCGGCGCCAGCTCGATGCGGTGATAGCTCGTCAAGGCAGAGGTCATCGGGTGCGTGCCCCGGCTCAGGCTCTCCAAGGTCTCGAAGAGGCTCTGGGCATACGTGGACGGGTCCTGGCGAAGCTCCACGGCCTTGAACCTCTGCCAGGAGGCACCCCCTTCGGCAATCAAGGTGAACCCGAGCTTCCCCTCCTCCCAGGTGATCCGCAGAGTCCGGTCGGGTGGCGCAATCGCCGGCGAGACCGGCTGCAGATCGAGCGAGGTCGCGGCGTCAGTGGACGCCATGGGAGCACGCGCCACCTCGACAACGGCAGAGACGGTGCCCAGCGCATGGCCTCCCTGGAAGAAATCGAAGGTGACGCCGTGACGACCGGAGTCTCGCGGCCGCAGGTCGAACACCACCGGCGGGCTGTCCCTTGCGGGCAGGACCCGGATCTCCTGCCAGTCGCTATCGAGCACCTCGAAAGCGGGAGCGTTCAGCCGCACTTGCACCGGCAGATCAGGAGACAGGTCGAGCCGACGAGAGGAGGAGTCCAGCGAGGAAGGATCCACCCGCAATCGGACGACGGCGCTGAAGCGGTCGGTCCCCGACGCGACCTGGCGCGGATACGAGACGTCCGTATGCCGCCGCACCTGCGCAGCCTGTGCCGGAGCGCTCTGCTCGAACTCGCCGATCTCCCGCCGGCCGGGCAGCACACCCGCGCGATGGACCTCAGGCGCGAGTATCCCGGCCGGCCGGCCCTGCTTCAGGACGACGAGGGCCGTGCCAGGCGGCTGGCGGAGCAGGCGGTAGGCGCGTGCGACGCCGGAATCCTGCTCGACGACGCGTGCCGGGTGGATAGAGTCCAATTGCTCAATGGGCGCGTCGAGCCGGGCAGAGTCGCCGCGGGCCGCCTCATAAAGCTCGGCGATCCGGGCGATCCCCCAGGCTCCGTCGGAACGCTGGACGACCAGGTGCCACCACAGCTCGCATCGCTGTGGGGCCGCAGCGAGCAACACCAGAATCTGGCGCAACGTGACACGCCCGGACAGAACAAGGTGCCGGTTCCGCTGGGCCTCAAGCTCGGCTCGACTGATGGGCATCGGACCCTCCACAGGCGACGGGAGATGGCCTCCGGGGATTTTTTCACGATAGCACGCCTTCGAGAGCCCGTGTAGAATAGGCGCGGTCCCCCCCTCCGGCCTCACACCGGGAAGCCACGATGGCGGACGACGACGCGCTCGAGATCTTCATCGCCCGCAGCTCGAACGACCGGTACTACGTCAGTGCAAACGGCGTGGTATCCCCCTCCGCCTATGAGATCGATCTCGACCGGGAATCTCCGGAGCTGCGCCCTTGCCTGCAGGCGCTCTCCAAAGGAAACGTCTCCCCGGTGCTGCTCCAGGCCTGCGGAAGCTTCCTCTTCCAAAAGGTGTTTTCAGGACGCATCCGGACTGCATACGACAATCGGTTGAACGACGCCAAGAGACGGAACCAGGAGAGCGTGCGGATCACCCTGGACTTCGCGCCGAACGCGTTCGATCTCTACGAGCTCCCCTGGATGGCCCTCTATGACAGCGACGAAAATCTCTGGTTGGGCGAGTACAGCGTCCCCATCCGGATTCCCCTGAGCTTCTCCGTGCCGGGTCAGCCGCCCCTGCCTCCGGTCGAGAAGGTCCCGTTGCGGATTCTCGTGGTGGGAGCGAGCCCGGCCGGGCTGCTGCCTCTGGAGATCCATGAGGAGACGAGGAACATCGAGCAGGCCCTGTTCGCCCTTCGCAGAGACCTGCTGATCAACACAGAGTTGCTGAGCCCCGGAGGTCGCCCGATCACCAGGGCTCACTTCCACGAGAAGCTCACCGCCTGGCAGCCGCACATCCTGCACGTGATTGGCCACGGCCCTCAGGACAATGAGAAGAGGGAAAAGGTCGGTGTGTACCTCGAAGACGAGGATGGAGAGAGCGATTTCTATCCAGCCGATCTCCTGCAGGCGGCCCTGGGGATGTATGGTAAGAGCGTCCGGCTGGTAGTCCTGAGCGCGTGCAACACCTCTCTCGCGGCCCGGCTGCTGGCCAACCGGGGGATTCCGGCGATCGGGATGGCGAATGCCATTCTCGGCAGGGCCGCCGTCTCCTTTTCGCGCGGACTCTACGGCGGCCTCATCGCCGAAAAGCTGCCGATGGATGAAGCGGTGAGCCAGGCCCGCTCGGTGATCCGGCAGGACCAGCAGGGAAACGAATGCAATTGGATCTCCCCCGTGCTCTTCCTGCCCCAGGGGAAGGCGATGTCCTTCGCCCTGACCGCTCCCCGACGGGAGCCGGTGAAAGACACGGAGCCCCAGAGCTCCATCGCCTCGCCGACCCCGTCCAAGGAGGCCACCAGCCCTCCCCCTCCGCGCATCGAGCCGCGCCCAATCCTGCCGGCGGTCGTCGAGGAGACGGAGCAGGCGAAGCTGCCCTGGCGGTGGCTGCTCTCGCTTCTGCTCCTGTCGCTCCTCGTCCTCTTGGGGCAGCACCTGGTGACCCGCTGGACCCGCGTTCCGCCGGAAATGGTGCGGATTCCCGGAGGCACCTTCAAGAAAGGCGGCGAGAGCACGCCCATGGTCGATCTCCTCAGGCACTATGGCGACGTGATTCTGATGCTCGGCGCCGTGCTCGAGCGGGCCCCCGGGCGAGGCCGCATCGATCAGCCCTATTTCATCGACCGTTACGAGGTCACCAACGAGTCCTACGCCGGCTTCCTGAGCTGGCTCCGCACCCAATCCCACCAATCCCACAGCAAGCTCCACTCGCGCGAGCCGGCCGGCAAGGATCACATCCCCGAGTTATGGGATCAACCGGGGTTCAGCGCTCCGGAACAGCCCGTGATCGGCGTCGATGCCTACGATGCCGAGGCCTACTGCCAATGGGCCGGCAAACGGCTTCCCACCAGCGACGAATGGGAGCGTGCCGCCCGCGGCACCGACGGGCGCCTCTATCCCTGGGGCAACGAGTTCCACAAGGAGAACGCCAACACCAACGAAAGCCCGGAGCTGCATCCGGTCCAGGGAGGGGCGTACACCAGCGACCGCAGCCCTGACGGGGTCCACGACATGGCGGGCAACGTCAGCGAATGGACATCGACCCCCGCGGAGGTCAACGAGATCGCCGGCCGCGAGATGGCGGGAGGCTCATGGGGCAAGCCGGGAGATTTCTACGGCATGGCCTTCGTACGCGAAGCGGCAACCCTGGCTGTCCGGGGAGAGGGCCTGGGCTTCCGTTGCGCACGGACGGTGGCCCGCGGCGACGTTCCACCTGCCGACATGGTCTCGATCCCCGCGGGAGAGTTCATCAAAGGGGGGGAAGACTCCTTTCCGCTCAACCTGGCCCGCCGCCTTAACCTGACCGATTCGAGCATTCTGCAACTCCTCGCGGACCCGCCCAGGCAGGCGAGTCTCCATGAGTTCCTCTTCGACCGGCATGAGGTGACGAACCGCGAATATGGCGCCTTCCTCGCGGCACTGTCTTCCGGTCAGGTCTCCCAGGGCTCACCATCCGGCAAGGACCACACCCCCGCCACCTGGACCGACTCCGAATTCAACCAACCCGAGCAGCCCGTCGTCGGCGTGGACTGGCACGACGCGGAGGCCTACTGCCGCTGGGCGGACAAGCGGCTCCCCACGTCGGACGAGTGGGAGCGCGCCGTCCGCGGCACCGAGGGACGCCGCTATCCCTGGGGGGACGAGTTCGACCGCGACCGCTGCAACACAGCCGAATCTGGCGGTAAAAATCAGACCTCGACCGTCGGCTCACAGCCTGGATGCGTCGGTCCGGAGGGGATCTTCGACCTGGTGGGGAATGCGGACGAGTGGACCGTGGACAAGCAGGAGAGCGAAGAGGATGGATTGGAGCGGCGAGTCCTCCGCGGCGGAGGGTGGAGCGATCTCGGGGAGCTGAGAGGGCTGGGCTACTACCATTCCACCGGAACGATCGGATACCGCGGAAAGGACGTGGGCTTCCGCTGCGCCAAGACTCCTCGTCCATCCTGGATCGAGAAGATCTTCAGGAGCTGAGGCTATCCTCTTCTGCGGCATGAAGCCCCTCTTCCACCCCCGCCTGATCAACGACCCGTTCGGCGATCCGGGGGTCTATGTCGACTTCCTGTTCGAGAAGCGGGCTCTGCTGTTCGATCTGGGGGATCTCCACGCGCTCTCGTCCCGGCAGCTCCTGCGGGTGAGCCATGCGTTCGTGTCGCACGCGCACATGGACCATTTCTCCGGCTTCGACTCGATCCTGCGGGTGCTCCTGGGCCGGGAGAAGCTCGTCCACCTCTTCGGCCCTCAGGGATTCCTCGACCGCGTCGAGCACAAGCTGGCCGCCTATACCTGGAACCTGGTGGAGAGCTATGAGAACGAGCTCCTCGTCCGCGCCACCGAGGTCTCACCCGAAGGCTCCGGCGCCACGGCCGATTTCAGCAGCCGCCGCGGCTTTCTCCGTGGGCCGGCCACGCCGGTCGACCTCCCCGGCGGCGTCCTGGTGGACGAGGAGACGTTCCGCGTCCGCGCCGCCGTGCTCGACCACCGCATCCCCTGCCTCGGCTTCGCCCTGGAGGAGAAGTTCCACGTCAACGTCTGGAAGAGCGGGCTCGACAGCCTCGGCCTGCCCACCGGCCCCTGGCTGCGCGATCTCAAGTCGGCGGTGGCCCGGGGCGATGCGGACGAGACCATGGTCGCGGTGCGCTGGCGCGGCAATTCTCAGGAGCCTCAGGGGTCCCAGGAGGGAGAGATAGAGATGCGCGAGGCGAGGGTCCCCCTGGGGATGCTCCGTGCCCAGGCGCTGCGGATCGTTCCCGGTCAGAAGATCGCCTACGTCACCGACGTGGTGTACCACGCGCGCAACGCCGCCGCCATCATCGACCTGGCAGCGGGCGCCGACCTGCTGTTCATCGAGGCGACCTTCGCCGCCGACGAGGAGGAGCGGGCGACCGAGAAGCACCACCTGACCAGCCGGCAGGCCGGGCTGCTGGGACGCAAGGCCGGGGCCAGGCGCATCGTCCCCTTCCACTTCTCCCCCAAGCATTCGGAGGAGGGAGACCGCCTTCTCCGCGAAGCGCTCGAAGCGTTTGCCGGGAACGGCGCCCCGGAATCGTCCTCCCTGGAGGACGATCTGGGCACCTCTCCTGCCTGACCAGAAGTTGGCGGGACCTTTGCAGAGTCCCTATTACTGGAAGCATCGTTTCTTGGAAGGGAGGTTTCGATGCGCAACAAGACTCTGAAAATTCTCGCGGCGGCGCTCCTGCTGACAGTGGCCGCCGCGCCGACGTTGAACGCCCAGAGAGTTGAAGGACAGAAAGCCCATGTGGCTGGAAGAGAGGCCACTCCTCTCGAGGTGATCGCTCTCCAGACCTACGTGGATGGGCGTTCGGATACCTACGGCGTCAAGCCGGCCCAGACCATCCCGCTGGCCCCTGGCGAGCGGGCGCGCGTCCACCTGGTGGGCACGGCGATGGTCAACGGCCATGGCGAGGAGCGTCCGATCCCGGCGCGCTTCTCGGTGGTCGCCGGCAAGGACCAGATCGACCTCGTGCAGACCGGCCCGGACTGGGTGGTCGTGCAGGCCAAGCCGCGCAGGGACAACGGTCTCGCCCAGATCGGCTATGAGGTCACCGGCAACTATGAGATGAAGGGCGGCCTGCGCGAGGGTCGGATCACCTTCGAGGTCGGCAGCGGCGCGGAGAGCGGCCAGGCCCCGATCGTCACCGAGAGCACCCGCTGGACCCAGGCCCGGGAGCTGAATGACCGGCTGTACCGCTCCATCCTCGGCGTCGCGCCGCAGGGCGACGTGGCCCAGCGGGACCTGGAGCACATCTATGAGATGGGGGCGGCCGGCGTGCGCGACGTGGCGCTGAAGCTGGTCCAGGACGCGGGCTCGCGCTATGACGGCCTGTCGCAGAACGGCGCGGTCGAGGTCCTGGGCGACCTGTATCGTGGCCTGCTGCGGCGCACCGGCAGCGACAACGACCTCTGGAACCAGGATCCCGGGTTCCGCACCAACGTCGACACCCTGCGCCGGCGCGGGTACAACACGATGGTGCAGGTGATCGTCGATGCAGGCGAGTTCCGGAACGCCAACAACCTGGCGGACTTCGGCTCTCTGGCCGGCTTCAACAACGACGCGAGCTGGCGCGACCGGCCGAGCCGCTACGCGGTCCGGCAGAACTGAAAAGACCAAAAGGACTTAAAGGACCAAAAGGACTTAAAGGACAGCAGGGGACACTAAGGGCGCCAGTCTTCGCTGGTGTCCTCGTGTCTTGAGGTCCTTTTGGTCCTTTACGTCCTTTATGTCCTTTCTTTCACCTACCAGCTCCCCGACGCCCCGCCGCCGCCGAAGCTCCCGCCGCCCCCCGAGAAGCCGCCTCCGCCGAAACCGCCTCGGCCTCCTCCGCCGAACCCGCCCCGGCCTCCGCCAAAGCCGCCTCCCCAGCCGCCCCAGAACGGCCCTCCCCAGCCCCGGCGCGACCCGAACCGCCGCGAGCCTCCCGATCTCCCGAAAATGGCCTTCAGGATCGGGAAGAGGACCGCCCAGACGATCACGGGGACCAGGCCGAATCCGGGGAAGACCGCGCTGCCGAGGACCAGGTAGAAGGGCATGAGGAAGACATAGAGAAACCAGCTCTGGCACCCGCCGGCGGTGACCGCCGCCAGCGAGAAGGCGGCGAGGACGAAGATCAGGATCAGCTTGAACCCGGCCGGCACCCGGGTCGGTTCTGGCGCCACAGGCGCCGCCGCAACCTCCGCGCCGCCGAGCGCCGCGAGAATGGCGTCCACGCCGCGCTCGATGCCGCCGGCGAAGTCGCCGTTGCGGAAGGCCGGCCGCACGACGTTGTCGAGAATGCGGCCGGACTCCGCGTCGGTGAGCTCGGGCTCCAGGCCGTAGCCCACCTCGATCCGCATCAGGCGCTCCTGCCGGGCAATCAGGAAGATGACGCCGTTGTCCTTCGCTTTCTGCCCGAGCTTCCAGGTCTCGGCCACCCGGATCGAGAAGTCCTCGATGGGGTCTCCCTCCAGGCTGTCGACGGTCAGGACCGCCACCTGGGCGCCGGTCCGCTGCTCGAAGCCGGCGAGCTTCTGCTCGATCCGCTGCCGGGCATCGGGCGGGATCATCCCCGCCTCGTCGACGATCCGGCCGCTCAGGAAGGGGACGTCGCGGGCGAATACGGCAGTAGCCAGAAGCACGAGGACGAGGAAAAAGACCCTCACCCCCGGCCCCTCTCCCGCGAGCGGGAGAGGGGAGCAAAGCGAAGACCTTCTATGAGAACAAGGGTGTGCGGGGGGCTGTTCACCCCTCTCCCGCTTGCGGGAGAGGGGCCGGGGGTGAGGGCTCTTCATTCCGGCTCTCCCCCGCGCCGCAGCTCATCCGGCAGCTCGTTGACGTCGTCGGTCCGGCGGGCCACGCCGTGGCGCTCCAGCAGGTCG
>Ga0134123_10002509_pt1 | contig 12024 bp, 12 predicted proteins | sample KB303_FD_96460 | JGI IMG/M metagenome (GOLD analysis project Ga0134123, IMG submission 96460) | Terrestrial soil microbial communities without Nitrogen fertilizer from Kellogg Biological Station, Michigan, USA - KB3-0-3 | ecosystem: Environmental > Terrestrial > Soil > Unclassified ...
CCGCGATCATGGCGCCCACTTCCATTTTGGCGGAACAGCATTATCGCAACTTCACGAATCTGCTCAAGGATATTTTGAAACCGGAAGAGATTCGTTTATTGGTCGGCGATACACCTGAATCAGAAAAGGAGGAGATCCGCACCGGGCTGGCGAACAACACGATCAAGATCGTGATCGGCACACATGCCGTGATCGAAGGACCGGTTCAATTCCAGGACCTGCAATTTGCTGTTATTGACGAACAACATCGTTTCGGCGTCGAGCAACGCGCGGAACTGAGAAGCAAGGGTACGAATCCGCATCTGCTCGTGATGACAGCGACTCCCATTCCGCGCTCCCTGGCTCTCACTTTATACGGCGACCTTGACCTTTCCATTATGGATGAAATGCCTGCGGGCCGACAACCCATCAATACCTATGTGCTGCGTCCACAGGAACGCGAGCGCGCCTTTACCATGGTGCGCGGACAGATCAGGGATGGCAAGCAGGCATTCATTATTTATCCGCTGATCGACGAGAGCGAAAAGATCGAAGCCCGCGCCGCCGTGGACGATTACGAGACCCTCTCGAAGGAAGTCTTCCCTGAATTGAAATTGGGCTTATTGCATGGGCGCATGCGTCCCAGCGAAAAAGATGAGACCATGCTCAAGTTCCGCGATAGAAAATATGACATCCTTGTTTCCACGACGGTCGTGGAGGTGGGCGTGGATGTCCCCAACGCGACCGTGATGCTCATCGAGGGCGCGGACCGCTTTGGTCTGGCGCAGTTACATCAACTCCGCGGCCGCGTCGGGCGCGGCTCGGATCAATCCTATTGTTTGCTGATTCCCACCCGTGAAGATGCCGCCGAGAATGAACGCCTGCAAGCCATGGCTGAATCGAACGACGGCTTTCTGCTGGCGGAGAAGGATTTACAGATCCGCGGTCCCGGTGAATTTTTGGGCACGCGTCAGGCCGGCTACACAAGCGGACTTCGCATGGCAAGCATCACCGATGTCAAGTTGATCGAAAAAGCGCGTTTACAAGCCCAGAAATTATTCGAACTGGATGCTGATCTATCCAAACCCGAAAACAAGCTCCTGGCTGAAGCCTTTGGAAGATTCTGGGGCGAAGGCAAAGGGGATGTAAGTTAGTCCACTAGTCGGCTGGTCACATAGTCTCCTGGTCAGGCCGTGACCATTGCGCATCTTCAGTGTTTGACTATGAGACCAAGAGACTACAAAACTAGAAGACCAGAAGACCAGAAGACCAGGAGACCAAAAGACTAAAATGGTTCGAGCCTTATTCCCCGGCACTTTCGATCCCATCCATCATGGCCATATTGACATCGCCTCGCGCGCGGCGCGGCTCTTCGATGAAGTGGTCATGGCAGTTTACGATAAGCCGTTGAAGTCTTTGATGTTCTCGCCTGAAGAGCGTATCGAGCTGGTGACGGAAGCTTTCAAAGACAATCCCAAGGTCATGGTTATGGGCTACAGCGGGTTGACTGTTGACTTTGCCCGCAAGATCGGCGCACAGGTCATCACCCGCGGTTTGCGCGTCTTCTCTGACTTTGAACTTGAGTTCCGCATGGGCCTGGCGAATCAAAGGCTGGCGAGCGATATCGAGACCGTTGCCTTTATTACCGCCGAGCAGCATACCTTCCTGTCATCGAGTACGGTCAGGGAAATTGCCTCCCTGCTGGGCGATGTTTCGAGCATGGTCCCGCTGCATGTGGAGAAGGCGCTCAAAGCCAAGGTCACCGCTTTGGGTGACGGACATTCCCCGCCGAATGCTTTGCGCGATTAAAAATGCGATAGAATTGGAGTCATCCGTTTATCGGAGGCCATTATGGACATCCTGCAACTCATTGACCGGCTCGAAGAACTCTTCAACGAAAGCAAAAGTATTCCGCTCACGCGCAATGTGATGGTGGATGAAGATCGCATGCTGGATATCATCGACCAGATGCGGATTGCCATCCCCGAGGAAGTGAAAAAGGCCCAGCAATTGCTCGGTCAACGTGATCGGGTGCTGGCGCAGGCGCAGGAGGAAGCCAACCGGACGCTTGATATCGCCCGTCAGAAGGCCGATCAACTGGTGGCAAAGGATGCAGTTGCACAGGAAGCCGCGCGTCGCGCGGAACTGATCCTTGCCCAGGCGCGTACCGACGCCGAAAATGTCCGCATCGATGCAGATGATTATGTCCTCGACAGCCTCACCCAGCTTCAGGCTGAGTTGGAACGGATCTCCAATCAGGTTGCCAACGGTGTCCGCACGGTAAAAGATGAACAAGCTCGCCGGGCACCATCTCCATCACAACCCGCAGAGAATTGACGTCAACTGAAATGCGAAACTCCTCGCCCACCGGCGGGGAGTTTTTTGTTTATTTCAATTCGCTGTAAAAATGGATGGGGATTCCATCCGGATCATAAACGATAAAGGATCGATGTCCCCAAACCTGATTCTGCGGGGGTACGCAGCGATCCACGCCCTTGGCTGCCACGTGTTGAAAGAACGCGTCTACATCTGACGGCTTTTCGAAGCGTACCGCAAGATTAAGAGCAGTCGGCCTCGGTCCTTCGTAAGTTTGTCCCGCCGCCGCGCCATAAATTTCGATCACTGCTGTGCCGCCAGCCGAGAGCAATGCGCCTTTGCCGTCCTGCCGATCCCATCCGCCGAGGTATTCCATTTCGAGCACATTTTGATAAAAGTCCCGACTCTTTTCAAAGTCACGCGCATAAAACGCAAAACGGAATTCAAGCGAATCCATAAGGTTACTCACCTTGCAACTTTTCTTTCACTTCATAATGTTGTGAGCGGTCATCGAAACGGGTGAGCAATACCCGCGCATGCTCCGGGACAACCGCCTTCTCATAGTCCTCACCTGCAAATCCGCGCACGGATTCAAGATCGTCGAACCACATAATAGTTACGAACTCCACTTCATCTTCCAGCTTTCTGCGCAAAAGTTGGATCTCCTGAAAGCCGGGGATATGGCGCTGGCGGATGCCGACGAATATTTCCTCCTTGAGCAGGTTTTCATAAATATCCGCGTTTGCCCCCGTGGTATATCCATGCCAGATGCGACCGATCATACTTTCTCCCTTCTCGTATATAAATCCAAATTGAAGCGTCTCAATACTTGCGGGGCTTATTCAGCAGGTTTGTACCCCAGGAACATTTTGACGTAAATATCGGAACTAAAAGTGATTTGCGTCTTGCGGGCTTTGGCTTCCGCAATGGCGAGTTTGATTCTTTCGATGCCGGCTTGATAAACTTCTGCACTGAGCAATGCCAGTTGTGAACTGGCGTTTTGTTTTAAGAACGGGTCGTGCAGCACACCCGCATCCATGTGCACATTCAAAATATGCTCCACATTCCTGGCAGAGATATTTTGAAACCCCGCACATTCCATCCATTTAAGAACTGACCTCCCGGCCGGATAACGCCGCAGGTCGGTGTCATAGACGCCGTCGAAATAATCATAAATGTACCATCTCGTCGTACCTTCATGCGGATCGTGCCCGATCAGCGCCAGTGCACCTCCGGGTTTGAGCACGCGGAAGGCTTCGTTGATAAATTTTTTATGGTCGCCAAAATGATGGATGGCATCCACGACATACAGAAGATCGAAGGTATTATCCTTGTATGGGATTTCCACGGCTGAGCCATTGGCTAATTTCAACGGCGCAGGTTGTTTCTGTGCCTGCCGGAGCATGCCGAATGAATAATCCAGCCCGAACAAACTAGCTGATGCTTGCTGCAGCAGATTGAGCCAGTAGCCTGTGCCGCTGCCTACTTCAAGGATATCCCGGGCATGTAATTGTTTGCTGAGGGTGAGCAGTGCCTGTCCGCGTTCCCATTGCTGGGAGGTCGGATAGCGTTGATTGTATTCAGATGCGATCTGGTCGTAATTAAGCGATAAGTTGTTCATGCCTTACTGAAAAGGCATGCGCTGGTTTTCTTACGCTGGTTTCCGCCCTGTAAGCTGCAAACTGGAGTGACCATATTCCATTAACTCAATTTGATTGCCGTCCGGGTCGGCGATCCAGGCCTGGCGGGAATTATCCATGCCCGTTGAAATATTCGAGACAGCCACGCCTTTATTTTTCAAGTTCTGGCAGAACTCATCCAAGCCTGTGACTTCGAGACAAAAGTGTTTGTAGCGCGTGCCGCTGGTTAATTCAACCACCTTGCCGCCCCAGACTTCAGCCGCCATGGCTTGATCGAAGAACTCCAAAAAGGTCGAATCGCCACATTCAAAATAATATCCAAAGGGTAGACCCTGCTTGTTATCCAATGTGAATTTGACCTGCAAGCCCAGTTTGTTGACGTAAAAGTCAATGATCCGTGAAAGGTCGTTCGTTACAAAGTTGAGGTGCGCAAGTTGGCGAATCATGGATGCCTCGATTCATGTTCCATGGCTGTCAGCCACGGACGGACTTCATAGATCAGCAGTCCGGCTTGTACGGCGGGATCGGCGGCGGCGAACGCTTCCAGTTCAGCCTGCGAAACATCCCTGTTCGCGAAAGTCAAGACCGTGCTGCCACTGGGGACCTGGTTGATGAATGAGGATATAACGAACGCGTGATGCGGTGGGGTTTGACATACTATTCTCTCAAAAGAGATTTATGGATTTTCTGATCCAAGGATTTCCTTGATGCGTCCCACCTGCCCGCTTTCCAAACGCACCTTGATGCCATGTGGATGATTGGGGGATTTTGTCAGGATGTCTTTGACTATGCCTTTGGTCAACCTGCCCGTGCGCTGATCCTGTTTCAGGACGATCAGGACGGTGCTGCCCGGTTTGATGTTGCTGCGCGATTGGCCGTTCATGGTATTCATTTCTTATTTTCGTTCAGGAAGACGGTGAAGTCAAGATCGCCGGGCGACTGTCCATAGTCGGTCAACAGTGCCGCCGCTTCACTGCGATGCTGCGTGCCGTGGTTGACAACATGCAGGAGACAATGCCACACGATGCGGTCGCGTTGGATGCCTGTGTCAATGGTGTAATGTAGATGACCTTCCATATCTTCATCGTGGAGATTTGCGAGATAGGCACGCATGGCTTTTTCTTCCTCTTGAAATCTGGTTTTGAGCGCCGCTACATCTGGGAAATCAGCCGCCAGCAAATCGGAAGCGGACTCGTTGTGTTGAAATAATGCACGCCAACCCCATTCCGTATCCAGGATGTGCAGGAGAGTCCCATGCAAACCGCCATACGGGAAAGAGGCGGGCGCAATAAATTGTTCTTGAGAGACTTTATCGCTCGCAGCCAGGATCTTCCTGTTTGCCCAATAGTTATATTCGTAAATGAGATGAATATCTTCGATGTTCATGGAGTCCTCTAAGAAATATCCTGCAAAGAATCATTCAGAGGGTGGAATGGGCGGCCGGGTCGCCATTTGCCAGGAGGTTAAATATTGGTCGGGACCCTTCTCGTGCAAAAGCAGTGCAATCCAACCACCGCCAGCCACCCGGCCCCAGACATCGGAGCCTGAAGGAAAATAGTCAATCACGGTTGCCGTGGCGCCTTCAGGGAGTTTATGATCGATCAGTGGACTATCCATGGAAGGCTGCTTTCTGAGGGTCTGTTCCACAGTGGCGGTTACTTCCATGGGCAGCGGTGGAAATGCTTCCAAATACTCCATCGGTATCCAGACCGCCCGGCTGGAGACCAGCGGCCAGTACAAATCCCCCGCAGGCGGGTTGACCCAAAAAGTTGTTTTCGTGGGCCGTTTCCAGGCCACTACCATGAACTTGTGGATGAGATCGGGTCTGGTGATGTAATTGATTTCTTCGAGTTTGCCCGGATTGCCGTAGTCCATGGTATGAACCCGACCCCAACCATCCCGAATTTCATCCAGCGTGATGATATTTCCCCCCATGGTCAGGCTTTCCATTTGTGGAAAGCCCACGCCATTGAAAAGTGCGGTGTTATCCGCTTTCACATAATTGATCTTCTTCTTGTTGTTATGATTCAATGTGTTAATATATGTATCCCAAATGCCGGTCATGGTCGTTCGATTCGTGCCAGATGACAGACTCAGGCTCACCGACATCGTAAAGACTTCAGGTGTTTGGAGACCCCATGTCTGCACGGGCCAGTCTTTGTCTGCCGTACGCGATTTGTAGTCATAGTACGCCAGCTGGTTGTCATGTTTGACTCGAAAATATTGCACTCTGGGAATGCCGGTGGGACTGGGAAAAATGATCGGTCCGACAAGGGTGAACGTGGGCTCGGGCGTCGAGGTGCTTTGAAGCGTTGCCGTGGCGGTCAGCGTTGGGACGGAAGCGGTTCGTGTGGCTGCGGCATTGGCGGTCTGTATAATAATCGTATTAATCGCGTTGGGTTCCAGCGTAGGATTGGAAGTGCCCGCAGCAGGAGCGCAGGCCATGATCAACACAAATGCCATTAACCAGAGCAATAGTTTTCTTGTATGCAAATTCATTGGCATCAATAGCAGCGGCTCATCTTATGGGGTTGATGTTGGGGTCACCGTCGGCGTTTCGGATGGAGAGGGAGTCAACGAATTGGTAGGCGTGGGAGGAATGAGCGTGTCGGTGGGCACAATAACAGCCGTTGGCGGCGCGAGTGTCGGTGTGCTGCTTGGGGTGAGGGTTGGCTCCGGGGTTGGGGTGGGCAGGTTCAGGTCGAGGACGACGCGTTTTTCAGCGTGGAATTCGTCTCCGTTCATGAGATAGACCCGCAGCGTGAGCTTGTTCGCCTGTATGTTCTCCAAATTCCAATCGTAAATTGTATCTGCATTTTCAAATTTGTTGCGGCCCTCCGTGAGCACTATCCATTCGGAGGGATCGTTGCCGATGCCATATTCAAGACGCCAGCCGCTGAAGTCGCCTTTGGTGACATTGATGATGCCCTTGATGGTCAGCGGTGAACTGGTGACGGTATCGTTGTTTTTAAGGTTCGTGAAATCAAGCAGGGGCCGGGGATCGTCTGCACTGCATTCACGGTCGGGCGCGAAGAAGGGATTGCGCGGCATATCATGTGATTCGAGCCAGCTGCGGCCCTCGCCCGAGCGGAGCCATTTGCGGCCCCACTCATCCTTGACGTTCATGACGAACTCATCTTTGGCGAAATCCTTGCACGCATCTCCAGCGATCAGGCCCGTCCAGGTGTCGATCTGGGTTTTGACCAGGAGGTCTTTCGAGGGGGGCAGCGGAGGCTGGTCACTGGCGAACAACTCATTACGCTGGCCGCCCTTGCACCATTGAGATGGTTCCGCGCCGGAGATTGAGCAGATGATCTTTTCGGTGATATTCGATGGGAAATTAAAGGGTGTTGGCGAATTATTGCTGACAATAGGCACGGCATATTGCATGAACGCTGACCAGATGGGTGCCGCGCCGGTAAGGCCGGTTGTGTTCACCATAGGAGTGTAATCGGCATTGCCAACCCACACGCCGGTGACAAGATCGGGAGTGTAGCCCATCGTCCAGTTATCCCGGAAGTCGTTGGTGGTGCCGGTCTTGGCAGCCACCTGGAATGGCAGATTCAAGAGCGAGTTGGGTCCGAACATCCAGGAGCGCGCTTCATTATCTGAAAGGATGGACGAAATGAGGAACGCATGTTCAGGGCGGATCACTTGTTCGCCCTGCGGTGGCTGGTATTCATAAATAACCTTGCCCTGGAAATCAACGATCTTCAGAATGGATACGGGCGGCACCTTTTTGCCGCCGTTCGCGAACACGGAATAGGCGGAGGTCATATCCAATAAACTGACGTCGCCGCCGCCAAGCGTCAATGAAAAACCATAATCGGGCCGCGTTAGGCTTTTGATGCCCAGGCGTTCAGCCATGGCGATCATGCCGTCTTTTTCAGGCGTGTTCGGGTCATCGTAAATGCCGACGAATTGCAGGGTCTTGACCGCCGGGATATTGAACGAATTCGATAAAGCCGTGCGCACGGTCACAGGACCATGAAAACGATCATCATAATTCTTGGGCACATAGGGAGGGTTGGCGCCATCGGGAAATTCGCTGGGCACATCCCAGATCAACGTGGAGGGCGTCCAGCCTTTTGCAAAAGCCGCCACATAGGTGATCGGTTTAATGGATGAACCGGGTTGACGCGTGGGACTATCCGCCATGTTGACCTGGCCGGAGATCGCGTCATTGTTGAAATCTGGCGAGCCGACCATTGCCAATATTTCACCGGTCGAGGGTCTAATGGCGACCAGGGCACCGTTGTGGGCATTTTTGTCGGCGAGCTGGGCTATTTGGTCAGTGACGAGCCGCTGGGCTTCATCTTGAAGCGTTGGATCCAGCGAGGTGTACACGATGAAACCCGAACGATAGATCGTTTGGGCATCGTATTGTTTTTCCAATTCAGTACGGACGAAGTTAACCCAATGCGGATAACGCGCATTGATATTCGGCGAGATGAAATTATGCGCCTTCATTTCGTCCGCCGCATTCAAAGCCGAGGCTTGATCCACGCAAATGGGCACCTGGCTGTTGCTGACAGCGATACAGCCGTGCTGTTGACTCAGCCCGTACATCAATACGATCACCTGCTGCTGGCGGGCGAGCGTGACATCGCGGTTGGTGTACACATCGTAGATGGCAGGCGATTGCGGCAAACCTGCCAGGAAGGATGCTTCTGAGAGGGTTAACTGATTCGCGGTTTTGCCGAAATAGGTCTCGGCGGCAGCCTCGATACCATAAGCCAGATTGCCGTAATTGATCTCGTTGAGGTACAGCTCGAGGATCTCATCTTTTGAATAACGGCGGGTGATTTCAGCCGAGAGGATGATCTCACGCGCCTTGCGTGAATATGTCCGTTGGGCGCGCTCCTCGGGCGTTAGTAATAACGTACGCGCCAATTGCTGGGTAATGGTGGACGCGCCGCCGCCCTGGCCGTTCGTACGATAGTTCTCCCACAAAGCACGCAGAATCGCCCACACATCAAAGCCCGGGTGTTTGTAAAAATCCTGGTCTTCTGTGGCAATGGTCGCAGCGACGAGCGCCGGGGAAATTTTATCGAGGGTGATGTATGTGCGCCGGCCCGCGTTTGGATCCAGGATCTCATATAGTGAATTCCCGTTGCGGTCGAGGATGCGCGTGGTCTCGAATTGCGAGGCGCGGTTTTTTAGATCATCCACGCTGGGGAGCGTGCGCGCGATCCGATAATAGGAAAACACCAATGCCGAACCGCCGAGAATGGCAAGAATAACCAGTCCAAATAAGGAGAGGATGAAGATGCGCAGCAGGCATCCCCAGGTACGTCTCCAGTCAACGCTGCTCAAATCCATGCCTGCAGCCTGAGACTTTGGCAGGCTTGGCGCTGGAGCGGGCCGCGATTGCGCAGTTCGCGGGCGGCTGGGGGATTCGAAAGCCACAGGCGAGACGCGCGTGCCCTCCATGTCCACTTCATGGACGCGGCGCGGCAAAGGCAGGTTGTCTTTGTCCAGCGCGATCGGCGGCTGAGGCGGCGTGGGTGTCCGGCGCGGCGTGCTGGCTTGCGTGGTGCTATCCTGATTCGGTGCATCACTTTTTGTTGGTTCGATGGGAGGCTCGGCGTGAGTCTCGGCTTCGGAGTCCAGCAGGCGTTTTATTTTTTTTAGGCGATCTTCTTCTTCTTCGTTTGTCATGCAATACTTTTCTTTCTTCAGGTTAAGTGGCGGGCTACCGATAATGTATAAAATTTCAGAATAAAATCAAATCATCCTGGGCTTGGTTTCCAGCTTTCGAACATCACACTGTCACGGGCGAAGCGTGTTCATTCCTTCGGCTTGCTCATCATCAATACAATCCATGAACCGCGATGACAGGTTTCCTCATTTTGATTCTTCACCTCGAGCGTGATCGTTACGGAACCACCGCCGATGCGCGGCAGAGCCTTGGTTTCAATGGTCTCCAGTTCCGTATAGATCGTATCGCCGATGAACACCGGCTTGACGAATTTCCATTCTTTCACCTCGCGGAATGCAATGACCGTCCCGTCCATAATGCCGGTCTGCCAGGCGAGGCCCGAGGCGATCGCCAGACCGAGCAATCCATGCGCGATCTGTTTGCCGAATATGGTGGTCTTGCTGAATTCACGGTCGGTATGGATGCGGTTATCATCGCCCGATACTCTGGCGAAGGTCATGATGTCATCTTCAGTCACCGTGCGTTTTTCAGTTGTCAACTTCTGCCCCACACTAAATTCTTCAAAGTAGAGTCCCATGATAGTCTCCTGGTCTTCTTGTCTTTTGATCTTCCGGTCTTCGACTAGCAGGCTAGCCGACTAATTGACTGGAAGACTAACAAATTATACCCTTTGACCTCCTGCCATTCTGCCCGTACAATACGACCCATGCGTGACTGGTCACTCGCCCCAGGCGATCCGCTTTGCCTCACTCTCGCGGCGGATTCACGCCTCTCCATTCCCGATTACCTCAACGATCATATTTGGGAACTCGTCATCGGCGGCGGTGAACCGCCGGCGCTCTCTCTGCGTACGACCTTTGGTCTGCGTGCCAAATCGATGCGCCTTTTTCTGCGTTTCAGCGAGGGGAACAAATCCGTCAGTGATCCGGCTGCCTTCGCCCTGCCGCCGACCATCCGCCGGTTTTATCCAAACTTTCTGGCTGTTGAATATTCACCATTATCCAACATTGACGTTTCCACGGAGTATTGGGTTCCACAATCCAATGCTGTTTGCGGACGTGTGGCGGTTGCCAACAAATCCAACGCCACCCGCCGAATCCGCATCGAGTTCTGCACATTGCTGACACCCATCGATGGCCAAAGCATGACCGCCACCCAAATGCACATGGTCAACATCCTGGCAGGCCAGACCGGCGGGCTTTTCCCGGTGCTCTTTTTGACGGGCGGACCTGCGCACGGTTCTGGTCCTCATCCCTCGCTCTATCTCGACCTCGATCTGGGGCCGGGTGCAGCGCGTCAACTCACCTTTACGCAAGCCTCGACCAATTCCCTGCAAACCTCATTTGATCTTGCCCGTCAAACTGCCGCGAGACCCTGGGAAGCGGAACGCGCCCGACTTGAACTGTTGAACACGAGTCAGACTATTGACATCCACACCGGTGATAGGGAATGGGATGCGGCATTTGCCTTCAGTCAAAATGTGGCGTTTAACTTATTCTTCCCGCCTAACACGCATTTACCCAACCCCTCCATCGTCTCCGCGCGCGGACTGGATAACGGCTTTTCTCCCAAGGGTGATGGCACTGATTATCCCGCCTCCTGGAACGGACAATCTCCGCTGGAAGCCTATTATCTCGCAAACGTCTTGCCCGCCTCGCCAGCTGCGCAGGATCTGCTGAATAACTTCCTGGCGGTTCAAGCCGAAGACGGCTCGATCGATGGCAAGCCTGGCCTGGCTGGTCAGCGCGGGCATTATCTCGCAGCGCCGCTGCTTGCCAGCCTCGCCTGGAATCTCTACGAAAAATCCGATGACAAAGAGTTTTTAGCCAGGGTCTTTCCCAGGCTGCAAAAATTCTTTTGGTCATGGTTTGCCCCCGAGTATGATGGCGACCGGGATGGGCTGCCGCAATGGAAGCACGTCTTGCAGACAGGTTTCGAAGATAATCCCTTATTTGATGCCTGGCACGAGTGGTCGTTGGGTGTGAATATTTCACAAGTCCACAGCCCGGCGCTGGAAGCCATGTTGTATCACGAGGCGGCCTGCCTCATCAAAATGGCGGAGCAGCTCGAAATCCACGATTCATTGATTCTGCTTCACGAACAAGCGGCTGTGTTACGCAAATCGATCGAGTCTACGTGGCAGCCGCGCACCGGCTTGTATCATTATCGTGAACGCGGCACAGGTTCGAGCCTGGCGGGCAAGGTGTTGTTGAAGCAGCAGGGCGCGGGGATCGTCGCGCCGAAATTAAAGTTCGAGAGTCCGATCCGTTTATTGATCGAGGTGCAGACCCAAAGCCCTGCAGCGAAGCGGCCCGAGATCCGCATTCATGAATTTTCCACGAAGCCGGCCGAAGAGGTCATCGCCAGCGGTGATTATCAATGGCGCAACGGCGGGTCGATCTATACCACCAAAAATGTTTTCTCGAA
>Ga0134123_10002518_pt1 | contig 12005 bp, 10 predicted proteins | sample KB303_FD_96460 | JGI IMG/M metagenome (GOLD analysis project Ga0134123, IMG submission 96460) | Terrestrial soil microbial communities without Nitrogen fertilizer from Kellogg Biological Station, Michigan, USA - KB3-0-3 | ecosystem: Environmental > Terrestrial > Soil > Unclassified ...
ATCCACAGATACCCGTCCGGCGTCTGGGTGATCGCATTGACCGAATCCTGCGGGAGGCCGCCGGTCGTGTTCCAGACGTCGTGGACGTATTGGGACATCTGCTTTCGCGGGTCGAGCGCGTGCAGAGCGCTCGCGTGGCACACGAGGACGATGCAGATGAGGAGCGTTCGGGTCATTCGGGGGATGCCGGACGCAGGGAGAGAGACACCACCAGCCGCGTCAGCCCTCCCAGGAAGATGTTGATGCCAATCAGCGCGGCCATGGCCCACCCCTCGCGCGACGGCCAGGCGCTGCCGATCATCGCCGCGATGGCGATCGTGACGATCGCATCCACGAGAAGCCAGGGGCGTGCCGCCTGATCACCGACCCGCGAAAGAAGTCCCCATTCCAGCAGACCGTCGATCAGCAGATACGCGGTCACCGGCAGTCGAATCGAGTCGGCGGACAGATCGCTGCGTCCGAGAAGGTAGAGACCGATGGCACCGTAAGCGACCGAGAGCAGGGCCTGCCACAGTACCGCGGGTGTGGGACGAAACGGCCAGGCAAATGCGAGATGCAGTGCGCTCACGAGCAGCAGCAACCCCGCGACCAATACGTGCGCATCGAGCCCCTCGAGCCGAGGTGTGACGATCGTGAGAGCTCCGGCCAGAATGATCAGGATGCTCAGAGCGAGCAGCCATCTCCATGGCCATTGCAGGCGTGACGGTGTCGAGGTCCTCATTGCGTGAAATGAGCGTATCCGGAAGTCCGGGCATGTCAAACCGGTTCGCCGCGAGATCGCCGGCGCGACGCTGCAGGATGGCGTCTCAAAACCGGCGGCTCGCATCTATCGGACTTGCAGACGAGGTACAACGTCCGCCACCTGGCGCTTTTCGGCTCCGCTGCGCGTAACGAGATGGGCCCGACGCACTGGAGGAACTTCTCGGTCGCCACGTGGATCTGGTCACGAATCAGGGCCTCAAGCCGAGAGCACGGCGGCAGGTGGAGAAGGACCTGATTCGTGTCGCGTAGCTGGCTTCTCGATGCAAGCATCGTCCGCGCCTGCGTCCGCAAGAGGGCGGCGAGGACGCCGCCCGGCCAGCCGCCGGGACGGCGGCGCTCCTCTGAGAGCGGCCCTACACCGCCACGCGGTCGTAGTCGTGCAGTTTGCGGATGTCGACGCTGATCGTGCCGTCGTCGGCGGGCGGGTTGAACATGTTGCGGAACCGTGCGCCCCAGACCACCTCGTGCGATTTGTAGGACGACCGGGCATGCACGTTCTGGGAGAACGTCTCCTCGAAACCGTTCAGCAGGATGAGGAACTCGGCGTCGCATTCGGCGAGGTCGGCGCCGGTCCAGAGGCGGAGCGGGCTGGCCTCGTCGATGGGATGGACCAGCGTCCAGGACAGGGGGAAGAACACCACCTGCTCGCGCTCGAGCTGCAGCGGCACGAACTCGCGGTCCGTCGCCGATACGCCGTCCTGCTTCCGCCGGCTGAGCAGCACCTTCGCCTCGAGGTTCACGATCTGGCTGGCCTGGCGGTTCACGATGCGGAACATGAACGCGCGTCCGCCGCGATACGGCGCGACGACGGCCGTGCGGCTGAAGACGATGTGCGCGACGGGGCGGGCGAAGCGCGCGAACACGAAGCCGGTGACCAGCGCGAACGACAGGATGCCGGCGAGCGACTCGATGGTCACGACGATGTTCGCGGCGAGGTTGGCCGGCGCGACGCTGCCGTAGCCGATGGTGGCGAGGGTGTGGACGCTGAAGAAGAACGCCTCGACGAAGCGCAGCGGCATGGCCTCGCCGTGAAACGCGCTGAGCGCGTTGGCGCCGCAAGCGACGTAGAGCAGCGCGAAGAGGGCGTTGGTGGTGATGTAGTAGACGACGACCCATCCGAGGAACTTCGGCCAGGAGAGGGTGAGAAAGTAGTGGTACGCGGAGAGCGACTCCCAGAAACGCAGCCCCTCGCGCCGCACGTTGAACGAGCCGTCGCGATTGAGGAGGCGCTGCCGGCTCTCGCGCGCGACGACAGAGCCGAATCCGAGATCGGAATACGGATCGACGCTCACTCCACGCTCCTGCGCGCCTCCGGCCGTCGTGCGACTTCCCGCACCAGATCGCCGGGATCGAGGGAGAAGACGGCGGCGAGCTCGAGGACGACCGAGAGCGTGGGGACATTCTCGCCGCGCTCGAGGAACCCGAGGTAAGAGACGCTGATCCCGGCGCGCCGCGCGGCGACAGCCAGGGTGAAACCGCGGTCCAGCCGGTGACGTCGAATGATCGCGCCGAAGCGGCTGGCCACCGGATCGGATTGCCGGCGACGAGGCATGACCCTGAATGATGCCATGGTCGCCGTGAGAAATCACCATGGTCGCCGCGCGGGGCGAACTTTTTGTCTCGCGAACGATCGCGGGTTACCGGTCGAAACCAGAATTTTACCGGCAACGCTGCCATGGTTACTGCGCACGCAGATTCGCGTTGCCGCGCGCGGCGAAACTTTTACCTCGTACGGCGACCATGGCCAATGCGTGCTGCTGCCATGGCAGCTCAATCGGTGAGACGGCTGCCTTCCATGGCAAACGGATCGCCTCGTGAGGTAATGGAACTTACCTCGCACGATCACCATGGCAGGTCGCGAGGTAAGCCTGCTCTGCTCGCGAGGTAAGGGTGGTCGGTACGCGCAACGACCATGGCAGCTTGCGAGGTAAAACCGTGGCCGAGTGTGCTAAAAGAAAAGGCATGCTCGACGAACTGACGATCGATTCCTTCGAACCGCTGGTGGGCAGCTCGTTCTGGCTGCTGACCGGAGCCCACAAGATCGAATTGCGCCTCCAGCGCGCGGCGAAGGTGATGGAAAGCGAGGCGGCGCGGCTGAAGCGCAATCCGTTCTCGCTCATCTTCCTCGGGCCGGGCTCGATCTTCCTCGAACAGAAGATCTACCGCGTCACGCACGACACCCTGACCGATCCGCTGGACATCTTCCTCGTGCCGATCGGCAAGGAAGACGGCGGGTTTCTCTACGAGGCCGTGTTCGCGTAGCGCATGAGGAAGTAGACGCCGTTCGTGTCGACTTTCCGGAAGCCGAGACGCTCGTAGAGGCGGAGCGCGGGGTTGTAGGCTTCGACGTGAATCGTCACGTCCTTGCCGGCGGCGGCGCCGCGGGCGAGGACGTTCCGAACGAGCTCGGTCCCGATCCCGGTTCCACGGCAGGCCGCGACCAGCGCGATGTCGACGAGGCGGATCTGATCCTTCCACTCGTCGATCCACAGACGCCCGATGGGCTGGCCGTCCCTCTCGACGATGTTCCGCTCGCAGGTGGGATAGTGGAGCCCGTAGTGCTGAAACTGCGCGGCGAACTGGCTGTCGAGGAACTCGGCTTTCTGCTCCTCGGACCAGGGGAAATGCACCATCTCCTCGGCGCGCACCGAATGGTAGAGAAGGCGCATGAAGTCGTAGTCGCGGGGAGTGGCGGGACGAAGGGTGACCGCGCCGGGTGCGGCGCGATCACCACCGGGGAAGACCGTGGAGCTCACTGGTTCGCGTAGTCGATCCGGAACACGAAGTAGTCGAAATCGACCGGCTTCGCCGTGGCGAGCGAGGAACCGAGCACCGACCAGCGCTCATTGCCGGCGCGAAGCTCCAGCGATTCCCACGCCACCGGCGACGCACCGTCGGTGCGCGGCGCGACGACGTAGAAGCCGCGCTGCAGCTTCAGACCGTCATCGCCGCTCATCAGCGTCAGCGAGAAGCGCACCGGCTCGATCTCCCGTCCCTCGGGCGCCTGACCGACGGCAACCGAACCCCTGCGGCCGGTGCCGAACAGCGTGGTGCGCTCGAGGACCACGTCGAAGTCGAGGCGCTGCTCGACGTCGAGCGGCATCATGAACGAGACCGGGCTCCCCTGGCAGCCGCCCGAGTGCGCCCAGGCGCGGTACGGGATGAGCTGCCGCTCGCCATTCTCGCGGATCGCGAAATGGGTGAGGAGCTCCGCGGTCCGGGCGTTGGCGCGCGGACGGCCGCAGTCGGCCGGGCCGAGCACGACGACGCGCGCGGAGTTGCGGATGAAGGCGCCGTCGGACGAGGTGAGCCGCTCCGCGGCGACCAGATTCGGCCGCAGCTCGTCGGTTGCTCCGGCGACCGCGCCGAGCGGAGCGAAGCCGACCGACAGCCGCGAGCCGACGCCGGTGACGGATGCGAGCAGCGGATTGCTGACCGCGAGGGTGGCGAGCGCCCCGCCGGAGGTGATCAGGAACTCGCGTCTGCCGATGCCGTGCTGTTGATTCTTGTCCATGTGTCTCCCCTCTCCCGCGTTTTACGTGCGCGGCGGAAATACGCCCTGCAGCGCGATCGCGAAATAGAACGTCAGGTATGGCTGCATGTTGTTGTGCGGCTGGTCCCCGCCCGCCGGCGCAAGGGCGTTGGGGCTCATCGGCGCCAGCGCGCTGTTGCCGGGTGCATAGATGACGCTCAGACCGCCGAGCAGATGGTTCTCGGCGAGCGTGCTGTCGTCATCATCGAACGAGCCGGACCAGGAGTGCGAGTGCGCGGGGATCTCGCTCTCGAGCAGCGTGACCGTCTCCGATCCGCCGGTCTCGCCGAGGTCGTGGAGCGACAGGCCGGGCCCCTGGCCGGGATGCATCGCCGCACGTCCCTGCAGATCGGGGAGCGCGAAGTTGCTCTTCCCGTTGCCGCCGTAGGTCGTCCCGAGCAGAGAAAAGAGCGCCGTGTTCTGCGACAGCGGCAACAACTGTCCGTCGCACCACGCCCAGCCCTTGGGCGCGAAATTGAACGGATACATGCGAATTTCAGCAACGAATGGGTCCATCGTCTTCTCCTCGTCGAGCCGGCTCACACATGGGGGAAGAGGCCGAACAGCGAAATGATGTAGTTGACACACAGGTACGGCTGAAAGTTCTCATGCGGCTGGCTTCCGCCGACGGGACCGATCATGTTCGCCGCCATGGCGGATCGGTTGCCGTTGCTGGTCGTATAAACGTCGCCCTGGGCGACGGCGAACAGCAATCCCGAGCCGACTTTGTTCGACCCCGCGCCGCTGGTGGCGAGGGCGGGATGCGCGTGCGCCGGCATTTGCTGCACGCCCAGCGTCACCTGCTCCACACCGAACGTCTCGGCAATCGAGACCCCGTTACCCTTGTGAACGGGAACGCGGCCGCGCAGATCCGGCAGCGCGAACGTGCTCTGGCCGTCGCCGCCGTACGTGGTGCCGAGGACGACGAACATCGCGTCGTTCTCGGAAATCGGAAGGAGCTGCCCTTCGCAGAACATCCAGCCGGCGGGGGCGAAGTTCCCCGCAAACATCCGGATCTCACCGATATATGGTTGTGCCATGTATTTCTCCTAGTTCGGCGAGGGGAAGATCCCCTGCAATGCGATCGCAAACGTGAGCGCGAGGGACGGCTGTCTGTTTTCATGCGCCTGGCTGCCCCCGGTATTACCCACCGTCGTGGCGTTCATCGCCACGATCGCGCCGTTGCCGTAGATCTGCGCGGTCAGCGGCTGCGCCGGGAGTGCGCCGGTCACGGTGTCGAGCGTGGCGTTGGCGGCGGTGGCGTTCAGCACGTGCACGTGCGTCGGGACCTCCGCGATCGAGAGCGTGTGGGCCGCCTCGCCTGCCTTCTCGCCGAGCGTGTGGCCGGAGCCGACGTGGATCGGCACCCGCGCCCGCAGATCCGGCAGCTGGAAGGTCGTTTGCCCGTTCCCGCCGAAGGTCGTCCCCAGCAGCGAGAACAGCGCCTGATTCTGATTGATCGGCAGGAACTGCCCGTTGCACTCCGCCCACCCCTGCGGCGCGAAGTCGAAGGCCATGATGCGAATCTCAGACATGAACGGATCGGCCATGATTCTCTCCTTGATCGTTACTCATCTCACGGAAGCAGGCAGACTGGCTGATTGAAGAGCGGGCTTCCGGTAATCACCACGTTCGCCGCCGGGATCCCGTTGGCGGCCGCGATCGCGGCCGCATTCGCCTGCGGCACGCGGACCGTTCCCGTCTGATCGATTCCGATGGTTCCGGTTCCCGCGCTGAGGGTATTTCCCGTCACGTTGAAGCAGAGCGACGAGGTCCCGGCGGTCTCCGCCGCGCCGCTGACCGTCTGCGCCACGCCCGCGTTCACGAACGTGTTGCCCGAGACGGTGGCATTGACCGTCGCCGAAGTCTCGGAGTCGATGTCGACGAACGGCAGCCCGCTGGCACTGCCGGTGATCGAGTTGCCGGTGATCGACAGGTTGACCGTGCTGGCGTTGGTCTGGCGCGAGCGGAACTCGATGAGCTGCTGCGTGCCGGGCGTGGGCATGGAGACGATGTTGTTCCGGATCTTGATCCCGCCGCCCGCCGCCGTGGTGCGGTAGTCGATGAACACGAACTCGCGGTTCACGCCGACGAAGGTGATGTTGTTCGTGGCCGTGTTGCCGTCGAAGTCGAGCGTCGACGAGTAGCCGGCGTTGAACGCGATCGGCTCGAAGATGTGGCCGATCATGTGGCGTCCGCCGGTGGTGTAGTTGATGTTCTGGAAGGTGTTGTTCTTCACCGTCGCGTTCATCACGCCGCCGTTGTTCTGCGTGCGCATGACGCTGGTGTTGGCGATCGTGCCGTTCTCGGCGATGTTGTCGAAGAGGTTGTTGTCCACCACCGACACGTGCGTCGCGCCGTTGTTGACGAGGATGCCGACGTTGTTCTCGGCGTTCACCTTCGCGTTGCGGAAGATGTTGCCGACGATGTTGCTCGTCAGCGTACCGGTGGTGAGGACGTTGCCGCCCGCGGCCACGGTCAGGGCCTGATTGCCGAGGTCCTCGAACACGGAGCCGTTCTTCACGTCGAACTGCATGTTCGCCGTCCCGCCGTTGGCGACGAAGACGTTCGTGAAGACGCTGGAGTTGTCGGCCATGGTGATGCCGTCGAGCTCCATCAGCGCCATGTTCACGTTGTTGTTGTGGATGTACATGCCGTAGCCGGACGTCGCCGAGAACACGGCGAAGCGGCTGCCGAAGTTGACGCGGTTCGTGCCGGCCACGTCGAGCATGAGCAGACCGGACGCGCGCGGGCTCTGCACGAGCACGCCCGAGAGCACCAGACCGCTGCCGCCCACCATCTGCACGGCATGGTCGCCGCTGGCAGACGACGCATCGACTCCGCCCGGATTGGTGTCGCCTGTGCTGGTGATGTTCATCGACTGCAGGGTCACGTTGCTGGCGCTGTTGAGCGCGACGCCGTCGTTGGTGGTCAGCGTGATCGTCCCGCCGGAGCCGTTGCGCGCCTTCGTGCCGTCGCCGGCGACGAGGAACGGACCGGTGCCGGTGGTATTGAGCGAGATGCCGGTCGCGCCGTTGCTGGCATCGATGCGCGTGAAGGTCACGCCCGACGCCGCGATGGTCGCCGTGGTCGCCGAGAAGCCGACGCCCGCCGGCGCGCTGATGGAGCCGCCGCCGTTCGCGATGCGCATGCCGGCCGCGCCGGTGAAGAGGCCGGAGCCGGTGATGGTGACGCCGCTCGTGCCGCCGAAGACGGTGAGCGTGCCGAAGGCGAGATCGCCGCTGACGTTCGACATCGTCACACCCGCGGCGCCGACGGCGTTGCCGGCGGAGCCGACGGTCACGGTGCCGGCGTTGACGACGTTGAACGCGCCACCCGGGACCGAGTCGAACTTCGCCGTCGTGATACTGATACCGCCGCCGGCCGTATTTCCGTCAATCGTGACGTTCGCGAGGCCGGACACCGTGAGGTTACCACTCACGGTTCCGTCCATGCGAATCCCGGTCCCGGCGCTGGAGAGGATGGTGCCGTTGCTGTAGGCGACGACCGCGGGGCCGCCGCTGGAGACATCGAAGCCGTTGCCGGCCGAGGTGATCGAGGTGTTGCTGACGAGCACGGTCGTCCCGGCCGCGCTGTCGGCGTTGACGTCGATGCCCTCCTGCGCCGCGCCGAGGACCGTGTTGTCGTGAATCGTCGCACCGGTCGCGGGCCCCGCGAGCGCGGACGTGACGTCGATGCCGTTGCCGGTGCTGCTGGTGACCGCGACGCCGGCGATGTCGACGCCCGCGACGCCGGTCACGGTCACGGTGTCGCTGCCGGAGAGGATGGTCGGCTTCACGCCCGGCGCGACGAGTACCTGCGGCGAGCCGTTGCCGTTGAGGTTGAGGTTCGTCGCGAGGCCGTATCCCTCACCCCACAGGTTCTCGTTCGCCTCCATGGCGATGCTGCCGTTGACCGCCGAGGTGTGCACGAAAATCGTGTCGCCCGGATCGTCGACGTCGCCCACGCCGTTGAGCGTGGCGAAGGAGTTGAACGGATCGATCGACGTGCCGTTGCCGCCGGCAACCGCGGAGCCGTTCACATACCAGATCATGCTGTGAATCGTGATCGTCACCGTGCCGATGGAGCTGGCCGGCGCGCCGAATGCCGGAATGTCGGTGATCGTGTACTGGAACGAACCGCTGGTGTTGCCCGGGCCCGGCGTGTAGCTGAAGGAGCCGTTGGCGAGCATCGAGACCTTCGAGCCGTCGCCGAGCGTGCAGTCGAAGGGCGCGGTCACGTCGGAACAGCCGACGATGCCGGTCACGATCGACGGATCGCCTTCCGGATCGCTGTCGTTGTCGCGGACGCCGTTGCCGGAAGTCGTGGTGTCGGCGATCTTCGGCGTGAGGCCGCCGGGGAGATCGACGCGGAGCTCGGTGTTGCCGAGCGTTTCCCACGAGTCCGCCGCGGCGGTCGGGCCGTCGTTGACGGCGTTCACGGTGATCGTGAACTGAACCGACGCCGAGGTGTCGACGCCGCCGTTGGCGATGCCGCCGTTATCGGAGAGCGAGACCGTGACGATCGCGGAGCCGAATGCGTTCAGCGCCGGAGTGAACGAGAGGACGCCGGCCGGCGAGATCGACGGCTGCACGAGGAAGAGCGCGTTGTTGTTGTTCGAGACGTTGAACGTCACGGTCTGGCCCGACTCGTTCGGACCCGGCGAGATGCCCGTCGCCCACGGCGCCGAGTACGGGCCGCTGTCTTCGTTGACCGTGACGTCGCCGCCCGGCGTGAACGACGGCGCGTCGTTCACCGGCGTGACGTTGATGGTGAAGGTGTACGACGCCGAAGTGTCGTCGCCGCCGTTGGCGATGCCGCCGTCATCGGTGAGGTTGATGACGATCGTCGCGCTGCCGAATGCATTCGCGGCAGGCGTGAAGGCCAGCACTCCGGTGGAGGAGATCGTCGGACCGCTCGCGAAGAGCGAGGGGTTGCTGTTCGAGAGAACGTTGAACGTCAGCGCCTGCGACGACTCGTTCGCCGGGCCGGCGCTGATGCCCGTGGCCCACGCCGCGGAGTACGCGCCGGAGTCTTCGAGCACGGTCACGTCGCCGCCGCCGGTGAAGGACGGCTCGTCGTTGACCGCGTTCACGGTGATGGTGAAGGTCTGCGTCGGGGACGTGTCGTCGCCGCCGTTGGCGATGCCGCCGTTATCCGTCAGATAGACGCTCACGGTCGCGGTGCCGAAGGCATTGGCGGCCGGCGTGTACGTCAGCGTGCCGGACGAGGAGACCGCCGGCTGCGTGCTGAAGAGCGCGTTGTTGTTGTTGGAGGTGACGAAGGTGAGCGTCTGGCCGCCCTCGTTCGGTCCGGCCGAGATGGAGGTCGCCCAGCCGACGACGGTCTGCGGGCCGGCGTCTTCATTCACGGTCTGATCGGCGCCCTTCACGAAGGACGGCTCGTCGTTGACCGGCGTGACGGTGATGCTGCTGGACTGCGCGGCGGACGTGTCGTTGCCGCCGTTCGCGATGCCGCCGTTATCCTGCGCGACGATGCTGATGGTCGCGGTGCCGGACACATTCGCCGCCGGCGTGAACGTCAGCGTGCCGCTCGAGTCGACGGCCGGCTGCACGGAGAAGAGCGCGTTGTTGTTGTTCGTCACGGTGAAGGTGACGGTCTGGCCCGACTCGTTGGCCGGACCGGGTGAGATCGCCGTGGCCCAGTTGGTGTAGGTCTGCGGACCCGCATCCTCGAGGACCGTGATCGTCGGACCGGCGAGGAAGCTCGGCGGATCGTTGACGGGGTTGACGGTGATGGTGACGGTCGCGTTGTCGGTGCCGCCGTTCCCGTCGTTGGCCTGATAGACGAAGCTGTCGCCGCCGAAGTAGTTGAGGTTCGGGGTGTAGTCGACGGTCGCGGTGTTCGGACCGGTGGGGATGATCGCACCGAGGACGCCGTTCGACGGACCGCTGACGATGCTGAACGTGAGCGGATCGCCGTCGGCGTCGGTGCCGCTGAGCGTGATCGTGACGGTGGTGTCTTCATTCGTCGTCGCCGAAACGTCGTTGGCGACCGGTGGCGTGTTGCAGGTGATGAGCGCCGCGACGCCGGCCGGCAGCGAGGGCGCGGCGGGCGAGCAGGAGCCGGTGGTGATCACGGGGAAGACGCCGGTCGGCGTGCCGTTCGCGGGGAACGACGTGCCGGTGGTGTTCACGGTGCCGCAGGCGGTGAGGAAGATCTTTCCCTGATCGGCGGGCGCGAGACCGGAGCTCGAGCCGACCGGACGCACGTCGCCGATGCCGTTCGTCCAGACGATGTTGCCGGAGTGCGAGCGGATGCTGATGGTGCCGCCGCCGCGGTTGATGTTGCCGGTGTTGAAGTCGCCTTCCGCCTGGATCACGGCGGTGTTGAGGCCGACGTTGCCTTTCGCGGAGATCTCGACCGTGCCGCCGGTGTCGCCGCTGGCGGTGTGGCCGTCGTCGATCACATTGCCCGACGCGTTGATCGCATCCTCGAGGGAGATGACGCGAATGAGGCCGCCGAAGCTCTTCGAGTCATGGAGACCCGGAATGGACGTGACGGTGAAAAGCGCGCCGCCGGGGAGCCCGAAGATGTCGATGGTCTCGCGGGCGAAGAGATCGACGCCCTTGTTGGCGGCGGTGCCGGACGGAGCGTCGGCGCGGACGCGGCCCATGCGCGTGCCGCTTCCGCCGAGATCGCGCGAGTCGATGAGCAGGTCCTTGCCGGAGCGGATGATGACCTTCGCCGCGGAGTCCTTGCGCGAGAGCGCGGCGATGAGGCCGCGCACCTGGATGCCGCAGCCGTTGATCGTGACCGGGCCGGCGCCGTTGTTGTCGCCCTGGGAAATGATGTTGGCCGTCGCTCCGATGAGCACGGCCGGCTCGGAGAAGGTGGTCGATCCGATGGTGATCGCGCCGCCGATCTGATTGGCGGTGCCGCCGTTGAGTGCGACGCCGGTGAGCTTCGTCGAGAGGATGGTGCGGCTCGGTCCGGAGAGGACGTTGCCGTCCACGCTGATCGCGCCGCCCGCGCTGACGTTGATGCTGCCGCCTGCGGCGTTGCCGGCGCCGGAGTCGATGGTGCTGCCGGAGGCCAGCGCCACGGAGCCGGTGACGTTCGCGGTGATCGCGCCGCCGGTGGAGCCGCTCGAGGTCCCCGATGCGGTGGAGACGATGGCCGTGCCGTTCAGCGCGAGGTTGCCGCCGACGGTGAGCGTGATCGCGCCGCCGGTGCCGCCGCCGGAGCGGTTCTCGGCATAGAGCGCGCCGCCGCTGTTGATGGTCATGTTGCCGCTGACGGCGAAGGCCATCGGACAGGCGTTCGCGCTCGCGCCGTCGTCGTTGCAGTTGACGACGCCGTTGACGACGAGGTTTCCGTCGCTGACGGTGAACACGCCGTTGGCGGTGCCGTCATGATCGGAGCTCGAGCCGTCGAGCGAGGCGAAGGTCTGCGCGCCGGTGATCGTCACATCGTGAGCGAAGGCCGGGACGGCGACCAGGATGACCGCGAGGATAAACAGGGGGCGCAACGACAGGGATCGCATCGATCTCCCTCCGTGATACTGACCTGATTCGTGGTTGGACCTGACGGTCCCCGGCCGGGGTGAAACTGCTTCTCTCTCGCAGACCCCACCGAGGAATGGAGACAATCTAACGTCACAGCCCGCGCAACGCAACCGGTTACATCGAAATTTTTTTTGCGCCAGAAAGAAAAAGGCGCGCCGGGCGGCGCGCCTTTCGTTTTTTCC
>Ga0134123_10002519_pt1 | contig 12003 bp, 19 predicted proteins | sample KB303_FD_96460 | JGI IMG/M metagenome (GOLD analysis project Ga0134123, IMG submission 96460) | Terrestrial soil microbial communities without Nitrogen fertilizer from Kellogg Biological Station, Michigan, USA - KB3-0-3 | ecosystem: Environmental > Terrestrial > Soil > Unclassified ...
CGACGACGGCGACGGCACCGACTACAGCTAGCCCCCAGCGGGCCGCCCGGTCACGGGGCTGGGCGGCCCGCACCCCTACCCACCACCGAGGAGGCGCGCGTGGCGCGCTTGAAGTACCGCCGCTGGAACCCGGGCCCCATCAACGAGGCCCTGGCCGAGAAAGCGGCAAGCATCGCCCGGCAGTACGCCGCCCAGGGCTACGACATGACCCTGAGGCAGATCTTCTACCAGATGGTGGCCACCGGCGAGATCCCCAACACCATCCAGTCCTACAAGCGGCTGGGCGACATCCTGGACGACGCCAGGATGGGCGGGGAATTTGACTGGGGGTACATGGTCGACCGCACCCGCAACCTGGCCGGCAACACCCACTGGAGCGACCCGGCCCAGATCATCCGGGCCACCGCCCGGTCGTACATGCTGGACCGCTGGGCCGGCCAGCCGTACCGCATCGAGTGCTGGGTGGAGAAGGAGGCCCTCGCCGGCGTGATCGGCCGCGTCGCCGGCGAACTCGACGTGGACTACTTCCCCTGCCGTGGCTACGTCAGCCAGTCGGAGATGTGGCGCGCGGCGCGCCGGCTGCGCGAGTACATCGAGGGCGGTCAGCGGGTCCTCGTGCTGCATCTGGGCGACCACGACCCCTCGGGCGTCGACATGAGCCGCGACATCCGCGACCGGCTCAACCTCTTCACAGACGTGGACTGGGTCCGCGACCACCCCGGGAGCTTCCGGGGCATGGACCCGCTCGAGGTGCCCCACGAGCAGGTCCAGGACGACATGTACGCCCACCTCGACCAGGACAGCGACGAGCCCCCGCTGGAGGTCCGCCGCATCGCCCTGAACATGGACCAGATCCGCGAGCACAACCCACCGCCCAACCCCGCCAAGTTCAGCGACTCGCGCGCCACCGCGTACGTCGCCGAGCACGGCCGCTCCTCCTGGGAGCTCGATGCCCTCCGCCCGGACCTGCTGGCGAACCTCATCCGTGACGAGGTGTACGCCGTCCGCGACGTCGACCTCTGGTCGGCCATGGTCGCCCGCGAGGCCGAGGAGCGCTCGATCCTCGAGGAGACGACCAGCCGCTGGCCCGAAGTTGTCCGCTACCTCCGCGACGAAGAACAGGACTGAGATGGAACGCAACACCAGCAAGGTGAACGCCCTCGTGGCGCGCATCGACACGCCCTCGAGCGACGGCCGCACCATCCGGCGGGTCAGCACCGGCCAGACCGTCCCCGTGATCTCGTTCCTGGGCCCCGTCGCCGGCGTGCTGTCGGCGCGGGAGACGAACCTCATCGGGCACGCCACCGTCGAGGCCACGGACGAGGGCCTGGTGGCGCACATGTTCGTGACCAGCGGCACCGCCGCCCGGCTCCTCGACGGCGAGGTGCACGCCACCCTGGACGTGCGGGACGCGGACATCATCGTGGAGGGCGGCCAGAGCGTCCTCGTGGGCGGCACCGTTGCCGCGCTGCACGTGGGCGCCGGCGTGCCGCCGTGGAACAACCTCTGGGTGCGTGAGGGGTGAACCGGGCCGACATGGTCCGCCAGCTCGCCGCCCTCGAGGCGCTCGCCGGCGCGATGCGCGAGGCCCTGAAGGACGAGGCGCGCTCGGAATTCGAGGGTAACGGCACCGCCCCGTCGTGGCGGCTCCCCGACGGGAGCCTGGTCGTCGGCTCCGTGCACGGCGACCGGTGCGAGGTCACCGACGCCGACGCGTTCATGGCGTGGCTGGTCGAGCACATGCCCCAGGTGGTCCACACGGTCGTCGTGCCGCGCGACCCCAAGGTGGTGACCGCGTTCCTCGCCGAGGTGGCGGAGAGCGGGCCACGGCCGGACCCGACCACCGGCGAGCGGCCGGACCTCGAGCCTGGCGACCAGGGCGACAACGCCGCCGACATCCCCGGGGTGGTGTTCGTGAAGGGCGGCCTCTTCAAGACCATCACGGTGACGGTCGAGCCGACGGCGAAGCGGAAGCTCAAGGCCGCCGCCCAGGCGTACCTCGCCGGCGCGACGGACGGCCTCGACCTGGGCGGCCTCTTCCGCAGCGACTACACGCCGTACCAGCGGAACTACACGCGAGACTGACCGCGTAGCGGCCCGGCGGGGCGACCCTTCGCCGGGCCGCTTGACGCATTGGTCAAGCGGCTTGTATGGTCGACCCCTACAACTCACCGCCCGGGAGGCCACCACATGCTCACCTACCAGCCCGTTGACTGGGTCCGCTTCACCATCCGTCTCGAGGCGATGAACAGGCACGCCGAGCGGGTCCACCCCGCCTGGGCGCCGAACCTCCGTCTCATGCTCGCCCGCGTCGCGGACTGCATGGCGAACCCCGCCAACGGCCGGCCGGAGATGGTCGCGCTTCTCGACGCCGAGCTCCGCCTGGCCCAGGCCGACCCGAACCTCACGCGCGGCGCCTGGCGCGAGGAGCGCGTCATCACCCTGAAGACCCTTCTTCTGACCGACGCCGAGCGCGCCGAGCTCCAGGAGCTCGCGGACGAGCTGGCCGCCACGATGGCCGCGCGTCAGGGCCTGCCGGCGTGAGCGCCGACGCGCGAATCGGCGTCGCGCTCAATGACATGCGCGACGCCCTGACCAGGACGGCCGGGATCGTGGACGAATTCAAGCGGGAGCTCCGCCGTAGCGCCCCCGGTCTGGCGGCCGCGTTCGCCGAGCTGAGGCGCACCGCCGACGCCCTGGGCGACGAGCTCACGGAAGCCCACGGCGACCCCGAGGAGTGGCGGTCGTGAGCCGCGCCACCCTGGCCCGGCGCACGTCCGGCCGCGTCGGCACCTGCACGCCGGAGGGCCCGCTCACCCCCTGGGTGCACGGGCTCCCCTCGTGGTGCCGGTGCGGCGCGGCGCTCACCCCGGTGCGCATGTCGCCTACCGTCAACGACTGGCACGAGGTCGACCCCCAGGGCCGCGTGCACGTGGACGAGGCGCCGGCGCTCCTCCGCGAGGACCCGAAACGCTGGTGGGCCGAGCTGTTCGCGGCCGACCCCCAGGCGTACAGCACCCTGAAAGCCGCCGTGGACCTCGGGCACCACTCCTGGTTCCACATCCACCGGTCCGAGGTCTACGCGCAAGGCCCTGTGCCGCTGGGACCCACGTGCCACAGCCAGCCGATGCGGGCCAGCCCCGACGGCTGGGAGTGCCGCGAGATGCGCCGCCTCTTCGCATACCGGGAGGCGGCGTGAGCTGGGACCAGGCCCGCCAGGCGCTCACGTGCGACACCCTGGCCGGCGCGTGCGTCGCGGAGATGCTCGCGTCCAGCGCCGTGGTCGCCAGGTCCAAGGCCAGGTCCACCGGCTGGGAGACCAGCCGGGACGCCGGCGATCGATGCCCCGCGCACCGCGTCAGCCGGCCTCGCGTCAAGACCTACATCCGGGAGCGCTCGTGAAGTCGTCAACATCGTGCCGCATCTGCCGCCGCTGGCTCGAGGGTGAGTGGGCCGACATGAAGGACCCCGAGGGGCGCGCGGCCCTACAGCGGCAGATGGACCAGGGGCACTGCGACGGCTGCCCCCCACGAACCGGGCCGTACATCTGGCCTGGCCGAACCAAACCGGAGGACGGCATGGAGCCCACCGTGCATCGCAGCGGCAACACGCGGAGCACCTTCACGATCGCCCCGGGCGCACCGTCGCTCATCGGGTACGAGGACCTGGCGGTCAGCATCTGGACGAGCCGGCGCCAGGCCGCGATCGACGGGCTGGCCGTCGCGCGGTGGTGGGTCAGCGGCGACACGGTGAACGTCACGGTGGACGGACGCATCACTCCCGCCGGCGTCACGCCCGCGCAACCCACCACGGCGTTCACGCTCGCCGCCCTGCTGACGGCCGGCGCCACCGGCAACCTCGCGCGCTGGAGCGTCGAGTTGCCCGTGGTGCGCTGTCAGCGCCGGCGCGGCGGGATGGCCTTCAAGCCGGTCCAGGTAACCGTGTCGCTGGTCGCCCTCGAGCGGCCGGACGTGGTCGAGGAGGACGAGCTCCGGATCAGCATTGTTCCCGGCTCCCTGCGCATCGGCCGCCTCCCGCTGTAACCCCGGCAGTCAGCAGCCCCGGCCCGCTTTCGACGGGGGCCGGGGCTGCTGTTGTTCAGCGGTTCGCCGCGTCCGTGGGGCGGTCCGCGACCAGGGAGGCGGACCCCGCCGGGCCGGTGCCCAACGTGTTGCCAGCGACGGAGGCGAGCAGCGAGAGCAGGGCGGCGCCGACCGCGAAGCTGAGCGCGTCCCGCCAGCCGACGTGGAGCACGTCGACCCCGAGGGCGCCGCCGATGGCCGGCCCGCCCAGGGTGGTGGTCAGGGTCCAGGCGGCCGCACGGAGCGCCCGCTCACTGGAACCCTTCCAGAAAGCTCGGGTCCACACGGGGCCGCTACTCCCGCTCGGCGCGCTGGGCGCCCTCGAACGCGGCCGTCTCGAGCTCGTCCCGGATGCCGTTGACGACGGCGTCCCCGAAGTTGCTGACCTGCTCCTCGGTCCACTCGACCGCGCCGCTGTCATCGAACGTGCTGACGTCGACACCCCAGACGTTCGGGTTGCCGGCGGAGACGAAGACCTTGCCGCCGTTGGAGAGGTTCCCGAGGAGCCCCTCCTGGAAGATCTGGCCGTTGCTGACAGGGCCAACCACCGTGCCGTCCGCGAGCACCTCGCACATGCCCGTGATGTCACGGCGGAGCATCCCGCCGCTCGAGAGCCAGAGCCTGTTCGGGTCCGGCGCGTCACGGAAGCGCACCACCATCTGTTCCATCGATTTCCCCAGTTCTCGTGCAACGAAGGCTGACCAGGACGTCACGCCCGCGACGGCCGCCCGCATGATCTGGCCCATGCGGGCGATCGTGCGGCGGAGAAGCGAGGTGCCGGCCGTGTTCCGCCAGAACTCGTAATGGGTGTGCCAGAGCACCGTGTCCGTGGACGAGATGACGCCCTGGGCGCGGTTGTTGGTGTCGTACCGCCGTTTGACCTTGCCGTCCGGCGTGAAGTTGATGGCCCGGAGGGCGCCCAGCTCGGCGTCGCCGGCGGCGAGCGCTTGCTGGAGCAGGTTGTTGTGCCTGATCCAGGCAGCGTCCCCGCCCTTGCCCCATTTGGGGGGCCCGTCGATCGCCATGCAGACGTTGCCGCCGACGCGGTCCCTGGCCTGGCGCACCGAGTAGTCGGCGCTCGATGACCCGGCGCTACTCCACTTGCCGATCTTGATGATGTCCTGGCAGCCGCAGTGATACCCGCCGTTGTCGAGGTGGTCCTGGTCCGGGAGCATCCCCCAGGAGGAGAGCGCGGTACCCGTGATCTGGGCGAACTCCACGCGGCCCGCGTCGAGGATCGCCTCCTTGGAGGTCATGCTCGCAGGGTAGCGCGGTCGCTCAGCGCGAGCTCGTACGCGCGCGGAACATTGCCGTACGCTAACGGTCCGTGAGCCCCCGACCTGGTAACGACAGGGCCGGGGGTCTCGTGCACCTGGGGGAGGATGCGTGGAACCGTGGATGGGCCAGGTGGGCGTCGCCGGCGCGCTCGTCGCCCTGCTTCTGGGGCTCGGCAAGACGTTCATCGGCTCGATCGACCGACGCGTGGCGGAGATCTCCGCTGCGCACACGGCCGAGATGACGAGACTCACGGCGCAACACGAGCGTGAGCTGGCGGACATGCGGGCACAGGTGCAGGCGTGGGAAGCTACGGCCACCAGGCGCGAGGTGACGAACAACGAGCTCGTGATCCAGAACGGCAGACTCCAGGGCGCGAGCGAGACAGCCGTACAGTTGCTGAGGGCGCTCCACCAGATGCAGGGCCGGGAGCTGGAACCGTGAGATGGCGCAGGAGCACGACGGCACCGCCGGCGGAGGAAGAGACGGGCATCACATTGAGTGACGAGACCCGCCGGGCCAGGGCCGCTGCCGCCGAGGCTGCGAGGGAGCTCGATCGAGTCCGCTCCCAATCGCCCGGAATCGCCCGGACTGGCCAGGACCTCGCGGACCTGAACAGGCACAATGGGTTTTACTCGCTAATCCAGCGAGCGTTGGAGAGCTGATCGGTGGGGCACGTGAGCACAGCGGACATCGTGGTTGTGGTGGAGTTTCTGATCGCCCTCTTCGCCCTGGTCTTTTTCGTGGTCGGCTACGTTGCGTCGTCGCGCGGCCGCGCTCTCCGCACGCCCGAGGGCCGCCACATGGTGTTCTTCCGGGGCACGCTCGTCGTCTTCATGGCTATGGGCGTCGGTCACAACCTCGTGCCGACCTACCCGGGCCGCGACCTCGTGCGCATGTCCGTCGTCGGCCTCTTCGCCCTGGCCGCTATCCAGGGCGGCGTCCTGCTCGTGCGCGCCCAGCGCCGGCGGATCAGAAACGAGTCTCAGGAAGCCACGACAGGACGAGGCACTTCAGCGCCGCGTTAGACACGTCGAACAGCACCTGGGGGCCGTAGACCTCACGCGGGAACGGTCCCGCCATGCCCCAGCCGCTCGCCGGGACCGTCACCGGCCCGAGGTCCGCCACCGCCAGGCCGCCCAGCGTCGCCGGCGTCACCACGGTGAAGGTCCGCGCGGACCCGTCAGCAGCGAAGTAGAGATACGTTGCGCCGTCGTTGGGCGCCCAGTTGCCGTTCGTGGTGTCGGGCGTGATGAGGTCCGCCGTCACCCAGGTCAGGCCGGCCGTGGTGACCCGCTTCACGGGTGTCATGGTGCGAGCCATCACGCAACTCCAGTCGCTCGGATGAGGGCCTCGGAGAGCTCCGGCGTGAGGAGCTCGTGGGACAGGATGGCCAGGCCGCCTAGGCGCTCCGGAACGTCGGCGACGCCCCGGATCACGACGTACGGGCCCAGCGGGTCGGACAGGTACGCGGCGACCGCGTCCAGGTCGTCGCACACGATGCCGACGTGGCCGGCGGCGTCCAGCTCCGGCGGGTCAACGTCGGGGGTGAGGAATGCACCCGAGGTGCGGTAGGTGCCCATTCTCGTCCCCTAGTTATTGGCGAGCTTGAATACGTAGGCGAACGCCTCAATGAGGTTCGTGGAGCCGCCGCCCTCGTGGTACATCTGGAACGTCACGTAGTCGTTCACGGTGGACAGCCACATCTGAACGGTGACCTGCATCCAGCCGAACGACTGCGGGGCCTGGAAGGTGCGGCGGGTGTAGAAAGCGCCGTTGAGGTTGATCTGGATGTCCCCGCGCGTCCAGCTCGTCGTGTCGCACTGGGCGATGAACTGGACCGTGTAGAGCCCGGGGCCGGCGGTGGCGCTCGCCGTGATGCGGGTCGGCTGGCCGGCGATGTCGACCATGGCGTGGGTGTCCTGCTGTTCGCTGGTGAACGGCACCAGGGTCAGCGTGGTCACGGGGATGGCCAGGGTGGACCCGCGCCGCACGATGGCGGCCGGCATCTGGAGCGCGGCGAGCGCCTGAGCGTCGGCGAGGTCGAGCTGGGCGGCGATGTCGTCGGCGGTGTCCCGGAGCATCTTCCAATCGATGGGCTCGCCGAGGACGCCGAACCGGATCGACTGGGTATCGGTGATGCCGCCCATCAGCTATCACTCACAATCAGGGTGCCGGTAAGGCGGGTGCCGGCGACCACCACTCGCGCGTCGGACCCCGTGTTGGTGTGGAAGAAGCGCATGCGCACCTCATCGCCGGCGACCAGGTGCACGACGGCCTCAATGGTCGTGTACATGTCCAGCGAGCCCGCCTGGAACGACTCGGAGTAGTACATCCGCTTTGTGACGAAGCCGCCATACTCGGCGCCGAGGTGCTCGAGCTGGACCCGGTGCTGGGCGCCCGCCGTGATCGTGCCGTTGGCCTTGGAGTGGCACTGGCCGGTGATGTGGTACCAGCCGTCCCCGTCCGTGGCCACGCCGATGCCGGCGCCGCTGAACTTCAGTCCCACGCCGGCGGTGAGCTTGACGACCGTGTCCATGGAGACGCCGTACAGGCCGCCACTGCCGAGGGGCGTCAGGTCCGAGGCGATGGTCAGGACGATGGTTGAGTGCTGGAGCTCGGTTGCCCACCCGGCATCGATGACGTCGAGGTCGGCCGCGACCGCGCGCGCAAAAACCTCGGTGGCGGCCGCGCCGTTGCCGGTCTCGCGCTCGCTGCTCGGGAACGGATACCCCCGGTTGGGCGTGTAGCCGGTCACAGGTCCCGCACCTTCCACGCCCACATCTGCGCGTATCGCAGGGTCGTCACGGACGTGGTCGACCCGCCGTTCCAGGAGATGTTCATCTTCGCCTGGTAGGTGCCCGGGGTGGGCACCCGGGCCAGGAACGAGGCGCCCACCGCCGCCAGGCCGATGGCGCCGTCCCGCACGCTGCCGGCGACGAAGAGGCCGCCCGACACGTTGATCGTGACCTGGGTGTCGCTGGCCGCCGACCCGAACCCCGTGGTGTGCGCGTAGCCGCCGACGCACCACCAGCCGGTCACCGCCAGGTTGATGACGTGCGGGTCCAGGGATAGGTCGGCCAGGCCGGCGGTGTCCTCGCTGATCGTGTCGAAAGACACCTCATCGGGGAACGCGCTTGCGTCGTACGCCACCTCGGTGCCGACCTCGAGCATGGCGAACGGCCGGCGCTTGGACCGCCGCTGGTTATATGCCTGGGTCGCCATGCGCCGGTCGACCTGCTCCGCGAGCGTCTGGAGGTAGGTGGACATCTGGCGGGGCGTGTCGGTGGGCGTGGTGCGGAGGAGGCGCTGGGTCGCGGTCAGGTCGGTCACGTCACACCGTCGCCAGGATCGAGCCGTCGCCCATGTCGAGCGCGATCATGAAGCCGCGCCGGGCGGCGATGTCGTCCACCCGGGAGGTGCCGGTCCCGCCGGCGCGCTGCACTTGCATGTAGAGGTCCACCTTTCGGCCCCCGAACGTCGCCGGCTGGAGCATGGCGCCGAACGTCTCGAAGTGCCCGAAGAAGTTGTTGCTCATCTGGTTCAGGTCCATGATGCTCGCCTGCACGCCGCTGACCGCGTCCCAGAGCATGATCCACAGGGAGTCGGCCGTCACGCTCGAGTACCACGACACCCCGCACAGGATGAGGACCTGGTGGCCGGGCGGGTGGTAGTAGGTGCAGCGGTAGCGCGGCACGTTCACCGCAGTGCCCGTGCTCGAGGCGAGCGTGGCACCGGTGCCGGAGAGCACCGTCCCGCCAAGAAGGTTCGTTCCCGCCCCTGAGCCGGGCGTAGCGAGGTCCAGGGCGGTCCCTGGCCCCACCGGGCGGTCCAGCACCAGCCAGGCGTCCTGGAAGCGCACCAGGGCCACGGGGTCGCCCACGGCCGGGTTGTAGCTCGCCAGGTGCGCGGCGCCGACGATGCGGCCGCTCGCCACGTCCACGTCGATGCCCCGGGACGTGACCGCCACGACGATGCCCGAGCGAAGGTCGGTCGGCGCGTCGGTGGCGCTGGACGCCTGGGAGGTGAGCCCGCGCGGGCCCACGCCCGGCAGGCCGGCGGGCTGGGTCACGCGTCCTCCTCCGCATCTGTGGAGTTGTAGGCGCGGCCGTCGATCGACATCACGGCGTGCGGCTCGAGCGGCATCGTGAAGCCGGCGAGGAGCTGCACTGCGCGGTGCCCCCGGTAGTAGACGCTCACCGGGTCGCCGAGCTCCAGGGAAGCGTCGGCCACGCACGTGATCGACCACGACTCGACCAGGGCCCTAGTGCGCTTCACCAGGTTCTTGGCGTACACGTAGAGCTGGCCCTGGTTCGTGGCGCCAGTGACGCGCACCTGGGTCGAGCGGACGCCGAACGGGCCGTTCACCCACGTGGGGCTGTCCGGGTCGTCATCCTGGGCAGTCGCCCACATCGGCGCGCCGCCGTCCGGGCGGTCGCTGACGACCGTCACCCGGTTGTAGAGGTCCCCGGACACGCGCACCGGGAACGCGCTTTGGACCGTCCCGCCCGGCCCGTCGGTGAGCTCGAGCGGCGCCGACGTCGCCGGCGTGGACCAGGGGATGCGGCGCAGCACGAACGAGCCATCGGCCAGGCAGTACCAGAACGCGCCGGCCGTCTTCGCTAGCGAGTCCAGCGCCGAACCCCGGTCGCCGTCGTAGGCGAGCGCGGGCACCCGCGCGGTGATGTCGTCGTGGCGGCCGAACGTCGCCGACGGGTAGGCGTCCAGCACGAGCCGTTCGAACTCGTCCACGACGAGGCTGCCCGCCTGGGAGGCCAGGGGTGCGACAAAGCCGGCCTTGGCCACCTTGACCGACCGGTCCTCGGCCTCCACCTGGACCTCGCCGTTGCGGTTCGGCTTGGTTGCGCTGATCGGGCCGGTGAAGACCGGGAACTCGTCGTAGCTTCCGCTGCCGTAGGTGATGCCCCGGAAGACGCGGAGCTCGGTGCCGTAGGGGTTCAGTAGGTCGCGCGGGTCCCACGGGTACAGCGTGTCCGGGACGGCGAGCGTGAGGGACCGCGTCACCCTCGAGCTCAGGGTGGCGCGCACGTTCCCGCCGAAGAACACGGGCATGGGCTGCTGGTAGACCTGGGCGCCGCGCCGGCGGGGGACGAGCTCCTCCACCTTGAGGTCGGCGCGCCACACCTCGACGCGGATGCGTGGCGCGTGCGGGCGGCCCAGGGCGTCGCGGTAGATGCGGGAGCGGGCGCCGATCATACGGCGAGCTCCCCCTGGAGCGCGTCCAACCAGGTGGGGGCCTCGCCCAGGTCGATGACCTGGAGCTGGTCGTAGGTGGCGGTGAGCGGGAGCGTGTTGCCCACGCCCGTCTCGGCGAGGCTGTAGTGGCCGGCGCTCCCGGCGGTCAGGTGCGTGGTCGTCTGGGTGACGAGCGGCGTCTGGGCCGACGGGGAGCCGGTCACCCACGCGTAGCCCTGGAGCGCGGCGCCCTGGCCGACGAACCGGAGCGACACGTTGGACGAGGTGACGGCGCCGGGCACCGCGAGCGCGGCCGTGGCGGTTTCGACGCCGGCGACCATCTGGCGCAGGATCGCGGTCATGCCGCCGGGCGTGCGGAAGATCCGGAGCTCCACGAAGTTGGAGGCGTCCACGTAGCGGGCGGTGATGCCCTGCTCCACGGCGGTGCCGGTGACGGTGGCGCTGAGCGTGATCCCGGTGAGGGTGATGTCGAAGTCCGCCGCACCCACGGCAAGCATGGCCCGGTGCACGGCGTTGAGCGCGGGCAGCGACACGACGGCCGCCGACCCGTTGACCGAGTAGTCCGCCGCCGTGCCCACGAGGGTGTAGCTCTGGCCGGACGTGGCGGCGCCCAGGCCGCCGCTGCCGACGGACCGGTTGTAGGTGTCCCAGGCCCCGCCCACGGCCGCGTAGTCCGCAAACGTGGCGTATCGGTCGAGGTCCACGTACCGCGTGCGCCAGGTGCCCTCGGCCGGGCCGATGGGGGCGTCCATCTTGGTGAAGCCGCCGCTCAGGATGCGCCACTTCTTGCGCTGGTCGCGAACGGGCCGGGCCTCGGTGAGCGAGCCGACCAGGCCGTAAGAGTCGGCCTCGTCGTACGTCGAGGGAAGCTGGAGCAGCAGCGGCGCGCCGCTCGCGTGCAGGGCGCGGAGCTGGTCCCGGTCGGCGATCGTGAGCGTACCCACGGTGATGGACTGACGGCCCGACTTGCGGACCCCCCACGTGCCCACGGGATTGGCGCTGTTGTTCACCTCGGTGGCGTCCGAGTCGGCCGGGAACTCCTCCTCGGACACGCCGGCGTAGACGACGGCAGAGAGCGGTAGACAGTCGCTCGCGCGGAGGTCGATGGTGAGCCGGGTCTTGGTGGCGGGCCGGAGTGGGTCGGTCCACCAGCCGCCCCCGTTGGACGGGATCGTCACATCTGTGGAGTTGATGCCTGTGCCGGTCGTCGTCAGGTACATCTCGTCCGCGTAGAGCGGCAGGCTCGCCGGCGGCGTGCCGGTGATCGCGGCGACGAGCCGGGCCTGGGTCGACCCCGCCGGCGCGGTGGCGGAGAACCCGTAGCTATCCCAGTTGCCCGGGTACGGCGACAGGTCAGCGATGGTGCCGGAAGTGCCGTTCGGCGTGACGCCGTTGTACCACTGGATCTGGACGCCGATACCGCCCGTCC
>Ga0134123_10002520_pt1 | contig 11998 bp, 7 predicted proteins | sample KB303_FD_96460 | JGI IMG/M metagenome (GOLD analysis project Ga0134123, IMG submission 96460) | Terrestrial soil microbial communities without Nitrogen fertilizer from Kellogg Biological Station, Michigan, USA - KB3-0-3 | ecosystem: Environmental > Terrestrial > Soil > Unclassified ...
AGTCAGGCGCGCGGTCAATGCTGGCATCGTCGTATGCGTTGCCGCAGGAAACTCGGGCAAGGACCTAGATGGAAACAAGGTCTACGGAGGAATCCATTCGCCCGGCATCGAACCGTCGGCTATTACCGTCGGCGCTGCGAACACCTTTGGAACAGATGTCCGCTCCGATGACGTGGTTACTACCTATAGCTCTCGAGGCCCGACTCGCGGATCATACGTTGACGACAATGGTGTGAGGCGTTACGACAACCTTTTGAAGCCGGATCTGGTTGCGCCCGGAAACAAGATCATCAACGCGATGTGGCAGAACAGCTACCTGGTGACGAATTACCCGTATCTCGATGCGAGGGTAGCCTCGAAGACCAGCAAGAAGATGATGTACTTGAGCGGAACGTCGGTGGCCTCGCCGGCAGTGGCAGGCGCGGCGGCACTGCTCCTCGAGCGGAACCCGAACCTGACACCGAACATGGTCAAGGCGTTTCTCGAGTACACCGCCCAACCCATAGCCGGATTCAATAACCTGGATCAAGGCGCCGGTCTGTTGAACATAGAGGGTGCAGTCCGACTTACATCTAGCGTTAAGTCAAATCTAACGAACTTAGCTCTTGGAGCGCAGTTACTAACCGGACTTGTTCCCCCACTGCAAGTAACGACGATTGCTCTTCAGTCCTTCCACTGGGGCGGCGGAATAATCCAGAAATGGAACTTCATCTACGGTGACGAACTGATAACGAAGTATCAGCGGATCTATGGTGCCGGTACCTTGTTGTCGGATGGAGTCTTGCTGTCGGGGGGCACGCTACTGGCCGACGCTACAACGCTGACGACTGGAACTCTGTTGTCTAACGGGACGTTGCTGTCGTACGGAACAATGCTTGCGGACGGCACGCTCTTCATTGAAGGAACCGTGCTCGCTGATGGTTCGCTGTTGGCTGACGGATCTCTGCTGGCCGACGGCGTAGTCCTTTCCGATTGCGTTTTGCCTCCAACAGTCGGCCAGGGTGCACTGGCAAACGGAGATGCCGGCGCATGCATGACACCCTGATACAGGCATGAAGGGAAAAGATATCTGGCGGCGGAGCGAGCTTCGCCGCCTTACTCCTTTCGTGCGGGCGCAAAGCTGAACCTCCCTTTCTCAAGAGCTGAGACATGCCGGAGAATAAAAGACAACCAGACACGGGAGCGTCAAAGCTTTTCATCCTCGTCGTCTCTTTGTTCGGACTCTGCGTTCTCGCGCGCTCTGTTTACATCGTCGCGTTCAGTGACTTCAATCTTGAGTGGCTTCTGCTGAGCATGGTCACTCTCCTGGTAGTTTCCCGAACCGACATCCACATTCCAAAAATACCTAGCACCGTCACCCTCGACGACACTTTCATTTACATCTCCGTCTTGTTGTACGGCGTTCAGCCTTCGATTGCGCTTGCCGGTTTGAATGCAATTATCTGTTCGCTTAACTACCCAAACAAACGGCGAGTCGTGCCGTTCAATGCGGCGGTAATGAGTCTCTCGGTTTACGCGTCGAGCACACTTGTCACGACAGTATTCGGAAGTCCGGGAGAAATGGACCTGGGGCGGCTAATACTGGCCGCCGAGTCGCTGGCCCTTGTCCATTATGTATTGAACTCCGGGATGGTAAGCGTGGTCGGCGCGCTTCGCAATGGCCGAAACGTCCTTCGAACCTGGCAGGAGTCTTTTCTCTGGACCTCGGTTTCTTATTTCGCAGGAGCCGTAGCGGCTTGTTTGGTGGTTAAGCTGATCACCATCATCTCGTTCTACGCGTTCATCATCGCGGTCCCGATCCTGGCTATCACTTATCTGACCTACAAGAACTACCTGGACAAGGTATCGGTCTCGATAACGCACGCGGAAGCGATGGCCGATTTGCACCTCAGAACGATCGAAGCGTTGGCAGTGGCGATCGATGCCAAGGACGAGGTCACCCATGATCACGTACATCGAGTGCAGATTTACACAACGGGCCTGGCGCGGCTGTTCGGGCTGAGCGAACCGGAGGTCGAAGCCCTGCGCGCCGGCGCGTTGCTTCACGACATCGGCAAGCTTGCGGTTCCCGACTACATTCTTAACAAACCCGACAAGCTGAGCGCCGCCGAGTACGAGAAGATGAAGGTCCATACCATCGTTGGAGCCGAGATCCTGAGCCGCGTCGGATTCCCTTACCCAGTCGTACCCGTTGTCAGGCATCACCACGAGCGATGGGACGGCCGCGGCTATCCCGACGCGCTTGCCGGCGAGCAGATTCCGATCACGGCCCGGATTCTGTCGGTTGTTGACTGCTTCGATGCGGTTCGCGAAGACCGCCAGTATCGAAAAGCGATGAACAGACAGGAAGCTATCGATTTGCTGCTGGCCGGTAGCGGGTCGATGTACGACCCCGAAGTGGTGCGTGTTTTTCTCGAGCACCTGCCGGAGTTCGAGTCGGAGATAAGACGGCAAAAGAAAGAGGTTCAAGACGCAAGAGCTCAAGAACTCAGCAAGCCTGCCGCAGGGAGCCCGAAGCCTGACCAGCGCCAGTTGGTCTTCGAGCACATCCGCAACGCCCACCGCGAGGTGATAACTCTCTACGAGATCGCCCAGACCATCGGCACAAGTCTCGATTTGCGAGATATGTTTGCTGTGTTCTCGTCACGCCTGCAGGACATCGTGAGCTACACAACCTGCGTGCTCTATCTGCAAAAACCCAACTCGATAGAGGTCGAAGCGGTACACGTCAGCGGTCGAAATGCGGATCGCTTCAAAGGGCAGAGTGTCATCCTGGGCGCCGGGATCACCGGATGGGTGGTTGCCAACCGCCAGCCTATGTACAACTGCGATCCGCTGCTGGATCTGGACGTGCTAAAGCTCTCGGTCGAGCAACCCTATCGCACGGTCGTTGCGGTCCCGCTCTTGAAAGATAACGAAGTGCTTGGAGCGCTAACGCTGTATTCCGCAGATCTGAGCTCCTACGATCCGGATCATCTGCGTCTGGCTGAGGCGGTTGCCAAGCTGGCCTCCGACGCCATAGCGAACGCGCTGCACCACGAGATGACCGAGGTAAAAGCGTTGACCGACCCGTTGACCGGTATCGCCAATGCGCGCGCGCTTCGCTATCGATTCGAAGATGAGGCCGATCGCGCCCGCCGATACGGCGACACCTTCTCGCTGTTGATGATGGACCTGGACGGCTTCAAAAGAATCAACGACACCCAGGGACATCAGGCCGGCGACTCGGCGATCAAAGAAGTAGCCCGGCTTCTGGCAGCCGAGGTGAGACCGGTTGACTTCCTGAGCCGTTACGCCGGCGACGAGTTTGTTGCGCTGCTTCATATCGGTCCGGTAGAAGTGCGCGAGCTGGTGCAACGGCTTCAAGCTGCAATCGACAATCACAGCTTTAACTTCAGCGGTTCCAATTTCCTGATCGGGATAAGCGTTGGTTGGGCATGCTTTGGCGCGGACGGCGAATCGCTTGATGAGCTTTTGATTGCTGCCGATCGCGCAATGTACGCAGACAAGGCGCGCAGAAAGGCTTTGACTGCCAGGGCGGAAGATCCGCAGGGCGTCGAGTTGATTCAGTACCCTATTATGTAGGCCAGCCTCACTCCCCGAAGTAGTCGCACCGCGCGGTGCACGTCTCCCGAATAGTGATCCGATGAAGCCCGCGCAGCGTTCCCTTCAATCTCTCCCAAACCCAACTCGCAACGTTCTCACTGGTCGCGTTTTCGAGCCCGTCGATTTCATTTAGATAGTGGTGATCTAACTTCAGTCTGAGGGGCTCGAAAGCCTCTGTTATTTCGGCATAGTCGATGAACCATCCGGTCCGCGGATCGACCTCTCCGCGCACTGCGACTTCGCAGCGGAATGAGTGGCCGTGAAGCCTCGCGCACTTGTGATCGGCAGGAACGTTGGGAAGTCGATGCGCAGCTTCGAAGGTGAATTCCTTGACCAGCTCTACGATCATCGCGCTTATCTTAGCTTTCACGCACTCGGAAGACCAGAGGTCGGAAGTCAGAAGTCAGAACTCGGGAATCAGAGGTCAGAACGCCGAAGTAGCATAGACTTTAGTCTGTGTCCGCGGATCGCTCTTATTTAAGGTCGGAGACACAGACTAAAGTCTATGCTACCTCTGACCTCTGACTTCTGACCGCTGACCACTACACGTCGCCTCTGCTAAACTGTCGGCTATCAAATGACAGCCAGCGGAGAGACACATCTCAAGTATTCGCGCACCGGAATGCCCTTTGTCACGGTGAAGTTCGCTCAAACACTCGACGGCCGCATCGCCACCGCCAGCGGCGATTCGCAGTGGATCAGCGGCCCTTCTTCGTTGAAACTCGCGCACAAGTTACGACGCGAACACGACGCGATAATGGTGGGCATCGGGACCGTCTTGAAAGACGACCCGCGTCTCACTGTCAGGCTGGTAGGCGGGCGAGATCCGCTGCGGGTCATACTCGACAGCAAGTTACGTCTACCGGTACAGGCGCGCGTGCTTGCAAACGGCGCGGCGCGTCACACTCTGGTGATAGCTACTCACGAGGCGGATCCTGCTCGTGCTGCCGAGCTTGAGAGCCTGGGCGCCGAAGTCCTGAAGATTGAAGCAGCCTCCGGTGGGATGGGGGTAAATGTTACCAGCGCTCTCGTGAACTTGGGCCGCCGCGGGATCGAGTCGGTGTTGGTCGAGGGCGGTGCCGCAACCGTTACTTCCCTTCTTGCAGCCAGGCTGGTCGACCGGCTGGTCATCGCGATCGCGCCAAAGATAGTGGGACGTGGCACCGAAGCAATCGGGGATCTGAAGATCGATCGTCTGAAAGACGCATTGATGTTCTCGAGTTTCAAAATGCGCAGACTTGGCTCTGACATCGTCGTCGATGCGCGGCTCGATTGGGATCGAAGGGCTGAGGGTTGAAGCCTGCTCAGGCTTGTTCGAGATTGTGGACTAAGGGTTGAGTACGCGAAGTCTTCAGCAGCAGGATTCGCTCCTGTACGGGCGGCCCTCAGTGGCCGCCCCTTCTTGGTCAGGCAGCAACTCACTATCCGAAGACGGGCGGCCACGGAGGGCCGCCCGTACAGTTGTCACTTTCCACTTCTTCATCCCATAGCGAGAACAGTACGCCACGGTCCCTTCAGGGTTCATCAGCCGACAGCCCCACCGTTACCACTCCTGCTCCCTTTGCAAGATCGACCAGCAAGACGACTGAACCATATTGAACCATCGGCGGCGCTTTGATGAATAGGGTTCGCGTATCGAAGGGACGCTGTTCCATCAACTCCGAAAGCGTCGGTAAAAGCGCAGCGAGCTCGAGCGGCTTGGAGTTCAACGCCAGTTGAAACTCGCTCGTTACCGTCAACATCAACGTCTCCGCAGATGCGACTCCCGGGAGATCCGCGGCCGGGGCCCGCACCGGCAGCTTAGCTTCCTTCTGGGGTTGAATCACCATAAAGATGATCAACAACACCAGCAAAACGTCGATGAGAGGGGTCACGTTGATTGTTGGAGATGCGGATGCAGGGTGTTCGTGGGGGTGAGTTGAAGCCAAAGTCGTGCCTCGTTCCTCGGGAGGGCGCTCAGGTAGTTTGACACCGACCGTTCGCGAAAGTTCCTTGATAGATCGCAAGCGGCAGCCTTTGCGAGCACCCGGTCTGAGAGACTTTTCACTGGTCTCAATCACTTGCCCGGCGCAAAAAGGCCTTGCAAGACCAACAGGCCGTTCGCGTCCAGGACCTCTACTCGCTTGATGTTGATCACCGGTCTGAGTGAAGCAGGAAGCAACTTTCCGCTTGATCCATCGCTGGTCAAGTGAACCCGCACGAACCCGCTCCTCGCGACTGCCGTTCCGATGCTGACGCCATCGACGATGAACCGATACTGTGAGTCGGGAATCAACCCTTCAGCCTCGATGCTCAAATGCTCCCGGCGTGCGTTGGCATCAAGCGCCTCAATCCTCACTGTTGAATGGCCCGCTGCCGCGGGAAATGGCACGGTCGCCACAAGGCGCGTGTCGCGCTCAACAAACCCGGCGGGCGGCGTCGTCACGTCGTCAGCAAACCGGCCTTCGAGCACCACTCGGCCAAGCGCGTCGCGCAGCTCCACGTGACGGATGTTTGTTACAGGGTTGAGCGAACCCGCGAGCGGCAAGCGTCCCACCTCCGTCGAGAAGACAAGTTTCAAACTGCCCAGGCTCGCCGAAGCGTTCGAAGTCACCGCGGTTCCGTCAACGACAAGGGTATAGTCGCTTCGAACGCTTAGCCGGTATGCCGCAAAGGTGAACTTTTGGAGCGCGCCTGCAACAGTAATGGAAGCGTCGCCGAACGCATCGCTCGCCACCGGGCCACGCGAAAGATCAATCTCCGAGTGGACATCCGCCGCGGGACGAGTCCCTCCGCTCGAGTTCAAGCTTTGGAGCGCGGCCAGCGGATCGACTCGGCCCTTGCCAAGCTTTCCCGTTAGCCCCGGATTCAGATCGTCGATGTTGACCGCAGTGCCTTCGATTACGTTCTTCACATCGGGAAGCCGCGGATCAGCCGCGACCAAAAGCGCTGCTTCCGCGGCGGCAAATGGAGTAGCAAACGAAGTCCCGCTCCATCGGGCGTAGCCGCCTTCGCCGGGATACGCACTGATCAGCGAGACGCCCGGCGCAGTCACGTCAACATGCCCTCCGAAGTTGGAAAAGGACGCCTTGTGACTGCTCAGGTCGATGGCCGCCGTCGCAATGACTTCGGGAAGAGTTGACGGAAACTGCGGATCGGCGGCGCTGTCGTCGTTTCCGACGGCCGCGGCGACGGCGATTCCGCGCTGCCGGGCATCCAATATCGCGCTTTCCAGCAAGTCGGATGGCTCAGACGAGCCGAGACTCAAGTTGATCACGTTTGCTCCGTGATCGGCTGCATACTTTACCGCGGAGGCGACGGTAAAGGCGTCGCTCATCCCACTTGGAGGAAAAGCGCGAATCGGCATGATCTGGCAATCGGGCGCGAGCGCGAGAATCAATCCGGTTATGAAGGTCCCGTGCCCGGCGACGGTCGTCCTCGGATCGCCCGCCGACTCGCCGGGATCGTTGTTGTTGTCTACGAAGTTCCAACCTGCGATGTCGTCGACCAGTCCATCCCCGTCATTGTCGACGCCGTCGGGTCGTTCGGCGGGATTGGTCCACAGACTCGGGCCGAGCGCCGGGTGCGCGCGATCGACACCGCTGTCGATCACGGCGACCAGCACGCCGGCGCCGCGCGAACGAAGGTTTACGTCTTCAAGTTTCAACAGCTCGAATAGTCGTTGCTGGGCGTTGAAGTCGTCGACGGTCAACCCTGTAGTTGCGAAACCATCCGGGAAGCTGACTGTTGCTCGGACAAAAAGCGAGGGGTTTGTGACAACCGGGTTCAGCTCCGCGCTCAGCACGTCCGGGTCCTTTTCCAGCTTCTTCCGCCACTTGGTTTCCTTCTTGCCCGACGGAACTCGCAATCGGTAGAAGTTCGTCCCGTAGACTTGCTGGATGGTGGTAGTGCGTTTTCTCTCGTTGACGTCTTGGATGGATGCGCCAGGCTTGAGCTCGACCACAACCTCGCGCTTTTGAAACAGTCTTGTTGTTTCGATGGCTTGAGCGCCGGTCCTAAGCGAAAAGAGCGAGCAAGGAAGCGCCGCGATCAGCGAAATAAAGAAGAACAATCTTGCAAGTCTCATAACAGTGACCTCTTCAGTTCCGTCATCGGGGCGTCAGTTTCGGTTGGGAATCTCCCTCAAACTAATCTCCGGGTTGCAGGCGGGACGCCTGCGCTCCCAGGTTCTCGGGGTTGCAGGCGCGTCGCCTGCATCGCGGGCTGTGTTCACTTGCTTCCTTGACTCGAAGTAGGAACCAGAAACCAGAAACTAGAAACCAGAAACCTACTCCGCTATCGTCACAGCCTGGCCCGATCTTCAGTTTGGGTTTCCCATCAAGATAAACGGCGCCCAATAGTACGGGTGACCGTATTCATTCTTGATCGCAATCTGCGCCGCGCGAAGTGCCGCACGCTTGGAAGCCCCGGCGCGAATCTGACCATACATCTCCTTCATCAGTTGGGCCGTTGAAGCATCGCTTGTCGCCCACAAGCTCGCGACCAGCGACGGCGCGCCCGCGTGCAAAAATCCCCGCATCAATCCATGAAGCTCGTCGCCGGGAAATACCTTGTTTACGCCAGTGTGACATGCGGAAAGCGTCACCAACTCTGCGTTGAGTTTCAAATCAAGCAAGCTGTAAAAATTCAGCCGCGAATCGGCGAGCTTGAGGAATGAGAACATCGGATTGTCGCGCCTGAAGTAACCGTGCGAAGCGAGGTGAAGAAAGCGGGCGCCGGGCGCGGCTTTCAGCAAATTTGCCTGGGTCGCTTGATTGCCGGTCAATGCAACCCCATTTGGAAACATCTGCTTGAGCGTACCGATCTCGTCGGCAATGCTCGGCGTGTCGAGGCCTGCGAGTCCAAGCGCAACCATGTCTTTCCGGCGCGGAGAACCCGCCTTCAGTGCTGATCCGTTCCGACTCTTCCTGAGGCGGCAGAGCCTCAGCACCGTCGCGCTCGGCGCGTAAGAGATTTCGAACTGATCCACAAGATAGCCTCGCCGATTTAGCAACGCGTGAAATGGAACATAGTGAACCGCGCCGTGCGGGATCACGATCAACCGTTTCCCCGCCAGCAGGCGCTCGATCGGCGAAATCAGTTTTTGGTGGAGACGGGCGAGGTAATTGGTCGCACCGCCGTTGAGTTGCTCGAAGTGCTGATCCGCATACACGCGCCCAAGATTAAACTTCTCCATTTGAAACCTGAGCCCCGAAAGTTCTGTCTCGACCGCGGCAACCGGCGCGATTGCTCGCGCGACCTCGATCCCATCGCGTGTAATGACAAACGCCGACAGTTGATCGGACACGATGAAGTACTCGATGACTGTCTCACCCGGTTCGAGCGCGGCTCGAAGCTCCGAAACCGTGATCGCTGACGCTTGTTGCAGATCGTCGAACCCCGAATTGCCGGCCTCAACCGAGCGGAACAAGTCGGCGATTTGCCGCTCGCATCGCAGGATTTCGCGGCCGTAGCGATCGGCCTCGCGCATCCTTCGTTGCCCCCCTCGTTCGTCTTCCAGGTTTGCGTGCGAGTTGTACCAGTTCAATTCTTCGATCAGCTTCAGCAGTCGTGCGCGCGATGCTCCTTCTGCGGCGCTTTGGTCGGCCTGAGCCGGTTCGCGCAGGTATCGAGCAACCATCTCTGCAAGCGCACGCGATTTTGACGACTCGACCAGCGCGAACGCCTCTTCGATCAATTCGGCCCCTCCGACATCCAGACAAGCAGCGATTGTGTCCTCGTAGACTTCGACCTTGTCTCCGAGAAATGTTGCCTTGAATTGATCGGCGGCAATCCTGCCTCGCAGGCGCTCAATGGTCGCGACGGCGCGACGAAAGCTTGCGAGTGCCGTGACGTTTTGACCGTTGTCGCGATCCAGCTTCCCCAGCAGGTGGTGACACATATAAACCACCGCAGGAGCAAACCGCTCGCCCACGAGTTTGAGCGCTGCCTTTGCCCATCTGGAGGCTCGTTTCCGGTCACCTGCTTGATAAGCGGCTCGCGCTGCCAGTAACCGTGAGTGCGCGGACTTGGTCGCGAGCTTTTGCCGCGAGAACACTCGATAGGCAAGCTCGGCGCGGCTCAACGCCTCGGCTGGGCGCCCCCGCTTGAGAGCCAGCTCCGCCAGATAGGAGTCGCAAAGCGCAGCGAAAGTCGTGTTTCTGTTGTCAGAAAACGCCGCACGCGCCTCACTCAATTCGGCATGTGCGCGCTCGAACTCGCTCAAACCCATCAACGCAAGCGCCGCGATCATCCTGGCTTTTGCTGCGTCATAGGTCATCGCCAGATCTACAAAGATCGAGGTTGCCCTCTGCGCGTTTTCGCTTGCTTCATCGAACGCGTTCAGCGCCAGAAGTATCTCCGCCGTTTCCAGATCGCACCAAGCAACAAGGTGGAGGCTGCCGAGCGCCGCGAGTTGCTTGCGAGCCTCGTCGTAACCGGTAAGCGCGGCGTTGTAGTTCCCGCGCAAGAGATGAAGATACGCAATGTGGAACCGTGCTTGTGCGGCCACCACAAATTGTCCGGCGCGATCGAGCGTCTTCGCCGCGCCTTCCAGGAGCGACAAAGCTCCGCCGGGCTGATCCAGTTCGGTAAAAGCGTTGGCGCGGCCCATGTCGACAAGAGCAAGCATCTTGCGTTCACGGCGCGCAGTAAACACCTCACGCGCGCGATCGTAGTGATCGAGCGCCTTCCGGTAGCGGCCAAGCAGGTAGTATATGTTGCCGACATTGGCTTCGAGCTGAGCAAGCTCAACGGGGTCTCGCGACGCGAGTACACGGCGGGACTCGCGCGCCGCTCGCAGCGCGTCGCGATATCGCCCAATGTGCGTAAGCGCATCAACCTGCTGCTTGCGGATCACTGCGGCTTCTTCACTTAGCCGCGACTTGCGCAAGGCTCTCACCGCTCGTTCATAGAGGACGTTGGCGTCCGCGTGCCGGCCCAGCAAATGATGCACGCGCGCGCGGCTTGCGGCGGCAAAAGCGCTTGAAGCCGAATCGCCGATCAGTTTCGCCAGTTGCTCAATACGATCCGCCAGCTTCTTGGCCGCGTTGAGATCGCTGTGCACAAGCCGGTCTACTTCGCGCTTGAGCGCGGCAAAGCTCCGCCAGTTCACGCTGCCGCGATGCGATTCCAGGAACACGGCCGCGGTTTCGGAGTTGATCAACTTGTTTGCCAGTTTGTTGCTCAGCGCGAGGCCTCCATTTTAAGCTGCTGCTCGAGCTTTGATAACACGGAACCAGAAACGCGCGAATACAAAACTTGGGAGACTGCCGACCGGAAACTCATTCATCCCTGAGTTGACTCGCAAGGTTCGAAGGGGCGGCAGCAGCCAGAGTGTCTGTGATTCGTCGCCACGTCTCCCCGTCGCCGCGCACGTATCACTTCTGCCGCCCCTCCGAACCTTGCTTGAGTATTCGTGGTTCTGTACGGATGTCCTCCGTGTGCTCCGATCCCGCGCGTGCGACGAGCGCGGGAACCGGTGCCCATCGAAGCACGCTCGTACAAGTCCTAGATAACCACCACTCCTTCGATTGTTATGCGCGCCCTTCGAGCATCGATGAGCAACTCGTAAGTTCCCTGTTCAAGCGAGCTGACCGCGAACTCGCCTCGATCGCTGGTAACGCTTGAGTACCGAGCACCGCTGGCGCCGCTAAGCTCAAGCCGGAGCGCGGACACAGACTCGAAACTGAACTCGCCCTCGCGCAGTATCTGTCCAGCAAGATTCGAGCTGTTCCGATCAACCTGCGTAACTTGCAGATCGATGCTGTAGTCACCCGCGCGATAAAGCAGTTGCCTTCCCTCCGAACCAACCGATCGGGCTTCGGCAATCGCGGGACGGCTGAAGCTGTCGAACAACAGAGCAGCGACCAGCCGGCCGGCGCGGGCGGTAACCGTGGTTCGAGTGCGCCCGGCTTCATCAAAGATCTTGAGCGCGCGTTTCAGGACCCAGGGAGGCGGCTCAACCGATTCGTCGCCGGCGGCGGTGCGCTTTACCGATTCGTACCATGCGCGGTTGGACTCACAACGACGGCACCCGCTGCTCAAGTGCGCGGCCACGGCTGACGCGAATGTGGGCGTGAGCCGCTTATCGAGAAAATCTATCAAACGCTCAAAGGTGGGGCACTTCATGTTGTTCGCTCCTTTGAGTCCGTAGCATAGACTTTTGTCTGGGTATGTGAGGTTTATGTTTCACAGCCGGTAAACAATGGCGAGCGCGGACAACCGCGCCCGCCAACCAACATTGCTATGGCGCAAGCGGCCTGGCATCGATCAATGCCGCATCGAAAGACGCAAGGTTGAACACGGCTCGAACACCCATTCCGGTCTGCAGCCGATTCAGCGTCGCCGGTTCCCCTCCGATCGTTATGACCGTCGAATGGGTGACGTGCAGGACTACCGCGCCGCTGCTGTC